>CEQQ01021816.1_pt1 | contig 21274 bp, 20 predicted proteins | sample 531041 | NCBI WGS metagenome assembly CEQQ01 (sample SAMEA2621222, study PRJEB7988) | marine metagenome | biome: marine biome (ENVO:00000447); feature: deep chlorophyll maximum layer (ENVO:xxxxxxxx); material: "saline water (ENVO:00002010), including plankton (ENVO:xxxxxxxx)" | depth 150 m | reverse complement strand
TTGTCCTACGAGCTTTCGTGTGCGTCATGTGTTTATGTGATTGTGGCGGTATTATGCAGCGAGCCCCTCGTCCGAGTTGTCGGAGAAGGGGCCCCCTGATTGTGTCCTAAACCCGGCCGTACTTAGGGTACGATCTGAGTTCGCATCTGACTTGGTTGACTAAGTGGTGCAGATGGATGGAACGTTTGCTCACGTATGAACATTCTGCTTGGCTGCTTGGGATAGCTATAGCCAGGCACTTGTCGCATGTGAATATCCATAGTTGGTGTTGGACCAGGGATATCGACTTGCGTGTGATTATGCATCGTGTACCGTTGCAGTCCGGCCGGAGCACCGTAAGGTAAATGCGGCGGTCCAGGTAGTCCGATAGGTGTCGCGGTTCTTGGCGTTCCCCATGGAGGAGTGCTCAAACCGGCAACGTGATTTCCACCCATGCCCATATTTGCAGGAAGGCCTTGAGGTTGTGCCATGGCGTGAGCAGCGAGTGCCGTTGCAGGTACCATGAATGCTGCTTGTGCTGCAGCACCAGCTGTAGGCTGGCCAGCACCCCGATCACGGTTACCAACTCGGATGATGGCCATAATGCTACCGCGTCGGTCAGCTTCGGTAATAGGATCATCACCTGGATCTAAGCGTGTACTGACAAGGGTCTCTACACCTGCCAGAGCAAGTTCCTGAAATTCCGGATCTGGTAGATAGATAACTTTGGTTACGTAATTGCCAACTGCAACCTGATCGATATCTTCATTTGTGAACTGGATCGGAATTGCGTTGTGTTCCAGATATGCAGCTGTTCTGGCGTTTACCGGAGCAACTTCAATTGTTGGGAACAGTTCGAGTCCTTCACGACCGGTGATGTTACTCAATTTCGCTGCGGTAAGTGAACCAGCTGGGAAATTCATTGGGAATGGTACTACCAATGGATCTCCGGCGAAATTAAACATTCCTGTCGAGTCGAAATTAATTTGCATTCCATCCGGGCGTTGGAAAGCTAGTTGAATGGAAAACGCTGGTGCCGCCGCCGCCCCCATCGTTGATACAGGCATTTGAGGTGCCAATACTCCTGGACCGGGTCCGTCAACGCCCGGGCCTGGGTGCATTAACTGGTGAGCCGGTGGCAGGTTGTGTTGTTGAAATGGCTTAACACAGCCGGTTACGGACATTGCCGCTACCAGGATAAGAGCCCAAAACTTCACGTACGTTTTCATCGTTTCCTCCTAAGGGAGTCGGCCAACTTGTGACCACACTCAAACGTTAGGCAATAACTCTTTTTGTCAGGGATTCAAAACTTGGATTGATGTAGACCTGTGAATACTGCACGTCGTACAATTCCGGCCTGATACACCGAGAGCACTTTGCGCGAGCGCAAGGCTTCTCTCCATGAATCCTAGTTCGGCTCGTTATTACCCGTTTCTTTGGAAAAATCCGCATAACTTACCAATGAAGTACAAATTAACTGTGCTAGCAGCTCTACTTGCGGCTATTGGATTGGCGGCCATACCCGGAAATGGGTTACCATACTTGGCTAAAGTTCCCAGTTTGCCAAATTGGCTCTCAAACTCGGCAAACGCTCAGGATTCGGCGCCAAGCACTAGTAGCGATGTAAATGAGCGAATTGAAGAGCAGGGCAGTACGAAAAGTGGGCAGCTAGATAGGCAGCTAGATAGGCAGAAGGGCCCCACTCAAAACGGCCAGTATCTCATGCACAAAGCTGCAGAGAAGTTGGGCAAAGAGCCAGTGCTACAAGCCGCCATTCGACATCGTATTCACATGTTTGGACATAAATTGGTTGGAACGGGGTACTACAGACAGTTTCAACAGGACGGCATCAGCCGTCATCGTCTCGAGTTTAAGACACAAGTTGCAGGTGAAGTGACGTCGCTAACTCAGGTTTGTGACGGCCGCCATCTGTGGGTTCGGGAGAGCAGTGGTGATACTGCCAAGCTCAGCCGAATTGATGTTCGTCGCGTACTTCGTGCGATCAGTGATTCCGAAATTAGATCTGAAGTGAGCCAAATTAGGGCACCATTGAGCCTGATCGCATTGGGCGGCATTCCCAGACTAATGGGTGCACTGCAACGGTCGTTCGTATTTGTACGTGTTGAAGAGGATAATCTCGGTGGAGTCCCGGTTTGGGTGCTACATGGCCATTGGACAGAGGCTTACCGAGAACAGATCAAGTCGACATTCCCAACACTTGATGGCAAAGTGCCGGATCATCTTCCCGATTCTGCAAAAGTTGTATTGGCTCGTGGCGGTGGATTTGATCTCTTTCCTTTCAAAATACACTTCCAAAAACGAGGCGCGTATTCAACTGACCATCTGGAAGACAGGCCTATCGTGAGTTTGCAGCTCTATCAAGTAACCCGCAATGTGCATATGGAAGCATCGCAGTTTGAATATCAACGTGGAGACCAAGTGGTATTAGAACGCACAGACGCTCTTATCGGGCAGTTACTTCCCGCGTCTGAAGAACCAGCAGAAGACGAGTGACGGACGGTTACGTCGATTTGTAAGCAAGTCTAAACTGAAGGACTCAGGTGTTAGTAGTTCCTTGCTAGCCATCTGATATTAATGGCTTCAATCGCTTTGCGTATAGGAATAGTCTCCGTTGGCAAGAATCTTCTTAACTCTCGCTGGTATCTCGTTGGCGCTGATGATTGCGAACTTCGTAATTGGGCTAAACGCCGGTGATGTAAATGACGTGTCTAAGGCACATCGTCAGGCGAGTCTGGAACTGAGGGAAGCCAATCGTAATCAGCTGGATACCAATTCTGAAGCGTATAAGGCTATTCAGCTAGCAGCAACACGAGCACGCGAACTCCACAACACCGTTAAGGTTCGCCATCGATTGCACTTCTTACTGGGCGTTGCAGCCGCCTTATTTGTCGTACTTGTAAACAGTATCTCCGTAACGTATTTCATCGGTACATCTCGTTGGTGTAGAGAAGTGGTGGATACGTATGGTCTGGACGAAGACTATGCCAATCGCAGTCGGAGTTTGAAGTCTAAGACGTTTCCGTGGTCGATCAGTGGCGTGCTGGTAATTATCACAGTAGCAGCGTTTGGTGGGGCAGCAGATCCAGGTACATCAATCGAGACCGCATCAGACTGGGTGATACCTCACTACATGGCGGCAATCATTGGGACGTGTTGGATTGGGTATTCGTTTCTGATGCAGGTCGGATTGATCGGAGCACACTTCGATGTCATTCAAGAAATCCTGTCTGAGGTAGATGATATTCGCAGTAACTCAAAGAGCGACTCATCTAGTTATGTACATGAAACTGATGTAGATGAAACGCCTGGTCAATCTGAGAATGCGGATGGTGAGCAATGAAGGCAGTGGTTCAGCGAGTTACGCACGCGTCCGTATCTGTCAGACGCGAAATCGTCGGCCAAATCAGTCAGGGCCTGATGGTGCTAATCGGTATTGGGCCGAATGATACTGCGGAAGCTGCAGAGAAGATGGCGAAGAAACTCGTAAACCTTCGCATCTTTTCAGATGACGATGGCAAAATGAATCTCAGTGTGGATGACATTCGAGGTGAGATGCTGATTGTCAGCCAGTTCACGTTATATGGTGACACACAAAAGGGAAATCGCCCCAGTTTCGTCAATGCCGCGCCACCGGAAATCGCAGAGCCGCTGTACGAGAAACTGGTTGAGTCGGTTGCGATTCAGGGTATACGGGTTGCAACTGGTGAATTCGGTGCGGACATGCAGGTAACGCTTGTAAACGATGGCCCAGTAACGCTTTTGCTAGAGGTGAGCGGGTAAGGCGGCCGTAGTCTCACTGGTTAGAGACAGGGCCTGCGTGTTCAGCTGTGTTTAGGTCCGCGGTTGCGTCTGGTAATAGGATCGCTCTTGACCTTTACCCCACAGATTCCTTACACATTGTGTTTGAAAATCGCTCTGGTTTAGAGGCGTTATGTAATGGAATCATATGACGTTGTAATGTTCGTCATTGTCGGGATCATGATCCTGGTTGGTGCATGGAAGGGGCTCGCATGGCAAATTGCCATTGTTGCTTCGATCATCGTCAGCTTTTGGGTTGCGATTTCGTTCGAAAAGAGCCTCGCCGATTTGCTAACGGTCATCGACGCGCCATGGAATAGCTATATCGCAATGATTCTGCTGTACCTAGGGACCAGTCTTGGTATTTGGTTTCTGTTTGCCTGCAGTGCCAGATTTATCGAGAAGCTGGAGCTAAAGGGATTCGATCGGCAAATGGGGGCGATTATCGGAGTCGTCAACGGAATTCTCGTTTGTTGTGTGCTGACGATCTTTGCTTCGATGTGCGGCAATGAAAAGCTGGATACTTCGCTCACAAGATCCAAGTCTGCACCGTATATCAATCATGTGCTCAATCAAATCAGGCCCCTGATTCCAGAGAAGTACAGTGAAACGGTCAATCCGCACTTTGATCACTTGCAGGAAATACTGGATCGGGAACCGATGGCTGAGGTAGAGGAGCAGGGGAGTGTCTCTGTTACTGAACTGCCGCTGATCGCCGACGACGAGCCGCAAGTATCTCGCTAGCGCTTCTTCGTGACCCTCCTTCAAGGTTACTTATTCGCTCGGTGGTTCGTTTTCGGGAGCTTGTACCTGATTAACCTGTAATACGCTGGCAGCTTTGATCCAGTCGCGTGCTGCTGCCGGCATGTGAAGCTGTTGAGCTAGCTCGGCAAGCTTTAGAAGTTGTTCTTTACCACCCTGGCGTTGTGCGGTGGCTACGCTCAATTCGATGTATTGGAGTTTCAGTTCTTTGATGCGTTCATATTCATCTTGATACTTTTCTGCGTTTTCAGAATCCTGCATCTGTTGGCAGACCGCAGCGAGTTTGAACAAAGCCTGATCGTTTGCCGGGTTCACAGCAATCGTCTTTTCAAAGAACGTACGGGCATCGGATGATTCACCGGATTCCATGTGGATGATTCCGCGTGTTTCAAGAGCCTTTTCATGACGTGGAGAGTCTTCAAGTGCCTGATCGCAACTGCTAGCAGCTGCTTGAATATCGCCGAGTGCCAAGTGACATTGTGCTGCGATGCTCAGGGCATCGGCGGAACCGGGGTTTTTCAGTTGTTGTAACACCTGGAGTGCTTGTGGATGCTGTCGCATCGTAACATGCACAGTTGCAAGCTCCACGCGTACATCTTCGGCGTCCTCGAAATCTGGGTCACGTCGCAGGGCTTCCCGGTAATGCTCAATGGCCGCTTTGTTACGTGCGAAGTCTTTGCTCAGCATACCCATCATGCGTTCGGGTTGTGGATCGTCCGGTGCGAGGAGGGAAATCTCGCCACACAGTTGCATGGTCCGCTGTAGAACTCCAAGATCGTAGTACATTTCAGCGAGGCGGCGGCGAGAGTGTATATTTTGAGGATACGCTTGTGCGACTTCTTCAAATGTACGAAGTGCAGCAGGGGTGTTTTCCATGATGAGTGCCATTTCACCACCGAGGATCATACAATTCTCTCGTAATTCTTTGTTTTCCTGGTCCGTTTTTATCGCTTCGGATATTCGCTGCATTGCGGGAACATATCTTTGCATTTCGAACAGCTGCGCGGCTTCGATATACAGGATTTTAGCGTCAAATTCGCTGGATTCTTTGAATTCGTTTTTGAGTTGATTTTTTAGCAGATTTACTTTGTCCCAATCTGTTTCGTCAGAATCCAGTTCGGATTCGATTTGATTGTAGATTGCGATTCCATCGACTGGTTGGCTGCACGCTGAGAGCGCGAGCAGCGAGAAGAGCAAAATCGGCAGGGGACTTGGCAGGGGGGGTAAACCGTTTTGTAATCGGCTAACGAGCATTTGCTTTATTGTACTTAAAAGCGATCGTTGAGCGTGGTGGTGAGTTGATTGATGAGCAGGGTGGATTGGTGTGAAAAACAGCTCTATATCGATAACCGAACATAAGAAACATTATCGGACGTTACAGAGGGGTTTTTTAGACATGTATAGGCACATTTAAGAGCATTTAGACATAGCCGCCCCACTGTGATTGCGACCGCTAGCTGGTACGTCTTTAGCTTGCGTAAGAGATCCTACGCTTCGGCTTCTTCAAGAAACTTGCCCATCGCACGGAATTTGGCATAGCGGTTGTCCAGCAGATCTTCAGTAGATGTACTGGTTAGATCGCGAAGTGTTTTCGTCAGGTATTGTTTGATCTGAACGGCCATTTGTTGATGATCCCGATGTGCGCCGCCGAGCGGTTCCGGGATAACATCGTCTACAACCCCCAGACCTGGAAGATGTTCAGACGTGAATTTAAGAGCCTCAGCAGCGTTTTCTGCAAACTCGTGACTCTTCCAGAGGATTCCAGCACAGCCTTCCGGGCTGATGACACTGTAATAGGAGAATTCGAGCATCGCCACCTTGTCACCAACTCCGATGCCAAGTGCGCCGCCACTACCACCTTCACCAATCACAACACAGATGATGGGCGTTTTCAGGCGACTCATTTCGTACATGTTTTCAGCAATGACCCAGGCCTGACCGCGTTCTTCAGCACCGACTCCCGGATAGGCACCAGGCGTATCAATAAAGCAAATGATCGGCAGTCCGTATTTTTCTGCCATACGCATTTTAGCCATCGCTTTACGATAACCTTCAGGATGTGCACATCCAAAGTAACATTCGGTACGCTCTTTTACCGTGCGTCCTTTCTGATGGCCGACAACCATGACACGTTGACTGTCAAGCTTGGCAAATCCGGTCAGGATTGCTCGATCATCGCCGAAGTGCCGGTCTCCGTGTAACTCGACAAACTCATCGAAAACGAGTTGTAGATAATCTCTCGTATATGGTCGGTTTTGATGCCGTGCGACCTGCACAACTTGCCAAGGACTGAGGTTTGAGAACACTTCCTGCGTTGTATCGGCAATTTGTTTTTTTAGCTCTTTAATTTCCGAACGCACGTCTTTACTGGACGATTCATCGCCGGACTCTAATTCAGCTAGCTGCTGATGGAGTTCAACAATCGGTTGCTCAAATGGAAGCGGCTGTACGGAGCTACTCATAACGTTCTGTAAACCTTCATTTTGTTCGATTCAGGTCGGACTGGACCAACACGTCGACTCGCCGAATTGAATGTTTAGTGTAGTACGACTTTGATTATTCGTCACCGTCTTGTTCTTTATTTTCCAATGGGTCTTTTGGCATCGCTCGGAAGATACGGATGCGGCTAATGGAATTAAGGATAGACTTAAACGACTTTGGTCGATTCTCCGGCTTCTTAGCCAACATCTGTTTGATTAACTCGCTGCAATCTTCCGTTACGTTTGGATTGTGCGTCCGGACATCCGGGATATCGCCTGAAATGTGCTTACGTAGCAGTTCATCGCTGCTTTCGCCGGTGTACGGTAGCTTTCTGGAAAGCAGTTCATAAAAGAGAATGCCTGCGCTATAGATATCGGATTGTGGCATTAGTGCTTCACCGCGAATTTGTTCGGGTGACATGTAGCTCATGGTGCCCTGAATCCGTGGCTTGGAAGCAAACCATCTGGAAAACCCGGTGCGTATTTTTTCAGAAATTGCAAAGTCAATCAGCTTGATATCACCTTCGTTGCTCACCAGGAAGTTGTCCGGTTTCACATCACTGTGCACCCATCCCTGATCATTCATGTAGCCTAGTGATATGAAAACTTGCTCAATTATCGTTGGTGCACGATAAAGTGCCATTTCAAAGTCATTTCGAATCATTAGCTTTAAGTTGGGGTGCGGGCTGAGTTCCAACACCAGGAAATACACACTGCCGTCGGTACCAATCTCGTATACCTCGATGACATTGTCATGATCGAAATCCTTCGCCACAGCCAGTTCATGCTGCAGTGCTTTTATTTCCTCTTTGTTCTTGCGTTGTTCAGGAACGAGAGCCTTTATGGCGAACTTCTTGTGATCAAAGTCATCCATCGCCTCATAGATCTGGCATGTGTGCCCGGATCGCACCATTCGAATAATGCGGTACTTACCTAAATAATCGAGTCCACGTCCCACGAAGAGGTCCCCTTCTCAATCTATTGATTAGATTCGAATGTGATAAATAGTGTTTCTTGCCGCGACAATAATACGAAGCTCAATTGTGCAAAGGAATAGTGATATACGGCGTAATTATCATGTTATCGACTTAATCTGCAACTAATTACCGGCTAGTTCCAGATAGTAGTCCCGAACTTGGCGAGTCATCTCAAAATGACAGAACCGTTTACGACACAATTGCTGTCCATTTTGCCCCAGTCGCCCCCGAGTTTCTTTGCATGCGGCTATCTGCACCAAGGCTGATACGAGCCTTTCATGATCAAGCGGAGGCACGAGCAATCCTGTTTCATTCGAAATGCAAACTTCCCGAGCACCATCGACATCAAAGCTCACAATGGGGATTCCTGCTAAAAGTGCCTGTGGCAACGCTCTGGCCAGTCCTTCACGCAAACTGGTGTGTACTAAGGCGTCCATAGCTCCCAGATGTTTGGGAATTTCCGACGGGCTAATTAACCCTGTGAATCTAAAATACTTGCTCAAGCCGGCCTGCTCGATTTGAGATTCAAGCTGTTCACGCAGGATACCGTCACCGATTAGCAAAAACCGAACGTTGCCGTTTGCAGCGATCACGTCGGCTGCTGCATTGATCAGGCTGTCATGGCCTTTCAGATGAAACAACCTTGCGATTTTCCCGATGACTACGTGTTCATTGGAGAACCCAAGTGAGTTTCGCATGCTCTCGCGGAAAGTGCTGGCATTCAGAAAATGCTCGGTATCCATACCGCTGTAAATGGTGCGAAATTTGCTGCGAGGTGCCACGTTGGCGTTTACAAGTTGCTCCGTCATTGCATCAGCGACGCATATCAATCCATGGCATCGCCGCGCGGCGTATTTTTCACAACTACGAAACAACATGCGAGCCAAGCTGCTCTGATATTTATGAAAAGGTGCGCCGTGGACAGTGTGGACAATCGTCGGCACTTTCAGTTTATGGGCTGCTCGCCGACCTAGTAGGCCCGCCTTGGCGGAATGTGTGTGTACGACATCAGGATTAAAGGCTTTCATCGCTGCCTTGATCTGCCGGTATGCACGCCAGTCATGCCACGGGTGGATATTTCGAGTTAACGAGGGGATTAGCTGAGTTTGAATACCAGAGGCTCTCCCCTGCTCTAGTAACTCACCTTCGGGGCCGTCACTTGGTCCTGTCATCAGCAGCACGTCATCACCGAATTCCGTGACCAAATCCTGGCAGTTGTGTAGTGTGTTTTCCTGAGCACCACCGATAATCATGCGTGTAATGATGTGAGCGATTTTCATGAAGTACTATCTGTCAGGAGACGGTAATGCTGTTTCGGCGCCTACGTCAGTGTATGAGCGGGCTTAGAACAGGACACAAGTTTTCTTCAACTCAGTGGTTAATTATGGTTACGGACGCTTCAGGAATCATGATTCATATTGCACATCCATCAGGCACAAGCCAACCGGTGGTGCCGTAGGACCGGCACATTGCCGATCACATTTTTTCTGTACGTCTACGACCCAACTTGGTTCTCGTTTTCCTTTGCCAACTTCCACGAGCGTTCCAACGATATTACGAACCATGTTGTAAAGGAAACCATCGGCCCTCACATAGATCGAGATCATGTTGACATCGTTTTCACACGATTCGATGAGTTCCAGTTGTGAGATGGATCGTATGCTGGTTTTTCTGTCTGAACCTGCTGCTTCGAAGCTGGCAAAGTCATGAGTCCCTTTAAGGAACTCGGCAGCTTGCTGCATTGCACTTAAGTTCAATGGCTGATAGATGTGCCAACAGAGGTCTTGCGAAAACACGTCGATGGCCGATCCGTGGTTTATTACGTAGCGATATTGTTTGCTAATTGCATCTCGTATGGGGTGAAAATCAGCATGTGTTTCATGTAGATCCCGCACAAAGACTTCATTGGGAGTATTCGCATTTATCGCCCGTTGTAAGTCTGCTGCAGCGAGCCGGGATTCTCCATCAAAGGCAAACACCTGGCCAACCGCGTGCACGCCTGCATCTGTCCGCCCACTCCCGGTAACTCTGGAGCAATCTCCGAGAATTGTATTCAGGGCCGATTCAAGCAGGCCTTGAATCGTTAGCTGGCCCGGCTGAACTTGCCAACCGGCGAATGGCGTACCGTTGTATGAAACCGTGCCCCTGAAGCGTGCCATGATGGTTAGACCGGTTCGGCCGGTGTTCCTGCTTTCTGAACGAGCAATTCCGCAATTTGAACTGCGTTTGTTGCAGCTCCTTTTCGGAGATTATCACTAACACACCAAAAAGTAATACCATTTTCACAGGAGATATCTTCACGGATTCGACCGATGAATACATCGTCCTTGCCGGAACAGCTAAGCGGCAAAGGATAGATACCGTTTTCCAAGTCATCGAGGACAGTGATGCCATCAGTCGCTGCAAACAGCTCTCTTGCTTCTTCTGCAGTGATCTTGCGTTCGGTTTCAACGAGGATGCTCTCACTGTGGCAGTTGGTCACTGGTACTCGTATACATGTTGGGCATACAGCAATGGACTCATCATTGAATATTTTCTGAGTTTCCCAGACCATCTTCATTTCTTCAGATGTGTAGCCCTTGTGTTTACTTGAACCAATTTGAGGAATGAGGTTAAAGGCGATTGGATGTGAAAAAGCCTGATAGTCATAGTCTTCGCCAGCAAGCGCAGCTCGGCTACCTGATTCGAGATCTTCTTCGCCGACCACCCCTGCTCCGCTAGTTGCTTGATACGTGCTTACGACAACGCGGGTGATTCTTGCTGCTTCGTGCAGCGGCTTCATGGCGAGGACCATTTGTGTCGTACTGCAATTCGGACTTGCAATCACGCCATCGTGGTCAAGTATGGCATCTGGATTCACCTCCGGTACAACGAGCGGCACGGTGGGATTCATGCGCCAATAGCCACTTTCATCAACAACAACTGCTCCAGCGGCTTTAGCCCACGGCACAAGTTTTGCGGCCACATCATCTGGAGTACTGGCAATGATCAGATCTATACCGTCAAAGGCTTCAGCACATAGCTCTTCGACCGTGTATTCATCGCTTTTGAATGTCAGCTTCATACCTGCTGAGCGAGCAGATGCCAGAAACTTGATCGTCTTGAAAGGGAATTCTCTTTCTTCGAGTAATTGAAGGACGATGCTGCCAACAGCCCCAGTTGCACCAACTAATGCGACATTGTCAAACACGGTATCATTCCTCTTGATGTACTTTTTTCTCAGCTAATTTGTTTCACATTTTTGTGATGCATACGACTATTAGCTAAAAATGCAGGCCTTCAAACAGGTCAGTATAACTTTGGCCGGAAATCTGGGGAATGACCAAATATGTTAGACGACAGCCGTCATGAGCTTCAGTCCGATCGCCGTAAGGGGAACGTATAGATCCCGTTTAGCTCTGCGCTACATCTTGAATATGACGTGTGAGATCCGGTTATTTCTGTACAGCTGTGGGTAGCATCAGATCGACGCCACTGGATCGCATGTTGACAGATACCAACGTGCCAGGACGAAGTACGAGTGTACGATTGGAAATGAGTTGCTGACCGTCCGCGGTCCATTCGACACGAACTCTAAACCGGTACTGTTGATTCGGATCAAGATTGGCGGCACTGAAGACCCGCTCGCTGCCCGTACTCGTTGTCTCCCGGTCATTTACGAATACACGAGCATTTTCAGGAACCTGGAGCTTAAAGGTCGTCGCGTTGGGATCCTGCAATTGAAAGGAGTCATCGCTATCGTCTTCTGCAGGCTCGTTACCTTCCGTATCATCTTCACCGTCAGCCGGTGCTTCCTGCGTCTCTTCGCCAAGATCGATTGGCGGTAGGCTTTCTGGTTGTTTTGGTTCTTCAATTGGGGTCGCCGGTGTTGCAGGCTGTACCGGTTGAGCGGGAACCAGTGGGGTTCCCGGGATGACAGACTGTGCCGGTGTCGGGTGGGCGTCAGTTACCGGTGCATCTGTGGCGAATAAGACATCACGGTACACCCGGTAATTGGCATGGTAATGCAATGCGAGTCGAGCATTTCGCAGTGCGGTCACAATTGGACGACCACAGTGATCAATGATCACAGGCTTGCAGCAAACGACTGGGCGGCAGCAATCAACGACATTCCATCCGGCTTTCACGGACGGATTACCGAACATCATGGCAAAAACGGTGAGTACAACGAATGACTTTTTAATTGCTGACATGCTCGAATTCCTTTGACGCAACTAGATTCCTAGTTATGAAACCTGACTTTGAATTAGCAAATATCCAAGCCTCTATCCTACTTCATGCGTGGACGGAAGCATAAGAAATTGCGGTAGTCGAATTAGTATCGGGCAACATCCAGTGCGACGTTTTCTGGTAGCACTTCTTCCACGGCAGCGGTTGCAGCTTCTGTCATGAACTTCAATTCGCTTGCAACTGCAATAAACTGCATGCCCTGCTCTGCTCTTGCCAGAGCGCCCTGAGTGTCCATTTCATGGATACCTGTAGGGCAACCCACTTGCTTACCAACTTCAATAACGCGTTGAATTGCAGCTTCGTGCTCTTCATCGGTTGGGAACGTGCCATCAGGCTCCCGCATTTGGAATTTCAAATCGTTGGGGCCAATGAAGATCGCATCACAACCGGGAAGGCTGTAGATGCCTTCGGCGTTGGCCACACCTTCTGGGCTCTCTGTTTGGAGAACGACCAGAATTTCATCGTTGGCTTGTGCGCGATAATCGCCGGCAGTTGCGCCAAAGTTCATCGAGTGCATTCCTCCGCCTACGCTGCGGTTGCCTTCCGGTGGATATTTCGCAGCTGCAATCGCGGTTTTTGCTTGTTCCACCGTATCAACCATTGGAACGACGATTCCCCAGGCACCGGCATCCAGCACTCGCTTAATGTAATGATGATTACCTTCCGGCACGCGGGCAAGTGGCACGCATCCAGCGTCAGCGATTGCACCAAAGATCGTTGTCGCTTGTTGCCAGTCAATGGCGGAGTGTTCTATATCCAGGGTCACCCAGTCCCAACCAAGTCGCGAAATGACTCTGGTGGCGTATAGATCGCCGAGAGTCAGCCATGTGCCAAAGGTTGGTTGTCCGTTGCGAAGCTTTTCTTTTACTGGATTTGTTCTCATGCCTGGAATCTAATTCAAAGAGGTTTTTCGAAATCTGCATCCATCCTACGTAGGATTGGTATCGCCAATCTCTAGTGTTTCAAACTAACTTATTACAAACAAGGGGATGGCTGTTATAAGTTAAGGTTCAAGCGGCCGTTAATTACCGACGTGTCATCTGGATTTAGTCGTTCTTTTCTTCTAGTAACCACAGTAAAAAAACAACTGTGACAAAGGGTAGGTCAGAGATGGAAAAGCAAGTCACAGCGATCATTCTACTTTTGTCTATCTTTGTTTCAGCCGAAACGCTCCACGGGCAGGATCAAGCTAAGTGGGTTCGGCAACGCAGCAAGATGGTTAGCACTGCGATCATCAGCGCGGGTGTGAAAAACATACGCGTTGTTAATTCCATGCGAACAACTTTGCGACATGAGTTCGTACCGATTCCCTTCAGGGATAATTCGTACCTGGACATGTCTCTGCCTATTGGTGGAAAACAAACGATTTCCGCTCCGTTTGTTGTCGCCTACATGACCGAAGCACTCGACCCGCAACCGGAAGACAAAGTACTGGAGATTGGGACAGGCAGTGGTTATCAGGCGGCTGTCTTGAGCCCGTTAGTGAAATCGGTATACACGATTGAAATCGTCCAGGAGCTGGCTGAACAAGCGGCTAGCGATTTGGCCCGACTGAAGTATGAAAACGTCTACCCACGGCATGGCGATGGTTTCAAAGGCTGGCCCGAGCATGCTCCGTTTGACAAGATAATCGTCACGTGTTCACCAGAGAGTGTGCCGAAGCCATTAGTCGATCAGCTCAAGGAAGGTGGTTTAATTGTTATCCCGGTGGGTGAACGTTATCAGCAAACACTCTATCTGCTTAGAAAAGAAAATGGCGAGATGAAGTCCGAGGCACTCCGCCCTACTCTATTTGTTCCGATGACGGGTGCTGCGGAAGATACGCGGCAAGTGAAACCTGATCCGGCAAATCCAGCGATCACCAATGGTAATTTTGAAGAGCAATCGGGCGAGTCAAAATCAAGATTTGTTCCCGGTTGGTATTACCAACGGCAGTCGCGGCTTGTTAAGTCTAAATCCGCACCAGAAGGCGAACACTATTTGCGCATTGCCAATAACCTGCCTGGCAAGCACGCTCACTTGATGCAGGGATTTGCAATTGATGGTGGTGTCGTTCCCCGCATTTCATTGACCGGTCGTTTAAAGTACTACGGGCTTAAGCCGGGCAGGAATAGTGACGAGCGACCAGCTGTGGTCGTCGCGTTTTATGACTCGAATCGCAAGCCTGTCGGATTCGCAATGCTAGGGCCGTTTCAAGGTACAAAGGATTGGCATGAAGAATCTCAGGAAATCGAGGTTCCGTCCATTGCACGAGAGGCGATTATTAGAGTCGGACTCTTCGGTGGCACGGGTACTATGTACATAGACGACTTGCGAGTCACGGCCACTGACTGATGGGCCGTTATCTGCTTCGCGAGTACTCATGCTTCGCCCAAAACGGGTGAAAGCGATCACAACGTGTCCGAACATCCTCGAGCATGACTTCCGTTGACGGGACGATGGCTTTGGTTGTATTTGAGGAATTCGTATAAATACTCACCCGTTGTTCAAAGTCGATCATGTCTGGTGTGAAGTAGATAGTGATCTTGTTCGCAGCTGTTTTGACTCGGATTCGGTTGTCTGACACGATTTCGGCAACCACTTCCACATCACGTACGTTTTGCTTGGGCCACATGATAGGCATCACTATGCTGTCTTCCGGTAAGTCATCGACTTCGACCCAGAAGAAGAAATTATCCCATGGTCGCAACGTTGAACATGTAAACTTCTCTGGTGTAAAAGCTCTTCGATGAGCTCGCATCCAACGCATCAGGTGATGGATTTCATCCTGAAAATGCTCATGCCCCCTGCCCCGGTATTCAACAATCATCGTGTCAAATCCGGTGCGTTGTAGGTAACGATTGAACTCGCCGGAGTTTATCTCGAGCTGGTTGCCATCCATCTCGCCCATCACAAAATAAAATGGCACCTGCCGGCCATTTTGCCAGTAGCGACCAATGTATTTTTCAGCCGTTGCGACGATTGGAATAACACCTGCCCACAGATCCGGGTGGGCAAGTCCGATATCCCAGGCAGCGGTGCCTGCTTCGCTGTGACCAGATAAAAAGACTCTATCGCTGTCGATGGAGAATTTCTTCAATGCATCACGAAGGCTCAACAAGACTGCTGCATGTTCATGAACAGTGAAACCGTAATTGGTTTTTCCGTCCCGCGTCCATTTGGGTGCGATGACGACGTAACCATACCGTCCGGCCTGGCCCATTCGCATGTTCATTCGTTTGTTCAGATTTCCGCACCACCACTGGATCTGGTCTACCGGAGACTTACCCTCAGCATGTAATGCCACGATGCAAGGGTAACTTCTATAGGGGTCGTAATCCGGCGGCAACTGTACGGTGTACTCAACCGGTTTACTGCCTAGACCATCGATGGAAATGGTGTACATTCCCGGCACTTCCGTCTCACCCATTTCATAGGGTGTGACCGGCTTCATTGCCTGCAGCAGCATGGCGATGTTTGCGGGACTGGAACCTTCAAGAGTTCGCAGCTTCTCTAAGAGGTTTTGGCGCGTTGCCAGATCGTCTGTAGCAAGATACTCCCGGACGGCATTTCGAACATTGTAAAGTGATACCGAAACAGCAAGATTCTCATTGATGTTTCCAGCACCAAGCAACCATGAGCTGATTGCCATCGATAGTTTCGACTCTGGCGAGATTGTGTCATCGGTAGAGAGTCGTAAGAAATCGGACATCCGATTGAGAGTGTTTAAATTAAGTTCGTCTTTGATTTCCTGATGGATCGGTTCAATCTTCTTTTTCATGTCAGCATCAGTGACTTCCTCGAGTAATGATTCGAAGAGATCAAGTGCGCGTTTGTGCTGTTGGGCTTCGTCAGCAAATTCCTTCAGCAAGTCACGTGCTCGCAATTGCGTTTCCACCGCGACGCCCGTGGTTGGAAAATTAGCCAGCCATTTGAAGACGCGTTCGTGCTGCCCGCCTTCCTTTCGGTTTTCAATTTCGCTGATGAGCCGCTCGATGGCCTGTTGATGCAAAAGTTGAGATTGTTGGTCCAGGTTCTTCAAGTCCGGGAATTGCTTTAGTGTTGCTTGTAACTCGACCAAGGCGTCCTGATATAGTTCCGCTTGCATAAACAGTCTTACGATCCGCAGTCGGTCTCCGGCGTCGTTCATGTTGAGCTGTTTGTAGAGAACATTGCGGAGCACGTTGGTGGAGATGGATGTCGTGGATACACGTGACTCCCACACGATCGAGTTTTTCATCGCCAGAGCCTCGAGCTTGGTGTAGCGTGGAGTGATCTCTGTGATTCCCTGTACGATTTGCATTGGGCCCCGTACACCAATCACGTGAAATGATCGACGTCCGTATTCATCGAAAGGTGTTATTCGCACGATGGCGCCAATGGAAACAAGGCGTTTACCCGCGCTGGACACTCGTTGGTCTATTTTTATCGATTCGAGATTCTCACGTTCAGATGGTGCGACGGTTCGTACTTGGAACTGAGAAAAGAATGTGCGACGAAGACCATCATCTGTAAATAACACAGATCGGATACCTTCCGATACGTCCGGATTCGGTGTGACTGCAGTGCCGGGTTCTACAACGATGGAAGTAAGCCTTCCCGGTTCGCCCTTCACCTGGACATTATTCTTTAGCGTGTACGTTGCAGCGTGACCAATTACAAATGGACATAGAACTATTGCCCAGATCACCAAACCATATCGCAGTTGGCGAATCCTGAAATTCAGATTTGATAAAAGATCGTGCAAATTGGTCACTTTATATAGCGCTAGAGTGTCCGAAATAGCTGCCTCGTTATTATATCGACTTATCAAGACTGAATTCCGCATATAGCTTTTTGGCTTGCGGTATTCATTTGGAAACATATTCATATAATGCCCAAATTGGAATATCTCTCAGGCAAGACCACAGCAGAGCGAATTATTGGTAACTTAGGGGGGATACGGCAAACAGGAAGAAATGCTGGACCGACTCTGGAATCAATCATGCGAAAAGCCATCACAACTCTATTAGCAGTTTTTGTGTCCCTGCTTGCGTTGCTTTTTGTACTCGTGGTCGCATTGCTACTGTTAGAACGGACTTCTGGTTCACGTCTCATCGCGATTCTCACGGGGACGACCGTGGTTGTCGTTATCCTTGCTGTGACGGATTTCCTGTTACTCGGGCTGGCTGTTGCTTACCAAAGTGCCAATTCCGGTGGCTCGGCTGAAGCGGATCAGGAATTCGACGAGTCAATGCTTGGTGAGTAAGATGAACTCCAGGTAGCAGAAACGCGACAGCGCTATTCGGATATCTCTTCTTCAGCTCTTCCTGTGATGCTCGACGCAATCGGATAACTATGACAATTCAATTCCAATGCGAGCACTGCGATCAACCACTTCAGGTGCCGCAAATGCAAGCAGGCGACCCGATTCGCTGTCCAAATTGCCGGCATGTTGGTGTGGCACCTCAGGCGACTGAGTCGAAAAAAGAGATCAAAAAGCCGACAACCAATCCTTTTACCCAGGACCAGGAAGTCACAGAAGTAATGCGGCGCGGCAAGGCAAACGGTGCGACACTTGGTGTGGATCGGCGTAGAGTCGCCTTTGCACGTACATCGATTTATGGATTCGGTGCATTATTACTTTGTGTTTCAGTGCTTTCATTTTTTCTAGGTATGCTCTCTGGTGGCGGACCTGTGACAAATCAAGACGGTGCTGATTTAGCACAGATGGACGAAGTAACCATACGCGGGCGGGTTACCTATCCTCAGTCAGATGACCCCGAGGCTCCTGATGGCGGTGCAGTGTTGTTGCTCGTGCCGACCGACTGGACACCTGGTGAAAAGATGGATTATGAAACCATAGAGCCTGGCACGGGTGCCATTGATTACACGGCTGGGTCCGTACTGGATTTGCAGCAAGGTGGTGGTATCGTGACGCGTACAGGCAGTGATGGCCGCTTTGAATTCCAAGTGCCAACTGACATGACCTTTTACATGGTCATCTTGTCCAATAATGTCATCCGTCCCGACAGTCCGCGTAGAGAGCACGTTACCACGTTAAACAGAGTGATGACGGACGCCAAATTCTGGTTTGCAGATCACCAATACAGATGGACACGAGAGAAGTTCGACCGTCATCGGGATATTCGGGTCTATTTGAAAAGTGAATAGTTTGAAGAATGAATAGTTGCAGAGCGAATAGCTCTGTACTAGCGTCGTGATCGTTGCGTTAAACAACGTGCTTATTTGGCTAGCAGGCAACCGCTTACAAACCAACCGGAAGACTCGCTTACAACAAATGCGCCGGATACCCCAAGGTATTTTTCAACCACGTCGTATTCTGGCATTTTGGTCGTATCGACCTTTTCGATTGCTCCACCGTCATTACTACCGCCGAGTAACCGACTTGTGAGCTTCCCTAATAGCGAGTCTGATTGAGCCAACTTACCTTGACGAATCAACTCGTACGTAGGCTTGTAGGTCTTGTCGAGGCGTGAGAACAGGCGGAAGCTATTATTGCCGGATCCCATTGCTGCCAGAGCAGCGTCCATGCGTTGGTAGTCCTCAGCTTCGCTGAGCGTGCCGGCATCCTTGCGATCTAATTGCGACTTGATGTAGTCGGCTGTGGATCCAATCAACACGTGATTATTTGGTGTGACGGTGATAGCCCATTGTGTGATTAGCGGTGTTTCTTCAGCGCCTTCTTCCTCGTCGTCCTGGGCACCGAAGTCTTCAGCTCCAAAATCTTCAAAGCCTTCGTTTCCAAAGTCGATTTCGATCGTATCTACTTCGACTTCTTCTTCGATATTGATGATTTCCCAGATTACTAACTCACCGTGTTTGTGAACATGCTTATTTGGTTCAGCGTTCATGAATTTTTCAACGGCCTTAGCAACAGTTGCGTGGTCATCAACTTCGATCGCTGCAATCCACTGCTTGCTGTTGGGGTTGATGGGCTCAATATGACCAGCAAGCACAGTCATTCGTTCCTTTAAATGAGCAACGAATTCATTACGGATGTCCAGTTGCGGTCCATTTACATCATTAGCGATGCCATCGAGAATCTCTTCAAACAAGTCTTCACCTGGTTCGGCATCAAGCATCTCGTTGACGAGGCTCTTGGCATATTCAAAGGCGTTGCCAATTTTCCAGCTCATCGAGGTGTATGAGCTGATGTCTTTGGGAATCCATGACTGTGGTGCCATTTCTCCCTGGTTCGGGAAATTTAGCATTCTGGCAGCATTTACATATACGTCAGACCCCTTTGCCGCAATTCGTTCGTCAGGCTCGATACCTTCTGCGGCTAGTTCTTCTTGACGCTTAATAGCTGCTAGTACGCCAGCATCATCTGCCGGTGCGTGAAGCCAAGTGTGATGTGTGAATTCATGGTCACCTTCAGAAACCATGACCCAACCACCAAGACCTTTGATAGCGCCGAATCCCTGATTCATGAGTAGCTCGTGAAAATCTTTGCCTTGTGGCTTTACACCGGCTGCATCCTGAATGGTTCTCGCATAGCCAAACGGCTCAACAAACCACCGAATCTGTGGTTGAGTTTCGCCAGAGGCTTTTGCACATCGGGCCATGGCAGCCTTGTACGCATCGACTTCAGCTAATGTATCTTTAGCCTGTCCATCGAATCGACCAATGATGTCGGCTAATACCTGCTGATGGTCTGCCGCAATCAGCTGATCCTGAAAGATGACATAGAATACCTTGTGGCTCTCATCCGGGTTGTTTTCGTTGGGAACGGTGTAAGTAATCACCTGCTGTCCGGCGATTGCCGTCATCGATTTTGTGGCGTCACGCTCTTCTAATTCAGTGCCCACTTGCTCGAGGAACTTCTCAGCATTTGCGATTTCACCTGTTACGTCTGCAATAACGGCCATTGCGTGAGGTTGTTCTTTGTCATCGGGGCGGATGATTGCGGTGGATGCAGACGTCGCATTGAAGAGGTGCGCTTTTTCCAGATTGATTCCAAGTCGGACATTGGCCTGATCAAAACGATCGCGAAGTTGCTTCTTCAGATCTTCTGCAAACGGCTTAACCGCGGGATCTTCCATTAACTGGTAGACTTGCGTCTTTTCAAACCGAGCTTGAAGCTCAGCAACGTTCGGGACAGAGAAGTACGCTTTGGTGGTACCTGGTAAGAGGTGTTCGACTGACGGTGCGGCGTCAATACTATTGGAAGACGTTAGTAATAGAAGAGCAACAATGAAGCAGATTCGGCGAAGCACAGCTCAAATCCCCTTATAAATAGGTGGCTGGATAGCAAACGATCAGTTGTCCCTGCACTGATGTCAGCAATCCTGTGGTGGTAACGGTGGCGCTGTTCTTACAAATCGATCAGGCAAGCAATAAACACCGTGTCCCGCTGCAATTGTATGTCGGTGTTTGTAAGTTTGCTACTTGATTTCAACTCGTAAGCATATTGCTATGCAACCCAGCCTTATAGAGAGATTAAGTGTGGCCCCTTCTCTCCGAGGTGTTGTATAAGCACTGGTTTATAGCAATTTGTCCTTATGCACTATCGACGGTTTTATTGGTAAATGGTCAGCGAGAACAGCATAGAATTCACAGCAATTTGACTATTGCAAAGCAACAATAGTCATATTCACCCTAAATTAACGCCGAGATAGTCATCTGCCCCCCCAATAGATGTGTTAAACGTCCATTAAGTGCTTTGAAATAGCTATTTCATTCTTTGACAAATAGTAAACCCCATTGGTAATACGTTTGTTGCTCTCTATTAAGTGCTTTACCTAAAAAGCTTGTTGTCGCATAATTCTTTGCATGAATGACTTTCGCCTTGAAACACTGATCCATGACCCCATCCATGGATATATTCCCTACACTGATCGAGACCCAACAGCAGGTTCAACGACGGAGAGGGATTTAATCGAAAGCAAGTGGATGCAACGGATGCGCTACATTCACCAGCTACAGACGGCCTGGTGGGTATATCCGAGTGCCGAGCACACCCGTTTTCAGCATTGCGTAGGTGTGATGCATCTTGCCAGTCGGTGGGTGAATCGGTTGTTCTTCAGCCTCAAGGAGATTTGTCCC
>CEQQ01056103.1_pt1 | contig 21743 bp, 17 predicted proteins | sample 531041 | NCBI WGS metagenome assembly CEQQ01 (sample SAMEA2621222, study PRJEB7988) | marine metagenome | biome: marine biome (ENVO:00000447); feature: deep chlorophyll maximum layer (ENVO:xxxxxxxx); material: "saline water (ENVO:00002010), including plankton (ENVO:xxxxxxxx)" | depth 150 m | reverse complement strand
AATGTAGTCGTTCGTAGTCTTTGTGAGTAGACTGTTTATACCCTGCAAGACCGCTTCGGCTGGGTCGGCCGGTGTCGATGGTATCTTTAGGGTGCGCAATTGGCTATTCTCAAAAAGGAGAAAGTCTGTAAAAGTACCCCCAGTATCAACGGAAATTATCCGTGAGATCTTTCCCTTTTTTTCTGTACTCATATGTTTCTGTCCCTTGAAGGACGTTTATCAATAGTGATAGACTGGTCAGATGACAAACAAACCTAGCTTCAAAGAATTTCTAACCCAAGTGACTGAAAGGGGAGTTCTTCCGATATGGGAAGAGTTCTCGCTTGATGGTGACGATCCCGTAATAGCCTATTCAAAAATTCGATGTGCGCCCTTTAGTTTCCTTTTTGAATCTGTGGTTGGTGGTGATCAATGGTCTCAGTATACATTTCTAGGAACTAAACCTTCTCAAATTTGGCGATTGAGTCGAGGGGTTGTTGAAATTTGGACGCCTGGGACTTCTTGGGAACCAGTGCAAACGACTGATCCTCTCCAAGATTTAAGTAATCGATTGGAGCAACGTCGTCCGATATCATCGTATGATTTGCCCAAATTTTGGGGCGGTGCTGTGGGATATTTCGGATACGATGTCGTTCGGATGATCGAAGAATTACCGAACCAACCAGAGGACGACTTAAATCTGCCAGATGGTTTATTTGCCTTTATGGATGTTGTTCTAGCAGTGGATAATATGGCTGGTTCTGCAATGGCCATCGCATCTGTAGAAGTAGATATGGAATTGGAGGAAGAAGAGCTTAGGTACAGATATGATGCAGCAGTGGAGAAAATCACTGAATTAATCGACTCTATAAAGTCTGATACCAATTCTGCTGTTGTAAATCCAGGACTGGAACCATCTAAAGATCCAGAATTCTCCAGTACTGTGGAACAGAGTGTTTTCGAAGAAAATGTCCTAAGGATAAGAGAATATATAACTGCTGGAGATGTCTTCCAGGTTGTCCTGAGCCAACGATTTTCTATGACAATAACGGGGGCTCCATTTGACCTCTATAGTGTGCTAAGAAATCTCAACCCATCTCCTTATATGTACTTACTGGAAATGGAAGATTTTTCCCTAGTGGGAAGCTCACCAGAAGTTCTCGTACGCCTTAGGGACGACAAGGTAACGGTCAGACCAATTGCTGGAACACGTCCTCGGGGTGAAAATCCAAAAGAAGATATGGATTTTGAATTGGATTTAAGGCGGGATGCAAAGGAACTCGCTGAACATCGCATGCTTGTGGATTTAGGAAGGAATGATATAGGGAGAATAGCGGAGTATGGGTCTGTCAAAGTGACTGATTTGATGGTGGTAGAAATGTATTCTCATGTCATGCATTTGGTGAGTCAGGTGGAAGGAAATTTAGCTGAGGAGCTTTGTGCCATGGACGTCTTCAAGGCCTGTTTCCCAGCTGGAACAGTCTCTGGCGCTCCCAAGGTCAGAGCTATGGAAATTATTGACGAACTAGAGCCGCTTGCGAGAGGGCCTTATGCTGGAGCTGTCGGTTATTTTGGTTGGGGAAGTTTGTCGATGGATCTTGCCATTACTATCAGGACGGTTTTAGTCAGCGAGGGAAAGGCTTTTGTTCAAGCAGGTGCTGGTATTGTGGCTGATTCTGAACCTAGAAGGGAGTTCGATGAAACGGTCAACAAAGCCAGGGCCCTTTTAAGAGCAGTATCGATGCTCGAAAATAGCGCGGATTGAAGAGCCGGTTACACTGCTTGATATACTTATTCTATCGCAGCTTGTTTACACTGGAAAACTCTTGGTAAAGATGTGCTATTGTCCGTATTCCATTTTCAATATTTTCTTCTGGGAACCATTCATTCGGGGCATGGAGGTTACATCCGGGGTAGGAGAATCCAAGCAACAAAACAGGGCTTTCCAGTACTTTTTCTAGGACATTTACGATAGGTATACTTCCACCTTCTCCAGCAATAACCGACTCCTTGTCAAATACTTTTGTCAATGCAGAATCCACAGCTGATTTCAATTTTTCATTCAGTTGAGATCGCCATGGCATACCGCCGTGTAGGTGTCTGACAGTGACTTCAACCCCTTTTGGCGTAACTTGCTCCACATGTTGTCGGAATAGCACTTCAATCCTTTCTGGAGTCTGGTCGGATACTAGACGGAAGCTCACCTTGGCCTGAGCTACGCTGGGGAGTACGGTTTTTGCTCCCTCACCTGTGTAACCAGAATTTAGTCCATTAACTTCAACCGTCGGTCTTGTCCAAAGACGTTCCAGTACTGTGTATTGTTGCTCTCCACCACAGAGCTCTCTACCTATTGATTCTTCGAAATCTCCTTTGTCAAAAGGAAGTGTTTTTAGAGCTTCTACCTGCTGCGCTGGCCATTCCACAATGTCATCGTAAAAATGATCAATTGCGATCTCCCCTTCTGGATTCTGCAGGCTAGCTAAGATCTGTGCCAGAGCTAAAGCGGGATTTACTACTGGCCCCCCACAGACTCCCGAGTGCAAGTCGCTAGACGGACCTCTCACCTCAATGTCAAAATAGGCTAGTCCTCTTAGTGAACAAAGAATAGATGGTAGCCCTGGAGCGATCATGCTAGTGTCGGAAATAAGAGTGACGTCACAAGATAGACGATCTTTTTGACTTTCTACGAAGGGGAGCAGATTAGGAGACCCTACTTCTTCTTCACCTTCGATCAGTAGAATAAGGTTGACTGGAAGGTTTCCAGGGCCTTTGAGGAAAGCCTCGGCAGCCTTGAGGTGCAGATACAATTGCCCTTTATCGTCCGCAGACCCTCTGCCATAAAGGCGTCCATTTCTTATCTCGGGTTCAAACGGTGGGGAGTTCCACAGGTCAAGTGGATCTGGAGGTTGTACGTCGTAATGTCCGTAGACTAAAACTGTCGGAGCATTGTTTCCAGCTTCTCGCCATTCTCCCAGTACGATCGGGTGCCCAGGAGTTTGATGAATTTCCGCCTGTAGGCCAGATTGTTCGATCATGTCTTTCAGCCATGATGCTGCTTCTTGAACTTCTTCGAGGTGATCAGGGCTGGTACTTATGGAAGGGATTCGCAGGAACTCAAGTATCTCAGACTTGAAGGTCTCAAGATTTTCACCAATGTACTCTTGGGGGGATCGCATGTAGTTCAAAGCAGTCCACGTATGCCCCAGCGATAGATAAAGCTAATGAAGAATGAAAAGAATATTGCGCCTGCCATACCGCCTGGACTTAAAGCTGCCGGTTCTTGGAACTCAAAGATGCCCACGCCCAACATGCCACCAATAGTAGCTCCAAAACTGCTAAGGACTAGCAAAATGGGTAGATGGCCAGGAGTTTCTTCTGACCTGCTGATTATCTTTCTCATTAGCAGTCCCACCATGCAACCTACGGCGATCCATATCCCTATACCAATCCAGTTTTCCATTGATTCATTCCTTACAATTTCAAAGTTTCTGTTTATTTAAGATAAATCTAAACGGTAAGTTCTTTTCCGCGCCAGAGGCAGTTCTATTGATCGAGGCTTTACCTCGCTTAAGTTTCGGTTTCTCCAAGTTTGGCTTCTTTAAACATTCCAAGCATGAATAGAAGTTGCTCTTCACGCATTGTCAGTTCGTTTTGTAGTGCAAGGATTTTTTGTTGAAAAATCTCACTGTTTCTGGTATGCCTTAATAGGTATTCTTGAGCTATTGTTGCAGTTTCTTTATCATCGATATCCAGGGCTAGTTGTTTCCTTCTTTTGCATTTAGATATCTCTTCGATTTCTTTTTCTGTTTGGGTTGAGCAATGTTCAATTTCCATCCTGAGTCTGTTGATCAGGTTTTCGGCCTCCCGGATTTTGCTCTGCATCTTTTCTGTTTGGGCTTGTGAGCTGTCCAAGGTTGAATCTTGTTCCAATTCGTATTTAAAATTTTCAACGGCTTCCAGCCATGACGCACGCAAATTTTTAAACATGTTCCAGTTCGCTATCCGCTAAGTGTGGAGAAAACGATTTCGTGCTATGTGTTTTTAAGATTAGTAACATTTTAGACTTGTATTCAAACTACTATACACTGATGTTATTTGAAGTGGATGAAGGGGCAAGCCCTTTTATTTGCTTTGTTGGAACTAACGTTTTAATAAGCGGTTCTTGTCGATTGTCACGGACCCATTAGAGCGGGCCTTACTATGTCGATGAAAGAAGTAGTAACAAAAGGAGTTTTATATATCCGATTCTAGTCGTATCTCATCTTTTGTGGCTTTAGTTCTTTTGGAGACAATCCAGGAAAAGGATCAGCCTCGTGAGGTCTTGAAAGAAGAAAACACTTCAGTGACAATTCCACGAAGGCTTGGACTCAGTCAGGTTATAGTAGATCGGATTGATGTCTACCAGCAAGAAGTCAAGAGAAACCGTAAGATTACAGATCTTGAATTCAAGGATTTAGTCGGACTCGTAAATAAAAGGCCAGATTCTGTAGACATCTTTTTGGAGTGTGGGAAGCGGTTGGCTTTTGATCCGTTAAACTTACCAAAAATTGTTTCAAGGCTATTCATAGTTCTACGGGCAAAAAGAAGAATAAACCGGAGTTTCATAAGGTTATTTGGAAGGAGGATTGGTGGCTTTTCTGGGTCAGGCCTGACTTTGGAAAGCAGATCCCATCTTTTTATGGAGATGGACCCTACCGGAAATGCTTGTGCCTTAGTTGGGGGTATCTGTTTAGAGTCTGTGAGAGGTTTGGGGGCGACTGGTATTCAGGTGGAACATACCGCCTGTGAATCAGCGGGTGATGCTTTTTGTAGATGGGATATTCGAGGGATGTAAATTCTTTGCAGGTTCATCCGAAGTTTCTAGATTCCGCTCTGTTCCTGCTACCGCTCCCCGTACATTGTCTCTGATCCGAACTTCTCGTCTTCCGTATATCGTTATGGGATTTCCTGCCACTATCCTTCTACTACTGTTTCCCATTCTTCAATTTTCCAGTATTAATCGCTCTCGCCAACTGAGAGAGACCAGATAAGTTGTACAGGACAGCAGGGTAGCTGCTATGAGTGTGTGAAGTGAAACGGGGATGATTGCCAGTAAAGAGTAGACAGATAGAAAACCTAATATGACTTGAAAAACCCCAAGAACAGCGGCTGTCATCGCAAAGGTCCTTATTTGTGAGCCCCTTTGAAGATCAAATGACTTATAAGCCAAAACTATCAAGGATATCAATACGATGATCCCCAGCAATCGGTGGGTAAAATGGGTTATTACTGAGACTGCCTCTAATGGTGGGATCCATTCTCCAAAACAGAGCGGAACATCTGGACATACCAAGCCAGCTCCAGTATGTCTCACAACTCCTCCCAATACCGATTGACCAAATATCAAGACGGCGCTCAACACACCTATTTTTTCGACATCAGAAAGTTTTTTCAAGTTTTGCTTCTCAACGGTAGTACTTTGGGGAGACGTCACCGCTGTAAGAACTGTTACTAGTGTGAGAAATAAGAAGGCTAGTGCCAAGTGTGTTGTGGATATTGCATCTGGAAGCTTTAAGATTACTGTCAGTCCTCCAAAAACACTTTGAACCAATAAGAGCAAAATGCCTACACATGACCAAATTCTTATCCCTGGTCTTTTGTCTTCTGCTTTCCACCCAACCCAGGTGGCTACTGCAAATAATATTACGAGGGCACCAGCAACTAATCTATGAAGGTGTTCCCAAAAAATTCCACCAGTCATTTTTGGAAACATGGTGCCGTAACAGGTAGGCCAGTCGGGGCATGCTAGGCTGGATCCAGTTGCGTGTACTATACTTCCAAGAAATAGCAATCCTAAGGTCCAGAAAGTGGCCAGGAGGTATAACTTGTGATGGGCGGAAGATTTCATGATCGGGTTCATTTCTCTCGTTAGATAGGGGTTTACTGATATCGTGAATGATTGTTGTTCTCTGGGAGATTTAACCTCCCTGCTAAACAGTCTTACTGTTGTTCTAAATTATCAGCTTGAATACCCTTTTTTAACCAAGAACAGTTCTTCCTATAGCTCTAATTCCTAAGACAATGAATCCCAGTGCCAAAAGAGCACCAACTCCATGAGGAATGTACGACTTCTCTTCTAGGGGCCGTCTTCTCATTATGGATACTGGTATTTGTCCCACTGCCGCTGCTAAAATCATCATAAAGATATGGCCAATCAAGGCAGGTTGGAACCGTCCGCTCAGAATCAATGCGAACCCTAACAAAAGTTGAAGATGTATTGATCCAACAAAGCTTGAGGCTAGGATTCGAATCCTAGAATCGTAGGGTTTTGCGCTAATAGCACCGTAGATTGAATACCCGACCGTCAGCACTCCGAAAAGGAGTATTATGTACCTTAGGCCTGAGTGTGCATTGAATAAAAAGTTATCCATGATTTGTCTCTCATCCTTTATTGATTTTTTTGCAGTATGTTAATCAGTCTTTCATTCACAGACGACTTTCTTGCCTGATGATCTTTTGTTGGAGGATAAAGTGATCCAGGTCGGACACCTCCTCCAGTGAGCCCTTGTTCTAGTTGGAGGATTTCTCTTAGAATTTGACAGAGATCTCTATCAGTTGCATTACTCTGTCCAAAACAGGATGGTTCTTCTCGAGCAATACGTTCCTTCAAGTCTCTCAAGTCTAGCAAAAACGCTTCTCTTTGTTCGTACATTTCTTGGTTTATTGTGGGCATTAAAGGGTCAGGTTTTACAGTTACTGACTGACTCACCTTTGTCCCTCTCGCCTCTAGTTGGACGGTGTAAATACCTGGGGAAACCCAAGCGCCAAGGTTTTCTATGGGTCTAGCTAAGTTTGGATCGTCGTGGCTTTTCCAGACTTCCTGTACATCGGTGAGTGAATGTCGAAGATCCCAATTTACCCTGTGGGTCCCTGGGCTGGGTGGAACGGACATGCTTCGGATTGTTTCACCTGTGGGGTTCTGAATATGCATTATGGCTGGCCCACTACCTTCTCCAAGGCGATAGGTAATAATGGCTCCTGACACTGGATTAGTTCCATGGAATTCCGCTTGTCCCCTGTAGGATGTGTCTTTCTTATAGTTGAAAATAGTAGCATCTCTAATACTGAAAATGTGCGGTGATTGTTCCGAGTCTGAAAGAGCCCACTCCGCAAGAGGGGAAGTATCGTCTAGGATCCAAACGCTTTGCCCATGGGTTCCTATAACGAGGTCTTTTTCTCTTGGATGTATGGCCATGTCATCCATAGCGGTAGTTGGAAGATTTTCTAGTTTTGCCCAGTCAGATCCATTATTGGTGCTCACAAAGACAGAGTGTTCAGTACCCACGAACAAGGTGTTTGGATTGTCAGGATGTTCCAGAAAGGAGTTGATTGAACCTGAGGGCAAGTTGTTCATCAATGGAGTCCATGTTTCACCGAAATCTTTGGTGACGAACAGGTAGGGAGAGAAGTCTCCATCGCGATGCGCATCAAATGCTACGTAAGCTACTTCGGGGCCAAGTATGGAACTGACGATCCGGCTCACATAGGTTCCATTTCGCACGCCTTGTACGTTGTTGCTTAATTCGCTCCAAGTTGTTCCCCCGTCACGTGACATTTGGAGGTTCCCGTCATCCGTTCCGACCCAGAGCACTTCTGAATCGATGGTTGACTCTGCGATCACTACAATTTCACCGTAAGATGAAGTTCCGTCATTCGCTGAGATGGTTATGTCGGCACCTCTCACTCCCATTAGTTCCATTTCATTTCGGTCTTCACGTCGAGTTAAGTCTTCGGTGCGTGTCCAGGATTCGCCATTATCTTGAGAGACGAATAGTCTGTTGCCACCCAAATAGACTCTGGTTGGGTCATGGGATGATACCAGGCTTGGTGATACCCAGTCCCATCTATATCGGCTTTCAGTTAAGCTTGCTCTTGGTCGGATATCGATCATATCACCTGTTTCAGGGTCAAAACGATAGTACCCGCCTCCATTGGAGTTGCCGTATACAAAGCGATGGTTAATGGGATTGGGTTGCTGATACATACCATCTCCGAATCCAGTCTGTCTCCAGTCATCATTGGTAATGCCAATCCATCCTCTTGTCCGAGAGGGTCCCATCCACGAGTGATTGTCTTGCATCCCTACATAGACATAGTATGGATCTCTATTGTCCAGACCTAAAGCATATATTTGTCCTATTGGAATGTTATTGAGTTTACGAAAGTTGTCCCCCTGATCATAAGTTTCCCACAACCCTCCATCTCCAGCTAGGTAAAAGTGGTTTGGGTCGGAAGGGTTAATCCAGACAGCGTGCTGGTCAGCGTGAACACCTACGTCATAGGTAGGTCGCTCTGCTATTTCTGAGAAAGTAGCTCCGCCATCTTCACTTTTGTAGGATGAAGTGGCTAGAACATAAACTCTATTTGAATCTGAAGGATCAATAAATATTTTAGAGTAATACATAGGTCTAGGGTTTAGTGAACTGACTTTAGCCCAACTGTTACCACCGTTTTCTGTTCGGTAAGTTCCCTGCGCACTAGCATCGGCATGTTCTATCAGGGCGTTGAGGATGTTTGGATTGGATTCGGATATGGCTAAGCCAATGCGCCCTTTGTCTCCAGTGGGAATGCCATTTGTGAGCTGTTGCCAAGTTTCTCCAGAGTCTTCGCTCTTATAGACGGCACTGCCTGGCCCTCCACCATTGAAGCCCCAGGTACGACGAAGCCTTTGGTAGGTGGCGGCGTAGAGAATACGTGGATCTTCAGGGTTTATTGCGAGGTCTACTGCTCCTGTGTAGCTATCAACAAACAGGGTTTTCTCCCAAGACTGTCCACCATCAAGGCTACGGAAAACGCCTCTTTCTTCACTAGGTTGCCACAGGTTGCCTAGCGCAGCTACATAGACAATTTCAGGGTTTATAGGATTGACTATCACTTTTCCAATATGACGTGTCTGTGTTAGTCCAAGGTGTTGCCAAGTTTCTCCAGCATCGTCCGAGCGATAGACCCCATTGCCCCACGAAGTGCTTTGACGATTATTTTGCTCGCCAGTACCTGCATAAACGATATCTGTGTTTGAAGGTGCTATTGCGACATCCCCAAAGGTACTAACCGTCTGATCGGCGAAAGTATTTCGCCAAGTGTGCCCCCTATTAGTTGTCTTCCAGAGACCTCCAGAGGCAGAAGCAACAAAAATTACAGAGGGGTTTCCTGGCAGTACTGCCAGGTTGTGAATTCTTCCTCCGGTCACGGCTGGACCGATCAAACGGGGTTTGAAGGTGGAAAGATCGGACTCACTAATCACACCACTTTGTGCACCAACCAAGGGAAGCGCAATTGATATGCAGGCTAATAACGCGATCATTTGAGATTTGAAAATAGTTTTCATGTTTTTCATCAAACCTAATTTAGAGGTGTTTGTTATCTTCCGTTCCTGAAGGGTAAATAGGGATTACTGGATCTAGATGGTATCCACGATATATCAAGAGCTAAGTACTTTTTGTATTTCCTTTTTGGCTTCAGGATGGAGATCTTCGATGTTGTTCTGCATCCAGTATAGATAGTCTGGCTTATCAGCTGCTACACTCTTCAAGGTCTGTCCCTTGTGTTTTCCTTTTACGAAAAGGACATCCGTACCCTCTCGCTGAAACCATTCGTCAAAACCGATTCGAAGTGGAGATCGATCACAGTAGGAATGAAGGGAATCCATTTCGGGAGACAAATCTGGGTACCTCGTTAACTGGGCGCCAAGAACAGCTACCGTTGTTTGGATGTCGGACATGGCAGTGTGTGCTTCCGTGTGCTGAACGTCCAAGTAAAACCTAGCAGCCGCAGACAGATCTCGGGGTTCTTTTCTGTGATATATAGTTTGAACATCTATGATGCGTCTGTTTCGATGATCGAATTGTATTCCGCATCGTGCGAATTCAGCTATGAGCATCGGCAGATCAAAACGTCTCACATTAAAGCCGCCTAAATCACAGGGATCTAATAATTGAAAAAGATTTCTTGCTCTTGACTCGAATGGCGCCTCTGACTTCAGATCTTCGTCAAAAATTCCATGTACTGCACTAGCCTCAGGATGGATGGGCATTCCAGGGTTGAATCTTCTTACCCGCTGGAAGTCATCTCCGTCTGGAGATAGTCGGATTATGGCTAGCTCAACTATCCGATCTCTCTTAGGATCTAATCCAGTGGTTTCGAGATCGAAAAACGCTATCGGTCGGTCGAGTTTAATTGGAAGTTTCATTTCTTAGGGTGACTGAGTGGAAACAAAAGATTATCATAACTCTTATGAATGAAAGAGACACTATGCAAGCAGTAGTCCTAAACGGTCACGGTGGTGTGGAAGTTTTGGAGTTGAGGACAGTGCCGAAGCCTCAGCCTGGAGCTGGTGAAATAACGGTGCGTATATCTACTGCAGGAATAAACAGGGCCGATCTCCTGCAGAGAATGGGTCAATATCCAGTTCCAGCTGGGTGGCCTGAAGACATACTTGGAATGGAGTGTGCGGGTGTAGTAGACGCCCTTGGTACAGGCGTTGATCGATGGAAGATCGGTGATCGAGTGATGGGTATTTTGGGCGGAGGCGGATATGCTCAATACGTGAATACAGATGCTTCTTGTGTTGTACCAATTCCTGAATGTATAGGTCTGAAAGAGGCGGGGGCTATACCAGAAGTTTTTATGACCGCCTTCGATGCGATTGTACTTCAAATGGGTCTTGTCAATCGAGAAACATTATTAGTACATGCAGTGGGAAGTGGTGTGGGAACGGCAGCGCTGCAAATTGGAAAGGTACTGGGAGTTAAAACCATTGGGACTTCTCGGAGCCCTCATAAATTGGATAAAGCCAACGCCTATGGATTAGATCATGCAGTTTTAGCTGATGACAGTTGGCCTGAGATCGTTCTTGATGCGACCGATGGACGTGGAGTCGATGTCATTTTGGATCTGGTCGGAGGCCCTTATTTGAGTGGTAATCAGAAGGTTATAGCTCTTAAGGGGAGGCACGTAGTAGTAGGAGTTCCTGGAGGGCTGTCTGGGACTATAGACTTACGTGCGATGATGGGTAAGAGGGTTACCCTGAGAGGAACGGTCCTGAGGGCTCGATCTTTACAAGAGAAGGTAGAATTAACGGAGAGCTTTGAAAAAGATATTCTTCCGTTTTTTGGAGGAGGCGCAATCTTACCAGTGGTCGAAAAGATCTTTTCGCCCGATGAAGTTGCCGATGCTCATAATATGATGGCCTGCAACGAGAATTTTGGAAAACTCCTTATAGATTGGGAATGATCCTTGCGAAGTCATGTACGTCTGAGAATGTGATGGGTTCTAGCTTGCCAATGTACACCCTACAAGAATGGTCTGAACAATTTCCCTGGGCAGTGGCTGGAATCACATATAAGGGTGCTGTGTCAAACATCTTTGATCTCAGGAAGGAGGACATAAATTGCGATGATCGAATGCAACAGATTCAGAAAGAAACTGGTTTTAACAGCTTGGTTAGAATTCCTCAGGTGCATGGAACAAACCTATTAGTGCATGACTCGGAGTTATCTGGATACATAGTGTTAACGGAGGGTGCAGATGGTCATGCCACCTGCAGGCCGGGTGTACTTTTATCTATAACGGTTGCTGACTGTGTTCCAGTATATCTTCTTGATCCGCAGAGCAGGGCAGTCATGTTGTTGCACGCAGGGTGGCGTGGCGTAGCTGGTCAGATAGTTACCAAAGGTATTGAGTTGTTGTTAGAAAGATGGAGGTCTCATTTGGAAGATATTGTTGTTCATCTTGGACCTGCTATTTGCGGAGATTGTTATGAAGTTGGACCAGAAGTTTTCAGGAGCTTAGGTCTCACTAAACCAACCGAACCGACCCCAGTGGATTTAAGAGGTATTCTAACGAGACAGGCTAGGGATTTAGGCATAAAGAAAGAAAATATTTCCGTTTCGGGAGACTGCACCTTATGTGGTGGAAGAGATTTTTTTTCCCATAGAAATGGAGATGTAGGAAGGCAGGTTGCTGTGATAGGTGTCAGGCCATAAGGATGTTTGTCGGTTTGTGTCAGAATTGTACGTTCCTCCGGAAAGTGGAGAATAACAAGGGATCCAAGTTTTTCTTGTGTCGTCGCTCTGTGGAAGACAAGAATTTTCCCAAATACCCAGCATTGCCTGTAGTTTCATGTCCTGGATTTAAAAAGTTACCGCCTGTAAGCAAGTGATAAAAAGACGATCAACTTGACTTCTGGCCTCCATAGCCAGATATACATCTTTGGATCGAGTGAAATTATTGCACACATCTTTTGACTAGCTGTGAGGTGTAAATGTTGCACTGGCTTCGTTTTAGCCATAAAGAGGCTGTAGGTTTTGGCACCCTTGAAGAAGATAGGATTAAGGTATTCGAAGGTGATATGTTTGGTGACGCAAAATCCACAGGGGTCACCTTGGGCCTTGAGGAAGTTGAGATCTTGATGCCCTGTGTTCCAGGTAAAATGTTAGCCCTTTGGAATAATTTTTATGCGTTAGCGGAAAAATTGGGAATGGACACACCTCCAGAGCCCTTGTATTGGGTGAAGACAGATGGTTGCTACTTGGGGCATGGAGAAAACATTCTGAAGCCAACTAGCTATGATGGTAAGGTTGTTTTCGAAGGAGAATTGGGAATTGTTATAGGGTCCATCTGTAGTGGGGTCAATGAAGATCAAGCGCCAGATTATATATTTGGATATACGTGTATCAATGACGTGACAGCGGTTGAGATAGTGAATCGAGATGAAACTTTTCCTCAGTGGACCAGGGCCAAGAGCTTCGACACATTTGGAGTGATGGGGCCAGTAATTGCCACTGGATTGGATCCGGAAAAATTGGTGGTTCAAACATTTCTGACCAAACCTGGCACTACAGAAGTGCAAGAAAGACAAAACTATCCTGTGAGCGATATGGTTTTTTCACCGAAAGCTATTGTGAGTAAGATTTCCCAGGATGTGACTTTGTTCCCTGGTGACGTGATTTGTTGCGGAACATCTATAGGAGTGGGTTCCATGAGGCCTGGCACTAAAATAGAGGTTAATATCGATGGAATAGGCACTCTCAGTAATTTCTATGAGGAGAATTAATGAAGATTTGTGTGGTTGGTGCAGGTGCTATAGGAGGGTTGCTGGCTGTTCACTTAAGTAATTCTGGGAATGACGTTACAGTGGTCGACGTTGGAGAACACCTAGATGCAATAAAGAGTGGTGGGCTTAAGGTGTTAATGGGCGATGGCTCTGAACATCACGCTCATCTCCGTGCTGTGGAAATTTCGGAGGATATTGGGGAACAAGATTTGGTAATTTTGGCTGTTAAGGCACAGGTGCTCCCGTTAGTGGCAACTGGGATTTCCAAAATGTGCGGGCCCGATACCATGATCCTTCCTGTACAGAATGGACTTCCATGGTGGTATTTTCAGAAACACGGTGGTGAGTTTGAGGGGCATAGACTGGAAACTTTGGATCCCACTGGCATCCTGACCGAAAGTATCGATGTAGACCGCATTATTGGTTGTGTAGTATTTCCCGCAGGTGAAATAGCCGAACCTGGAGTCGTTCGTCACATTGAAGGGAATCGGTTTCCTCTAGGTGAACTGGATGGAAACGAATCAGAGAGAGTAGAATCTCTTGTTCAACTTCTGACCGATGCAGGTTTCAAATCTTTTCAGATTAGTGATATACGTGCAGAAATGTGGCTAAAACTCTGGGGTAATATGTCCTTTAACCCAATTAGCGCTATGACACATGCTACACTGGTGGATATTTGCCAGTTTGATCTTACCAGAACTCTAGCACGTACATTAATGGAAGAAGCCCAAGACGTTGCCAACAAATTGGGAATTACTTTCAGGGTAGATATAGACCGCCGTATAGGTGGAGCAGAAAAAGTAGGTGCACACAAAACTTCTATGCTCCAAGATGTCGAAGCTGGACGGACACTTGAAATTGATGCGATCATTGCAGTGGTGGCGGAGCTCGGCCGATTGGTGAATATTCCCACTCCAAGTATAGATACTGTGCATGCGATGGTTGCTTTACTTGATGAAACACTCAGAAAGCAAAATGGAATAGTACGACTTACTTCACAGTAAGAGTAAGAATTTATGACTTAGTCGTTTTCCTCGGTAGCTTCTTTGTTCGTGTGAAATTCCGGGGCGGTCAGAGATTTGGGTAGTACTTCTACTTGCCCTGGGCCTTCTATTTCTTTGTCGATATTCATGTCCAGTCTATCGAATTCACGAGCTTTGACTAACAACCTGCTTTCTATCGAGTTAACTGCATCATTGTAGGAGTTGACAGCTCTGCCCAACCCTTTCCCTAGGTCATCGAGGTACTTGGCGACCCTACCAATTCTTTTGTACAGTTCTTTCCCCATGTCATCTATTTTAGCAGCTCTTTTACTAAGACCTTCCTGCCTCCATTCATGGGCCATTACCTTCAAGAGGGCTAAGAGCATCGCTGGTGGCGTGAGTATGACTTTGTTTTTGTAGGCTTGAGCAATCAATTGGTCATTTTCTTGGACTGCAGCATAGTAGACTCCATCACCCAAGTACATTACGACGAAATCTGGAGAATCCTCTAGTTGATTCCAATAAGCTTTACTTCCCAGTTCTTTGACATGCTTACTGACATTATCCCAGTGTTTGGCAAGGCATTTGTTTCGTTCATCTTCTGTTTCGGCTTCGAAGTAGGCTTGATAATATTTCATGGGCACTTTGGCGTCGACGGCTACTGTTCTTCCTTGCGGGAGATTTACAATCATGTCCGGCCTGAGTCGCATTCCTTCGGAGTCACTGAAAGTTTTTTGTGTAAGGAAATCACAGTGCTTACTCATTCCGGCCATCTCCACGAGATTTTTCAGGCTCATTTCGCCCCAGTCACCAACCACTTTTGGGCTCTGCAGGGCTTGAGTTAGACTCGTTGTTTCTTTTTGTAATGCCGAAACTATTGTTTGCGTTTCTGTATGTGTTCTGAGAACATCTTTTTGGAGCGCGAGGACCCGCTCGGTCAGGGTTTTCGATTCTACCTTTGTACGTGCTTCATGTTTTTCAAACGTTTGTTGGGCCAACTTCACGAAATTTTCACTAGATTTTTCTAGATTTTTCTCCAAGACTGTGTCTGCGATGCCCTTGAAAATATCTTGTTGCTGTTTTCCCATCTCTTCAGATGTTTGTGCATTCTCCTGTTCTGCTTCTAGGCGTGTTTCAGCTTTGACCACACGCTCTCGAAGCTCCTCCTTTCCTTTAGTTGTATAAAGGTGTGTAAGGATGATCCCTATAGTTACACCGGCGATTAGCGAAAGCAGATCCATATTAGGTTGGGTATCCAGTTGGTAAGGAAATGGTCAAGGTATGGCAAAATTTCATAAACTTGCTCTGTCATCAAGGTCGGCGGTTTTTTAGTAGGGCACTTATGTCAGGCTATATAGGCAAGCGGGATGTCGCAATGGTTTAGGTCAGAATAGAAAAGCAATTATAACGATATTGAAATGCGACTTAGTAGAGATAAAGATGTTTGGTTAGGTAGGGGTTCTTGTAAGTTATATAACCCCAATTATCTTTAAGGCTGGTGCAAAGAGTCTATTCTGTTTCCATTCTGGATGGTAGCGAAAACAACTTAATGGTTTGCCATGAGTGATACTTCGAAATCCACCGTACTCCGCTTGCGTCACGAATCTCGTGCTTTTGCCGCCATGCGAAGACGACTTGAGCGGATGGTTCAACCAGCAGAACTGAAGTTAGTAATATCCTTTGCAGAGATCTTTCTGTCCAAAGCAACAGAATCCTTTCTTCAAAATAGAAGTCCAGACGCTCTGGCTCACACGACCTTAGGAGCTTGGAGGTTTCTCCAGTCTGCTGATTCTACAGCTATAGACGTACAGATTTTCAATCCAGATGCGGATAATGAGGGTTGGCATGCTCCTGTCACAGTTCTCAGGACGAATATCTCAGAACGTCCTTTCGTAATCGATTCATTACGGGAATTTGTACACAGTCAAGGTCTATCTATAGAGAGTATGGTGTATCCAGTCCTTCACCTGGTACGTAATAAGGAAGGAAGAGTTATTGATATCAAGCCTTCCGAGGAGGGGGAGTCGAGAGAGTCACTAGTTCATTGTGAGCTTACTCAAATTGCTGATTCAGAGAACCGAAATTCTTTGAAGCATCAAGTCGAGAAAAGGTTGCAGGATGTCATAAAAGTGACTGAGGATTTTGCGGACATGCTGGGTAAGCTCGACAAGACTGTAGAAGATTTGAAACTGAGAGCGAAAAATTCTCCAGAGCATAGAGATGAACTCCTAGAGACAGGAGAATTCTTTTCTTGGCTTAAGGATGGAGCCTTTGTTTTTCTAGGCGCTTGTACCTATAAAAGGACTTCTGGAAAGAAGATGGAAATGGATCAAGGTTCGACTTTGGGCTTGCTCCATTCTTCAGGAGGTAAGGATTCAACACTTCTAGAGGATCTGAAAATAGAGATGGATAAGTTGGTCTGCGAAGGACCCAACTTGGTTGTCACTAAGACTAGTGCAAGGTCCACGGTACACAGATTGTCAAGGCTTGATTATGTCGGACTGAAGAAGATAAATGAGAAAGATGAGTTGCTCGAAGAAACTGTTTTCATTGGACTCTTTACCTCCAAGGTAGAAGTAGAGTCTGCGGAAGAGATACCAATTCTGCGGAGAAAACTTCAAATGGTTTTGGAAAGTGCTGCAGTTAAGGAGGGGTCCCACGATTACAAAGCTATCAAAACAATATTCAGTTCCATGCCAAAGGAAGAGCTGTTTCTTTCTTCAGTCGAACGTATTGCAGGAGATGCCCAAGTAGTTCTCACCTCCTACAACACAGATGACGTCAGGGTCACTTTGAATCAGGACGCGGTGCGGAGCGGTACCTCGGCGATGGTCATCATTCCGAGAGACAAGTTTTCTAGCGAGGTCCGCAGGAAGATAGGAAAAACATTAAATGAATCGCTAGAATCAGAGGTCCTGAACTATCATCTCACCCTTGGGGAAGGAGATCAGGCCCGATTGCATTTCTACTTGGTACCCTTAGGTGACAAACTACTTAGTGTAGAAATAGAAAATCTGGAATTGGCGGTGCGGGAAATAATTCTTTCTTGGACTGACAGACTGCTGAGCTGCTTTGAAAAAATCAGGCCTGCCGATCAGGCTCGTCACTTGACCCGTTCCTATTCTGAGGCGTTCGGTCCAGACTATATTGCCGCAACAGATCCAGAGGTCGCTTTGTCCGACATTCTTTGTCTTGAAGAAATGAAGGAGACAGACACTAAGGCTTCAATTTCATTTTCAGTAGTTACAGAGGAAAATGGAGAGCCTCCTTTTGCTACTGAAATGAAACTCTTCCTGATCGGAGAAAAACTTGTGCTGTCCGATTTTATGCCAATTCTGGACAATATGGGTTTGAGGGTCATTGAGGTAACTCCGTTTGAGATAGAAGTAGAAGATGCTCTAGAAGCTGCGATCTATTCTTTTTCCGTCAAGCAAAAGGATGGTCGCAACCTAGCGATAAAAAATGGTGGAGGCTTGTTGGCCGAAGCAATTTTGGCGGTGCGGGATGGAGATGCAACTAGTGATGGCCTCAACGCACTTGTGTTAAAGTCAGGACTTGCTTGGAGAGAGGTTGATGTTTTGAGGGCCTACGCATCCTATGCATTTCAGTTGGGGCTAGTACAGAGCAGGTCGGCCCTGACTCAGTCTCTAATTAAATATCCAGCAATTTCAAAGACACTTTTCGAGATATTTGCGGTAAAATTTGAAGATAATGAATCAACTATCGAAGAGAGGAAAAAGGAAATTGAAGGCCTCGAATCGATATTGCTACACTCATTACGATCGGTAAAATCGCTTTCGGAAGATCGGGCCTTGAGAAGTATGCTGGCACTGGTCGATGCTTCAATGAGAACGAACTACTATAGATATGGAGGGAAGCTTCCAAGTCAGAGATCTGGAAAGGTTCCCTATCTGTCATTCAAGGTGGCAGTGCGTGATCGAGCTGATGTCGCTCGCACTAACCTTTTATATGAGATTTGGGTCCAGTCTTCGCGGATGCAAGGGATTCATCTGAGGGGTGCACGTGTGGCCCGAGGGGGAATTCGATATAGTGATCGCCCCGATGATTTTCGTACAGAAGTGCTCGGCTTGGTAAATACCCAGATGGTCAAGAATTCGGTAATCGTTCCTGCCGGATCGAAAGGTGGTTTCATTACTCTCCACGAGTCGGAGGATCCAGGTGAGATGGCTATGGAGGCCAAAGCACAGTACAAGACTCTTATTAGGGGAATGCTGGACGTAACAGATAACATAGCTGCAGATGGATCATATTTGCCCCCGAGTGGAGTGGTATGCTGGGACGGTGTAGATCCGTATCTAGTAGTTGCGGCAGATAAAGGTACTTCGAAGTATTCCGATACAGCCAATGATGTCGCTAACGAGTATAATTTTTGGTTGGGTGATGCATTTGCTTCTGGTGGTTCAAATGGCTATGACCATAAAGAGATCGGTATTACGGCAAGGGGAGGATGGGAATGTGTTAAGCGGCATTTTTCTGAAGAAGGGATAGACGTCCAATCCGAACCCATTACAGTGGTCGGAATAGGGGATATGAGCGGAGATGTTTTCGGCAATGGAATGTTGTTGTCCGAGCAAATCAAACTTAAAGCTGCTTTCGATTATCGACATATTTTTATAGATCCAAATCCAAATCCCAGTGCTTCATATCAGGAGCGCAAAAGGCTATTTCAGCTTGGTAAATCGAGTTGGGATGACTATGACCGCAAATGTATTAGCAAGGGTGGTATGGTCGTTTCAAGAGAAGCGAAAGAAGTCATTCTAAATTCCGAACTGCGTGACGCTTTAGGGATGGCTGAAGATATAGAAGTTGTGAACGGGGAAGAACTGGTGCGTGCAGTTCTAAGGGCTCCAGTTGATTTGATGTGGAACGGAGGCATAGGGACTTATGTCAAATCTTCAGAGGAAGAAGATTCAGACGTGGAAGATTCCACCAATGATAGTGTGCGCATCGATGCAGATCAGTTGCGGTGTAGGGTGGTGGGTGAAGGAGGAAATCTCGGACTGACCCAGAAAGCGCGAATTGATTTTGCATTGAGCAGTGGTCGGATCAACACCGATGCCTTGGATAATTCAGGAGGAGTGAACCTTTCAGATAGAGAGGTCAATCTAAAGATACTTTTGGGACAGGAAGTGCGGTCGGGAGCTATGAAGGAAGCAGAGAGAAATAGCCTCCTGGAGCAATTGACGGATGATGTGGCCTTGTTAGTGCTGGAGGACAACAGAGTTCAAAGTGTAACGGTGTCATTAGACGCAATTCGAGCTAGAACTGAGCCCGATGACTTCCGTGATGTAATATCTTTCTTGGAAAAATCTGGGGACCTTATTAGGGAGGAAGAAGAGCTTCCGTCTTGGGAAAATTTGTGTGCCCGTATTGAGGACCAAGGACGCTCTTTGACTCGTCCCGAACTTTATGTAGTGATGGCTTATGTTAAGATGAAGCTCATGAGCTTGCTACTTCGAAGTCGGCTTCCCGATGAGCCAGCGACACAGGAATATCTCAGGCAATATTTTCCAAAAGAAGCTTTGGTTGCGATTGGTGAAAGTAGCTTAGAAAGCCATCGTCTCGGACGTGAGATCATTGCTTCCCAAATGACGAATGACTTGGTCGGTCTAATGGGTTGCACCTTCGTTCATCGTATCTCTAGAGATACTAATCGTACGCCAGCAGATGTGGCCCGAGCCTGGCTGGTGGCGGCTAGTCTCACTGATCACAGAAAATCAATTGAGCAGGCAACTGAAAGTTTGCCATACGGATTATTCTATGACTGGATGGTTAGCTTTTCAGAGGCTCTCGAGAGGGCGGTTCGATGGCTTCTTGTGAATTTGGATATGGACACCGATGCAGGTGATACTATTCAGGGAAGCCAGGGCAAGGTCGCGGAGCTACTTACAACATTTTCAGATTTTGTCTCGGGTGAAGATGACCTGGATTTCCAGGGCTATCTGCGGCAGCTGCAGAGTCAGGGTGTTCCAGAAGGAACGGCAAATTCTCTGGCGAAGCTACAATTTTTCGATCAGTTGCTAGTAGTGGTTCAGGTCGCTGAAGATGTTAGTTCAGACTTGTCTTTGGCTGCCGAGGTTTATTATGAAGTTGCAGATCGTTTCAAGGTGCGTTGGCTGATGAAGCGGATACTCGAAGTGGTTCACAATAATAGGTGGGAAGAAAGGGCCGCAAATACTCTTCTGGAAGATTTGAATCGACACCTGTATAGCCTCACCAGAACTAAGTTGCTGGCCTTGCAGAAGGAAGACAACATAAACATCTACTCTAGAGATTACAGGTTGTTTGGCTCTTTGATTGATGATATGAAGTCAGAAGATTCCGTCTCTGTGGCAGGATTGTCCGTAGCTGTTCGCCAAATGTCTCTATTGGCTGAAAAAGTGAGGCAGGAAATCGAGTCGAGTGTCTGAATTAATTGCAAGTTTTTATTCATCAGACTAATTCACATTTCTTAATATCCTTAAGAAGAAAAAGGACCCCCGCAAGCCTTCCTCCTAAGAAGGCGGAGAAGGCTGCAATCACTCCTGGCATATCGAGGGTCCACCCTAGGAGTATGAAGAGTATGGCGAGTGTTAGGACTTCGACGACAGTGGCTGTTGTAATTAGGCTTGTCATTCTGGCTTGGATATAAATTGATCTAAGGAAAGACAAGAATACTGAAAGTGCCGGTACTGGGACCAATATTTTCAGCGAGGTAGACGCCAACCCAGTTAGCTCTGGCCTGAGACCAGCTATTTGCTCAAACCAGATAATAGTGAAAGGAGTGAAAGCTATCGAAGCTATTCCAAGAGAAGTTGCGAGTCCTAACCACAAGGCAAATCTAGCTAGTCTAGGAAAATTCTCTCTATTTTCCTGCAGTACAGCTAAGGCGACTTCCTGATAACTGAGACCGAAGGATCTGAAGAAGAATGAAAGCGAATGAACAACTGGAAAGACGGCTAGCGATTCCAGAGGTGATGGCGCTCTTCCCATTAAGAAAGTCAGTAATGGTTGAACAGTTAGACTTATGAAAGACGTCAGGGCTAAGGGATAGTAAAATTTAACTATTTCAAGGTAATTCAGTTTATCATCAACATTGGTAGTCGATAGGTTTTTATTCGTGTTGAGGTTTCTCAGGGTTTTGGCTGCCATGATTCGAGCTACCAATGCTTCTGCGGTTACGCCAAGGGATAGTGATGCAGCTCCAATCCAAGCTCCTGGCCAGTCCCAAAGTGTGTAAAGGCTGATTGCTGTTAGGATCATTACTCCGAGTCTTAACGTGGTGCCATAAGCTAGTAAGCGGGTGTGTCCCGCTCTTATCAGCAGGCCATGAAGAAACCGTCGATATCCAATTGCACTAGGCCACGGCAGTAAGATCCACAGAGCTCCATATGTCAGTCGAGTTATTTCGGGAGGTAATCCGAGCAATCGTATGGTCAGCCATTCATAAACGAAGGGAATTAAGACAATCAAGAGAAATGCTGTTGCCGTTACATTCATAACGTGCATGAAGTTGCGCAGCTTTCTATATGTCTGAGAGTTGGTTACCAGTGCGGTAGATGCACTCATTAACATGATGACGGGTGATTCAATTAAAATTGCAAAGGCGAAAGCAACCCCGTATGCTGCTAAATTGATTGTTGGATCTGCGAGCCTTGCGATTACAGCTGCTAGAAAGGGACCCTCTG
>CEQQ01135243.1_pt1 | contig 22029 bp, 19 predicted proteins | sample 531041 | NCBI WGS metagenome assembly CEQQ01 (sample SAMEA2621222, study PRJEB7988) | marine metagenome | biome: marine biome (ENVO:00000447); feature: deep chlorophyll maximum layer (ENVO:xxxxxxxx); material: "saline water (ENVO:00002010), including plankton (ENVO:xxxxxxxx)" | depth 150 m | reverse complement strand
TCGATTACAGGTTGCCACGGTTCGACTCCTTCTGCCAGGAGGGCGTAAAGTTTGATCGTGCTTACTGTGTAGCTCCCATCTGCACACCTGCTCGGACCAGCATGATGACTGGACTCTACCCAAGTCATCACGGCCTACTGTTCAACACTGAGAGACCAGGAAAACGTGACATAGATTTGAGTCAAGAGCTTTACAGTCATCACTTGTCAAATGCTGGTTATCGCAATGCGTACGTTGGCAAATGGCATTGTGGTCATGAACGGTTACCCACTGATTACGGGATCGAAGGGTGGAGTCTGCCGGATTACGGAAAAATTTACATGTCGGAAGCTTATAAGACTTACGCAGAAGAACGTGGTTTCGGTGAAGCTAGAGCACACATCGATTACCATCTGAACCGACCCGAGTGGAATGACAAAACAATCACTCTTCATGATCCTTCTCCTTGGGCTTTTATGAACGGTAGCGGGGTGCTTCAGGGACCCCCAGAAGCTCATGAGGAGCAGTTCGTGGCCCACTTAGCATCAGAAAAACTTCGTGAACTGTCGGATGATCAGCAGCCCTGGAGTTTAGTCGCGAGTTTTTGGGGACCACACCAACCGTATTACCCGAGCGAACCTTACGCCTCAATGGTAGACCCTTCTACCATTCCGGAGTACCCCACTTTTAATGATGACCTTGAGGGTAGACCTTTACGATACGCGTTCCATAGGGATATCAACCACCGTAGTTCACATGAATGGCCGGAATGGTCAACTTGGCAAACTATTCTTGGGCGCGCGTACGGACAGGGCTACCAGACGGACGCGGCTGTAGGGACGATTCTCGATACGCTCCGTGAGAGTGGTCAGGAAGATAATACTCTCGTTATTTGGTGCGCTGATCATGGGGATGCACTAGCCAGCCATGGGGGAATGTGGGACAAGGCCACTACTTATATTGAGGAAGTCGCACGAGTGCCATTAGCTGTTAGGTGGCCCGAAGCGATAAACCCGGATCAGAGTAATAGCCAACCCATCAGTAATCTAGATGTAACAGCAACCATGCTTGATGCGGCGGGCATAACAGTGCCTGAAGAGATGCATAGTCGTAGTCTCCTGACGTTATGCCAGGAACCTGCTTCTGCTGCATGGCCGGACCATGTTATTTGCCAGCACCATGGTCATGTTGTCGAACTCACCCAACGTATTTGCATTACTGATCGCTTTAAGTATGTGGCTGCGCTGTTCGATGGTGATGAACTTTACGATCTTGAAGATGATCCGTTCGAGACTAACAACTTAATCAACTCAGCAGCACACAAGGACACGTTACGCCAGTTGCAGGGCTACATCATTGATCGTATTGAAGAGACTAACGATAGGAAAGCTGTGCACCTAGCTCACGCAATAAAATTGGGCTGGCAGGGATTCGATCACTCTTTATGGGTCCCTCAACAGGCATAAGGTTTTGTTTAACTATCTACCTGCTGCCACCGTGAACGCAGAGCGTCGCCCCAAGCATCAACTACTTTACGGGGACCACCCTCCCGCAGGGGACGTCTATGAAGGTTGCGTTCGTGTTCAAAAAGTCGGGTCCTAAAATCTTGCAGTACGTTTAACATGCTGGGTTCGAAAGCAAGATTTTTGGTCTCCCAGGGATCCTCATGAAGATCAAAGAGTTGTTCGTGCCCTAGCGAGTCGGGATCAGGCCCCTGTGGTAGGTAATCCTCTACTTTTTTCGGACGGTATTCCGTCACGTATTTGTAGGAATCCGTGAGGAGAGCCCTTGCCCAGTAGTTACTCTCTATATAGGCGTAATCAGGCCATTCTACAGCGCGCCCTTCCACTAAAGGACGGAGGCTCTTACCCTGAAGGTTGCTTGGTGCCTTGACTTCTAGGTAATCAAGGAAAGTAGGGAGGATATCAACGCCGGATACAAAATGATCCCTATCGAAAGTCCCTTTATTGACCTTAAGGTTGTCACCCAGACTCGCAATAATTGTGGGTACGCGAATGCTTTCCTCGTACAAAGCGAACTTCTGGAAGGTGTGATGTCGACCAGCTGCCTCGCCATGATCTCCACACAGGACTACCAGGGTGTTCTCGAAATGACGACTTGCTTCTAATGCATTCAGAATCACGCCAATATTCTGATCGGCGTCTTCAACGTATCGGTAGAGATTCCACGACATGAAACGCCACTGTTCTTCAGTCCAGTTCTTCATACCGTTCTTGTTATCAGCGTGAATTAAGGGTCTTTCCCCTCGCCTAAACACCTGCTGGACTACGGTTTCTCGATTATCGTAAACAAAGTTTGGTGGGAGGGGTGGCAGTTCAGCCTCTTCAACAATATCTTGCTCTATAGGACCGGGAATAATCTTGAATGCATGGTTGTGACCGTATTCGCAAATTTCGTGCGGATTAACTAGGTGCACCTGAAGATAAAACGGTTCGCCGCCCTGATGGTGATCAAGAAAATCCACTGCTGCTCTTACTGTCACGCGATCATGAAACTCGCCGCCACTGGCACCAATGTCTGTCTTACCTTGGTAAAGATTCCTGAAGCTAGTGCGTACTTCCCGTCCATCAACATGCCATTTACCTGCATGGTAGGCCGGAATCCCATCCTGCTCAAGTATTTGGCCCAAATCAGGAATATCATCGTGCATAAGCCCACCGTTAAAAGGGACGCCATTTTCAGAGGTGTATAGTCCGGTCATCCAACTGGCTCGAGCAGCGGCACAAACCGGATCAGTGCAGTAACTCCGCATGAAAGACACTCCATGCTCCACAAGTCGGTCGATGTTGGGAGTATTAACGTGAGGATTGCCATAAGCTGATACTGCGTCCCAGGTTTGCTGGTCAGTACTTATGAAAAGGACATTTGGTGATTCCCGCACTTTCCTCACCCATCCCGTTCAACAAGCACGTAGGTGGAGAAAGTCATGGCAATCAAAGCAACATCTCCGGTCTCAGTAACCCACCAGTAAGTTGGTGGTAACCCCTCGCCTTGAAGGGAGTAGCCAAATAGTTGGTGATGTCCTCCTTGTAGCTCGAAAGTCCACTTTTCAAGCGGCCGGATTCGGCAATTAAGTTTTGGAATCTGGAGATCCTCTAGGACACACAAGTCATCTACGGTGTCTCCCGCGAGAGCAGGAAGGATGTCTAGGAGGGCCCAAAAACCAGTTGGGTTTTGGGGATTGCAAACTCCCGACACAAAAGACATTCCGTTGGCTGTCGTTAATTGAACGTTAAGTTTACCCTCGGCGTTCTGACACTGCGCCGTCCAGTCTATGCCCGAGTAACTACTATCTGCTGAGTTGCTTGTTCGAATATTCCAAGGAGATATAAGGGGTCGGAGTGGTTCATCCTTACAAGCAAAGTTTAGATTCAGATGTTCACCACTTTGATCATTGGAATGCATTACTTTGTAGGACCATTCACCGTCATCTCTTCGTGTCCGATTTGCTGTGACACTCCCCATTGGGAAGGCGTTCCGAGGGTACCAATCAGCCCAGTAATTTGGGAGCATTAAGTAACGGTGGAACTTATGATCTGCGCTGCTGCTTACTGGTTTGGAAGAGAGGGCTCGCGCCAGAGGGGTAGTTAGTTCTTTTTCATAGTCCCATTTTTGGTGAGAAGCCGTGTTGTTAATAGTCCAGTGAAGTTGGGTCATGGTTACTGTTTACCGACCTTAGGCGGTTTAGGTCTCCTTTAGCGGTAATGCAGTACCCAGTCTACCTCAGTACAGTTACTCACGAAACAATAGGCGTCGTCGTTGTGGTCAACTGCACTTGGCTTCATTAACAGCGGAACAACTCACAAGTTGTGCTTGCGATTTTTGTTCGGCAGTTACGTTCTGTGGCTGTAGATCACTGGGTTAAGAGGAGTATCAATAGGTTTACCTACTTCTGCGCCAGGAAGATATTTTGCCCAATCATTGTGCTGGGCCTCCCGTACCGGTTGCGCCAACCGCATTCCATCCTCAAAGTAAATGATCGTCATTACGCCTCGCATTTGGTTGGTATTGTTAGGCCCTGCCCGATGGAAAGTCCAACCACGATGGAATGACACTTCACCAAGATCAAATTCTCCCTCATCCTTTTCGTAATCCCGAAGGGATCGCCCAATTGCAATCTCACTTTCATCGGAAATTTCCATGTCACGGTTGGTGAGTAGATGATGACTACCAATGCAAAACGAAAGTGGTCCCATGTTGATTGGTATGGCCTGCAGCGGAATCCAAGCGGTTACTGAATTAGGATTACTTAATGGCCAGTAATGCTGATCAGCATGCCACGGAGTGAAACCTCCTCCAGGCTCCTTAAAGAGAGCCTGATCATGGTACAACCGCACACCCTCTACTTTTAGGAGCTCTGCAGCAATGCGACCTAGTCTTTGTGAAAGTACCAACTCAGCGACTTGTTTGCTCTTAGTCCAGATGTTCCCGATTTGGAGAAAAGCCTTACCGTAAGTACTGCGCTCATTGAGATCAAGATTCTGGGTGTTGAGCTTTCTTACCATGTCAGTAATTGCCGAACCATATTCTCGAATGATTTTGGGCGAAAGCACTTCCTTCAGTTTGATGTAACCATTTTTTTGGAAACGCTTTACGTGATCTTCGGTTACTAAATACGGTTCATTCAAGCTGTCCATAATTGAAGAGAAGTATATCAAACCACGTGACCAGAACAGCCCCTTTAAGGGGTTTGTAACTAGGATAGTGCTACAAAGTGATATGTTTTGGAACGAATCGTTTTTACGGAGGCATTTATGCTTACGACGCAACAAGTAGAGCACTTTCGCAATTACGGTTACGTGCCCGTGGAAAATTTTTTCAATAATGACGAGATTAGAGCAATGCTTCATGAACTGGAGCGCTTTAAAAGAGAAGGTTTGGGGCACAATGTAGCTACGGAAGGTGACGGTACAACACCTTCCGATGTAGATGTTAACTATCAGATAATCCCTCTGAAGGACAAAAGTCATCTTTTTCGTTCCCTTCCGTTCCATGACCTAGTTCTCGAAACTGTGAATCAACTGATTGGGGATCCTGTCGTCAGGGTTCTTGACCAAATCTTCTTGAAACCGGGTCATAGTGGTACGGGCACTGATTGGCATCAGGATAACGGCTATTTTCAAGTTGCTGACCCCACTAAAGGAACAGCCATGTGGGTAGCTATGCATGACGCAACGATTGCGAACGGTACACTGCATGTAGTTCCTAATTCTCATCAGATGGTGCTTGAGCATGGGCGCGACCCTGGGAGCAATCATCATCTACACACTGAAGTAGACGATTCTCTGGCAGTACCTATCCCACTCGCTGCAGGTGGCGTCGTGTTTTTTAATTTCGGGATTGCCCATTCAACTAGACGTAACAACTCCGACAAGGAACGAGCTGGCTTGGCGTACCATTTTTTGAATACTGATTACGTACCAACACCGTTTCCTAAATTTTTTCCTAAGGATCTAGTGCACCTTACCGGTACTGATTCTACGGGCGGGGAGAAAGAGTTTGGCGTCCGCGTGGCAGGCAGCTGGGAAGATGAAGTTAGGAAGCTAGTTGACGCTCCTTCGGCTTGACCACGGAATAAACATTCGGATTAAGGACCATTAACTAACGTTTTTTATTATTGTTTAAGTGTTTGATGCTGATTCACGAATAGACTCAACAAACATCGCTTGGCTCGGCATGATGTTGGCCACGTTCAGTTCGGGACCAAACATCTTGAAGTAACTTTCGAGATTTCGTTGCCATTTATTTTTTGGTCCTTCTTTGGGCGACGTGACCTCGAACACGAGGGTTTCCAGGCCTAAAGCTTCTATCACCATTCCGATCTCGTCGACCGCTCGATCGCCCTGCAAATCGAACTCCTCGTGGTCTAACATGACCGCGAATGAGCCAGCCTCAAGAAATGGCTCCGCAGCCTTCAGGATTTCTTGTGAGGACGAAGCGCATGCGGGTTGGTTGGGGTCCCAATTTCGAGGAGGGTGGTACTCAAAGATGATGCGCATGTCGTTATCGAGAGCTAGTTGTCTCCAGGCCCGCCACTGCTCCGTCCCTACATCAGTCCCCGTATTCATGAACTCTATAGTCCTGAACCCTAATTCGCTTCCGGCCACAATGGCCTTTTCAACAACACCCTGTCGATAGGCGCGCATGAAGTAGGTGTGGTCCAGATAGGGTTCAATGCCGAAGCGTTGGTAAGTCTTGATCTTGCGCTTTAACCAATCCGCGGGGCTGAACAGAACTTGGGTGGTAACGATCTTTACGTAATCCAGCCGGGCTGCGGCCACTTCCAGGAAGTCGGCCAATTCGACCAGGCCCATGCGCTCCGAGTATTTGGGAGCTTCATCAAACCCTACATCCTTCAGCCAAATTTGATGCAAAGCGCGTGGTTTAGAGAACGCCGGAACCGAGAATACTTCCGCCATCGAATACCGTTTCATGTTTTGCCCCCTTGCCTTTAGAAGCTGTCGGAAAGCTGTCTAGACCACGCATAGTACCTTAGGACGAGTCATCAGATAATTCATACTACTAATGAGTTTATTGATTGCCGTTGAGGCTGTAAGACCAGCCGTAAGCGTTCTTGCTCTTGGGTTACCCTAGAAGCAGCTCGCGGCTAATAACCCAAATGGCCACTACGGCGGGATCTTCAGATCGAGACAAATATCGATATATTTGCCATCTGGAACGCAAACCTTGCGTGAGGGACGAGAGGGAAATAGAATAGGGTGTTCCGCTATTTTTTCTAACACAGTTGCGAAGGAAGGGAAAGTTGGTAATGGGAAGCCAAGAATTCCAAGGTAGAACTGCAACGGTCACTGGGGCGGCACGTGGAATAGGTTTAGCGGTTGCCCACCGCCTAGCTGAAGGTGGCGCTTCCGTCTCGTTATGGGACATCGATGCTGTCCGTCTGGAGGAAGCAGCATCAGAATTTAATGACAACAGTAAAGTACACACCACGGTAGTCGATATCACCAGCATTACTTCGGTACTTAATGCCGTAGAAACTACTGAACATGAGCTGGGACCGATAGATATTCATATTAATAGTGCTGGTGTTGCTGGACCTAATTTCACTACTTGGGAATATCCGCTCGAAGAGTGGAACCAAATACTAGCGGTCAACTTAACCGGCACGTTTCTATGCTGCAAAACAGTTTTACCAAGCATGATGGAACGCGGTTACGGCCGCATCGTCAATATCGCGTCTATAGCAGGGAAGGAAGGAAACCCTAATCAAGCAGCTTATAGCGCTTCCAAGGCTGGAGTGATCGGCTTAACCAAAACCCTAGGTAAAGAAACACATGAGAGTGGCGTCTTAGTAAATTGCATTACGCCCGCTGTAATTAAAACGGATATCCTTTCGCAAATGACAGAAGAGCACATTAGTTACATGCTCTCTAAGATCCCACTAGGGCGCCTAGGCCAACCAAAAGAGGTGGCAGAGTTAATAGCATGGCTATCATCTGAAGCTTGTTCATTCTCTACTGGGGCCGTGTTCGATATTTCTGGTGGGAGGGCTACCTACTAACCTTACGCCATCAGGCATAATTGATTAACTAAAAACTCGTACCAGTTTTACGTACTGTCCATCCAAGCTCAACCCTATGAGGAATACATTTAACTTTCTTGTTACTCCACGTTGGATTGATGATAATCACACCGATGTTCCCCCCACAATTCTAAGGTAAACTGTGTACCTGCCAAAAGCTACGGCATCTTTTTGGTTTAGTCAGGAGAGGTTTGCGTATCATGGATCGACAACCAAGTGACACCCCAGTAACAGACGAATCAACGCTTAACTTTCATCTTATGCATCCGGGTGGTGACAGTTCCCCCGGCGATCCGAACGCAGCCTTCTGCATAGATGGTACTTATCACCTTCATTACATCCTGTCCCACATGTGGCAAGGTAACCGCAGTTACTCATTTGTCCACGTCACTAGTACAGACATGCTTAATTGGACTTGGCAAAAGACAAAGCTCCAACCATCCCTTACTGGACATGGCATGTTCAGCGGTACTGGCTTTATCACGAAAGAAGGTCTACCCGCAGCGATTTACCACGGTCAAAAATCGGGAAGTAATCAAATTGCAATTGCTAAAGACAAAACCCTTACAGCCTGGGAGAAACCCTATCCTGTTCAGTATGACAAAAGCGATGACCAAAGGCAGTGGGACCCAGACTGTTTCATTGTCGGGGATACCTATTACGCATTTGGTGGTGGTGGTAATCAACCACTCGTAAAGTCGTTAGACCTGACCAACTGGACTTACGTTGGGGACTTTATGCGTCACGAAACACCAGACACTGCTATCGGGGAGGACATTTCTTGCCCAAACTTCTTCCCCCTGGGAAACAAATGGATGTTGCTATGCATAAGCCATTCGTTCGGTTGCCGCTATTACTTAGGCGACTGGGATAATGAGGCTGAACAATTTGTGCCAGAAAGTCACGGTCGCATGAACTGGCGGCGACCTGAAGAGTCTCTATTTAAAACTGTCTACCGCGATTTTTTCGCACCTGAGAGTGTACTCACCACGGACGGTCGTCGAGTAATGTGGGCGTGGTTAGCCACCATCAATGAAGAGATATATAACCGGACCATAATGTCCTTACCTAGAGAATTAAGCCTCGGAGATGACGGGAGTTTAAGAATTAGACCTTTACGTGAACTTGAGGCGCTCCGTCACGACAAAAAGAACCTCAGCGAAATCGCTGTTGCTCCCCCACAACCTTCGCACAACGCCTCTATGAAAAAACACCTTATGGACCTCAATGGCGATGCCTTCGAAATCAGGGTCCGAGTTTCACGGGAGCAGGCTACACGAAAACGCTTCGGGCTAATGTTGTTTGCTAACGACGATCTTGAAGGCTTTCCAATCATGATTAGACCGGAAACGGGAACGATTCGGGTTGGAACAACAGATGCACCTTTTGCTGTCTGCGATCTACCTGAAGCAGAAGATGTAGAAATTCGTATTTATATTGATAAGTATCTCGTCGAGGTGTTCGTTAATGACCGTCAGTCCGTAGTGGGAGCACACGATGATTACTGTGACGCACAAGGCTTCTATGCATATACATACGGAACTACAACGATCCTTAAGGAGGTTGAAGTATGGCGAATTCAACCAACAAACGACGGATTCCTCAAGGCACGCGAAAATTGCATCTGGGCACCCGATACCGAATGATTCTTTAAGGAAGATCACCACTCGCCCCACACCACCAGTCCAATCCCTAAGGTTCAGCAGTTACCCAGTCACTGTCTTTCCGAATTTTGGGAAAATCCGTAAACAGAATCGCTCAAAAAATGATTTATAGTGATGCTATGGCGATTAAGGACCCAAAAAAGCGGGAACAGCTTACTCGTGATGGCTTTTGCGTGTTCAATCAGGTGTTGGATGCCGAGACAGTAGCTAACCTAAATGCGATGAGTGAATGGACGATAGAAAAACAGCGCCTTGATAATCCTGATCATTTCGAACGTCATCGGTCTCAAGGATGCATCATTCCTTACTGGAAATACCCCCACACAGCTTTCGCTGAACTCATAGCTAACGACGGAGCCATGAATTCCCTTGCAAGCCTAGGTTTTGATCAACCTAAGGTGTGGAGTGGATTCGTTATCAGCAAACCACCAAAAAGCCCACCGCTTTACTGGCATCAGGATGGCGTACTTTGGGACCACCCAATTTCACTCACCGGCCAACCACAGCAATTCTTCCTCATGTACTATCTTGTTGACACTACTCCCGAAAACGGTTGTTTGCGTGTCATCCCGGGTTCTCATAGACAACGGCACTCTATACACGACATACCACGTAAAGCCCATCAAGACGATGCCATCGGCCGAGCCGAGGACATGCAGCATCCTGCCATGCGCAAAGCTGAGGGAGAGATTGACGTACCCGTTCAGGCTGGTGACGTTGTAATGGGTGATTCACGGCTGCTTCACTCTGCCCATGGCAATAATAGTGATGCTTGGCGAACGGTTCTCACAATCTGGTATTGGCCGGCTTATAATGAATTACCGAACGACGTAAAGGCTTTGGTAGTAAAATCTCTCGAAGATCCGACCTGGCAATCGTGGGTCCAAAACACTCAATCAATCACTAAACATCTGATCCCCCATTACGACGGTAAATATGAATCAATTTCTTGGAATAATCAACCGGGCAATAATCTTGAGTGAACCGCCCTAGGTGTTTAGGATAAAACTCCACACGAGGCCATAGGCACACTTGGATTTTCTAGCTAACCACCGTCATTATATTGACCCGGGCACCAAATACCCCATAACTACAGTAACTAGGTAAGCGGCAACAAGTACAACTCCGAAACTCTTACTAAAGACTAAGGACGTACGGCTAATCCCTATCCGGAGTACAGCTACCACTAAGAGCATTGAAGGGAAAAAGAGATAAAAGAATTCGGGTGGAACCTCCAGGCCTCCACGTGTCACTGCGGCTGCTGCTCCACTTACGAAAAGAACATTGAGTACATCTGCGCCAAGGACGTTACCAAGAGCAAGTTCCCCATGGCCTTTCCTAACAGCGGTTATTGCGGTTACTAATTCAGGTAAAGACGTGCCAAATGCTACTAGTGTCGCAGCAATAATCGCCTCAGGTATATGGAGGCGAAGAGCAGTCTCCTCTACCGTTGGAATTAGGATCTGAGAACCTATTAGGACCATGGCCGCTCCTAAAATCAGGGCTAACCCCATAAAAGTAGTACCGTTACTTGGATCGGACGGAACAGCCGAACTATCGGCCCCGCCATCCGAAGTGGCTTTAGACCAAGTTATAGAACGCCAAAAATATAAGCCGAGTAACACTAGAAACCCAATACCGACAATTTGTGGGAGTTGACCTCCGACGGAGAAAATCTTATTCAGCGATAGGAAAGGGATGCAAACAACAACTAGTAAGATGACGCTCGCTACCTGAATCCAACTCTGACGGTTCACTAGTGCCTTATCAACCGGTACGGCACCTACAAGAATAGCGAGTCCCAGTATCAAACCAGTGTCGGCGATTATCGAACCAACGGCGTTGCCTAGTGCCAGTCCTGGGGATCCTTGTATGGCAGCAAACACGCTTACTGCTGCTTCAGGCAGAGTTGTGGCTAAACTAACTATTGTGGCCCCGATCAGTATCGTGGGTACTCCCCATTTTACAGCTAGGGAAACAGCTTGATCAGCTAGAATATCGGCACCCTTGACAAGGATGACAAGTGAAACAGCGATTATTGGGAAGAGGGCGGTAAGTGGTAATTGCCCTACAATATCTCCAAGCCACGCGTCCATTATGAGTCACCCGCTCGTGGTGAAACTAGTGGTTCCCCAGAACTAACCTTATTAACAAATTTTAGGAGCAACGCGTCAAGAGATTTATCCATATTTGCCTCTCCTTTTCACCAGCTTAACCAACCCTACAGCCAGGAAGCATCCACGAAAACTATACGCTCTAAACGTCCATAGCTAAATCATCGTGTTTATACTCTTCGACCATTCCTTACAAAGTGGTTGCTTTGCAACCTAATCAGCGTCTCTGCCTAATATATTAATCGACTGATAAAAACGTAACATGCAACCTGGTTTTACGTAAAAGGACCAGTAATTCCAATTCTCTTTCGACCCGATCATTCTTTTAACAGTTAATGATCTGCCAAGTCGAACGGACCGGTAAAATCATAGATCGTGGCTTCTCGAAACTCAAACTTAAGACTTAAGGAACGACCAGCAAGTTGTGCAGTGTTTTGTTGCCACAGTAATGGGGACTCTAAGGAATCTTGGCTAATTGGTTCGCAATCCTCGAAACCGAAACCCTCCAGTTCGGATCCGATTTCATCAATAACAGCAGCCCGAATCACGCCACCAGCTCCGACAATGGCATTGATGGTAACTCCCCCTACACCCCAAATTAAGGGAGTCGTAGTCAATTGCCCATCAACCCCACCCGCAACGTAGCCAGCAAATCTATTGCGGGGAATCGTGGCAAGGCTAAGGTTTCCTTCCCGAAAGTTATTATGTTGACCATTACTGCCGCCGTAATAAAGGTAGTGGGTGTCGCCAACTAGAACAGGTGCTGCAGCGTAAACACAACCACAATCGTAGGCACCATTAGGATATTTCCCCTCGCCCCTCGGAATAAATGGTTCTCCTTCAGCTATACGGTTCCAGTCGATCGAATCCTGACTCCAAGCCAGTTCAGTGTCAACTGTGTCCCAATCATCAGCTTCAGGATCACCCTTATGGAAGATGGCTGGTAAACCCAGGTACGTTGGGCCAATCTGAAATATAGGCATTGAATAAATTTGGTCGTGAAGACCCCGGCCTTGCATAATCACCTCAGGATCGGTCCAGTTAACAAAATCGAGACTCTCAGTCCTCATGGCAGTGCGAATCCCATTATCTACCTCGTCGCCTGTCCAGCCACGGGTGACAGCTACGTAACGGCCGGTAGCATCTCTAATGGCGTTGTTATGAGTATCGCCCACAGCGCTATACTCAGCCCAGGGGACCGATTCAGACCATTGCAAACCATCAGCCGAGAAGGCTACTTCCATTCGCCGAGAGACAGGGTTCTTAAACAGAGCCTTAAACCTCCGGGAAGCATCGGGATCTAAAAGATCTTCTAGGACTCCTGTGCCATGGGCACCGTGCGTTCCTGTAGTCATTACAATATTGTTAGCTGTAGAGCCATCAAACTCTATGAGCCCGAGATCAGGCTTAACCCAAGTCAAGCCATCTTCAGAAGACGCATACATCACCCCATCCTCTGTTTTCCCACCATGATATGCGTTGTGGGGTCGTTTATCTAAAGGGGTTTCTTCACTCTGTCCTGCACGTATAAAAGCGTTGTACCAAAGCTTAAATGACCCCTTATTTTGATCGTAAACTACGTTGGGATAAAGGTTGTCATACCGCGCTTCCCACCGCTTGGGCGGATCACCAAAGAATTCCTCAACAAAAAGAGGATTACTGTTGCTCTTCTCGACTCTACCGAGTTCAAGATGGACATTATGCCGCTCACTTACCAAGCTATCGTCGATCACAAGGTAGGTTCGTAAATCTTGATTCATTAACAACTCCTTTGGTCTTTTAAGAAATACTCTTCAAAGTTCTGAACCGCATCCCCAGATTGGTAAACATCCTACCTCGTGTGTAGGTTAAACCAACAAATCTATGAATTGATTGCGCTAAAATTATTAAGTTCAATGGAAGGACGCAACAACAAACATGGACATGTTGTTTGGTATTTAAAGGTTATGCAAAGAGGTTTCCACAAGAGCCTACTAATCCTCCTTGCGTTGACGGTTCTGAGCGCTAGCTACGCACAGATTCGACTGGGTGTCCGTAGGAGTTACCCGGATAACCAGCAGAGCCCACTGGCATTCGAATTTGCAGATATGAAATTCGTCAACGGACTCTTAATCAGTCCTGTAAAACACAAGGCAAACCCATTTGAAGCTTGGGTAATGTGTGGACAATCAGCGGTATTCTTCGATCAACTGAACAACGCAATTATTCTTCAAATGAGTTACACGACGAAACTAGCTCACCTTTATTGGACAAATAGAGATGGGGTGTTGCTGTCTATTTCACGTCGAAACGAAAACTTAAACCAGATCTGGAATTACTGGCAACAAGGGGCAAGGGCGGGAAAAATTATTTTCGAATTTTCAAACGAAATAGCGAAAACTTTTCATCCAACTTATGCTTTTTCTAGTGACATCATAGATTTTGCTGTGATTGGGAGCGATGAACTTATTAACGACCTATTAACTGCTCACAAAGATGTTCTAATGACACTCGAAGGCACTGAGGGGATTAACAGTATCAGGATTCCTATTCAGGCCCTTTCTGAACTCAAAGCTGGATTCGGAAAAACTTGTTTAGAATAGCAACGCTTGAGCTTAACGCACCGTCAACACTACGGGTAGATCGTTTGATTAAATGAGAATTAAACATATGCCCGTTAAGTTTATTTTTTGATTACGGCACCGAAACGCCTCCATACACTGGTTGATAGATCCCGAGTAGCGAGGAGCAAATCATGCAAATGATTAGTCTCAACGATGCAGTTGTACACCCTAGTAGTTTTTATGGATCTGTGAAAGCCCCACCACTCTCAAAATATGCGAAATTAAGAAACCTGAGAAACGGTGAGGGGACAATAATCGCGTTGTCGGGAATAAATTCCCAATCACAAAGGGATGGTATTTTTGTGGGTCTTTAGGCAAACAAGTTCTGCTCTGAGGAATCACTTACCAACTGTTAACGATTAACTCAACCACAAGATTATTTGACAAGTATTTTCAAACGCTGTTTCGACAATCTGGCAATTAAAGGGTTGTCCCTGACTTCATTGTGATACGTGGACTCCCTTCTTCACCCACCCATACTCCGCATGGTCCTCCTCCTTCACTAACGTCAAGGTTCACTTCTTGACCGTCCATGTCAAGTACAGGAAAGTAGTGTTCAGCCACCTTCCTGGCTTCACCGACAATGTAATGTCCTATTAAAGACTGTCTAAAACAAACGTCACTGGTATTAGGAAGGCTGCCGTGGATAATTTGGCCATTGAAGAAGAGTACATCTCCCGGGTTCATGATTATGGGCTCTGAAGTCATTCCATCTGGCAAAGGAACGGTAGTATCTATAAAACTCTCTTCAAGGGATGCTTTCTCGGTACATAGTACGGGTAGATCTTGGCTTCCGGGAACCACCTGCAAACACCCATTCTCGGTGTCACTATGATCAACCGCCATCCAGGCTGCAACGCAGGTACCAGGTTGAACCTGAAGATAGTATTGGTCCTGATGCAAGGCCTGACCACGGGCCCCTGGCGGTTTGAAGTAGTACATGGTTTGCACAGCATAGGGATCTCGCCCTAACAAGGCTTTTAGCCAGGTACGTATACGTTGATCGAGGAGCCAAGAGAGACTCAGCTGGTCATATCGATGCGGCTGCATTATTCGGGGAAAAACCGCCAAAGGGTCGCCATCATGTAAGGTTCGATAAGATCGTTCGGCGTTATTTTGGATTATTTTTTCTATCGGCCTCTTCTGCATTGAGTCAGCATCAAATTCAACCCCCTGAACGGTTGACGTCTCTTCCGCTCGTAGAGATAGATTAATTGCCTTAAAATGCTCTCGATAATGGTTAATTTCATCTCGACAGAAAAGACCAGGGACGAGTGTGTAACCGGAATGCTGGAAAGTCGCAATTTTATCGGGATCAATAATTACGTCATCCATATGCACCTTAGAAACCTCCAAAGTTCTATTGGCTTATCATAGTTTCAATACTTTGTTTTTTCAAATCGAGGTAAGTTACCTCTCCCTACTTTCGGCTAATCAAAAGATGCCTTTAATCCGATCGTAGCTAAATATATTGTCCAGTAGCCGGATTCCATGAATGGCCTCGTTACTTCCTTAATAGAGTATTCCCTCATAAACTTACTGGATGGTTATCTGCTCAGAATTTTTTGTGCAGGATAAAGATGGCTTAACGCAGGCTAAGACGAACGATGGTTATTGTTTCGAGAGTTTGGGTGGGATGTCTATCGTGCTATGGTTCAACCAGATTTTTACCTTCCGGGTACGGCGTTGCATCTCTCATAAATCCTAGCAATTGCCACCCGAATCATTGAGGAGGACGGGTATTATGGCGCAACTAGGTACGCACCCAATCTCGGCTCCAGGGTGGCCTGAAAAAACCAGCGAAGACGTTGCTCTTATTGACTGTGATGTCCATCATAACGTTAGGTCACCGAAAGACCTCTTCCCCTTTCTCTCTCGCGCTCATCAAGAAATATTGACCGACCAAGGTTTGTTGCTTCCCAGTAGCGGATACTTTAATGTGCCATGGCGCATGAATCGGCCCGACCTCTCAGAAGGAAGGGATGACGGCATACAGATGAGAGAACGCTGCGATAATTACGCCTTTCTTCGGGAGCGACATCTCGATGTTTGGCAGGTTGACTATGCTCTCCTAACGGGCCCCCCTCCGTTCTACTCAGTGTGTGTCCTTCCGGATGTAGATTATGCTGCCGCGCTTTGCCGGGCCTTCAACGACTTCACGCTCGAGCAATGGCTACCCCATGACGAGAGGCTCCTAGCGGCGATTATGGTCTCGCCATCTGATCCTATACAGGCCGTCCAGGAGGTCAAACGTCTTGCTGATCATCCTCAGGTTGTCGGGATAACCATTCCGAATGGCGCCCGATTTCCCTACGGAAACCGCTTTTATCACCCTCTTTGGGAAGCATGCGAACAATCTAATCTCGGAGTAATTGTGCATGCTGGGGCTGCAGGAGCAGGTATAGCTCCTCCGATCTCTGCTGTTGGAATGCCTACCTATTACATGGAGGAACGGATGGCCCGTCCAGCACAAGCCACTGCACATTGCGCTTCCATGATTTGTGAAGGCGTCTTCGAAAAATACCCAAACCTGAAGGTTGCCTTTATCGAGGTGCAACAGTATTGGGCGATCGGTTTAATGTGGCACATGGACGCCGATTGGAAAGCCCTGCGAGATCAAACTCCTTGGCTTAAGATGTTGCCAAGTGAGTACTTTCGTCGTAACGTCCGGGTTGGCTCGCAACCCATGCATGAACCGGAAACGCCAGATCAGCTTCTAGGGATGCTTGATTCTATGCATGCTGACGAGACTCTCATTTACTGTTCGGACTTTCCCCATTACGACTGGGATGATCCAACTACTAATTTCCCTCCACTCGAGCCCAATCTACACCAGCGCATTTTCTCCAAAAATGCTGCCGAAATGTTCGGCCTCTAAAGGAACTTTAATGACGCGCGTGATGGTCGGTAAAGTTAACGATATTCCTCCTGGGGAAAGAAAACTGGTGGTACCTTTTCGGGGTCGAGCCGGTATAGGTGTATTTAATGTCAACGGGTCTTTTCATGCCCTGCGAAACATTTGCCCTCATAATTTTGGTCCCTTATGTACGGGCCGAGTAACTGGACACGTGACATCTGAAGGTCCCGGCTCTTCGAACTTTAATGGACTTAGGTTCGAGCGTGATGGTGAGATCATTCGGTGTCCTTGGCACTTATGGGAATTTGAAATTGCTACTGGTCAATGTCTTGTCGATCCAAACGTGCGAGTGAAAACCTATCCCGTAATAATCAATGATGATGAGATTGCAGTTGAATACGATGACTGACAGCCTACTTAAGGGAAGGAACGCCATAGGTGAATCACAAAACTATCTCGGATCGCCGTGAGAAACTTTTAGGGGGTGGTACCCCCGTTTTTTACGAGGAACCCGTCCACGTCGTCCGGGGTGAGGGGGTATGGCTCTTTGATGCTGACGGTAGGAAATATCTTGACATGTACAACAATGTTCCGTGTGTAGGACACTCCCATCCACATGTAGTAGCGGCGTTAAGTGATCAAGCCTCTACCCTTAACGTACACAGCCGCTACCTACATGAGGGCATCCTCAATTACGCGGAGCGTTTGATGGAATTACACATAAACCCGTTGACAAGCGTCGTGTTTTCCTGTTCTGGTACCGAAGCCAGTGAAGTAGCTATAAGGATCGCTCGTTCTGTAACCGGCGGGCAAGGCATTATCGGTACGAATGCTGGGTACCACGGCAATAGTGCAGAAGTTCGTAAAGTTACGGGAAGAGACGCTAGTACTGACTTTCGCACCATTAATTTCCCACAAACATTCCGGCCCCTGATTGAGAATGTCGGCGGCAGTGCTCTGACAACACTTTACCTAGACCAGATTGAATCAGCGATACAAGCCTTTAAAGAGCAAGGGACAAAACTAGCTGGTATGTTAGTCTGCTCAATCCTAGCTAACGAGGGATTACCTGACATTCCAATCGATTTCATGCCGCGTGCGGCAGAAATGGTTCGTAATGCAGGTGGACTATTTATTGCCGACGAGGTACAAGCTGGATTCTGCCGCACTGGACATTGGTGGGGTTACGAGACTACAGACTTCTTACCAGACATTGTCACTATGGGGAAACCAATGGGTAACGGGTTTCCTTTGGCGGCAACAGCAGCCAGACACAAACATATTACGCAGTTCCGTAAAGCAACCGGTTATTTCAATACTTTCGCATCAACTCCGCTCCAGGCAGCTGTCGGGATGGCGGTCCTAGATGTGATTGAAGAAGAAAATCTTCAGAAAAACGTGATCGATGTCGGTTCCTATCTGATTACGGAATTAAGGGGCTTGCAGCACTCGTGGGAATGCATGGGTGACGTCCGAGGTCATGGTTTATTCGTCGGAATTGATTGGATCCAGGACTATGGTACGAAATTTCCGGACGAATTAGGGGCTGTAGCTGTAGTGAACAACCTAAAAGATATGGGGTTTCTTATTAGCAACTCTGGAGTGCATAAGAATGTTCTAAAAATCCGTCCACCGTTAGTGTTTTTGAGAGAACATGCCGATCTGTTTCTCAGTGCTTTTGAGGAGACGCTAAAGGAACTGTATGCCAATTGATAGGTGGCTTCCCTTCCGCATTATCGCTAAAAGAGCTCTTGAGGCGTGGAATCTTGATGGGGCATGTCTTGAAAATCTAGCTATCAGCGAAAATGTCGCGTTCCGGGTAGATGCTAACGGGCAAACGTATGTACTTCGTATTCATAGACCCACTTATCACACTCTCAAAGAACTTAACTCCGAATTACTCTGGACAAAAGCTCTTCGAAAGGAAGGTATAGACGTTCCCAAACCATTGTTGACTCCTGATGGTAATGCCTACGTGGCGCTGCCTCTACCGGGGTCTGATGAGATGCGCAATGTCAGCATGCTCCACTGGGTCGAAGGTGAGCTGCTTGGGAATTTAATTGGTCCGAATACAGATGAAGCTTCGATACGCCAATACTTTGGGCAGCTAGGCCAAACCGCAGCACGAATACATAATCAGTCATCAGAATGGCTTCTGCCTGCAGACTTTGAGCGCCCTAATTTGGACGTTGACGGGCTTGTCGGTCAAAATCCTTTTTGGGGTAATTTTTGGGACCTTCCCCAATATGATTGTAAGCAAACCAAGTTAATTAAAGAGGTGAAACAAGTTGCAACCGAGGTTCTATCAGACTACGCCACCTCACCAAGAACATACAGTTTGATTCATGCTGATCTGCACCCGGAGAATGTTGTTGTCAGCGCTGGTGGGCTTCACATTATCGACTTTGACGATTCGGCTTTCGGCTGGCACGCATACGAATTAGCTATCGCAATAACGAATTACACTGATCATCCCCTCTTTAAACCGATATTGGAGTCGATGATCGCAGGCTACGTTATCCTGCGGCCATTGAATGACTCTGCAATTTCATTAATTCCATTGTTTGTTCTTGTCCGACGGCTGGTGACGCTAGGTTGGGCGTCACAACGCCCAGAAGTTCGTTCACAAGAAAACCTGGTTCTAGAGATCGAGCGAGCTTGTAGGAATGCAGAAGAGTTTTTGGATTCTTGGTAATGACGAATTCGTCAGCGAAACAGATTCTTGCGTAATAGTGATCGTAATCTTGTATCATCACATAATTAGAGTCCCGCTGGACTGCTGGACGACATAGCCTGATTCCCTTTGTGCGTCCCGAAGGAGTAACTTTATGGACAATGTGAGTGTTCTGAAAGCTGATGATGCCGCCCAAGAAATCTTTGAGTGGGGAGATTTGCTCTGGTTTGCTAGTAGACAGTTGAACAACTCGAGCGAGATGACTGTGGGTAGATGCCGTTTAAAAAGCGGTAACAGTAACCACCGGCATTATCACCCTAACTGTGAAGAGGTCCTGATTGTCCTCGAAGGGAAAATTAGTCACTCTATCGGCGATAAAGAGCTTGAAATGAGCGTGGGAGACAGTATAGCCATTCCCCCAAACATAGTTCACAATGCACGAAATATTGGTTCGGAAGACGCATTGCTGCTCATAACTTTTTCATCGGCTGATAGAAAAACTGTAGACGCGCCCTAAAGGTACAGCTCAGATCTATAAATCTCCATTTATAAGGAGGACAATCATGGGGAAGACAGTAGTAATCATAGGGGCCCTCGATACGAAGGGTGACGAATTTGCTTTTGTGAAGAAGGCTATAGAGGCTTCCGGCGCCAAAACCCTGGTAGTCGACGTTGGTATCATGGGCGAACCACTCTTGGTTCCAGATATTGCCAATATCGAGGTGGTAGAAGCTGGTGGGGGTAATATGGCCCGCCTGACCTCTGGGAGCCATAAGGACGAGGCCATGCAAACCATGGCAAGTGGAGCTGCGGCTGTTGTAAGAAAACTTTATGACGACGGTAATCTCCATGGCATCCTTGGAATGGGAGGTTCTGGAGGCACTTCTGTAGCAACAGCAGCTATGCGCACTCTGCCGGTGGGGGTGCCTAAATTGATGGTCTCTACAGTGGGTGGTGGGGATGTAAGTGCTTACGCTGGCACTAAAGACATCACGTTTATGCCTTCAATCGTTGATGTTGCTGGTATTAACCGAATAAGCCGAATAATTTACACTAATGCCGCTAGTGCAATTGCCGGAATGGCTATGGCCGAACAACCTGAATCTGGCGCAGAAAGACCGTTAGTTACGGCCTCAATGTTTGGCAACACCACCACTGCTGTAGGTCATGCTCAGGGCTTGGTTGAATCTGCAGGTTATGAAGTTCTGGTCTTCCACGCCACTGGGACAGGTGGCCGTACGATGGAAGATTTAATCCGCGACGGATACATTAAGGGTAGTCTAGATATGACCACGACGGAGCTTGCAGATACCGTCTGTGGTGGTGTATTCGATGCTGGACCAGAACGCTGTCTAGCGGCATCAGAAACAGGAATACCTGCAGTGATAGTACCGGGGTGTGTTGATATGGCTAACTTCGGCGGGATAGATACTGTTCCCGAAAAATACAAGGACCGCAACCTCTATCAATGGAACCCGGATGTAACTCTCCTTCGCACCAATCCCGAAGAGAACTTTATTGTAGGTAAAATGCTTGCTGCAGCTGCGAACAAAGCTACTGCGGCTGTAACGGTATTACTACCGCTGAAAGGAGTATCGATGCTAGACAGTGAGGGAGAGAGATTCTGGGATCCCCAAGCTGATAAAAGTTGCTTCGATGCTATCAGGGACAACCTCAGGCCAGACATTCCGGTTGTGGAAGTCGACCACAATATTAATGACCCGGAATTCTCTAGTAAGGCTGCTGAGACACTATTAGAAATGCTTGCCAGCTAACGCGGCACGCAGAGAAAGGATACGAAACTATGGCCATTTCCCGTCACGAAATCTTAAGGCGTCTACGCGAGCAGGGCGAAGCTGGGAAACCAATAATAGGTTGTGGTGCGGGAACTGGGATTTCTGCAAAACTAGCTGAAGCTGGGGGTGCTGACCTGATAATCATTTATAACTCAGGTCGCTACCGGATGGCAGGCCGTGGTTCACTAGCTGGTTACCTCCCGTATGGTGACGCCAACAGCATCGTAGTGGAAATGGGAGCGGAAGTCCTACCGATTGTCAAAGATGTCCCGGTATTAGCTGGCGTGTGTGGAACCGACCCTTTCCAATTAATGCCAGTTTTTATTAAAAACTTGAAAGACATGGGATTCTCAGGAATACAGAACTTCCCAACTGTTGGCCTCATCGATGGTACCTTCCGGGCTAACCTTGAAGCCACAGGTATGGGTTACGATAAGGAGGTCGAGGCAGTCACTGTGGCGCATGAACTTGACTTGTTCACTTCTCCCTACGTTTTCAACCCGGACGAAGCCATCGCGATGACGAAGGCTGGGGCGGACCAGTTGGTTGCGCATGCTGGTCTCACAACGGCAGGAAGTATCGGTGCTGCAGTGGCGAAAACTTTAGATGAGGCCATTGATCAGGTGATGGCTATTGCCGAAGCAGGTAGAAGCGTCCGAGATGACATTTTAGTCATCTGTCATGGAGGACCATTGGATGAGCCAGACAACGTTGGCGAAGCTCTAGCACGCATGCCGGGAATCAATGGGTTCTTTGGCGCCTCTTCTATTGAACGTTT
>CEQQ01028222.1_pt1 | contig 22276 bp, 14 predicted proteins | sample 531041 | NCBI WGS metagenome assembly CEQQ01 (sample SAMEA2621222, study PRJEB7988) | marine metagenome | biome: marine biome (ENVO:00000447); feature: deep chlorophyll maximum layer (ENVO:xxxxxxxx); material: "saline water (ENVO:00002010), including plankton (ENVO:xxxxxxxx)" | depth 150 m | reverse complement strand
CACTGTCAGCTACTTGTTGAACAAGCTCAATTGCCACAGCTCTTTCTAATGCTCATTGGCATTTTAGCCGTAGCCCAATCGGCGATAACTCACTATCACCGGAGCACTGCAACCTTGGCAGCACTAACCTTGTCAGGGATGTACTTACTTTCCACCATAAGCGGTGTGCATCCTGCGAACGGATACTGGTGTTATCCTGGCGCCCTACTGATCTTGTGTGTCTCAAGTGCCACGATCCGACTGCTTGTCTACCAATCATGGCAATTCTCTTCCACGAAAACGGCAACCTGCCTTTGCATACTTCTGGTTACCATGATTCCCGGCTTTGGCATCAATGCTTGGGTCGCCCACATCTCCAACTGGAATGGTGATGCACATGACCGTGAACAGGTAACTCTTCAGATCCTCGAATCGGTTCCGGAGGAAGCGAAACTCATCGCTGATCAATCAATCGCCTTTGACCTGTATATTGCCGGACGCGACGTGACACTCAGTTCCAACAGCGATTTTTCAATTGATTCACGCCGCTTACCGTGTGATTACTTGATCACCGGACCACTTGCACGACAGCAAGGAGTCGTTGACGACATGAATGTTGAATTCGTCACGTCGATCGGAGATCCAAATGAAATGTTCGCCATGTGGATAGAAGTCTACCGCATCAAAACACCGAGCAAGCATTAGATGAGCCATAGATGAGTTAGCCGGTCATCTGCTTAGCACAGGTTCAGGAATCAAAATGTAGCGATTGGATTCAGTGGTGAACCGGTACCACCTTTTACAGGAATCGGCGCTGACTGGATCAGGAAGTGCCAGCGTTTGGATTTCTTGCACTGGGCATGCAATGCTTCCAAATCACAGTTATCAAAAATGTGTATTCCCATCGCATGAATCGTGAGCAGATGAATCGGGAAGTCGATACCAGCGACACCCGACGGAATTACATCCGACGCAGCGTCGCTTCCGAGCATTGCGATATCGCGATTATGAATCCACTTTGCACATGAAGCATGAAGACCGGCCATTCCGTCCTTCTCGCTCCACGGTCCTTTTTCCTCCCGTCTTGCGAATCGCCCTGTTCGGATAAAGACAACATCACCTGCTTCAACTTTGACGCCCGTCCGCATTTCCCATCGTTCAAGTTCTTCCGGATAGATCGGCGTGCCAGGTTCAAGATAGTCCACGCCGCGCAACTCAGGAATGTCGACCAGGATTCCTCGCGTTAAGATTCCATTTTTAACATTATGGATACTCAGCTTGTTTGCACCGGTTTCGGTGATATCGTTTCTTGAAAACCCGTTGTACAATTTGTCCTTGTAAAACAAATGACAGAGCGAATCCATGTGTGTATGCACAAGTCCGTGGTACGACACATTGAAGTTATCAGAGGCCCACTGACTGTCTGTGCCCTTACCCCAATTCAACATCGTGTGGACAAATGGTTGGGGATTGTCTGGCGCTTCTTCTGTTTGAGCTACCACTGACAGAGAGACGGACACGCCTTCCTTTACTAATTGCGCAGCCTGTACACGTTTTTTAGGTGTAATTAGGTTTAGCGCGCCGAGTTGATCGTTCTTACCCCAGCGACCCCAGTTGGAAAGTTCTTTAACCCAAGCATCGATATCGTCCGCCGTTAGATCACGCACCTGTGCATTCAGGCTACTTCCGGCAAGAGAGGAGAATACAAAGACGAGAAGCAGTAAGAAACGATAAGTCATTTGATCAGAACCTTCAGTTAAAGAATGTGACAGCAGAACAATCCATTCACTCTGTCAATGAACCGGATATTACTTTCCGATACAGAACAGCTGTTCTTCGCCACGAATCAGGATTTTATTTCCAACCGGGACAGGGCATGCGACAAGTCGCTGTTGCATGTCGTTTTCACCGAGAAACTTGAATCCATCCTTAATATTGGCAACCATGATGACACCATCTTCGCGAGCTGCATAGACTTTGCCATCTGCGATCACCGGTGACGAGTAGTATTTTGTACTTCTGCGAGGAAACTGCCCCTCCCAAATCGTGTCGCCCGTTTTGGGATCCACGCAAACTAACTGGCCACTATCGCGAAGCACGTAAACGCGTCCCTCATGTGCAACCGGCGTTGGAACAAAAGAGCCTTTCTCGTGAACGGTCCAAAGTCGATGTGATTCCGTTACATCACCACTGCCACCAAGTTTAATTCCGGCAAGTCTGGCTCCACGACCATAAGGCACGACGGCCACATCATCCACGATTACGATGGAAGACACGGTGACCCAATACGTTTTGTTATCAGGGTTAAATCCACCGCACGTCCAAAGCAATTTTCCGCTATCCACATCGTACGCAGTGAGATGCTCACCACCCCATACGACGATCGACTCAACACCATCACGTTCGATGAGGATCGGTGTGGAGTAGCCATGGTCACCCTCAACGGGGGTTTCATAATTCCTGTCTATCTTCCAATTTACGTTGCCCGTTTTCTTATCAAGTGAAACAACATAGGAATCCCCTGCATGCATCACAGCAACTATGACACTGTCCCTGGTCAGCACTGGTGAGTTCCCCAGGTCCCAAAACAGGCTAACATTTCCGTACCGCTGCTGCAGATTCGTTTTCCAAACAGTCTTACCAGTGAAATCGATGGCAGCCAAATTACCACTCTTGAAATAGCAATACACGAATTTGCCATCTGTAACGGGAGATGGATTACTACCGGAGCCATTCCGGTGTTTTCCTTTTATTTGCGAACCAACTTCATTCGACCAAATCTGTTCGCCATCCCAATCAAAGGCCAGCAATGCATCCTTTTCGCCACTGCCGCTAGTGACGAAGATCTTGTCGCCAAATACCGCCGGAGTGCTACAGCCAATCCCGGGCAAGTCTACTTTCCAGAGAACATTCTCCTCAGTCGTCCACGAACTCAGATACGATCCGGTACTGGACACGCCCGTTTGTAATGGCCCTCGCCATGTCGGCCAGTATTGCTGCGGAAGATTCTCCGCACCGTTTGCATTTACCAGAGCCAAGGTAATAAAAAGTACAAGCAAACCGTTTAGCAGTTTCATATCGTCTGCATTCCTTCAGGACGGAAGTGTAGAAAGTCTGGTCACCTACCATTGTGTCATGATTGGGTGAGGATATTCAAGCAATCCGCCGTTGCTTTATCACATCCACACAACGATTACTTACGCCTGAGCACACACACCGTGTCGCCCAACTCATCGTTCAACACCAGTGGCTGTTCAATGTCGTACCAGTAATCAAATACGTCGACCAATTCCCAATCATCCGATTTTGCAAGCAGTGACTTCAATTGTGCGGCAGAATAAAGCCGCATCTTAAAGTCCGATTCTATCGCAAGGTGGTTATTTACAGATTGCACCTTTAACGTGAATCGCAATGTCTCCAGACGCGACTTACGTGACGCATTGCGAACCTTCATTGTCACATCAACGGTTGTCCTAGAATGACGCGCAACCCAATGCTCCTCGTCATCCAGATCTGCATCCGGAGGCAACAAGTGTAACCCCAGGATGTAAATGCCACCGCGGCGAACGCTTTGTGCTGTGCACTCAAGGTGAAACAGTGCATCGTTATCACTTAACAGATGCCGAAACGTACTAACCGTGTTAATAGCAATGTCACATTTTGGTGTGGTGACAAACTCTCGCATATCACCCACTACAACGTCTGCATCCAACCCCCGTCTGCGAAGTCGTTTCTGCACATACGCGATACAGCTTTCGTTCAGGTCGTATGCTGCCACCTCGTATCCGCGAGCAGCGAGTGCGACGGTTAGTCGCCCACCGCCGCAACCGATATCCAGAATCCGCTGCGCATTGCCAGACAAATATCTTTCTGAAACTGCCGTTACAAACCTGCATTCCGATTTTGTTTCATCGCGAAAGGCAATATCCCAATAAACCGGAAAGTCATAACAGTTTTTCAATACAGGGGAACCCAACAGGCTGCCTTTCCTTTTAGCACAGGCACAATCCTCTCCGAGAAAGGTACACTAAGAATACATGCTCATCGACTCTGCTACCTTTAATAGCAGGGGCCGCCCATTTCTGGAAGTCCCGAAAAATCCATCATGCCGCTGTCTCCTAAAATTCCTACAAAGCACTCTTGGGCCACCGTTGTAGCATTTATATGCACGGCCTGCTGTCTCTCAGCAAATGCATCTGCCCAATCGGCCAGATACTTTCAAATCAAGGTCGTCGATTCTGAAACCGGTCGAGGTGTGCCACTAGTCAAATTCGAAACCGTTAACAATCGACGGTACTACTCAGACAGTAATGGCATGATCGCCTTTGACGAGCCAGAGTTATTGGATAAACAGGTGTACTTTCATATATCCAGCCATGGCTACACAATCGATGCGGACGGTTTTGGGTACCGAGGGGTTAGATTGCATACAAAGCCCGGTTCCTCCGTTGAAGTAAAAATCCAGCGGCTGAATATTGCTGAACGCCTATATCGTATCACCGGACAAGGAATCTACCGGGATTCCAAGAGGCTTGGTCACCGACTGCCTGACGGACTCAGTCATGATCAAAACAACGTACTCGGCAGTGATAGCGTTCTGGCTGCTGAAATTGATTCAAAAATCTACTGGTTTTGGGGAGATACGAATTACGCACGGTACCCATTAGGGAATTTTCATGTCCCAGGCGCTATCTCCAAGATGCCGAATATCGGGGGACTGGATCCCGACACTGGAATCTCTCTTGACTATTTTCTTAATGAAAAAGGCCTACCTGCTGAGACCTGCAAAATGCCCGGGCAGGGACCGACGTGGCTCGACTGCGTGACGAAGCTGTACGACACCGACGGAAGCATCCGATTGTTTGGGGTTTATATGAAGGTGAAAGCACCCCTGACGATTTACGAACAAGGAATTGTCGAATTCAATTTCGATTCCAATCGCTGGGAACATAAGCTCACGTTTCCGAATTCCGGCACGATCATCCCACGTGGCCATTCGTTTAGGCATACAGACGGTGATACCGAGTACGTTTATTTTGGCGGCGCCATGCCTTGGGTTCGCGTGCCAGCTACCATCCCCGAGTTTCTTAATCCATCTAAATACGAAACGTACACTCCTCTACGTCGAAGCACAGGTTCTGGCGACTTGAAGATTGCACGTTCAGGATCCGGAACGATTGCATACGAATGGCGACGTGACACACCCCGATTTGATATGAAATCCGTATCTCAATTGATTCAATCAAAGGAGTTGTCCAAAGAAGAAGCACCCGGGTTTTTAGTAGACATAGCGACCGGCAAGCAAATCCAAACACATCACGGCAGCGTCTACTTCAATATGCATCGTCGCAGGTTCATCATGATCACCACGGAGTCTTTTGGCACTTCCGCACTGGGAGAAATCTGGTTTGCAGAAGCCGAACAACCTGAAGGACCATGGAAATACGCGACCAAAGTAATCACCCATGACAAATACAGCTTCTACAACCCCAAGCATCATCCGATGTTTGACCAGCGCAATGGTAGAACCATTTATCTAGAGGGTACCTACACAACTACCTTCTCCGGTAACAATGTCAAAACTCCGGGCTACGATTACAACCAGATTATGTACAAGTTAAATCTGGAAGATGCTCGCCTGAATCTCCCCGTACCGGTATACATGGCTGAAGCACGCGGTAGCGGATTTTACTGGAAGCTCGGGCCATTGCGCCCGGACCAAAGAGGTCAGCTCAAGTTTTTCGCACTTGATCGTCCGAAGCAAGGTTCGCGTGAAATAACAGTCGGCAACGAAACCATGCATGTCATGAAGGAACCGGCCCGTGACAAACAGTGTCCAACTATCGCACTCTGGAATTGGACCAATGAGATGGGCAAGTCGGTTTGGCGACTTGACACAGAAAAAGGTCCGAATGGATACACGAAAGGTGAGTCTCCCGTCGGATATGTGTGGCAATAGTGTTCTTAAGCCTGACGGGGCGAAGTCGAATGCTCTGTTTGCCTAATTCTTCTTGCGATTCTTATACTGACGCGCCAACGCGTTCATTTCGGTCTCCTGACCCAAGTCACCCTGCTCTCGCATCCAACTCTCGAGCTTCTCACGTAAAGCTGCTTTAACGTCGCTGAATTGCGGATCATCCGCTAGATTATTCCACTCGTATTCTCCGTCGGAAATCCGGTAAAGCTCTTCCGTGGGCCTGATCATATAGCGCGATGTAATCTCCTTGGCAGATTCGTCACCACCTTCAGCTGCTGCTAACCAGGACTTCCAGATATCACCTCGCATGACAATATTCTGAAATGGCACATCCGCTGTGAGGTTGACGATATACCGATACTCAGCAGACCTGACTGTCCTTATCCCATAGTGCTCACTGCCATTGATAACCCCGCGTGTCGTCATCAACGCGTACGTATACTCCTTGTGCGAGTCACGCTTTCCATTTAGTACCTTGAGAAAACTAGAGCCATCAAGTGATCGAGGAGTTTTTACGTTGGTTGCGTCAAGAAATGTAGGAAGTATATCTACATATTCGACAATTGCATCCGACTCTGACGCCGGTTCGACTACTCCCGGCCATCGTACAATCATGCCACTTTGCAATCCGGCGTCGTAACACGTCCATTTCGCAAATGGCAAGCTGTTTCCTTGCTCGGAAACCACCATGACAAGAGTATTATCCGCTAGTCCGTGTTTATCCAAGAGGTTTAGAATCTGGCCAACTTGTGAATCAAAGTACGTGATTTCGGCCAGGTACTTAACAAATCCAGCTCGCGTTTCGGGGGTATCTACATAGAATTCTGGCAATTCAATTGTGGCGGCATCATACTTGCTTGGGTCACCAAGATTCCAAGGTGTGTGTGGTTCATTGGAGCATGCAAACAGGCAAAACGGCGTATCGGTCGACTTGCACTCACTCATGAGCGCGTTGATAGCGTCCACGTCAGGATTGTTTTTGGCACTGGAGTACTCAAACGGGAAAGCCTTCTGCGGATTTATGTGTCGTTTTCCACTAAGCGCAACGCGGTAGCCCGCATCGCCAAGATAGTGAGCAACGCTGCGAACACCTTCTTTCACAAATGTATGGTTTGGATATGCTCCGCTCTTTACCGGATAGATCCCAGTGTAAATGTTATGGCGGGTAGGAGAGCACATCGGCGCTGCCTGAAAGCAACGTGAAAACTGCATGCCCTGCTTTGCAAGTTTGTTCAGATGGGGTGTGTTTGCCTGTCCACCGTACACTTCCATATCCCAGTACGTGCAATCGTCTGCGATTATGAAAACGATATTAGGTTGTGCTGCGGATATGGAAGATGTTACGCAGCAAAAAAGCGAGAAAAACAGTAATGTGATTGTTGCTTGGGGCTTCATGGCTTGGCTATTTCAAAAAGTAATTTCGCATATAATCTATAGCTCAAGATCAAACATACTTACTTTTCTGTTTGTTCACCATGCCCGGTAGAATTCCACGCTAGCGAGAGTAACTGTGCCTTATCACGCCAAATCATTGCTACTTCTGCTGCTTATCACTTCAGCTTCCACCGCAGCTGAAAAACCTAATATCCTGTTCATTGCAATTGACGATCAGAACGACTGGATTGGATGCCTCGGCGGTCACTCACAAATCCAAACACCTCATATCGACGCCCTGGCAAAACGTGGCACGGTGTTTCTCAATGCACACTGTCAGGCACCGCTATGTAATTCCTCACGTACAAGTTTGATGACCGGTCTGCGGCCATCAAGTACTGGCATTTACGGCCTAGCGCCATGGTTTCGCACATTGCCCGAGTTTGCAGACCACGTGTCGTTACCTCAGTACCTTCGTGCACATGGTTACAAGACATTTACAACCGGAAAGATCTACCATGGTGGCACAGGCCGGAGAAAAACAGACAACGAGTTTGATGTGATTGGCCCACCACCTGGTGTCGGAGTACGACCCGAATCCAAACTGGTAAAGACCCCTTCCCCACATCCACTTGTCGACTGGGGCACTTTTCCACATAAGGATGAACAAAAGCAGGATTACGTGGTCGCCAGCTGGGCTGTAGACAGACTAAAAGAAGATCACGAACAGCCGTTCTTCCTCTCCGTTGGCTTTTTCCTTCCGCATGTACCTTGTTATGCGACTCAACAGTGGATGGATTTGTATCCAACCGAAACACTGAAATTACCTGAAGTACTTAAAGGAGATCGAAAAGATACTCCTCGGTTTTCCTGGTATCTGCACTGGAAACTACCGGAGCCGCGGCTAGATTTCCTTGAAGAAGCCAATGAGTGGAAGAATCTTGTTCGATCTTATATGGCATGCACAAGTTTTGTTGACGCCCAGATCGGCAGAGTGCTCTCAGCGCTGGAGCAAAGCGGCAAAGCTGACAACACTATCGTCGTGATTTGGTCAGATCACGGTTGGCACCTCGGTGAAAAAAGAATTACAGGAAAGAATACACTCTGGCACAATTCAACGAGAATCCCTCTGATCTTCGCCGGCCCAGGTGTATCCGCAAATGCAAAATGTACACGACCCGCTGAGCTATTGGATATTTTCCCAACACTTAATGAGCTCTGTGACCTTCCAAAACGAGATGATCTGGAGGGGCATAGCCTAGTGCCTCAACTAAAGGACGCAACAACTCCTCGCGAATTCCCGGCCATCACAACTCACAATCACGACAATCACTCGATCCGCAGCGACGACTGGCGATACATCGTTTATGCTGATGGCTCTGAAGAATTGTATGACATGAAAAACGACCCGGATGAGTGGCATAATCTGGCATCTAAACGCAAATACCGAGATATCATTGAATCGCATCGAAGATTCATCCCAAAAGAAAACCGACCACCGGCTGCCGGCAGCAGACACCGCATACTGATTTACACGGACGGTACGGTAAACTGGGAAGGCACCGACATTCCTGAAGACGAGCAAATACCGGAGTTGTCGCTTGATTAAACTCCAGACAGGACCGAATTCCGTTATGGCAAATCGCTTAATCATTTCCCTCGCGATCATATTTCAGATCGCCAGTACAGGCGACCAATTGCGTGCCACAGAATTACGAGGGCGCATATTTGATGCTGACACGAAGACACCTCTTGCCGCGCGTATATATATAGAAGCGGATGATGGACGTACCTACTTCGTCGAGACGACTGATCCAAATGGCTCAGCAATTGCATACAAAGAACAATGGGTGCCAATGAAGGAAAGCGTCGACCGCCACACCACGCTTTCACCACATCCTTTTCGAACAGACGTGCCTCCCGGCAGGTATACGATCACCATAGAGCGTGGCAAAGAATATCGCACCCTTTTTCGCTTGCTACGTGTAGAGGAAGAGCCGCTGGATTTAGAGTTTCCATTGCACCGCTGGATCAATATGGCAGCCCGCGGTTGGTACAGTGGTGAAACACATGTACACCGGCGCATCAGTGAGCTTGAAAACGTCCAGTTAGCCGAAGATCTCAACGTTACGTTTCCCGTCACATTTTGGACAACCGAATCCACCAAGGCTCCGGATCTTGAACCTAGTAGCCTCCGGAGTCAGGGTCCAAGCCCACACGGACCGCGTGAAGATCGTGGATTCAATCCGATTGCCATCGATAACACACACGTGATGGTTCCGCGAAATACCGAGTACGAAATATTTAAGATTGGAGAGGAAGCACATACGCTTGGCGCTATGTTCGTGCTTAATCACCGAAGTCGGTTTACTCAGACTGCACCGCCAATTTCTGCGATCGCAGAGCAAGCGCATAGTGAAGGCGCCATCCTCGACCTGGATAAGCACAGTTGGCCCTGGTCCATGATGCTGGTACCGGTCGCCAAAATCGACCTATACGAACTACTTAATAACAGTAACTGGCGCACGGAATTCGGATTTAAGAACTCACCTGTAGAACCGGCGGAATACATGAATGTCTATCGCACAGAAGAAGGTGAGATGACGGAAGCCAGTTGGATTCAATTCACACTGGAAAATTACTACACATTGCTGAATTGCGGATTCAAGCTCTCGCCAAGTGCGGGGACTGCCTCCGGTGTTCACCCCGTGCCACTTGGTTTTAACCGCGTCTACGTTCACCAACCCAATGGCTTTTCTGTAGATGGATGGCTTCAGGGATTAAAAGAAGGTCGCAGTTTCGTAACTAACGGTCCAATGCTAATGGCCAAAGTGAATGGACGCGAAGCAGGCCATCAGTTTTCATCGAACAAACCTTTTAGTGTGGAAGTGTCAGGGCTTTGTGTATCTAACCACGCTGTCGACTTTATTGAGATCATTCAAAATGGCAAGATCGTTGGCCAAATGGTGCCTAAGAGCGCCAACGAATTACTCGATCTCTACAGCACTTCTTTCCGCAAGCGTGTCACATTTCGCGAATCCGGCTGGGTAGTCGTGAGATGCCAGCAGGAATACCCACAGGGTCGATTAAAATTTGCACATTCGGCCCCATGGTACGTGAATATCGGTGATCAACCAGTGCGGCCACGTCAGGAAGAAACAGATTACTTGATCGGACGTCTCGAATATGAAATTGCGAGAAATCGGAGTATCCTGTCCGAACCAGCACTTGCCGAATTTGAAACAGCTTTGGCAATTTATAAAGAGATTGCCAAACGAGCAAAACCAAATCCAAAAAAATAGTCTTACCAGTTAGCAAATAGGATTACTGAAAATGAAACAACTATTAATCGCCGTTCTTGCCATCACTCTTTTTGCACAGTCCAGTCAAGCAGAAGAATGGACGAGCTTATTCAATAAAAAAGATCTCAGCGGTTGGATTCAGAAAAACGGTACTGCCAAATACGTTGTAAAGGGAAACACTATTGTCGGCACAACTAACGAAGGTAGCCCAAATTCATTCCTCTGCAGTGAAAAGCACTATGGCAACTTTGAACTGGAATTCGAAGTCAAGTGTGACAACGCCCTAAACAGCGGTGTACAAATCCGATCCAAAACTAAACCTGTTCCAAAGGATTCAGATGTCAAATTCGGACGCGTGTTTGGTCCTCAAGTTGAAATCGAAGCCAGCGGAGACAAAGGAGCTGAAGCGGGTTATATCTATGGTGAAGCGACTGGCCGCGGATGGCTTACCGTGAAGGAAGAACTGATTCCTCATAAGCACTTTAAGGATGGGCAGTGGAACCATTATCGAGTTGTGGCAAATGGTAGCCGCATTCAAACATGGATCAACGGACAGCAAATCGCAGATCTGACCGATGAACCTGCATTTGAATCCCACCCGGTAGGCTTCATCGGTCTACAGGTGCACGGTATCAAGAAAGGTACTGGTCCATATACCGTTGCGTGGCGCAAGATTCGGATTCGAGAGATTAAATAACAACGATTGATCTTCATCATTAACCTAGCAGAGGTGTTTCCATGAAAGCTGTTGCAACAAAACTGGTTTTGATGCTGTGTCTGTTTTTGACAACATCAAGTCTTGTTGCACAGGATCAACGACTGCGGATGGGTAGTCGCTTACCACGCGACGCGTTTCTATCTGACTTTCAACTCATGTCAGACATTTTGAAACAAGCACATCCTGGTATGTATCTGCATACTTCCAAGGAACAGTTTGCAGATGACTTTGCAGAAACGGTTGAAAAGTTAAGAACTGCGGGCAACAGACCATCACTGCGACAGTTCTTTCTTCTGGCGACGGAAGCACTCGACCCGATCCGTTGCGGGCATACCTACTTGTTACCCCCTCCATCGGTTCAGGACAGACTGCAATACGGAGGTAAGTTATTTCCGATTCCGATCAAGGTATTTGGTAATAAGTTTTACGTCGATCAGCGAAAGACAGACCTGCCGTTTGGTACTGAGATTATCAGCATCAATGACCGGTCGCCCGCCGAATTGCTCTCCATACTCGGACCACTGGTCAGTCAGGATGGATTCGTAGAGTCTTTTCGTGAAACGTACATTGAAGACAACTTTTCAGAACTCTATGCGATTCGGTTTGGATTCACAGAATCATTCGACCTTCAAGTCAGACGGAGTGACCAATCCTCTGTTGAAACGATCTCGATTCCTGCCAAACGCGCGAGCAATCTCTACGATCAGGCAGAACCACGTGCTTCACGTGAAGGTCGGGAACTCGCATTTCGCATTGACTTTCCCAACGACTCTACGGCGTTTATCGCGATCGACACTTTTGATTCGGGAAATGGTTCACCACCATTCCGGCTTTATAAGAGTACTCTAAAGAAGTTTTTTTCAGTCGTGGATCGTCACGAAGATAGCTTCGACAACATGATCATCGATTTGCGCTATAACGATGGTGGATACACGCGAAATGAAATGCTGCTGTATTCATATCTGACAAATAACCCGTTCGCTGAAGTCGATAACGCTGAAATCCTGACAAGCGAGTTACCATACAAGCAACATTTGGATCGCGAATACGTGACTAAAGGGCTTGCCAAGTACTATCAACGCACACTCAGCAAGGATTTCGAAGAATCGTACAACGGCACTTTGCAGATTTCCGAGGACGGCAATCCAATCATTCCGCCTAATCGCAAAGCCTTTGATGGCAAGATCTACGTGCTCATCGGTGGTCGTACTTATTCAGCAGGATCTTCATTTTGCAGCCGTTTAAAGGCAGCACATCCAAATGTTGAATTCATCGGAGAGGAGACCGGAGGTGCAAGCGGTGCTTTCACAGCCGGTACCCTGTTGATGTACACACTGCCAAATTCAAGATGTAAACTAGCCGTCCCAATTATTCGCTATCAAACGGTCAAGCAGACGAAGTCTGCTGATCGTGGTGTCATGCCGGATTATCCTGTTAAACAGACGCTCGAAGACTTCAAGGCAGGTAAAGACACAGTACTCCAGGCAGCCCTTGAGTTGGTCAAAGACGATTAAGAACCATCGCTCAATGACACACAGACTAGTTCCTTGTCATTGCGAGCGTACATGGATCTATTGGCGAATGCCGGATGGCTCCACACGACGGAACGACCGAAGCATTCGTTAGTTGGCTCCAGCACATGAAATCTACCGTGCTCGCTGTACCCGTCGTTTGACAAACTCGCCACGATCAAGTCACCCGTCTCGTTGAACAGAAAATAGCGATCACCATTTTTCACGATAAAGGCAGTGCCATGACTGCCAGGACGTTCGCCGGTCGTTGGCTTGGTGGTTTCCCAGTGACGTTTTCCCGTCTTAAGGTCTGCGGCAATCAACAGACCTTTTTGACATCCAACACCATAAATTGTGCCATCGACAATCAGCGGAGTACTGTTAGCACAGTAGACACCTGTCGTCGTATCCCCTCTCCACAACAGCTTGGCCGACGGCGTCGAGCTACCAAGCTCAAATGCGGCGCCAACGTTTCCAATGCCACTGGCAAACAGGATGTTTCCCGATTTGCGCGGAGCTGCGATACTCATTCCATACGCAGGCTTTAATGGCTGACTCCAATAGACTTTGCCCGTCGTAGGGCTAAGTGAATTCAACTTATCAGCATCCCAAATCAGTAACTGGGGCTTTCCTGCAGCTTCGATGATCGTTGGCGGACAATACCCAGGTTCACTAGCCGTTAATGCCCGCCAATGCTCACGACCATTCTTACGATTAAAGGCGACAGCAACCGAACCGTTCCCGCCAACAACGCAGTAAATTAAGTCTCCGTAAACCAGCGGATGAGCGCTGAATCCCCAAATCGGTGACTCTACCTTGTACTCTTCCTTTAACGCTCGTTTCCAGATCAGCTTACCGTTGTCAGCCGATAGACAAATCAGGTCACCTTCTGCGCCAAGCATGTACACTTCATTTTCAACCACAACCGGAGTTGCTCGCGGACCTGCCGGGTACGACAACGCATATTTTCTCGAGTACTGGTGTCGCCAAATGAGCTCACCTGTTTCAGCACGAAAACAACTTAGCCTTTCCACACCAGTTAGTTCCGCACGACGGCTTGGTCCATTTGTAGAATCGCCGGATTGTTTCACATAATCACTGACATAAATCATCCCGCTTGCTGCAGCTGGCCCTGAGTAACCTAAGCCAACCGGCACACGCCACTTCACCTTTAAGCCAGTTGACGGGACTTCACGAACGATTCCATCTTCTGTCCACACCCCATCTCGGTTTGGCCCCATCCATTGTGGCCAATCAGCCGCATCGGTGGCCGAGATAGCCAGCAATAAAAAAGCCAATGCTGAAATTGATTTAATCATTCTCATGGGATTCACCCTGCCTTGTCGGTTTAAGAGTTACTCAGCTTTGAGTTCGTGGACTGTGTTGTGAAGCGTACCGGAAAAAGTTTCGCCGTCAGCTCCCTTGAGGTCATATTTAATTTCCATACCCCAGGTTGGCTTAAGGCCTTCAATTTCAATCAAGACGGTCTTTCCATCTTTGAGCAATCTTGCATCCGTGACTTTCGATGCCTTTTCATCGACATGTGGAGAACCATAATTCTTAGTCCTTCGAAGGCCCCATGTCTTAACTCGGTAATTGGACAAGTCCGTTGCAGTGTCCGGATCCAATTCGCCACTAAAAGTAACCTTCATCCCATATTTCGTAGCGCTTAATTCCACCGGAAGATAAACTGGTTTTCCCGTATACCGAAGTCGATAGAATCCGCCAGGGCTCGTTCTGGAACCCGCCCAGGCAAACATCCCACATGTATAGAGCTGTCCGTTCGTCGGGTGAAAGCGTCCGCGAATCGTTCCGGTTGGAAACTGAGGAATCGGAATCTCGCACATTCCGCCCTGCATTTGGCCGTTAACTTCTTCATGCGGCACAACAAATACCTTGCCATAGCCATACGACAGGTTTAGTAGTTTGTTGTTTAGCGGCCCCCATTGTTTACTGTCGACCCAAAGTAGTTCCGCCGGTGAACGGTCAAACGCATTCGTGATCCAACACAACGGTTGCTCCATGGCTTCATCGCTTTCATCCGTCACGTCATGGTAGCCATACATATTCCCATAAAAGCCGCCTTCTTTGACCCAATTGATTCTGTTCTTTGGATTCCAGTGACCTTCCTGATCGGTCACGATGAATGTGCCATCAGGATTCAGGCAAACACCATTCGCAGCACGAAAACCTGTTGCAAGAATATCCGTTCGCTCACCATCCGGAGTGACTCGTAGGAGAGTACCGTGATGTGGCACAAGGGCAGTCAATGCATGACGCGCTGACTTCGCATAATAGAAATTGCCCTTATCATCGATCTGCAAGCCCATGGCAAATTCATGAAAGTGGTCTGTAACTTGATGGTCACTATTAAAGCTCTCGTAGTAGTCAGTCTCTCCATCCCCGTTGAGATCATGCAGAATGCATATTTGGTCACGACATCCGATATAGATCGTCTCATTAACGATCTTTAAACCCAATGGCTGAAATAACCCTGAGGCGATACGGCGCCAGGACAATTCACCGGCTGATAAGTCATCAATTCCGGTAACCAGCCATACATCACCATCCCAGCTACAGACGGCCATTTTGTTTGTGTCTTCATAAAAATCAAATCCGGTAAGACGCATTTGAGCAAACCATGGGTTCTGTACTGGCGGCGTTATGTTATCAACAGCAAACGCGCGATCATCATTGCCAACTGCCGGTGTCGTCTTAAGTTCTGCTGGCCATCGTGCAGCACTACCTTTGGTAGCTGCAATCAAATCCCCACCATTAACAGGCTCGCAATCGAAGTCCTTAAAGATTGCGTTTGCTTCCACGCTATCCACACGACTCATCCATACTGTCATATTGATAGGTGCTTTTCCCTTTGGAATTTCTAAAACCAATCGCCCGTCTTCATGTTTTTCAAACCTGATATCGTCTGCATCAGACTCAAATCCTGCAACGAAACCATTACCGTCCGGTGCGTTCACTGCTCCCTGAACAACCTGCGCCGACAGCTCTTTGCCTGTTTGTTCCTTCACGAAACCCTCTGCTGCATCCGCTACACTCCAACTACCAACAAGCTTCTCCTTGTCAGTAGAGTCTTTAGTAAGTTGATCCTGAGTTAGTTGTTTCTGGTAGATTCGCACAAACTCGATATCACCCTTAAACCACGGTGACTCTGGAAACGTCTCAGACGTGTAGCCCACGCGGAGTACAAATCCACGATCGATCTTCTTAGGTGCCAACGTGCCTTGAGCGTCGAGCTTGCCATCGAGGTATATACTGACCCTGTTTGATTCCGATTCAAACGTCATGGCCACATCGTGAAACTTTCCATCAGTGACTTTTGTCTTCCCTTTAACAACGCCGACCCAACCGACATCAAAGGACAGCAACCCATTGCGAATAAACAGTGATTTGCCATCCGGTACCCATTCACGTTGGTTTTGCGACTTACAAACAATTGTGCCGTCAGAATTCGTGCGAAAGCGCGCCATCAGCGTGTAGTCTTTGGTCGTATCAAGTACGTTTCCGTTTGGAATTTGCAGGTATGTCCCGCCGTCGAATCGAACTGTGGCTGCTTTTTCCGATTGAGCTGCGTTTAGATGTCCAAAAACCACGGTATCGTCCGAGTCTCCAATCACTGCAATTTCTGCATCATTTGACGGGTGTTGAAGAACTGACATTGTTAAGTCCTGGTTTCGCGGACCGATGCTGAGTGTTCTTGCGAATATCGTGTTATCTTCCCGTTGTTGCTGGCTGTGAGCTTCCAAAATCGTTGTGTCACCAACGGTGTAGTTGATGATCGTTTGATTTCCAAAGTGATAGAGTCCTTTGTACTGCGCCCAATCCCTCGGAAGCGGCCCATAGAGCCTGCCGTCCCGGCCTTCGAACCTTGGGTCTTCAAATGAACCTGAATCCGGATTTGCCCAACCCGGTCCGTTCTTGTTCTGAAGATGAACGTCGCCTGCAACGCGTGGATGGATATTGTGGCGACCATTAAAGTTGATTCCATTCCAATCGATGAATCCCTCACCGGTCCACGCCCCAGCAAGCCTCATCGTGTCATGATCAAAAACCATCCATGCGTTTCCTTTGGATACACCACCCTGCCCCTGATCTACCCGCGTTGCGATTCCCTTGTAAGCAAAATTACTGGCATCATTTCCAATCTCATATGTCGCAATCAAATTGGGCCCATAGTTCATTTGCTCCCATGGGACAATTTGAGATGGAGCAGGCCCACGCGTGTCACCTTTGGGTAACCCATCGAGATAGGAATCCGAGACATCGAAATACTGTGTAGGATTATCGTTCTTAAGGTACGCCTCACGTATGTAATGAACCACATCATATTTCTGTTGTGGAACCATCCACGATTGGGGAACCATCATGCCAAATCCACGAGTGAGCGTTTGGTACATCGTGTACGGATCACTACCACTTTTGAATTTCTCAGTGGCAAACTTACGTGAAGTTGGCAAGCTGCCTTCTCGATCGTGTGTGCCATGGCAATTTGCACACAATCTCAGATAAATAGCCTCACCTCGCTTATAACTGTCGTTGTTTAAGCTTGCGATCATGCCCTGGTGGTCGATGTGTTGCTCATACTCAGGCAGTGGGCGAGCCGCGTATAGCGAAGGCGCTGGCTCCAGTTCCCTTGCACGCTCCAATCCGCCATCTCTTAACTCGATCACGTACTTAACCAGATCAAGGAACTGCTGGCGTCCTACAAGTTGATTTACCTGACCAGCCGGCATGATGGATTGATCAAGCACTTTCTTCACTTCAATGTCGTCAGCAAGTATGGTTGTAACGCGACCTGATTCCGCAGCATCACGGACAATAACATGCTTGGCGTTATTCTCTACGACCAAACCGGTGATCGTCTTTCCTTCACCGGTAATAACGGAGATTGGTTCAAATCCTTTCTTAATCACCTTGGAGGGCTGAAGGATCGACTCGACGATCGCTACATCTTTTGTCTTTTTTTCGAGCTTTGTAAGGTCAGGTCCAAGAGAGGATTCGGAGTCACCAACGTTATGGCATTTGGTGCAGGCCATATACACCTGATAAAAAGCGACCGCACCTCGCTTTTCATCCCCTAACTGCACGGCATCTTGTGCAAGGCGCGCTGGATCCTCATCAAGTAGTCGTTCTTCAAGCGTTTGAGCATGTGTTTTCGTTGATACGCATAACATGAACAGGAAGAAGATGATCGAAAGTACTGACTTCATAATCCCTAAATTTTTCCGTTGATTACAGTGCTGCTATTAATTGACTTGCTAATACACCATTCTAGCATGACTTCACCGCAGGTCATGAGTGATCATATAAGACCAACTCCTGACTTTTAACTTCCATTGAATGTGGTCTAATTAACACAGCAGAATTCAACGGTTCATCTTCTTCATCGCGATACGATCTAATGATTAGAAACACAACACTCTCCGCAGTAGCCTGCTTAGTCGCTTTCACAGCCATAACCCTCATATCAACAGATATATATTCCCAACGGGAGCGGCCATCAAAACGCAATGATGACACCCAAACCAACCGCAAAAGCAAACCGGTAGATGACGGTTTTCTAAGAGGTCAGATCTCAACGATTACCGATAGCCTTGTAACAGATGAAAAGGTCGCAGATGCAAGCGAGCTATCAAGCCAACTAGATAAAAACCGCGGAAGCGTTGAATTACCGACTATTGAATCTGCACCGCTTTCGGGTCAGGAAATCTACGCTCAGGCCTCTGAAAGCGTTCTTGTATTGAGCAAGGTATTCAAGTGCAATCGCTGCACGCGTTGGCATGATCGCAGTTCCGGTGCGTTTGCCATTACAGCTGATGGAATTATCGTGACAAACTATCACGTCGTCGCTGGTTCACAGCCCGACGAGAGAACCATCGTGGCGACAACCCGTGATGGTCGTGTGTTTCCTGTGAAGGAAGTAATCACTGCAAGCAAGGTTAACGACATCGCTGTTCTGCGACTTGAACTGCCCGACGGCGAATCACTGCGACCATTGAAGTTAGCAGAGGAAGCGCATCCAGGTGAAACAGCATATGCAATTAGTCATCCCGTGGGCCGCTTCTATACACTCACTCAGGGAATCGTTTCGCGCAATGCTATTGTCCGCGCCAAAGATGGACGAAGTGAACGAATGTTTATTACTGCCGATTTTGCAAAAGGTTCCAGTGGATCTCCAATCCTAAACAATCGTGGTGAAATCATCGGCATGGTTGCTGCAACTGAGTCGATTTACTACACGCAGACGCAGGAAGAACAGAAAAACCTACAAATGGTATTTAAAAATTGCGTACCGAGTCACTCCATTCGCAATCTACTGAAACCAAGTGAGGACGATACAGATGAATCGAAATAGGAATCTCAAATCATCGTTTTCACTTTTACGAATGCTGGGACTCGCTCTGGCATTCGTGCCGTTTCTTGATTTGCATGCTGAGGAACCTAACGATGACCTACAGTGGTTCAAGGGAAACCTGCACACCCACACGCTTTGGTCTGATGGAAACGACTTCCCCGAAATGGCTGCGAAGTGGTATGTCGACCACGGCTACAACTTCCTTGCTCTAACCGATCACAACATATTGAGTGAAGGCGAGAAGTGGGTGAAGTACTCACTGGTGGAAAGTCGCGGAGGCAAAGACGTTCTTAAGAAATACCTAGAAGCATATGGTGATGACTGGGTAGTAACGCGCGGCGAGTCTGGAACAGATAGTCACGAAATCCGCCTAAAAACGCTCGAGCAGTTTCGTCCAACCGTTGAAAAGACAGGGCAATTCCTGATGATACAGGCCGAGGAAATCAGCGACCGGTCGCAAGGCAAGCCTATTCACATGAATGCGACCAATCTGGCGACGGTCATCAGTCCGGTTGGTGGTGAAACACCTCGCCAGGCGATGGAAAATAACCTGCGCGCGGTTCAGCAACAGGCACGCCGAATTGGAAAGCCGATCATGCTGCATCTAAACCATCCAAATTTTGGCTATGCAGTCACCGCTGAAGACATTGCCGCAGTAGTACAAGAACGTTTTTTCGAAGTTTATAACGGTCATCCGGGCGTTAATCAGCTTGGTGACGACACTCATGTATCGATCGAACGGATGTGGGATATTGCCAACACGCTTCGGTTATCGCAACTCAATGGTGAGGTGCTTTACGGTGTCGCAACCGATGATACCCACAATTACCACGGCCGAGGCGGTTCTCGCATGGGACGAGGTTGGGTGATGGTTCGTGCAAGTGACCTGTCGCCTGAATCGCTAATCAATGCCATGAATCGTGGAGATTTCTACAGTTCATCCGGAGTCACGTTGGAATCCACGTCCTTTAATAAGAAGAAAGGTGTTCTTTCGGTAAAGGTAAAACCAGAAGAAAGCGTAAACTACCGCATAGAATTCATTGGAACACGGGTCAAATATGACCGGACGGTTAAACCTCGCAAAGACAAGGATGGAAATAACCTAGCCGTAACGCGTCAGTATTCAGCCGATGTCGGTGCAACTCTAAAAACAGTTGAAGGCCCATCCGCGAGCTATAAACTTGCTGGCGATGAAATCTATGTGCGAGCAGTTGTCCACTCAGATAAACCACACGTGGATGCAAGCTTCGCAGGTCAAGTTCAGCAAGCCTGGACTCAACCTGTTGTTATCACCAAATAATCGAGGCACCGATGACGAAAATTAGGTCTCGCAACTCAAGACGACAGTTTCTTTCTTACGGTGCACTTGCTGCAGCCTCTGCCAGTAATCCGCTGCAATACGTAGCAGCAACATCACCGCCTGCCACACTTAAAGTAGCTGGCGTTGTAAGCACATATTTTAGAAACAGTCACGCAGACGTCATCATTGGCAAGATTCTTGAAGGTTGGCGTCAAACCGGTGGCGATGGCCCTGCATTAGAAGTCGCTTCGCTTTACGTCGATCAGATTAGTGATGGCGATTTAAGCCGATCAATGGCCGAGAAGTACGATGTGCCAATCTTTGACAACATCGCCGATACACTTACTCTAGGAACGGACAAAGTCCAGGTCGATGGCGTTTTGTGTATTGGTGAACACGGCAACTACGAGATAGTTCCGGAAACGGGACAGGTGATGTATCCACGCAGACGATTCTTCGATGAAGTAACAGCCACTCTCGAGCAGCACCGCACACGCGTGCCCATTTTTAATGACAAACATCTGGCCTATGCATGGCGTGACGCAGCACACATGGCAAGAACTGCAAAGCGTCTGAAGTTGCCGTTTCTAGCAGGCTCGTCCCTTCCCGTTGCATGGCGTTCCCCTGCCACAGTATTACCCATCGGCACTAAATTGACTCAAGCCTGTGGTATCGGGTACGGCGGACTGGAAAGCTATGGTTTCCATGCACTGGAGACAATGCAGTCCATCGTTGAACGTCGACGCGGAGGTGAATCCGGCGTGCAACAAATCAGAACGCTTCAGGGTGATCGAATCTGGGAAGGCCTTGAGGCCGGACTTTGGGACTCAGAGTTAGCGCTTGCAACACTAAAGAACATGGAAATTGATCTAACTCTTGAGCAATTAAAGTCACAACTTACAGACGGCGCCGCAGTGTATGTCATTGATTACCAGGACGGGCTACGGGCAGCTTGCTGCATGTTCAACGGCGTAACGTCTAAATTCGGTTGCGGGGTGCGCACCGCAAAAAGTCCTTCCCCCAAAGCATGGTGGTTTAAACTCGAACACAAATTCCCATATGGCCATTTCGAGCATTTGCTTCGAGCAATTGAAAAGACGTTCGTAACACGGCGACCCGCGTATCCGGTAGAACGCACGTTGCTAACGACAGGCATACTTGATCGTTGCATGCATAGTTTGGCAAATGATGGTGCGATATATGCAACACCGGAACTGAGAATCCGGTACAAGCCGTCGGAATGGCCATTTGCAAATCAGGATTCACGACACGCATTCCCAACCTAGTTTCCTGAAATTTGTGGTATGCGACGTATAAATTTGCTCGTATCACATTCATCTTCTGTTTCTCACCAAGCCTTCTTCTGGCTCAGCAATCTGGAAGCCCGAAACGGCCCAGCCAAATCCAGCCGGTAATTGAGACCTACGAACAACGACTCAATGAATGGTAATTCACTAATATTTGTGAATTCCGGAAAGAATATTAAGCGATTCACAAGAGATATTTAAGATGATCGGAAAATGCGACGGATAAATACATGGAGTCCGGCTGAATTGAATATCGCCGGCGATGCAGCACGCGGCACGCGGGAAATTGAGCGAATCCAAACAAAAGCCAGCTTTTGAAAGGCTGTTGCCGCCGGAATCTGAAACAGATATTGAAGATTTAACGATTGAGGACTCTGCAAAACCCAGAGAATGATAATTTGCAAGTTTTTAGCCGTATTCGCTACAATTGACTTT
>CEQQ01056267.1_pt1 | contig 22314 bp, 24 predicted proteins | sample 531041 | NCBI WGS metagenome assembly CEQQ01 (sample SAMEA2621222, study PRJEB7988) | marine metagenome | biome: marine biome (ENVO:00000447); feature: deep chlorophyll maximum layer (ENVO:xxxxxxxx); material: "saline water (ENVO:00002010), including plankton (ENVO:xxxxxxxx)" | depth 150 m | reverse complement strand
GGGGTGCTGGGCGAGTTCGCCTGGGAGGTGATCTGGCCGCCGCCGCGCGGCGTCGACCCCGGCAACGACGCGAGCCTCGTGCTCGAGCTGCGGCCGGTGGGGGAGTGCCGCACGGGATGCCTGAGCGCGATCCTGCTCGGCGATCTCGGCGAGCAGGCCCAGGCGCGGCTGCTCGCGAGCGCGCACCCCGCGTCCGTCGATCTGGTCAAGGTCTCGCATCACGGTTCGGGCGACCAGTCGGCGGCGCTGTACGCAGCGCTCGGCGCTGCGGTCGGGCTGATCGGCGTCGGAGCCGACAACGACTACGGCCATCCGACCGAGAGCGCGCTCGGCGTGCTCGCGTCCGCCGGCACCGTCGCCTACCGCACCGATCGGCACGGCATGGTGCTGGTAGCGCCGGGGGAGCGCGCGGGCGAGCTGCTGGTCTGGACGCGGCGACCCGGTGACGGTGCCGGCGGATAGGCTTGCTTCGCTTCACGACCGAGGGGATGGCATGCCGGCAGCACGTTCGACAGCTCGCGCGCGCAGCAAGGTCGCGATCCCCCAGCTCGCCTGGGATGCGGTGCGGCCCGCGCCGATCGTGCTGGTGTCGGGGCCCGAGTCGGTGCTCGCCGATCGCGCGATCCGGCTGCTGCGCGACACGCTTCGCGCCGAGGACCCGGCCCTCGAAGTCTCCGATCTCGACGCCGCCAACTACGCGCCCGGCGAGCTGATCACGCTCGCCAGCCCCTCGCTCTTCGCCGAGCCGCGGATGATCCGGGTCGACAACGTGCACAAGTGCGCCGACGCCTTCCTGGAGGAGGCACTCGCCTACATCGAGAGCCCGGCCGACGAGACGTACCTCGTGCTGCGCCACGTCACCGGGGTGCGCGGCAAGAAGCTGCTTGACGCAATCCGGGGCGGCACCGGCGGCGCGATCGAGATCGTCTGCGCCGAGCTCAAGCGCGATTCCGACAAGCAGGACTTCGTCGTCGCCGAGTTCCGCGCGGCCCGGCGCCGCATCACCGCGGGAGCGCAGCGCGCCCTCGTCGGCGCCTTCTCCGACGACCTCGCCGAGCTCGCGGCGGCCTGCCGCCAGCTGCTCGCCGACTCGAGCGAGGAGATCACCGAGCAGATCGTCGACCGCTACTACGGCGGCCGTGTCGAGACGAGCGCGTTCGCCGTCGCCGACGCGGCGATCGCCGGCCGCCACGGCGAGGCGCTCCGGCTGCTGCGGCACGCCCTCGCCACCGGCGCCGACCCGGTTCCGATGGTGGCGGCCTTCGCCAGCAAGGTGCGCACCATGGCGAAGCTCGCGGGCGCCCGAGGCTCAGCGGGAGACCTGGCCCGGCAGTTCGGCCTCGCCCCCTGGCAGGTCGAGCGCGCGCGTCGCGACCTCTCCGGCTGGGATGACGCCGGCCTCGGCCGCGCGATTCAGGCTCTCGCCAGCGCCGACGCGCAGGTCAAGGGCGCCGGGCGCGATCCGGTGTTCGCCCTCGAGCACCTCGTCGGCGTGATCGCCGCGCGCGGCCGCGCCTAGCCTGCGCCTCGCCCGTGCTGAGCACGTGCCGCGGCCGCCGGGCATGAGAAAGGCCCCGGAGCCGAAGCTCCGGGGCCTTTCTCGAGACGGCGTGGCGACTTAGAGGGCCGCGACCTGCTTGGCGATCGCGCTCTTGCGGTTCGCCGCGTTGTTCGCGTGGATGACGCCCTTGCTGGTGGCCTTGTCGAGCTTCTTGCTCGCGACCTGGAGGGCCGCCGTGGCCTTGTCCTTGTCGCCCTCGGCGATCGCGGCGCGCGTGGCGCGGATCGCGGTCTTGAGCTCGCTCTTGACCGCCTTGTTGCGCTCCTGCGCCTTGAGGTTCGTCTTGATGCGCTTGATCTGCGACTTGATGTTCGCCATGGAAATTCCTTTAACTGTTGCGGAACGAGTGGATAGTGCCGTTCCGGTAGAGGGGCCGTTCCGGCGAATCGCGCGCTGTGGGACACGCGGAAACCAAGGGTCTACGTTACCAGGTCGCGCGCGAGACCAGCAATCGTGCTCCGGTGCGTCGTCCGGCGGCCAGGGCGCGCGCGGCGAGCCCGCCGGAGAGCGGCGCGTCGCCGCGGCATGACGGTTCGGTCCGCCGCAGTCTGCGAGAATAGGCGGAAATGTCTCCCCGTGCCCTGAAGCCTCTCGAACCGGCCGCGACCGATCCCGCGCGCATCCGGAATTTCTGCATCATCGCGCACATCGACCACGGAAAGTCGACGCTCGCCGACCGGATGCTCGGCATCACCGGCATCGTCTCCGACCGTGACGCGCGCGCCCAGTACCTGGATCGCATGGACATCGAGCGTGAGCGCGGCATCACGATCAAGAGCCAGGCCGTGCGGATGCCGTGGCAGGTCGGCGGCGACACCTTCGCCCTGAACATGATCGACACCCCCGGGCACGTCGACTTCACCTACGAGGTGAGCCGCTCCCTCGCGGCCTGCGAGGGGGCGATTCTGCTCGTCGATGCCGCGCAGGGCATCGAGGCCCAGACCCTCGCGAACCTGTATCTCGCGCTCGACAACGACCTCGAGATCATCCCGGTGCTGAACAAGATCGACCTGCCGGCCGCCGACCCGGACAAGTACGCGAAAGAGCTCGCGAGTCTCATCGGCGGCAAGCCGGAGGACGTGCTGCGGGTGAGCGGCAAGACCGGCCAGGGCGTGGAGGAGCTGCTCGACCGCGTCGTCGAGCGGATCCCGGCCCCGGTGGGCGACCCGACCGCGCCGTCGCGCGCCATGATCTTCGACTCCGTCTACGACTCCTACCGCGGGGTCATCACCTACGTCCGGATGGTCGACGGCGCGCTCAAGCCGCGCGAGAAGATCCAGATGATGTCGACCCGCGCGGTGCACGAACTGCTCGAGATCGGCGTCTCCTCGCCCGAGCCGACGCCCACCAAGGGCCTCGGCGTCGGCGAGGTCGGCTACCTGATCACGGGTGTGAAGGACGTGCGCCAGTCCAAGGTCGGTGACACGGTGACGAACGCGCGCACGCCCTCGACCGAGCCGCTGCCCGGCTACACCGACCCGAAGCCGATGGTCTTCTCGGGGCTGTATCCGATCGACGGCAGCGACTACCCAGTGCTGCGCGAGGCGCTCGACAAGCTGAAGCTCTCGGATGCCTCGCTCAACTACGAGCCGGAGACCTCGGTCGCGCTCGGGTTCGGCTTCCGCTGCGGATTCCTGGGCCTGCTCCATCTCGAGATCGTCACCGAGCGCCTGGAGCGCGAGTTCGGCCTCGATCTGATCTCGACGGCCCCGAGCGTCACCTACGAGGTGACGACGGAGGATCGCAAGGAGTTCACGGTCACCAACCCGAGCGAGTTTCCGACCGGGGCGAAGATCCACAGCGTCACGGAGCCGATGGTTAAGGCCGCGATCCTGGCGCCGAAGGACTACGTCGGGACAATCATGGAGCTGTGCCAGTCGCGCCGCGGCACCCTGCTCGGCATGGACTACCTGGGCGAGGATCGCGTCGAGATCAAGTACACGATCCCGCTCGGCGAGATCGTGTTCGACTTCTTCGACCAGCTGAAGTCGAAGACCGCCGGCTATGCCTCGCTCGACTACGAGCCGAGCGGCGATCAGGAGGCCGACCTGGTCAAGGTCGACATCCTGCTGCAGGGCGAGGCGGTCGACGCGTTCAGCGCGATCGTGCACCGCGACAAGGCGTACGCCTACGGCGTGCTGATGACCGAGCGGCTCAAGAAGCTCATCCCGCGCCAGCAGTTCGAGGTTCCGATCCAGGCGGCGATCGGGGCGCGCATCATTGCGCGTGAGTCCATCTCGGCGATGCGCAAGGATGTTCTGGCCAAGTGCTACGGCGGTGACATCACGCGCAAGCGGAAGCTCTTGGAGAAGCAGAAAGAGGGGAAGAAGCGCATGAAGATGGTCGGTCGCGTCGAGGTTCCTCAGGAGGCGTTCATCGCGGCGCTCTCCGGCGACGTCGAGACGAAGGACAAGAAGTGACCGCCGTCGCTGCGGTGGCCTTCACGGTCCTCCTGGTGGCACTCGCGATCTTCCAGATCGCCCTCATCGCGGGCGTGCCGTGGGGCCGTGCGGCCTGGGGCGGGGCCGACGAGGTTCTTCCCGCGAGCAAGCGCATCGGCAGCATCGTCGCGGTGGTGCTCTATGTCGCCTTCGCCGTGCTCGCGCTGATCCGCGCGGGTCTGCTGGGCGATGCGGGCGATGCGCTCGGCGTCGTGATCGCCATGTGGATCGTGTTCGGCTACCTCGCGCTCGGCGTGCTGATGAACGCGATCTCGCGCAGCAAGCTCGAGCGCTTCATCATGACCCCGGTTGCGCTGGTGCTCGCGATCCTGGCCCTCGTGGTCGCGCTCGGGCGCTAGCGTCGGTCCCGACCGCCGAGAAAGGGGTCGACATGCCGGAGTGGGGTCTCGCCGCCATCGGCGGCGTCGCCGCGGGTGGTGCGCTGGTGCTCGGAGCTGCCATCGCCTGGTTCGTGCGCGTGCCGGATCGGGTGACGGCGACCATCATGGCCTTCGGGGCGGGGGTTCTGATCTCCGCTCTCGCCTTCGATCTGGTGCTCGAGGCGGAGGAGACCTCGGGCCTGCTGCTGACGAGCGCCGCGTTCCTCGCGGGCGCGGTCGTGTATGTGGCGGCGAACCTGACGCTGCACCGGCTCGGCCAGCGAGCCAAGCCGGGCACCGCGGCCGACTCCACCGGGTCCGGGATCGCGATCGGCGCGCTCCTGGACGGTGTGCCCGAGTCGGCGATCATCGGGCTCACGGCCGCGAGCTCGGGAGCGCTCAGCATCCCTCTGCTCGTCGCCGTCGGCATCTCGAACGTGCCGGAGGGGCTGTCGAGCACGGCGGCGATGAAGGCGTCCGGCCGCAGCCGCGCGTCCGTGTTCCGGCTGTGGGGGACGATCGGCGCCGTGTGCGCGGTGTCCAGCCTGGCGGGGTACTTCGGGCTCGGGGCGCTCGACGAGCACGCGCGTTCGGTGACGCAGGCGGTGGCCGCCGGCGCCATCCTGGCGATGATCTGCGACACCATGATTCCCGACGCCTTCCGCCGCACCGGCGCGTTCACCGGACTCGCCGCGACCGTCGGCTTCCTGGGGTCGTTCATGCTGCACGTCGCCGTGTAGCGCCCCCCGCTCAGGCGTGGACGGCGACCCGCGGTCGGGCGATCCGCACCACCGGATACAGCGCGGCGCGCATCCGAACGAGGCGCTCGAGGGTCTGCGGGCGCACGATGAAGCCGCCGAGCTCGCGGTCGGCTTCGACGACGAGCCAGACGCGGATGTCGTAGTGCTCCGCGAGCGCTGCGAAGGCGTCGACGTGGGACGAGAAGCGCTCGGCGAGGCGGTCCAGGCAGGCCAGCGCCAGCGGGTCCCCCTCGCTCGGCGTCGACTCGCCCTCGTCGAAGGTCCAGGAGGAGCTCGCGGCGATCTGGCCCTCGGCGGCGAAGCGGGGCAGCGGATGCGGGACGTCGGCTTCGAGCGCGAGCGTCGGCGCGACTCGCAGGGTGGCCGACACGCGCGACGCAGTGTCGAACGGCGTCTTGCCGTACAGACTCACGCTCGCGCTGGTTCGGGTAACAGCCACCCCCCGAGAATGGAGCTTCGGCGGGGGAGAAACAAGTACACGGCCCTGTCTGTCCCACCCACTGGGGTGACCCGTCTAGGGGGTCTGCCGCCAGCCGAACTTCGGCTCGTAGCCGAGCTCGCGACGCGCCTTCTCGATCGAGAGCAGCGTCTCGTTGCCGGTCAGCTCGCGGGTGAGCTCCACATCCGGGAAGAACGTCGCCATCAGCTCCGCGCTCGGGGTGTCGACCACGGTGTCGGCGTTCGCGATGACGTAGGTCTCGAAACCCGGCTTCGCCGTCTCCAGCGCGCGCAGCACCGCTTGGGCGCCGTCGCGGGCATCGATGTACCCCCAGAGGTTCCAGCGGCGACTCGACGGGTTCTTCGAGTAGTCGGGGAACTGCGCGTAGTCGTCGGGGGTCATCACGTTGGAGAAGCGCAGGCCGGTGATGCTGAGCTCCGCATCCCAGCGCACGAGCTTGCGGGCGAGCTCCTCCTCGAGGTGCTTCACGATCGCGTAGGTCGACTCCGGGCGCGAGGGGTACTCCTCGTCGAGCGGGGCGTAGGGCGGATCGATGTCGAAGGGGATGCCGAGCAGCGTCTCGCTCGAGGCCATCACGATGCGGCGGATCCCGGCGCGGATCGCGCCCTGCAGCACGTTGTAGGTCGCGGCCATGTTGTTGTGGAAGGTCGCCGAGTCGGGGGCGAGCGCGCTCGCGGGAATCGCGCCGAGGTGAACGACGGCATCGAATCCGGGCGCCCGGTCGACCCCGTGCAGGGCGTCCACGACCTGCCCGTAGTCGGTCAGATCGGTCTGCACGAATCCGGGGGAGCGCTGCCCCGTGCGATCGAAGTTGGTGACGTCGTGGCCCGCCGCGCGCAGCGAGGAGACGACTGTCGTGCCGAGTTTTCCGCTTCCGCCGGTGACTGCGATTCTCATGACGGCATCCTCGCAGGTGCGCGCGCGAGGTGCTCGCATGCCGGGAATCGGCGACAATGGTCGGATGCCCGCATCGCACCCCGCCCCGAACTCGGAGACGCCGCTCTGGCTCGTCCCCGTGACGTACGGGGCGGTCGGCGGCACGCAGGCGGCCGATCTGCTGCGCTATCCGCCGAAGGGCTATCGCCCGATCGAGCGTCGGGTTCGCCTCGGGCACGGCGCAGAGCGCTTCGAGCACGCCTGGATGCAGACGCTGACCTGGGGCATCCAGCGGCGCTCCGGATTCCGGGTCCGGGTGATCGACGCCCCGCCCGAGGTGACGGATGCGAGCTATACGCCGGTCAGCTTCGAGCCCGACGGCACGCCGATCGAGCCCGCGACCCTGGCCGCCGACGGCGAGCAGGTGTTCTCGCCGGAGGGCGAGCCGCTGCTGCGCTCGGGAGACACCGCGCTGCTGCGGCTCCTGCTCTGGCCCGTCGACGTGCCGTGCCGTGTGGTCTACGTGGTCGACGAGCCCGCGCGCAAGGGGTTCGCCTACGGCACCCTTCCCGGGCACCCCGCCCGCGGTGAGGAGTCGTTCATCGTGGACCATCGCCCCGACGACTCGGTGTGGCTCACGATCCGCGCGTTCTCGCGGCCCTCGGGCTGGCTCTACTGGCTCGGCTACCCGATCTCGCGGCTCACCCAGGCGATCATCACGCGTCGCTACGAGCGCGCCCTCACCGGTCCGATCGCGGACGCGCGGTGAGCCCGTCCGCGCTGCCCCTCGGCGACCCCGCACCGACGGATGGGCGGCTGCCGTCCTCCGTCGCCGGTGGCGCCGCGGAGCGCGATTTCGGCGTCTATCTGCATGTGCCGTTCTGCCGGGTGCGCTGCGGCTACTGCGACTTCAACACCTACACGGCCGACGAGGTCCGCGGCGTCAAGCAGAGCGACTACGCGGGCCAGGCGCTCGACGAGATCGGGCTCGCGCGGCGCGTGCTCGAAGATGCGGCGGTCGGCGGTCGCCCGGCCTCGACCGTGTTCTTCGGCGGCGGCACGCCAACGCTGCTGCCCGTCTCCGACCTGGCGCGCATGCTCGACGGCGTGCGGCAGGCGTGGGGTCTCACCGCCGACGCCGAGGTCACGACCGAGGCGAACCCCGACTCGGTCGACCGCGACGCGCTGTTCGAACTCGCGGACGCCGGGTTCACCCGCGTGTCGTTCGGCATGCAGTCCGCCGTGCCGCACGTGCTGGCCACGCTCGAGCGCACCCACGATCCCGCGCGCGTGCCGCGGGTCGTGCAGTGGGCGAAGGAGGCCGGCCTCGCCACCAGCCTCGACCTGATCTACGGCACGCCGGGGGAGTCGCTCGACGACTGGAGCGCGTCGCTCGACCTGGCGCTCGCCCAGGAGCCCGACCACCTCTCGGCCTACGCCCTCATCGTGGAGACCGGCACGAAGCTCGCGCGCCAGATCGCGCGCGGTGAGGTGGCAGAGCCCGACGACGAGCTGCACGCCGACATGTACGAGCTCGCCGAGGCGCGGCTGACGGCGGCGGGCTACGACTGGTACGAGCTCAGCAACTGGGCGCGCACGCCCACCCAGCTCTCGCGGCACAACCTCGCCTACTGGACGGGTCAGGACTGGTGGGGCATCGGGCCCGGCGCGCACAGCCACGTCGGCGGCGTGCGCTGGTGGAACGTCAAGCACCCCGCGGCCTACGCGCAGCGTCTCGCCGCGGGGGAGTCGCCGGCGGCCGGCCGGGAGGCCCTCGAAGAGGAGACGCGGCGGGTGGAGAGCGTGCTGCTGCAGAGCCGGCTGCGACGCGGTCTTGAGATCGAGCTGCTCGACGCCGAGGGGCGCACGGCGGTCGCCGGACTGATCGCCGACGGGCTCGTCGACGGGCGTGCGGCTCTCGCGGGACGACTGGTGCTGACCGTGCGCGGACGGCTCCTCGCGGATGCGGTCGTCCGACGCCTTCTGCCGGACTAGATTTCATCTCATGGAGTTCTTCACGGATCTGTTCATCGACGGCGAGTGGCGCGCGGGCGGCGGGGGAGAGCGGTTCAGGGTCACCGATCCGGCGACCGGGAGCACGCTCGCCGAGTTCGCGGTGGCGACGATCGATGACTGCATCGACGCTGTGGATGCCGCCGAGCGCGCCTTCCCGGAGTGGGCCGCGACCGCCCCGCGTGCGCGTGCCGAGATCCTGCGCCGCGCCTTCGACATCCTCACGGCCGAGAAGGAGACCCTCGCCGAGCTGATGGTGCTCGAGAACGGCAAAGCCTGGCCCGACGCGATGGCCGAGGCGGGCTACGCCACCGAGTTCTTCCGCTGGTTCAGTGAAGAGGCCGTGCGCGTGCGCGGCGACTTCCGCCTCGCCCCGGCCGGCGACAAGCACATCATCGTCGACCACCAGCCGATCGGCGTCTCGGTGCTCGTAACGCCGTGGAACTTCCCCGCGGCGATGGCGACGCGCAAGCTCGCCCCGGCGCTGGCGGCAGGCTGCACCGTCGTGCTGAAGCCCGCGAGCGAGACGCCGCTCACCTCCGCCTACGTCGTCGAGGTGCTGCGTCGAGCTGGCGTTCCGGCGGGAGTGGTGAACCTGGTCACGCCGCGGCCGACCGGTCCCGCGGTGAGCGCGATGCTGCACCACCCGGCCGTGCGCAAGCTCTCGTTCACCGGCTCGACCGAGGTCGGCCGCCAGCTGCTTCACGAGGCGGCAGACACCGTGCTCAGCACCAGCATGGAGCTCGGCGGCAACGCCCCGTTCCTCGTGCTTCCCGGCGCCGACCTCGACGCCGCGGTCGAGGGCGCCCTCGTCGCCAAGATGCGCAACGGCGGCTCGGCGTGCACGAGCGCGAACCGCTTCTACGTGCACCGCTCGCTGCACGACGACTTCGCCCGGGCGATGAGCGAGAAGCTCGGCGCCTTCAAGGTCGGATCGGGTCTCGATCGCGACAACCAGCTCGGCGCGCTCGTGTCTGTGGGGGAGCGCGACAAGGTCGCCGACCTCGTCGACACCGCGGTGGCCGAGGGCGCGCGCCTCGAGCTCGGCGGTGAGAAGAGCGCACAGGGCGCCTTCTACCCGCCCACCGTGCTCACCGGCGTCGAGCACGGCGCCACGATCAACGCGACCGAGATCTTCGGGCCGGTGACCGCGATCGTCGTCTTCGACGACGTCGACGACGCGATCCGCATGGCCAACGACACCATCTTCGGCCTCATCGCCTACGTCTACGGCGAGAAGGGCGAAGCGCTGCGCGTGGCGCGCCGGATCGACGCGGGCATGGTCGCGGTCAACCGTCCCGTGATCAGCGACCCGGCGGCGCCGTTCGGCGGCATGAAGCAGTCCGGCCTCGGACGCGAGGGCGCGAGCGAGGGCATCCTCGAGTTCCTCGAGGAGAAGTACCTCGGCGTCGAGCTCTGACTCAGTTGATGAACGGGATGGCGAGCGGGTACTTGTAGCCCTCGCCCTTGTTCGCCGCGACGGCGGCGATGATCGCGAACACGATCGAGTACACCCAGACGGCGAGGTAGGTCACGAAGCCGATCAGCACGAACATCAGGATCCACGACGCGACGTAGCCGATCAGCACGGTCAGCTGGAAGTTGAGGGCAGTCGCGGAGTGCTGGCGCACGAGCGGCCCGCGGTCCTTGAGGACCAGGTAGCCGATGAGCGGCACGAGGAAGCCGAAGAAGATTCCGCCCACGTGGATGAGCGTCGCCCAGAGGCGCTCATCGGACGGGCTCAGCGGGGACGGCGCCGCGGCGTAAGGGTTGACGGGGGGCGGAGTCTGCTCGGTCATGGCGCCATTAAACCAGCAAGCCGAGCCCCGAGGGGCTCGGCTTGCGGTGGTGCGCGGTGCGCTTACTTGATGAAGCGGAAAGCGAACGGGTAGCGGTACGAGCCGCCGTTGTTGACCTTGATGCCGCCCATGACGCAGAAGATCACGGTGACCACGACAATGGCCAGCCAGATGAGCGTCTGCACGATGCTCCACAGGCCGAACGTCACCGCGGTGAGGATCAGGCCGATGATGAAGTTCGCGATGTGCGCGATCGCGACCGTGATCTGGAAGTTCAGCGACTCCTTGGCCTCGACGTTCACCTTCGCTCCGCGGTCCTTGAGGATCAGCCAGATGAGGAGAGGCGCGAGGAAGGAGAGGATGCCGCCGAAGTGCGCCAGCGACGCCCAGAGCTTGTCGTCGGACTCCGAGAGAGGTGCCGCCGCTGCGGGTGCGGATTCAGTCATGGTCTTTGCATACCTTTCGAAGGTGTCTGGTCTCGATCCGATGTCTCACGACGACGGACCCATCAACCCACCATGGCGAACGGCCATCGTGAGCACACGGCCACGGTATCGGTCGGTGCGGGCGCGTGCAACGGTTTGGTCACACCCGCTCGCGCTACAATTGGCAGTCAAGTTGCCGGAGTGCTAAAGGCGGGCGAACGGGTCCGCGGTCGAGAGGCGGTGTCGTCATGGTTTCCGAGCGCGGTCTGGAAGTGCTTCGCGTCATCGTGCAGGACTACGTGGCCTCCCGTGAACCCGTCGGCTCGAAGTCGATCGTCGACCGGCACTCCTTCGGAGTGTCCGCCGCCACGATTCGCAACGACATGGCGCTGCTCGAGGAGGAAGAGCTCATCGCGGCGCCGCACACGTCCTCAGGTCGTGTGCCGACCGACAAGGGCTACCGCGTGTTCGTTGATCAGCTGAGCGACCTGCGGCCGCTGAGTGCCGCGCAGCGCACCGCGATCGAGACCTTCCTCGGCGATGCGGTCGACTTCGACGACGTACTGGCGCGCACCGTGCGGATGCTCTCCCAGCTCACCAACCAGGTGGCGCTGGCTCAGTACCCGAGCTTCGGCACGGCGCGGGTGCGCCACATCGAGTTCGTGGTGCTGGCGCCGTCGCGTCTGATGACGGTGCTGATCACCGACACCGGGCGCGTCGACCAGCGACTCGTCGAGCCCGGCACGACGCTGACCGACGACGCGGTGGCCGACCTGCGAGCGCGTTTCAACGGCGAGCTGGGCGGGCTGGCGCTCGCGGAGGCGGCGACTCGACTCGCCGACATCGCGGGGTCCGTCGCGCCGGAGCACCGCGCGCTGGCCGAGAAGCTCGCCGAGAGCCTCGGCGAGCAGGTGGCGGCGAACCGCCAGGACCGCCTCGTGATGGCTGGCGCCGCGAACCTCGCGCGCACCGAGCGAGACTTCACCGGCAGCATCTCGTCAGTGTTCGACGCGATCGAGGAGCAGGTGACGCTGCTCCGCCTGTTCGGCGAGATGCAGTTGGAGCACGACGGAGTTCGCGTCAGCATCGGGCGCGAGAACGACACTTTCGGCCTCGGTGAGACGAGCGTGCTCGCCACCGGCTACACGGCGACGGGCGGGAGCACCGCCCATGTGGGGCTGCTCGGTCCCACCCGCATGGACTACTCGAGCAACATCGCGGCGGTGAGGGCGGTAGCCCGCTATCTGACGCGACTGCTCGGTGAAGACTGATCATTCGACACCCTAAGGATTACCTGGTTTGACTGACCACTATGAGGTCTTGGGCCTCGAGCGCACGGCGACGCCCGAGGAGATCAAGAAGGCGTACCGCCGGCTGGCGCGCGAACTCCACCCGGACGTGAACCCGAGCGCGGACGCGGCGGAGCGCTTCAAGCTCGTCACGCACGCCTACGACGTGCTGAGCGACCCGGACCAGCGCGAGCGCTACGACCTCGGCCCGCAGGCCGGGTTCGGCGGAGGAAACTTCGGCTTCGGCGACATCTTCGACTCGTTCTTCGGCGCATCGCAGGCCCGCTCCGGCCCGCGCTCGCGCCGGGAGCGCGGGCAGGATGCGCTGCTGCGGATCGACGTCTCGCTCGACGAGGTGATCTTCGGCACCGCCCGCGAAATCGACGTCGACACCGCCATCCTGTGCGCGACCTGCGAGGGCTCGTGCTGCGCGCCGGGCACCTCGCCGATCACCTGCGACATCTGTCGCGGCACCGGCCAGATCCAGCGCACCATGCGCTCGCTGCTCGGCAACGTGATGACCTCGAGCCCGTGCGGCACCTGCCGCGGCTACGGCACGATCATCCCGAACCCGTGCCCGACCTGCGCCGGTCAGGGGCGCGTGCGCGCCAAGCGCACCGTCACGATCGACGTGCCGGCCGGTGTCGACACCGGCATGCGCCTTCACCTGGCGGGGGAGGGCGAGGCCGGCCCGGCGGGCGGCCCGAACGGCGACCTGTACCTCGAGGTCAAGGTCAAGCACGACGACACCTTCAGCCGCAACGGCGACGACCTCCTCGCCACGCTCGAGGTGCAGATGACGGATGCCGTGCTCGGCACGACCGTGACCCTCGCCGCCCTCGACGGCGACGTCGAGATCGAGGTGAAGCCCGGCACGCAGAGCGCCGACGTCATCACGGTGAAGGAGCGCGGGGTGACGCGGCTGCGCGGCGGCGGCCGCGGAGATCTGAAGGTCGGCATCCAGGTGGTGACGCCGGTGCGCCTGAACAGCAAGGAGCAGCAGCTCATGAAGCAGTTCGCGCAGAGCCGACGGCCCGTGCCGCCCGAGTTCTCGACCTTCCAGCAGGGCATCTTCGCCAAGCTGCGCGATCGCTTCCTGGGCTGAGCGTCATGGCGTCGCTGTACCTCACGACTCCGGCCGAGCTCACCGAGGGCGTCGCCGCGGGGCGGGTGCGGCTGACGGGGGACGAGGCACGGCACGCGGCCCAGGTCTCCCGGGTGCGGGTCGGCGAGCACATCTCGGTCGGCGACGGCGCGGGCACGATCGCCAGCGGCGAGGTCGAGCAGGTGGCTCCCGGCGAGGTGCTGGTGCGGGTCGAGGTCGTGCGCACCGACGACGCGCCGCGTCCCGCGCTGTGGCTCGCACAGGCGCTCGCGAAGGGCGATCGCGACGAGCTCGCCATCCAGGCCGCGACCGAGCTCGGCGTCTCCGGAGTGATCCCGTGGGCGGCCGAGCGCTCCGTGTCCCGCTGGTCGGGCCCGAAGGTCGAGAAGGGGCGTACGCGCTGGGAGACGATCGTGCGCGAGGCGAGCAAGCAGGCGATCCGGGCGCGGGTGCCCGAGGTCGCCCCGCTCGCCGCGACGCGCGACCTGGCGGCGCACTCCTCCGAGCACGCGATCGCTCTGGTGCTGGATCCGACCGCCGAGATCGGCATCGGCGAGGTGGAGGTGGCGCACCTCGACCGGATCACGCTGGTGGTGGGGCCCGAGGGCGGCATCTCGCCCGCGGAACTGGCCAGCCTGGAGGCGGCCGGCGCGCGGCGGGTGCGGCTCGGCGCCGAGATCCTGCGCACCTCGACGGCGGGGCCCGCGGCGCTGGCGGTGCTGAACGCACGGCTCGGGCGCTGGTAGCGCGAGCCGCTTAAGATGGGAACATGAGCACCGCCGAGCCGACGATCTTCGAGCGCATCGTCGCGCGTGAGATTCCCGCTGACATCGTCTTCGAGAACGAGCGCGTCATCGCCTTCCGCGACATCGCGCCGAAGGCTCCCGTGCATCTGCTGGTGGTGCCGAAGACCGCCGCGTTCGCGAACGTCGTCGAGCTCGCGGCCGGCAGCCCCGAGCTGCTCGCCGAGATCGTCGCGGTCGCGGGGCAGCTCGCGGCCGAGCACTGCGGCGGCGAGTTCCGGTTGATCTTCAACACCGGCGCCGCCGCCGGTCAGACCGTATTCCACCTGCACGCCCACGTCCTGGGCGGCACCCTCCCGGAAGGCAGCCTTGGCGCCGAATGACCCGACCCCGCCCGATGCGCCCCTCGAGAGCGCGTTCGGGCATGCCGAACTCGAGGTCGACGGTCTCGCGATGGTGCGGCTGCTCGGCCCGCAGGATCGGCTGCTGACCCGTCTCGAGCACGAGTTCCCCGGCGTCGAGGTGCATGTGCGCGGCAACAGGGTCGCCCTCGACGGCGATCCGAGCCAGGTCGCGGCCGCCGAGCGACTCGTGCGCGAGCTCGTCACGATGGTGCGCGACGGCGTGGATCTCGGCCCGAGCGATGTCTCGACCTCGGCCCGCATCCTGGAGCGCGGCGAGACGACGCCCGCCGAGGTGCTGAGCCAGGCGATCATCTCGTCGCGGGGCAAGAGCATCCGCCCGAAGACGCTCGGACAGAAGGCGTACGTCGACGCGATGGATCACCACACGGTGACCTTCGGGATCGGTCCCGCCGGTACCGGCAAGACCTACCTCGCGATGGCGAAGGCCGTCCAGGCGCTGCAGCGCAAGGAGGTCGACCGCATCATCCTGAGCCGTCCCGCGATCGAGGCGGGCGAGCGGCTGGGGTTCCTGCCTGGCACCCTGACCGACAAGATCGACCCGTACCTGCGGCCGCTGTACGACGCGCTCAACGAGATGATGGATCCGGAGATCGTTCCCAAGCTCCTGGCGACGGGCACCGTCGAGGTCGCGCCGCTGGCCTACATGCGCGGGCGGACGCTCAACAACTCCTTCGTCGTGCTCGACGAGGCGCAGAACACCACGCCTGAGCAGATGAAGATGTTCCTCACACGTCTCGGCTTCGGCACCCGCATGGTCGTCACCGGCGACATCACCCAGGTGGACCTGCCGCTCGGCGCGAGCGGCCTCCAGCTGGTGTCCCACATCCTCGACGGCGTCGACGACATCCACTTCGCCCGGCTGACCAGCGACGATGTGGTGCGCCACTCGCTCGTGGGACGCATCGTCGACGCCTACACGCGCTACGACGCCGAGCAGCAGGCGCGTCAGCACGCGCGCGAGCTCGGCGGCGACCCGGACGGCGTCAACCGCGCCGCACGCCGCGGCCGCGCCGCCGATTCCACCGCCCGCGGGCATGAGCACAAAGGACGTCGACGCTCGTGAGCATCGAGATCAACAACGAGTCGGGCATCGAGGTCGACGAGGCCGCGATCCAGCGTCTGGCGAGCTTCGCGCTCGATCACGTGCGCGTGCACGCCGATGCCGAGCTGGCAATCCTCTTCGTCGATGAGGCCGCGATGGAGCAGCTGCACGTGCAGTGGATGGACGAGCCCGGACCCACCGACGTGCTGAGCTTCCCGATGGACGAGCTGCGCCCCGGAACGGATGACGACATCACGCCGCCGGGGCTGCTCGGCGATCTGGTGATCTGCCCGCAGGTCGCGATCGCGCAGGCCGAGGAGGCCGGACATTCGCCGATCGAGGAGATGACCCTGCTGACGGCGCACGGCATCCTCCACCTGCTCGGCTTCGATCACGCGGAGCCGGAGGAGGAGAAGGAGATGTTCGGCGTCCAGCGCGACATCCTCATCGGCTTCTCCCTCGCCGAACGCCGGAGGTCGTAGTGGTCCTCGCATTCGTCGCGATCTCGGTGCTGCTCGTCGCCTTCGGCGGATTCCTGGCGGCCGCCGACGCGGCGCTGAGCGTGCTCAGCCGCGGCGACCTGGGCGAGCTCGCCGAGCGCTCGCGGGCACGCCGCTCGTTGCAGGCCATCGCCGCCGACATCGGCGCGCACCTCAACGCCGCCAACTTCATGCGCATCGTCGCCGAGACGACGGCCGCGGTCCTCGTGACGCTCTCGCTCGCGACGATCTTCGTCGAGCGCTGGTGGTGGTCGCTGCTGGTGGCGGCGCTCATCATGACCGGGGTCTCGTTCGTCCTGGTGGGATCGAGTCCGCGCTCGGTCGGGCGGGCGCACGCGCGCGCCATCGCGCGCGCCGCCGCCGTGCCGGTGCGCATCATCCGACTGATCCTCGGCCCGTTCGCCGACGCGCTCGTCGCGATCGGCAACTGGGTCACGCCGGGTCGGCCGAAGGCGGTGACGTTCTCCAGCGAGGAGCAGCTGCTCAGCATGGTGGACGAGGCGACTGAGGCGGATGTGCTCGAAGAGGGCGACCGCGAGCTGATCCACTCGATCTTCGCCTTCAACGACACGCTGGTGCGGGAGATCATGATTCCGCGCACCGACATGGTCACGATCGATGCGGACGCGTCGATCGCCGCGGCGATGAGCCTGTTCCTCTCCTCCGGCGTCTCGCGCATGCCCGTGGTCGGGGGCGACGTCGACGAGGTCGTCGGCATTCTCTATCTGCGCGACCTCGCGCGCTACAGCCACGAGCAGCCCCTGGACGCGGCGAACGTCCGCGCGCGCGAGCTCTCTCGCGAGGCGCTGTTCGTGCCGGAGTCGAAGAAGGCCGACGACGCCCTTCGGCAGATGCAGCTCGAGTCGACCCATCTGGCGATGGTGTTCGACGAGTACGGCGGGATCGCCGGGCTGGTGACGCTGGAGGACCTGATCGAGGAGCTCGTCGGGGAGATCTCCGACGAGTACGACCGTGACACCCCCGACGCGAGCTCGCTCGGCGGCGGCGTCTACCGGATCAGCGCGCGCCTGCCCACCGACGAGCTGGGCGAGCTGTTCGGCGTCGAGCTCGACGACGACGACGTCGACTCGGCCGGTGGCCTGCTCACGAAGGCGCTGGGGCGGCTTCCCGAGCGCGGAGCCTCCGCCGTCGTGTCGGGGATCTCGCTGCGCGCCGAGCGCGTGGAGGGTCGCCGGAAGCTGCTGCGCACCCTCATCGCCCAGCGCGACGCCACGCTCGACCCTCCTGTGCCCCCCACCCCCGAGAAGAGCGAGCGAAGCCGATGACCGAGAACTTCCGTGCCGGCTTCGTCTCCTTCGTGGGGCGCCCGAATGTCGGCAAGTCGACCCTGACCAACGCGCTCGTGGGGGAGAAGGTCGCGATCACGTCCTCGAAGCCGCAGACCACGCGGCACGCGATCCGCGGCATCGTGCACACGCGGGACGGCCAGGTGATCATCGTCGACACGCCGGGCATCCACCGTCCGCGCACCTTGCTGGGCGAGCGTCTCAACAGCGTCGTGACCGCCACGCTCGGCGATGTCGACGTGATCGGCTTCTGCATTCCCGCGGGCGACCGGATCGGGCCCGGGGATCGCTTCATCAACGAGCAGCTCGACGCCTTCCCGCGCGCGAAGAAGGTCGCGATCGTGACGAAGACCGACTCGGCCAGCAAGAGCCAGGTCGCCGAGCAGCTCGTCGCGGTGAGCGAGCTCCGCGAGTGGGAGGCGATCGTGCCGGTCTCCGCGCACAGTCGCGTGCAGCTCGACATCCTGCACTCCCAGCTGCTGGGACTGCTGCCGACCTCGCCGCCGCTGTACGACGCCGACACCACGACCGACGAGACGCTCGAGAAGCGCATCGCGGAGCTCATCCGCGAGGCTGCGCTCGAGGGTGTGAGCGATGAGCTGCCGCACTCGCTCGCGGTCACGATCGACGACATCGTCGACCGTGACGACAAGGACCTGGTCGAGATCTACGCCAACGTCTGGGTCGAGCGCGACAGCCAGAAGGGCATCATCATCGGCAAGGGCGGTGCGCGCCTGCAGGAGGTCGGCGCGCGAGCCCGCGCGGCGATCGAGCCGCTCATCGGCTCGCAGGTGTTCCTGTCGCTGCGAGTGAAGGTCGCCAAGGAATGGCAGCGCGACCCGAAGCAGCTCGGGCGTCTGGGTTTCTGAGCTCAGCCAGCCGTCAGAGTGACGGCATCCGCGAAGGCGTCGCCGGTGAGGTGCTCGCCGCGGGGTGCGATGACCGCGCAGTCGATGGGGTAGGTCGCGCCGTCGGCCCGGGAGCCGTCGAAGAAGGCCCAGCCCTCGGTCGGCCATACATCCGCCCACACCGAGATCCCGTCGCCGAGCGCTCCCTCGGTCAGCACCTGGCCGATCAGCGCCGCGCACACCTCGTCGGCCGCGCTGTACTCGGCCGGCTGCCCGGTGACCGGGTCGACCGCCTCGACCCAGTCGGTGCCGAGCGCCGCGCCCGCGTCGAAGCGCAGGATCGACTGGCCGGTGTGCGCGCTCTCGCACGTCACCGGGGTCCGCTGGTCGTCGTCGAGCAGCTCGAAGCACTCGCGGAGCTCGGTCGGGATCGCCCCGGTGAGAAGATCGGCGATCGTGGCGCCGGACTCGAAGCTCACGGTGCGAAGCTCGGAGGCCTCGTCGAGCCAGCCGACGGCGCAGGCGACCGAATCGTCGTCGAGACCGAACCGCGCGGCGGTATCGAGGGAGGCGGTGAGCCAGGTGGGAGATGCCACCTCGAGCGCCAGGTCGTCGCCGATGAGCTCGCCCACCATGACTCCCGAGAGGCCGGTGATGGCGCGGAACGCACGTTCGCACTGCGGCATCGCCCAGTCGGTGAACGCCACGACGAGCTCGTCGCTCGGATCGCCGAGCAGCAGTCGCTCGTAGACGGTCGCGGCGTCGCTCGCGGCGATCGCCTCCTCGGCGCCCGGCCAGGTGCCGAGGCTCGCGACGATGTCGAAGCGGTGCGGCTCGCTGCACTCCACGACGGTGTCTCGGACGGGCTGGTGGTTGAACTCCTCGGCCACGCAGTCGCCCGCCTCCAGCAGGACGGCGTCCGGCGTCGTCGCGCACCCCACCAGGAGAAGGGCGAGAACGGCGGCCAGGGAGGCGCCCGGCAGGATGCGGCGGCGTCGGGGCATGCGGGGGATCCTCCTGGTGGCGTTGGCTTGAAGGCTGAGCGTACCTCGCCGGTGCGGTCGGGGCGGCGGCTCAGCTGACGCGGTCGGTGGCGGCAACGGCGAGCTGCCGAAGCTCGTCCCGGGCTCCGCGCGCGAGGGGCGCGTCGTCGAGGGCAGCGAGCGCATCGCCGACTTCGCGCGCGATCATGCGCTCGACATGATCCACCGCGCCGGAATCGCGCACCGCGGTCTGCAGCATTGCGATCTGATCGGGGTCGAGGTCCGGGTCGCCGACGAGTTCGTCGAAGATCCGCAGCGTCGAGCTCGGCAGCTGCTTGCGGGTCAGCGCGATCAGCATGGTGCGCTTGCCCTCGCGCAGGTCGTCGCCAGCGGGCTTGCCGGTCTTGGCCTCGTCGCCGAAGACGCCGAGGATGTCATCGCGCAGCTGGAACGCGACGCCGAGCGGCAGGCCGAAATCGCGGAGCGCGCTCACCTGGGCCAGGGAGCCCTCCGCAAGGGCGGCGCCGAGAGCGAGGGGCGCCTCGACGCTGTACTTCGCCGACTTGTAGACGACGACGCGATGCGCGCGCTCGAGCGACTCGAGATCGTCGTGGTCGCGCCAGGAGACCTCGTCGAGCATGTCGAGGTACTGCCCGAGCGTCACCTCGCTGCGCATGGTCGCGAACTCGGCTCGCGCCGCGGCCGCCGCTGAGGCCGGCAGCGCGGTGAGACCCCGTTCGAAGAGGTCGTCGCTCCAGCCGAGCAGCAGGTCGCCGAGCAGCAGCGCCGCGGCGCGGCCGTAGCCGGCCGCGTCGCCGGACCAGCCGGACTCGGTGTGGAATGCCTCGAAGCGGCGGTGCAGGCTCGGCTTCCCGCGGCGCAGGTCCGAGTTGTCCATGATGTCGTCGTGGGCGAGGGCCGCCGCGTGGAACAGCTCCAAGGCAGCGGCCGCGGCGACGACGGCGTCGAGCCGGTCGTGGACCGCGGACTCATCGGTCGGGTCGAGCGAGTCGGTTCGCATCGCGACCGCCGCCCAGCCCCAGTAGCAGAATCGGGCGCGGAGCCGCTTGCCGCCGGCGAGGAACTCGCGTGCCGCGGTCGTCAGCTCGGCGAGCTCGGGGGAGACGCGCCGAAGCGCAGAGTCCTGCTCGTCGAGGAAGCCGACGAGACAATCGTGGACGAGATCGACTAATCGCGGACTCCCAGGCACGCGCCTAGCCTAGCCGCGGCGCGGAGGCTTAGAATGGAGTTTCAGCAGGAGATCGACCGATGATCGGTCGTTCACGAGGGAGCAGCAGATGCCACTTTCCGAACAGGAGCAGCGCCTCCTCGACGAGATGGAACGCAGTCTCTATCACAACGAGGCCGACGACGTCACGACGGTCGGGGCGCCTCGAGGTCGCGCCAGTTTCACCGCCATCCTGCTCGGATCGATCGCGGGTGTTCTCGGGCTCGGGCTCCTGCTCACGGGCGTCATCGCGCAGCAGCCGGTCGTCGGCGTTCTCGGGTTCGCCCTGATGTTCGGCGGCGCGGTCTTCGCCATCACGCCTCCGCTGCGCTTCCGCGTGCTCCCGTCGGGGCGCGGTGCCGCGCCCCGCGCCGAGCGCTCGAGCTTCATGGATTCGCTTAACGATCGCTGGGATCGCCGCACCGACGAGCGGGACCGCTAGCCTCCACTCTCCTCCACGGCGCCTCCGTTGCGCCGTTCACTCGGGGTCGACCATTCGGTCGGCCCCTTCTTTTGCGCCCGCGACGCCGGTGCATGTCGCTCGCCGTGCTATCTCCTCCATTCTCCTCCACGCCTCTGATCAGGGTTTTGTCAGTGTTTCTGAGTGCTACTGCGCACTCTTTGCCAATTTTCATGGACGGGTGGAGTGCTGTGGAGTAAAGTGGAGGAAACCCTGCGTCTGGCCGGAGAGTGAAGGGGGGTGGCCCACATGCTTCTTGGCACATTCGTCCCCAAGCTCGACGACAAGGGCCGTCTCGTCCTCCCGGCGAAGTTCTGGGATGAGTTCGCCGGCGGCCTGGTGATGACGCGTGGCCAGGAAGGCTGCGTGTACGTCTACAGCCAGCGCGAGTTCGAGGCCCTGCACGAGCGGATGAGCGCCCAGGCGCCCGCGCTCGGCAAGAAGGGGCGCGACTACCTGCGTCTGTTCCTGAGCGGCGCGGCCCAGGAGATCCCCGACTCGCAGCGACGCATCACCATTCCCGCAGCCCTGCGCGAGTACGCGCACCTCGATCGCGAGCTCACGGTGATCGGCGCCGGCACGCGCGCCGAGATCTGGGACACCGAAGCCTGGAACACCTACTACAGCGCCACCGAAGCCGAATTCGCCGACGCCGACGGGGAGGTGATTGCGGGCCTCTTCTAGCGCCTGGGCTCCGACCCTCAGCCGCGCTCCCTGACTCACCTTCCCCGGTGTCAGGTCGCAGCGGATGGGGATCAGAACTCAGGGGCTCGCCCCGACGAGATGACGAACAACCCACTCCACATCCCGGTGCTGCTGGAACGCTGCATCGAACTGCTCGCGCCCGCCCTCGAGCGTCCCGGGGCGATCCTGATCGACGCCACGCTCGGACTCGGCGGGCACGCGGAGGCCTTCCTTCAGCGCTTCCCCGACCTGCACCTCGTCGGGCTCGACCGCGACACGGAGGCGCTCGCGCTGACCGCCGAGCGACTGGCGCCCTACTCGGAGCGCATCGATCTGGTGCACACCATCTACGACCGCATCCCCGAGGTTCTCGACGAGCTCGGCATCGACACGGTCTCCGGCGTGCTCTTCGATCTCGGGGTCTCCTCGATGCAGCTGGACCAGGCGGAGCGCGGCTTCGCCTACTCGCAGGATGCCCCGCTTGACATGCGCATGGACCCGACCGCGGAGCTCACCGCGGCGCGCGTCATCGCCGAGTACGACGAGGCGGAGCTGCGTCGGATCTTCTACGAGTACGGCGAGGAGAAGCTCGCGCCGCGCTACGCCAGCCGCATCGTGCAGCGCCGCGCCGAAGCGCCGCTGCGCACGTCCGCCGAGCTGGTCGAGGTGCTCATCGCTGCCACGCCGGCGGCCGTGCAACGCGCCGGCCACCCCGCGAAGCGCGTCTTCCAGGCGCTCCGCATCGAAGTGAACCAGGAGCTCGTCGCTGTCGAGCGCGCGATTCCGGCCGCCCTGGACTCGCTCGAGGTCGGGGGCCGCATCGTCGTGCTCGCCTATCAGTCGCTGGAGGACCGCATCGTCAAGCGGGTGCTCGCCGCGCGATCGCGCTCGACCGCCCCGCGCGGGCTGCCCGTCGAGCTGCCCGAGCACCGCCCCGAGTTCCGATTGCTGGTGCGGGGGGCCGAACTCGCCAGCGACGACGAG
>CEQQ01133265.1_pt1 | contig 22445 bp, 13 predicted proteins | sample 531041 | NCBI WGS metagenome assembly CEQQ01 (sample SAMEA2621222, study PRJEB7988) | marine metagenome | biome: marine biome (ENVO:00000447); feature: deep chlorophyll maximum layer (ENVO:xxxxxxxx); material: "saline water (ENVO:00002010), including plankton (ENVO:xxxxxxxx)" | depth 150 m | reverse complement strand
ATGGAGATTTAACAATAGATGGAACAACAACAACAATAAATACGACAACAGTTACGGTGAATGATCCAATTATAACTCTTGGTGGGACTGGGGGTAATAATGACCCTACAGATTCGGATACTAAAGATCGAGGTATAGAATTTAAATACTACGATACAGAGACTTTGAGTGTAAAAACCGGATTTATGGGATACGGTCTGGATCTCAAGAAGTTTAAAATGTTGACCGCTACAACAAATACATCAGAGGTAATCACTAATGGGACGACTGGGACGCTAGTAGCTAATTTAGAAGGGGAATTGACAGGTAATGTGACTGGTGTATCTGGTGTGCCTTTAGTATTATCTACTGATTGGACTGGTGACAATGCTCTCCAAATTAATAGTGGTGGAGATATTGACCTTAACACCGCCGCGAGCAAAGTAGTCAATATTTCTCATGATTTATCTGTTGGTGGTGATTTAACTGTTAATGGGAATCTAATGGGAACGGCTAGCGCGTCCCACCCATTTCAGCCAGCGCTGGTGCTTGGTGGGACGACATCGGTAGAAAATTTTTATATTGAGAGACCCCAGCGCACGGACGATAACAACGGGGGAATGTTGATTATCCGCGCGCAGGCTGCGAGTCAGTCAGATAATTTGGGCCACCCTTTCATCCACACGGGTGGCGATTTGCGTCTCCTCGCGGGTAATGGGTGGCAAACCAACACCGCGGGCACCGCGGTGGCCAACAATAGTACCTTAAATAGGGGAAAAGTCTATATCAACGGGGGAGAACTCAGACTACAATCTTTCGATACTCCTGGATTAATTGAGTTAAATAGTGGTATAACAACTACTACAGGTGATTTAGATGTTGGTGGGAGTCTAACAGCACCAGATGATATTCTAACTGTCGGGGGACCGTCCTCGGACAACGGAACAAACTTCACGATGACACGACCCGAAGCCGACGACACCAGCCATGACCCGGGGGAATTCACTATCAAGGGAGAGGACGTCTACCCCTCTGGGGGGGCGTTGTCAGGAGGAGCTATAAACATCGAAGGAGGGCAAGGGAGGGACGGGACGGAGCTGGGCGATGAAAACGAACAGTGGCGGGGGAATGTTAAACTTAAAGGGAGGCAAGTACGTATCGAGGGCGGGAACGCGGATGGGAGTATACATTTGGACGCGCAGGGAAAGATTTATTTAAATACCGGCCTCCACCCCACCTCCGGCCACGAGGGAGTGTATATTACGGGTAATACTGTAACGCTCGGGGGTAGTTCAAGCAGCAGTCTCACCACTCTGACACGACCCACCAGCACCAACGGCAACGGTTCCAACTTTCGTATTAAGGGATCGAACGCGGGCACGACGGGGGGGTCGGCACTGAATGCGAGTGGGGGGGACATTGACATTGTATCGGGCGCGGCGTCGGTGGCCGGAGCGGGGCATGCATCACACTCCCACGGCGGCATCAATCTCAAAATCGGCGGCGTCAATGACGAGCATCGCGTACTCACAGTGAACCCCATGACGATGACGAACGGAAACTCCCACGGCACGCCCGGGGTGACTGTGTGGACTGATTTAAGTGTTGGTGGGACAATCTCAGGTAATGTGACAGGTGATTTGTATGGGAAAGCGGACCACGTCACAATCTCGGGCTATGGCACCGGACACACAACGCATTACAATGTTTTGGTAGTGAAGGACAACGCCAACACCACCAACGACGACGTCGGATATAGTAGCGTTGCCACCAAGCAGGTCACCATACAGCCTTCGACTGGGACACTCACAGCTGCTATTCTCGCCGCGGGCTCGGGCGCCTTCACAGGTAATTTATCTGTTAGTGGAAATTTAACCATGCCCACCGTCGGCTCGTTGTTAACTTTGGGAGGGGGCCACCACGGCGCCAGCATGGACTTCCTCCCCTTCCCCAACCAATACGGGGGTTGGACGAGAATAAAAGCCCACAACGCTAGCACAGATGATATCGTGTGGGGAAATTTCCTTTCTTTACAGGGGGGCGATTGTGGAGGTGCGCACGCGACTTCAGGCATGTTTGGGGGGGATATCCGGCTCCTGGGCGGCGCAGGGAGAAAGCCCACCTCCCTCGGCGGCGACATCCACAGCAGCTATATGGGCGAAATCGTATTGAGAGGGAGATGTACAAGAATAAGGGACTGCTACAACAACACCACATTTCGCTTTTATTCTGGTTACAGCTATTGCGAGAATGATTTTAAAGTGAAGAGGGCAATATACAGCGGCGAGGGCGAAATCATGTTCGGCCAGACGAACGCCAATCACACATATAAGCGCCAGCCCGTCTACAGTCCCGGCAGTTACGCGGCCGGCTATAGAACGACTCTCAAGGGGCAGGACGCGACATACGCAGCTGGTGGTGGCAACGCGGTCGGCGGTGACCTTTGGCTCGAGAGCGGGATGGGCGCCCAGGATACTCTATACACACAAGGTAATCGCGGCGTGGTGCGCATCCGTGGCCTCAATACTATCATTGAGGGGGGAGACCTGTCGGGCAGTACGCAGCGGGGGCATTTACAAGCCATCGGGGATGTAACGCTTGGGACCGATAATACAGATACGATTACAATAAATGGGGATGTCACAATGTATAATGGGGCGACCATCAAAAATCCGCCCGGCTCGAACTTGGAGAAAGGCCTTCTAAGACTTACGGCCACTCGAATTACTGCCGACGCACAGGACGGTATTTTTTTTGCTGTCACGCCTAAAGACGGCACTGGAGACGTTCTCGTCAGGGATACAGGAAGCGGGGAAGTGAAGAAGGTAGATATACACGATGTTTGTTTCTTACCTGGAACAAAGATAACTTTATTCGATAAAATAAGGATAAATATCGAGAACCTTCAAAAAGGTGATTCATTATTGTCTTATAAACTCGAAGATATGGATCCATTGTATAAATCAGTTGATGTATTATCATGGTTTTCTGAAGACGATACAGGGGAGTTTATTGAATCTATAGTAGAAAACATATGGACGGATAAATCTCCAGGGTATATCATATTGAATGATAACCTTCATGTAACCCATGAACATTTAATATTTACTCAAGTTGATGATGAGTTTACATGGTTAAGTGCTAAAAATATAAGAAAAGGCGATATTGTATTCACTGATAAAGGTGAATACGAAGAAATTAAGAAGATCAAAAAGATTAAAGAAGAAGTCACTGTCTATAATTTAAGAGTTAGGAGTGATGCAATGAATTATTTTGCTGACAGTTATTTAGTCCATAATGCCTCATTATGCGATGAATGTGCTGGGAAAAAGGGATTATAAAACTTTAAAGAAAATATTAATTTAAAAAATAATTAATACTCATATATTATCAATGGGTGTAATTGAAGGAACATATATCACATTAACTAATTATACGAAGAAGAAAATTGAAGACTTAGAAAGGGGTGAAAAGTTATTATCATGTAAGATAGAAGATTTAAAACCAATGTCGCATTCAAATATTGCAATGTCATGGACAAAGAAGGATCCAACAATTCTTAAAGAAGAGTCCTCTGTAAAATTTACATCTACGAACTCTGTTGCTATCTATCGCATTATTAATAATAAGTTAAAAATCAGTTTAGACCATGTAATTTTTACAAAAGATGGAGAAACAGATGAATGTTCGTGGAATAATGTCAAGTCTTTACGAAGAGGTGATCTTATTTTCAATGAATCTTATGAATTTGAGGAAATCACGTCTTTAAAGAAGATAAAAGAAGGTGTTTCCATGGTAGTTCTTTCATTATCGGGGTATCCATATTATTTTGCGAATGGATATTTGATACATAATTTAAATTTTGTTTGTGAAAATTGTAATTATTGTTTCTGGCACCAAAGGACAATCTTACCTTATGGACGCCATGTCTGGAATTCGCCTGACTACTGTAATGGGGGACACTGGGCAGACATGGCGGGCTACGTAAGTGGCTCTGTCTATCACGGCCCCGGTAATATCAACTACGGACAAACTTGGAAAACGCAGGCATACGCGTATGGCGACTGGACGATCGTGACTGGGACTGTCGGGTTCGGGGGTGACCAGTTGATCTACGACGACTTCACGCCGACGATCAAAGCTGGTGTACTGTATCCATGGAATGCTTGGGCCTCTAAATTACAATATGATGTGAATAACAATTTCGTTTACCATTATTTATATAAAGTTAAGAATGGGTGGTGGTTGACATCGACGGAGCCAAACACGACAGCATTGGCGGAAAATATAGTAGATACTTACATTCGAACTCGTCAGACGGACACGACGGGTGGTACGCCCGGATCGACAGATATGGGTGGTTTGAAACCCAATGGGAGCGGTGGGTGGACGGACGTGGCATATGGACAGGCTGGAATAAATTTTGCCCCGGTGTGCGCGGGCACATTTAAAATCTACACCTTCCACCCCCACGTCGCCCCAACTATTAAATGGACAACGGCACCGCAACCGTCGGCCACCGACTGGAATGAATGGACTGCCTCTGGCGGCGGCCCGAGCTTCGCGGAGACGACGGACGTTCGTTTTAAAATGTATATGAGACTCAACCCTAGCAACACCGTCGCTGGCTTCCCCGCGAAAAATTACAAATTTAGGATTACCGTGGACCACAATAATACAAACAACCAGTACAATCCGAAGAGTGGCTATATCGATTTAAATCAGTATGTCTAAGACTGATAAAGTAAGTTGGATGGCATTCAATGTTTAATCACCGACTCCTTCTCCCTCGTCCATTTCTTTTTTGTGTTTGAACTTTTTTCTTAACTACCTTGGGATTCCTTGTAAAAGCAAGTCCCCCCATGCCTGATTTTATTCGTAATACATTATAATTCACAGCGTATACATTTAAAGAACTATTGGATATATTTCCAGTAAATTGCATCCTTACATCATTCATACGAGAAAAATTACATGTTCCGGATGGTTGGTATTCCTCTGGTTTTAGAGCAAATGAATACATGTATATATGTTTACTCGGGAGACTATGGCCTGCTTGAATCGGTTGACACAAACGGAAATATGAAGCTTTACGTTCTGAAAAGCGATCAGTTCCATTGATTAATAACTTAAATGTAGAGAAAGCTTCATTTTGAACGATTCCATAAAATTCTTCTGTATTTGTATTTGTTGTTTGATAACAAAAATAGTCATTCGCATTATTTAGTGATGTGCTTTTATTTGACATCGCATCAATATTTGTAACACCATCCTTAAACGCTTTTTCTTGTTTCACAGTATTATTCTGGAATATCCAAATTAATTCCTTTACTGGAAAATTAAGGTTAATTCTTTCAAGAGATTGAACTGAATCTATTTCAATCTGTTGAACTTGTTCAATTAAATATTCATGAGTATTCTCAGCAAATCTCTTTCTCTCATCATCATCCAAGTAGATAAAGTCAACCCATAAATTAACTTCGGGTGGTTTCGTTACTGGTGTTGCCCCAGTAGTGTCGGCGTTGGTATTAATTAGAGTATTTATATTACGAGTAAGTATCCTTACTTCAACATCATGATATTGTAAAGCTATAAGAGGTAATGATAAGGAAGCCTTACGACAGAACCAAAACTTTAACGGGACATGTAAACGTAAATTCGGGAGGCTTGTTGATGTTAATAAGTAGAGTTCCTTTGACGCGTGTTTATTAACACCAATCCATTCTGAATTCTTATGATCTGTTAATTCATTATAAATATCTAACCATTGGGGATAATGTATATCAATACTTTTACCTCCAATTAGTAATTCATATTCTTTGATTAGAGCATATCCTGTGCTATTTGTCCACGCAGCATAATGTTCCCCTGTATCGTTCAAACTGAAACCTTCATTAAATAATGATACATCTAACCATATATGATGAACTAAATCTCCAGCATTTGTTAATTTGGATACTAAATTTGTAGATTCTATTTTTGCATTTTGGTTCAATGATTGTTGGACGGATTCGATCGAGAAGTTTGTATGTCTTCGATAGACCGCTTTAAAAAAAGAATACTGGGGATTACTTACCAAATAATTATCTTGAGTTCCTAATGAAGTAAGTTGAATTAATCCTCCACCCATTATATAATAGTATAATATAATATACAATAATATTTAAATTGCATAGGCTAAACCACCCATTCCCGACATGATCCTTAATACATTATAGTTAACCGCATAAATATTACTAATTGTCCCTGCTGAACTTAATAAAATTTTCGCAGATTCAATCCTTGAAAAATTACAAGTACCACTCGGTTGATGATCTTCAGGGTTAAGAGAAAATGAATACACAAAAATATCCTTTGATAAGCGTGAACATCTTGATTGTGGATTTTGAACCCTTGCGATAATACCCATTGATACATTATCATTACCATTTGGCGCGCCATCTTGTTCGTATAGTTGTCCCGGTGTAACATTGAATACTGTTGGTGAGGTTAAACTAGTTACAGTATGGAGACCTATCCTCGAACCATTATTCCCCGACGCATGAGCATCTGAAGAAGCAATTAGTAAAATATCTCCAACTTTTGGCGTTGATTCTCCGCTGGTCGCTGTTCCCAATGTAATTTCAGAAATACCATTGGATTCTTCCCCAATCCGAATTTCACCAGCACTAGGAACCGTTAAACCACTGTTATTAGCATTCTGGAGTAGTTCGATTGGATAGGTTAACATACGTGGGTTCTCTAATTCTTTAATATTGTATCCAGGTATCGATGTGTGATGAATATAAGGTTGTTTTAGTTGAAAGTATTCTCTATGTTGTTCAACAAAACGATCATGTCCATTAATTTCTATTTTCATTTTTTGTGAGATAATTGTGTCTGCTTCAATTGAACTTGGAGGAACAGTCCATATAATCTCTTTGATAGGATGGTCAAAATTTAATTTAAAGCTTGTTTTTGAAGAACCTTCTTCTTGTTTCTGTAATTGTTCAATAAGATATTCATGTGACACTTGAGCAAACCTTCTTCGTTCATCAACATCTAGATAAATATAATCACACCAAATTTCAAAAGTAGGAGAAGTAGACTCGCCACTGACAACAGAACGCCATATTCCATCATTGGAAGTGTTTAATGATCCCCAAGTAATATTTAACCTTACATCATGATATTGAAGGGCAATTAACGGTAATGCGAGACCAATATTCCTACAGAACCAAAATTGTAATGGATACATGATTGATTGTTGTGACGTTCCACCTTTATCTGAACGTCCCGAAATTGCCAATGTATTATTAAACCCACCTGTCATATACTTAAACCCTTCGGACTTTGAAGATGGTATTGTTAATTCTGTCCATATCTGATTCCATTCACGATTTTGTTTATCGATTCTTTGACCACCAATCTCAATTTCAACCTCATCAAAAATATTATCCCCATTAATACCCATTGTATTATCTTGAGAAGTTTTCACATAGACTTGTGATAATAAATCACCACTCCTAGATATAACCACCGTCCCATTTGTAGTATGGTCGGATGGATTAATTGTTCCACTAATTGCTTGTTTTACACATTCCATTGAAAAATTTGTATGTCTTCGATAAACTATTTTAAAAAAAGTAATTTGAGGATTTCCTGTTAAATATATGTCTTGAGCACCATATGCAACTAATTGTAATAGACCTCCCCCCATTAATATATATATATATATATTCAACATATAAATAATAATTTTGATATATACGAATCCTTATTGAATGAATCCATTAAATAATTCTTTTGTTTCTTCTTCTGATTTTTCTAAGTCAAGGACCTGTTTTACAGGGTTCATAATCTGGTTTGAAATATAGAATCCATAATCAATTGGTATTTTCTTTTCTTTCATATAATCGGGGTGTTCAATACGATCCCCCTGAAGAATCGTCTTCTTTTTTAACTTTGGTGGACCTTTCACTTTAATTGTTTTGTATCTTACATTTCCATTCTTATAGGTCCCATTCTCTACCTTTTTGGAGACCATTTTATAACCTGTAATAATTGGAGTATCATCTACAACACGATACATATATGGTATACGGTCATTTGGTTTTGGTTTATCTCCTGGATTCCTTTCAGCCATTCTATCTGCCAGAACTTTATGGGCAATACCCTCTGGGTTTTTATAATAAGCACTCAATGATTTTGAGATTACAAACATAGATTGATCAATTTTTCCATTTGTAATTTCTTTAAGAGTATATTTTAACCATTCCATTGCTTTATCAACACTCTTTTGATTCATTATGATTTCAATAACGTTACCAAAGACATATTTTACAATAGGAGCATTGTCTCTTCTTTTCATGACAATACCCATCGATGTTCTTTCTTTTGGTTTTTCTGCCGAAAGTTCGTATTTATCTCCCGTATATCTTTTTTTAGAGATAAGGATAAAGGGGAAGAAAGTCTTTTCATACTCTAAATCTTGAGGTTTATGGAGCATTCTATCCGTAACCCATTCTCCAGATTTTACACCACATTCAATACAATATTTCAAAGCTTCTTTTCCTTCTAGTATTTCACCTGTATCCTTATGTTTCCTAGAAAACTTCACAAATACAGAATCTGTATCACCATAGACTATTTCAGGTTCATAATAACCTTCTTCTTTAGCCCATCTTTTCACACCTATACTCGCATCATCAATCCTCTCCCTTCCTATTGCGGTTGTACATGCTGCTATTTTCTTAAAGAAGATGGAACTTGTTTTTGCTCCCATTTGACCATATACAGAGTTAGCTGTAATCTTATATGCTAGTTGAAGACCATCTAAAACTTTCTTCTTATCTTCATTATCTGTCTGTTTGATTTTCTTTCTTGTGGCTTTTCTTTGATCTAATAAAGTTTGTAGAATTGTTGGTATAATTCCTCTTTTTCCATCTTTTGGTTTGGCAAAGTAACACGTTGTTTGAGTCTCTTCTTTCACTTTATGAACTGTTTTTCCTTTTTTCACATAACTATAATCATCATAAGTAACAATATGATGTGGAATATCTTGAATCCATTGATACTTTTCGGGATGTTGAACTATGTCTTCTTTTGTTCCGATGAATGTTTCATGAGAGAAGTTCTTTTCAATAATAGAACTAGGATAAAGTGAGGCATAATCAAGAACAGATACTGGATCATCTAAGTAGATTCCTGGTTTAGGATCAAGAACAATGGCTCCTTCAAATCCATCATCAATTGCTTCACCATTAAAGTTCTTGAGGGTCGGAATTCTAGTATTTAATTGAGAACATTCTTTAACAACCAGAGAACTAATCTTAATACCTTGACCCCGTAGGAAGATATAGGATAGTGGAACAGTTGAAACATTCGCCATACCCATATTATTCGGAATAATATCAAGGAGTTGAAGAAGATGAATACAAAGTTCACAATCCATAATACAGTATTTTGCTACTCTTGCTCTCCCTTCGGAATTACCTTTCTTATGGAAGTCAAAGATCTGTTGTGGGGATACATCATCCTTTGCTAAACACCATTCATAGAATAAAAGATCTTTTTCATATTTTTTAATTTTAATAAGACCTTGAATGATAATAACTTTTTCTTTATGTCCTAAATGAATTATCTTAAACTTACGTCCATTTTTATATTTAAGAGTTCCATATTTAGTATGTAAATTGATTGTGATATAATCATTTACCTTAAGGTTTCCCGTGTTTGATGTATAGAGTAATGATCGTTGGTCTACCATTGGATATTTTTTAGTAATCTTACCCTTCATAAAATGTGCGGATACATTATCTAGTTTATAGGAATCCAGTGAATGACCTTTTTGAATCTCTTTTTGAATATCAAAGATAACACGTCCATCCATTGAAATGTATTTGAGGACATTATCACCAAGCCCCGAGGAGGATAATTCTTTCTTAACGACCTGGCATCTTTTTTCCCAATAATTATTATAATATCGTGAAGGTGGTTTTGCTTTTGATAATTGATTAAGTGTTTCAATACGATCTGAATCCCTATTTCTCATAAGTCTACCCAAACGATAAAACTCGTGTTTAGGACATCGATAAGAACAATATTTACCTTTTACACTCCCTTTACAGACACTACATTTATATTTTTCCTTCCCATGTTCACAGATAGATTCCCCACAGCTTTCATGATGAGGGAATAAATAATCAACTCTTTTATTAATATAATCAAAATCAAAACCAAAGATATTGTATCCTGTGAATAGGTCTGGGTTATGGTAGAGCATAAGATCTTTCCATTTTAAAAGTAATTCTTTTTCGGATTTACATTCATAAACATTCACATTTGGAATATCATCGCAAACTTTTTCATCTGGTTTATCTTCGTTACCAATAACTACAATGGATCTATCATAACATTCTTTATCTCCATATTTATGAAAGACTGTTCCAATTTGAATAATCGGGTCACCTTTAATCATTATCTTTTGATCTAAATCATTTGTAAGGTTATTAAGGATATCTGTTAGATTATTAATCGCAGATTCCCTTGTTTTCGAATTGGTTTTTGAGTTATCAAAATCACAAATAAAGTCTTCTGTAAGTTGTCTTTCAATTATAGACAAGGATTTATTCGAATAAATCCCATTTTCTGTAAAGATTGATTGAATATTATTTGATCCACCATGAAATGCTTCTTTGATACATTTAAGAATAAACTTCTTTTTAAATTCATAAGATTGCATATTCATACTGATACGAAAATACGATTCATGAATATCAATCGCCGGTTTTTTAAAATCTTTCTTCGGGTTTGGAAAATCACCGTGAGAAGAATCACACTCAATATCAAATGAAGCAGTAATGAATGGTGCTGTTTCTTCTGAATCGTATTTTTGTAGATATTTCAACGGAAGATTATCAATTTCAATATCAACATTAAATTTCTTTTGATCATCTGATACAATATAGTAATCTTTCACCTTTACAGATACCCAACCACAAGGTTGAATATCCTTTTCGTGAAGAAAACGAAGCATAGGGTGAATCTTTGATTCATATAAATTTGCTACACAATCGCAGTTATGTTCTTGAATAAAGAAGCCTTTTGTTTTTGGATCACATTCTTTAATAATTGTATTACCTTTTGTATCCTTTCCTAGAACTATCTTATCTTTGGGAATGTATTCTTGATTCACTTTATAAAAATCCTGAATAGCCCCAATACATTTTTTCATATCACCATAACTTGAAAAACTTAATTTCACAAAACGATATTTTTTAATTTTATCGCATTCATGATCATAATTAAAACCATAGAAATTATACGATTGTTTCGTTTCAAAATCCTCTTCATAGTTCCCTTTCCATACTGATTTCTTTCTTAAATCACTTACCCATGATTGAATAAAGTTTTTTGTTACTTTTAGAAATGACCGTATAGTTGTAGTCCCCCAATTATCTGGGATCCTCAGATAGAAAAATGGCTTGAAACCCTGGATATTACAAACTACATTTTTCCCATCATCTGTTTTACCATAGAAAGTGATAATAAATTCTTTATTCCAGTAGTTGTTTTCATCAATTGGTATATCATCTGAAGATATATCGATGATTTGAAATACAAGGTTTTCCATTATAATATATAATAGTTTTGTTAGTTTAAGTAATTGACCAAATCAAATTTTAATATTATATATATTATTTAGAATGGAAGAATTCTTATTATTTTTTCTAAGTATCTTTGTTTTTTTCATTATTATGAATAAGTTATATAAAAAGGGTGAAGTATTAAGTATTAAATCAAGTATTGACAACCGAACATATATTGTTAGGAAATTACCAGACGCAAAAATGGCTTCAGATAAACTGGCAACAGTTAATAAAGATATATTACGGTTAATTGGATCTTTGGACGAACATGAAAAAGAAGGAATACTTGATCTTCAAACAAATTATAATCCAAATACTGTTTCAGAAACATTAAGAGGTTCAAAGTATACATCTTATTCTGTAAACAAAGGTGAAAAATTATCATTATGTATACGTAAAGAAGATGATACCTTCATTGACCATAATACAATTCTATTTGTAGTTATTCATGAACTCGCCCATATTATGACGGAAGAAATAGGCCATACACCATTATTCTGGGAGAATATGAGATACCTACTAGAAAAAGCAGAGGATGAAAAAATATATAGACCAGTTAATTATGTAGAAGAACCCGTGCGATATTGTGGAATGGAGATCAATACAACTCCTTATGATTTTAGTGAATAATAATTTTATTGTTTATAAGTATATATATAGATACTTATGGATAGTTTTTGTAATGTGTTTTTAAAAAAAAGATTTATAAAATGTATCTCTAAAGAAGATAATAAATGTTATCTATTTGTAGGGAGGATACCTTCTATAAAAAAAATCATTAATAAGATAAAAAAAAATAAGAAGGAAAATAATTCAGATTATTTTCAAGGGATCGAAGATAATGAGATAATTGTATTATTCAAATATATTATTCCTCATAGTCGGGGAGATGAAGGTGTTGATTTTCAGAAGGAATTTATAAGAAGAACAATGTTTCTTGACCATGATCAACTAATCTTTATCAACGAATCGATGAATGAAGACGATACGAATGAAACAATTATTCAAAAAATCATCTATAACTGTTATCCTGAGAAAGAATATATCACACCTCCATTTCTATATGCTTGGTATCATGATCCCTCAAAAGGTGTAAATAAACCAATCTCATTTGAGTATGAGGAAGATTCAATTCAATACGATGATTTGTATGAATTAGGGGATAAGGCAGTTGATACTTCATTCATTAATGGAAATGGTGATAAAATACCCAAACAAATAATAAATAAACAGTTAGTATTATTTGAGAAAGCATTACTTAAAGAGGATGTTATTTACTTTCATAGCCTTGAAGAATACCTTAAGAATAGAGATATCCATGAGATGTTCCAAGGAATAAGTGAGAGTGAATTAAAGGAAAAAAAGGAACTGAAGATAATTGTAAATGGTCTTTTATTAAAATATTGGCCTAATATTTCCGTCCTTGATATCCTTGATTATTATGAGGAAGCAGATATCCTTCAAAGGAAAATTAATTATGAGAAATCAAAAGAAATCCTTGATATTTATAATCGTCATTTATATATTATTGAGTCTGAGTTTATATCGAAGGATGTAAATGAAGAAATAAAATGTGAAAATTATACATTAACAATCCTTAAATTAAATAAAACATCAACAACAAATAATACAATTCATTTATCAAAATTATTTAGCGAATTTAAGTTGACAAATGAAGTCCCTTTTATGAAGCTATTACTTAATTCACATGATGATGCATTTTACAAACTATATGAAAATTCGTTGATGTATGAGGGTTCTGATAAAATACCTGGGAGATATATTACAAAAGAGTTGTGTAAAGAATGGTCTGATGGATATAATATTCAAACTGAATATGGTTATCGTTATTTACATTCGGGAAATATCATCTTATTTAAGATCTATAATATTGAAAATGATATTTATAGTACATTAATAATTCACCTTAATGGCGATATTGAGTGTATTATTGAAAATAACATGAAAGAATTACGTATTGAGGAGGTTAAGATCATGATAAATGATTGTAATACGTTATTATCAAAGATAAATATGGATCAATTCTATGCTTTTAAGGAAATAAACTCTCTTGATACTGATGTTTTTACAAATATTCATTCAGATACGAAGGTTGATTTCATCAATTGTGGTATTCTTTTTAATAAAGAAAAATTTCAAGGAAATAATAAAAAGAAGTTTCCTAATTGGGATAAATTACTTAGTATATTTATTCAAAACTTCCCGATGTATATTCGTTCAAAAACAGTCGATGAAACAGACGAGGAATCCAAGATTGTCGGAAGATACAACCGAGTTGATAATTATGCAAATATAACAACAATTCAATCTGCGATAGCCGCATACAAAGTTATCTATGAAGATCCTGAGATCATCATACAAAAACTGAGTAAAGACTATGGAAAAGATATTGATTTTATTCGTAATGAGTATGAAACATGGGAAGAGTTAATGAGTATGAAGGAAGATAAAAGAAGTTCTACAATCATTAATGAAGGTGGGTCAGAAGTAAAAATATGGTTGAATACAAAAGAAGATCTTTTAATAGAAATTAAAAATATTAAATCCTTCCATGAACAGAGGCGTATCTTTGTATTTATTAAAACAATGTTAAAAATGTATCTTTCTTATATTCAAAAACCAAAAGCAGCACTCCAACGACGTCTATTTGAAGGTGTTGATGCTTATGTAAATGATATCTATGAAGGTGATAGTGATGAAGAAGTGGAACAAATTATTCAAGAAATAAACCTTTCTTCTTCAGAAGGATCTGATCTCTCAGAAGAATTGAGATTATTAGAAGAATTAGACAATGAGGAGGATGATGATGATGATGATGATATCGATTTTGACAATATTACCGGTGGTTCAAGTTCAGAAGGAGTATATGAAACAAAAAGTTATTATTTAAAACGACTCAAAGAATACGATCCTGAATTATTTAAATTTAAAACAAGAAAGAAACAAGTTCCATCTGGTGCTCCTTATGGATATCCAAAGTTATGCGGAGCAATAGATCATCGACAACCGATAGCTGTTACGGAAGAGGAGTTGAAGGTGATTGATGAATCCTATGAATATGGTTCAGGAAGAGAATCTTATTCAAACGCAATATCTGTTCCAAGGAGGTCTGACAATATTAAATATATATGTCCTAAATATTGGGATATTTCTAAGAGTTTAAGTATTCGTCCTGATGCTGTCGATCAATCAAATATTGTTCCAGCAAAATTACCAAAAGGGTCAAATGGTAGGACAAGTAAATCAATCCTTGAACGAAGTGCTATCTATTGGACGGATACAAACGACGTTAAATTTTATGATACCCGTATCAGCGAAGAGAGTAAACAGCTTCATCCTATGGGTTATGGATTACCTTGTTGTTTTAATGCTTCAAAGATCCTGAAGGGTGATCCTGAAAAAAAGAAGAAAAAGAAGGAAGCATATATTGGAGAAGGTTATATCTCAAATAAAGACCCTGTTTCAAAAGATAAATATGCGTATCCTCATCCTAATTTAATGAAATATTTTGGTCAGACAGAAAAAACTTTCTCAAAAAAGAAGGGTGAAGGATTCTTAAGAATAGGTGTTCAACAGAATGATAATGATTATACTTTCCCCAATTCACCTTTCCTTCAATCTTATTTCAGAGTGATTAGTCAGGATATAATTAGTGAGAATGACTTTTTAGATATTATTATAAATAAATTAAAGAATAATTTGGACCGGTTCCAAAAATGTCCGATTATCCATCAAAAGTTTCGTAAAAGATATCAAAATATTACAGAGGAAGATAATCAATTTGTCCTTGATATATTAGATCGAAAGGAAACTGGGAATTCTTTTCCATTGAGGACAGTCCAACAATTAAAAAGTGAAATTAAAAAGGGAGTTGAAACCATACGATCAAATGAAACAAGTTATTTATATCAGTTATTATTGTCTCTAAAAAATTATATTGATTTTTTAAGAAGTGATGAAAATAGAGATGATACATATATATTACCTATCCTTCTTCATTTATATGAAATAAATATTGTTATTTTCGAAAATAAAAATGATGAGATTAAGATTAAGGTTTCAGATTATACGCGCTCAAATAAATTTGGATTTATTTATCAAAGAGGTAATTACTATGAACCTATACTCTATCGGTATTATGACAATAACGATAAAGAGATAAAAGAAATCTATCAGTTTACACCAAACCTTCTAGTAAATTCTCATTATGAAGTTATCCTCGAAGATATTCATCAAAAAGTGAAAGAAAATACAAAAGTATCAAAAATAGATGAATATGAAGCGATCATTGAACAAATGGGTGATAAATTGATTACTTTAATGATTGATAGTTATTCAAATGTAAGTTATTTAATTACTAAAAAAGAAAAGGTTATCCCTATTATACCAGAACCGATTCCTGTCTATAAAAATTATAATTATATATATAGTTTTTTAGAAATAAATTCAATTCAAATAGGGATGGAAGTAAGGATAGGTCCTCCCAAACGAAGGATAAAGGGTGAAATAAAGAGTTTACCATTTGGAAAGAAAGGGAGAGAAAAAGTGTCCATACTATCAGATGAAGGGAAAGAATATCCTTCAGTATTATGTCGTAATATCTGTTTCTTGGATAATAAATTATGTAAATCTTTATTACCAAGATATGAAGTCGCAATTAAATATTTAGAAGCTCTGAAAGATTATTATACAATTACATCATTGTTAGAAAATGAAGAGGGTAATATTACAGCGATAATGTTATCAAATAATACGTATTTACCTGTAATTGAAGAAGCGGTTAATTCTTCAATCTCTCGTAGTAAAGGCTGTGATACTTTACAACTTGAAAATAGCTTATATAGAATTAAGAATGATGATGATGAAAGAGAATTATTTATTAAGAAATATAATTATGAAGAATACATTACTAAACTAGCAATTCAACATATTCTCTCGAAGGTCGAAGAAGAAACGATCCTTGTAAGGGGTTTTATCAAGGATTCATCCTATTATAACGAAGGGGAGAAAATTCATTTTACATATGAAGGTAAGGTTATTAATGGACATGAATTAAGTTTTATTTATAAATCAAATTACTCAGAACATACATATAGCCAGTTTGATCATAATTATTCGATTGATGGTACAGTTAAAGAGATCAAAAAATCACGAATAAAATTAGAACAATATCCACACTTATCTGAGATTATTATGGAAGTGAAATTAATTGATAAGATATCATTTGTTCTAAAAGATCCTATTATGATAATACCCCACAAGAAATTCAAGATATATGAAATTATCGAACATTTTATCAATCCATTGTTTCATATACTGAATGAGAAAGATTATCAAACATATGAGTTAGATCGTTATATTACACTATGTAATGAAAAAAATGAATTATGTAGATATCCGTGTTCTGATAAAGATGGTAGTTGTAAATTATATGTAAGGGAAAAAGATATTTATGGAAACTTATTAATTGAGAAGATAAAATGGAAATTTATTGAAAAAATTATTATACATGGTATTGAAAATAGAGATAGAATTATTGAGGAGACAATTAACTTAAATGAATTATCCAAAACAACGGGAATTGATGAGATATTTTATACATTTTCAGACTATAAAAATAATATCTTAAATCAAATATTTACTCGTAGAAGTAAGTATATAATGTATGATGGTAGTATGGTCGACATTAAAAAATCAAAAACTTCTTTTATGAAGAAGTTAGATAAAATCCCTTATTATATTCAAAGATTATTCGGAAAAGAGTCAAGTGTTGTATTCCATTTGAATAAAAAAAATAATGATTTTATTTCTCTAGTATCCGCTTTGAATGAATCAGGTATTAATTGTGAAGTAGATACTATTAAAGATATACTGATTGAAGGTCTTGAATTAAATAATCGTCCTGATTTTTTAAAGAAGTATATGGGAAGATATAAAGATATCCATGAGATGATTGAAAAAATTAAGAGGGATGATTATAGTATTCAACCCCCGGATCTGGAACTAATCATTAAATCATTCGGCGAAAAAGATCATCGTATTGGAATCATATTCATTTCACAAGAGGGTAATAAACAGAAAAAAAATGATATTTATTTCTATTCAACAGCCCTTGATATTATGGATATTGAATCAGTTCCAATAGTATCTTTTCATAAAACATTCTATAATGAAGAATATATACTATCGAACATATTGGTTGATTATGAGGGAGAATTAAACTACTATACTACAATACGTGATTTATATGATAAAAATCCTGTTCATAAAAAATGGATCAAAATAGGAGAATAATTTTTTTTTTATAAAGTTCTAAATATATGGATGACAGATTATTTCTTAAAATATAATCATTTCGGTATTTTGAAAAATTATATTTTAAAAGACCCTTTGTGTGATTGGTTCGAGATACAAACGAACAATCACCTTTATCAAAAAGATAATAATTCATACTACAAGGATTATATTATTAAAGAATCAAACTCTTACAAAGAAAATCTATTTCGTGAAATTAAGGAATTATCAAAATTAAATATTCCATTAATTACATCGGAAGAAAGGACAAAAGAATTAATACATTCTGATTTCCCATTAATATTACAAGGGAGGTTGCTTAATAAAGACAATCTATATATTACATGTGATATAATTATTAAATATTCTTTATTTCGTAAACTGTTTCCAACCATAACAAACCTACCTTTTCATTTATTATGTCGTAAGAATGATTATCTATTAATTAATTTAACATATTCTTCATTACATTTTAAAATGGATCTAAAAGATGTCAATAATGATGGTTTAATACCTTATAAAAAATGTAGTCTCTATGCCTTTCAAGAGAAGTTTTTTGAATTAAGTGGAGAAAAGTGTCATTGTTTCTTAATGGGGAAAGATTATTATTATAAAAAAACATTATTACCTAAAAAAGAGTTTATATGTAAAGTGTCTTTTGATGAAAATATTAAGAATACCTATCTAAATGCTGTTCAATGGATTCAATCCCTGAAAAATAACTATCAAACGATGAATATTTTACCTGAACCTTCGCATCTCGAATTATATCCAAATATGAACTACAAAGAAAGTGGTTGGGAAAATGAGAAAATTAAATTAGCAGATAAAATAAAGGAGATAACACTTGTTTGGAATATATCCTATGATGAAAGGTGTAGGTTAGTAGATCAAGGGATAAAATGTTGGGATGATCCTAAGTTATTAAAAGAACTCAAGGAAACAAAAAAGAAAGATATTCAAGAAAGAATGATACATATGAATCAACAAAAAGATGTATTGATTCATCCACGAAAGAATATATCAGCTGGTTTAAGTGAGATCTTAGAAAGAACTAGATCTGACATTTACTTTGATGTTGAAAGTTTCTTATCCTTTGATGAAAAACAAAACCTTTTTAATGATAATATTCCATTAGAAGAACCAGTTCTAGGAATTCTAGGGTTCATTCATAATGATAAGTTCTATGAATTTACAATTTCTAATTTTACAAAGACAGGAGAAGGACAAATCGTTCAAAATTTTTCAGATTATTTATGGAAGATGAGTAATGAGGATAAAGAAATTAATATTTATCATTGGGGACATGCAGAATATAATTACTTTCGTTATATTCATGAAACATATCCAACAATCAAATTCCCTGAATATAAATTAATCAATGTTTTAGATTATTTTCGTATGGAACCTATAATCGTTCAAGGTGTTTTTAAGTTTGGATTGAAATCAATTGGGAAAGCCTTGTATAAAAATAGATTAATTCAAACAACGTGGGAAGAAAATGATAATGGTTTGGATTCAATGCTCCAATTTAAAGATATATGTAAAGCACATACGAAAAAGATACCATTAAAAAGATATTTAGGGATTAAAGAAATAATTGATTATAATCGTATTGATTGTCAAGTATTGTATGAAATTGTTGATCTTTTAAGGGATAAATATAAACGTTAGATACATAAATATATTATAGAACCGTATAGTAATACAATCGGAAATGTTATCCTCTATAGGGCTATTTTTTTTTATCCCATTATTAGATTATAGCTTTAAAGGGGTGATATCAATGATTGTAATCTGTAATGGTTTATTATGTCATGGATCTAAATATATAGATTTACCATATCAAAAAAAAGTAATGGTTTATGATGTAGTATGTAATGTGATTATGGGTTTATTTGTCATCTATACATCAGAACATCAAACCTTTACAGCAATAGTATTTGCTATATCGGTTCTTATTTTTATCCTGAATAAGATAAGATATAATAGTAATCCATTATTACACATTATGGGTATACAATTCCCATTATCAGTTGCTTTATCTTTTTATCAATTATGATTTATCCTTTTTTCTCAATTCTTGAATTAATAGAGCTTGTTTTTTCATTTGGAGGTTCATCTTTTCAATAATCTGCTGTTGATTCTGAATGATTTTTTCATATTCTTCTTTTTTCTTTCCCGAACATTCCTTCTCTTCTTCATTTTCAACAAACAGACGTGTCCTATAAAGAATATATCCATTATCCTTTTTAAACACAAGAGGAACATAGATATATTTATTCCCATCCTTTAAAACTATTTTATTATCACCCATCCTTAAATAAGTCCCACCTTCATAAAAAAACTCAGAATCATCCTTTAATGTTATGTATTTTACATGATTTCCTATTTTAATATCATAAGGAGAATCAACTTCTTCACATGTCTTTAATTGTTGTTTAATGTGTTTTATATCTTGAGACATTCCCGTATATACTATTAGAATTATTATTTTAAACTATTTTTGGATTGATTCCATCAATGTAGAAACATTCCCTTGAAACCATTTAAGAGATTCATTAATTGACTTTTCTGAAAGATAAACATCTTTATCCCTATGTTCTTGCTTAAACATGATTAAAACATTAATTAATTGTTCGAACCTTTCTTGAATCATCCTTTCTTGTTTGGCCATCGCATTCTTCTCCGCAAGATAATCTTCATTTGTATACATTATTAATGAACTAGTCCTTATTTATTTAAGTAATAAAAAAAAGTATCAAAGTATTAAAGTATTAAAGTATTAAAGTATTAAAGTCTTGGAGATTCATTAATAACAATTTCTTCACAATTAACCCTTTCTTTCTTACCGTTTTCTACGATCAGTTCCATCAGTCCCTTCTTCCACTCTTCACCTCTATGAAGAGTTCTGTTAAATTCTTTATGGGCTTGTGAATAAGTATGTCCTTCATTCTTTTCAAGGTATTCTTTAATAAATCCATCCTTCATTTGTTTCAGTTCTTTCCTATGTTTATCTTCTTCTTCTTCTTGCTTCTTCTGTCCTTCATTCTTCTTTTTCATAAGAAGCTTTACCTTGTTCCTTCTATCAAGGAGTTCTTTCTCTTTCTTATCCTTTTCTTTCATTTTCTTTTCGGCTTCATTTCTTTCGCGACGATTTTGTCTCATCGCTTCATTTATGAGCTGATCATCTGTTTTCTTTGATGCTTTCACCTTCCTCTTCATCCTTTCCATGTCAGCTTTTTGATTTTCAGAAAGTTTCTTTACCTTTTTCCTAAGTTCATCTGCTTTACAAAGATATTGTTTATCATGTGTCTTACGGAATTTCTCGTCATAGTGACGAGCCTTCTTTTCCATCTTACGGATTTGCTTATCAGTGAATGTGAGTGTAGCCATGATATTGTTATTTATTATTGTCTTTCAATAACTACTTTCAAATTTGATTTAAACGTAGTTTATAGTCAATAAAGTAGTAAGAAAAAATGTTTTTACGATCGGGGAGAATTGTAGGTAATGATATCATTGACTTTGATGAAGCATCCAGAGAATGGAGGAAAAATAAGATATCGATCGGTCATGGTGAATTTAGTTATTTAAATAAATAAATAGATGGTAAATAATAAAGAATGTCTCTTATCAACCAAGCCTGTCGTCAAAAAACAGAGGGTTGTGAATTTCCAAATGAATTAGAAGATTATATTTTTTATCTTCTCCGAAAAAAAAGACACCTCCCTCAAGAGATCTTAGAAGATATTAGACTCATAAAAAAACTACAGGATACATTACGGTTTGTCTTTCAAAATAATGAGGTCGTTGGTATTTTTAATGATAATGAAGTGGAGGATGGAATAGGAAGATCACGACTCCTTCAGGCACTGGAAGCAAGTTCTGAGATAAAAATACCATCACGGAAATCTACAATAAAGATTATTAATAGCTTACCACCTGGAAATTCCGAATCTCGGATGCTCGATGCAAGCAATCCCGGGGGTTGGAAGGATGGTTCAGTCATTCTTTAAATAAATAGATAAATAATAAAGTAATAAAGTATGTCCTTTATCAACCCCCTTCTGTCTTCTTCGCTCCACACATAGCTAGACACCCACCCCATATAAAGAGAGCAACACCAATCCACCAGATCCAATCGGACCAATCATTATATTCACATTCGTCATGTATTCTATGGAAATGTTCCCTGACATAACCACAATTCCAATCAGTACATTGGTCCTGGTTTGTACAATTCACCCGCTTGTTTGGCTCTAAAGTATAATCCATTAGTTTTTCAGAAACGGTAGTAGCTCTATCATCAATTCCTTCCCTTTCTTCACTACAGTCGTTAAAGTACTTTACCAAGAGAACAATACATATGACAAGGATTGAAAGACAACAACCCATTAAACATTTCATATTGCGTTCCGCCGCCGCATCAGCTCTTGCGATTCTCTCTTCAATAGTCTCTAGTCTGCTCCCTTTAACCTTCTTGAGAGAAGGGGTCGTTTCATTATCCATTGAGAATGA
>CEQQ01046825.1_pt1 | contig 22590 bp, 13 predicted proteins | sample 531041 | NCBI WGS metagenome assembly CEQQ01 (sample SAMEA2621222, study PRJEB7988) | marine metagenome | biome: marine biome (ENVO:00000447); feature: deep chlorophyll maximum layer (ENVO:xxxxxxxx); material: "saline water (ENVO:00002010), including plankton (ENVO:xxxxxxxx)" | depth 150 m | reverse complement strand
CCACTAAATCCTGCTCTAATTTTAGTTTGTATTTCAGTGGTTTCGAAATATTCATGCTTTTCTCCAGCCATTCTCAGTGTGCCTGAATTTATTCTTTTCATCGCTTTACTGGGGTCGCAATCAATCCAAATTACCAAATCAGGAATCATTGCAGCAGCATTCATTTTTGCAACCTGTTCAAGTCCTAAATCACCAACAACGCCTTGGTATACGAGACTAGAATGTATATTTCTATCAGAAATGACAAGGTCGCCTTTGAGTAATCGCGGCCTTATCCATGTGTGCGAATGATCTACTCTATCCGCTGCAAATAGCCCGGCTTCTTCCAACGGAGTATTTTCTCCCTTACTAACTGCACTAAGCGCTAGTTTTCCTAATTCGCTATGCCTTCTGGGCTCGTGGGTAACATGAACATTTGGAAATGCTAACCTGTTGGCTAATGATGCCAAAATTCTCACTGCTTCGCCCTTTCCAGAACCGTCACCGCCTTCGACGGTAATGAGGTACATTTCACAAAACCTCCTCTACCTGTTGATCTGCGAAATCCTCTTTATTGAACATAATCAAAATCATACCAACTAAAATTAATGCTGGTCCAAAAATTATCATTCCTCGACTAAATAAGCCGACCCAACACAAAGCCTGGGTTCTTCGATATCTTTTCTTTCTCTTTATTTCAAATGAAGCATGAACGCCAACTAGGGCACAGCCTAGTGTGAACAATCCTTCGAATGTAGCCAGAGCCACTGCATTATCTAGAGACCATCCCTCTGTCTTTGTGTAATCATCAACTACTCTCTCTCCATCTCCGGCAACCATAGTTATGGGTGAAATTCCAATAGGTTCTGGAACGAACAATAAAATCACAGTTTCGTATCCATCTTTCTCTAGATGTAATTCGTATTCTTGGACTAACACAGCATCAATTACATATCTGCCATTCTCATCTGAAAAAATATTCTGCTTTATTGCAGAACCAGAATCAATGTCGACTAATTCGATAGAAACATTTGCCACAGGATCTCCAGCTTCATCTAAGACAAAACCATGAATGTCAAGAGAATCCGTCGATTGGAAAATTGATGAATTTAGTAACCCTGATGGGTTACCTTGTAAGATTAAAGTTCCAGACAATATTCCCATCAATGCTCCAATCATAACTAGGGCGGAAGCAATCCTTCTGCGTCTCTCCCCATCTGTTAATTCCTGTTCATTGAGTTCAAGAAATCCAACTTCCTCTAATTGTGGTGCTTGAACAACTATTTCCACTTCAGCCTGCTGTTCTCTCTTACGAGAAGCCATCCTAGAGTCAATTAACTTCGAGCGAACCCTTTGGCGCAATGCTGCAAGCCGATTTTGTTTATCGCCGCTAATATTTGCACCTCCGGTTAAGTCACCCGAGGCCGTGCGCGGATTTCACCCCTCCCCTCTATTATCCGCGAAAATTAGCCAGGCGAAATTACTCCACACCAATACAATACACAGAACCAGTAGTACTCCTACTGTGATATCATCACCGTCTTGAGAAATTGTGGTTTCTTCTGCAGATTCTTGTGGGCAACCAGATGTATCATCTCCTGGAATTTGGGGGCAAGAATCTACGTCATCTGCAATTCCATCGCCATCTGAGTCTTTGCTAACTTCCGTTTCACGTACATCTAGCCACGCACCATCAATAAGGCCTAATTCTAAGATGTATCCTACCTTCTGCAATGATTCAGCACTAACTTTGTCAGCAGTATCGTTATGAGTGTGCCAATGGCCTCCAAGGTAAGATGCATTCTCGCCAAATCTAGTATCGATGATGTCTATCGCGGGTATACCTAATTCATGTGCAGGAACATGGTCATCATATATTCCATCAAATCTTTCGAAATCGAAGTATGAAGAATCGTTTAGTTGACATACATCATCTATGTATCTGATTATGTCTTCAGTCCGATTCCATAATTCCATATTTCCTGGTGTGGTTTTTTGAAGAGTCAGATATGAATCTCCGACCATATCGACTAGAATGAATGATTCTATACTATCTGCCTCCTCTTGCGATAGATTTTCTGCCCAAGCTTTAGCTCCCAAAACATATGTTGAATGATTATCACCTTGATCTTCACCATCTGTGAAGAATAGAGTAACTTCATGTGTCAAATTTAAGTTCGGAATAAGTCTTGCGATTTCAAGTAAAACAGCGACTCCGCTAGCACCATCATTAGCGCCGTCGATAGGGTCGCCTCTACGGCTTTCGTTCCAATCTCGGTCACCTTTGTGTCGTGTGTCATAATGTGCCGCTAGCATAACATTGGAACCTGCTCCTTTGTTCCATGTTGCGAACAGATTTGTTAGCGTCATACCATTTGAATGATGGGTTGACTCCGTAATGTGCCATCCTGTGAGATTACTCTTAATCGAATCACGTAGAGCAGAACTTGCTAACGAACCAGGGATTCTTGGTCCTAAATCAGTTTGGAAATGAACAGATTCATTTGCTAACTCTCCATTGAAATTTAATGAGCAATTTATGGGTGTTTCTTCACTATCTTGGCCGGTCACGGAAATCGTTGAAGGCATAATAAAAAGAAACGCCAGAATCGCAATAAATCCCTTGCGCATTGATGATGCCACACTCGCTGAGTATTAAATACCTCATTTGCACTCGGTGATTTGGAATGCAGTACTGCGATTCTATGGAGGTCACACAAATGTCCGAACGATGCTCTACTCGCGCATGCTCTTTACTCCTTATTTTCCTAGTTTCCATCATGTCGCCTCTTGCTTCCGCGGACCCGGTAGAAAGTTCGGAAAATCAATCATTTGAATTCACTCCTGTGTTCGCAGATTTGGATAATTTTGTACCTTCCGATTCCCATCCATATATGCTTCCAGATAGCGATGAGGCACTGTATAGTGCTACACGCATGATGAAAAATACTTGGATAGATGAAGGAATGCCGGGTGTTGATATTGCGACATCCCCGCAGTCTATGACTAGTGGGCGTGCATGTACGCCTTACAACGAAGGTGATACAGCAACGGTACCTACTTCCGGTGGCTCAATAGATGTCACAGTTGAGAAGACGACCTCGACCGCTGCATTCATGGTACAAAGCGGAAGAACACTTTCTTCTACAGTTCTAAACAATTGGGCGAGTACTTGGGATAGCACAGTATATCCTACATTGATGACATACTTTGGTAAAGATTACTTTGATGGAAGAGGTATTGCCGCTCCAGATGTTGACAATAATTGTCAGATTGAGGTAATCATTTACGCAATAGATGGAGCATACAATATTGGAGGATACTTTTCACCAGGTATGTCTGCATCAAGAGAAGCCATTTTCATAGATATTGATGATGCACCATTGACGTGGTCAAAGGTCATCTTGGCTCACGAATTACAACACTTAATGCACAATGCACTAGATCCGTATGAGAATTTGTGGATTGATGAAGGTGCAGCAGATATGGCTGCATTCCTTTGTTTTGGAGGTTCTTCTACATTGTATGGACACGTCAACGCATGGACAACTGCTAGTCATTATTCTGTACGATGGTGGAATCAGAGGACAGCAGATTACGGTGGCGGATTCATCTTCCTTCTTTACTTAGCAGACCACTTAGGAGGCGGACCTGCGATTCGTAAACTAGCTCAAGATTCATCAACAGGGGCTGCAGGAATAGAAGATTTAGCTCGCAATCCAATAGGTGCAACCCCCGGAGTGATTGGTAGAGATTTCATCGACATCTATACCAATTTCACTATTGCTGCTACACTAGACAGTGATCAAGGGATATATGGCATGTCCAACCTCTTCTTGACTCCAGCATGCGGTTCGAGCGAATTCTGTAGAATACAGCCCGCAGACACCAATAGCAATTGGTTAGGCCCATGGTCTTCGACTGGAAATTCTGTCGAAGGATGGGGTGTTCAAGTATTCAAATTCACACCAGGCTCAGCAGCACCAGCGCCTCTTACAATGAGATTTACTGGAGATGTTCCTGGAATGGATGGTGTAATTATGAGCAGGGCTTCTGCTGATGGAATTTACACACGTTCTGATATTAATTTCAACGGCGCGGTTGGAACTGCATTAGTTCCAGGCTTTGGAAATATAACCGATGAAATTTGGGCAATCACTTGGTTTGCATCAAATCAAGGAGATTGTGATTACACATCTTGTGGTAGTTCCTATCCACAAGCAGTCATAGATGTCGAAGCGGCTAGGATTACTTCTCCAGCTTCATTGAGCATGAATTCTACCGTTCTTGCAGATAGAGATGGGGACTCAAAGATCGATACAGCAGAAATCGAATTCAATGTTCTTTCAAATGCTTTCTTTGAAGATTTGGATGTTTTAGTGGAAGTCAAGAATGCATCAGGTGTTGTATTGGATACATTGGAAACTAGAGTGCAAGCCGGTGGCGGAGTAAATGTCCCTACAACATTCTGGTACACAGCCAAAACCAGTGAAGTACATACCTTCCATCTTACTATGAAAGACATGCTGGGAGATGTTATCGACACAACTCAAACTGGAGCTCAGTTCCTCGATAACATGGAACCTGTTGCTAACTCAAGTGTAGAACCAGTTGAAGTTCAGACTTGGGATAATGTATTATTCGTTGGAAACGGATTCGATGCTTGGGGCCTTTCTCTTGCAAATAATACATTACCATATTTGGATGATCCAGTTGCTTATGCATGGGACTTTGGAGATGGGAACACTTCCTCGCTAAAGAGTCCAGTTAGACCATATCTTGAGGTTGGCCAGTACAATGTCTCATTGAAGATTTTAGATCAGGGTGGCACTTGGTCGGATTCAGATATAACTTCAATCAATGTGACAGATGATTCTCTACCGAATCCAGTTATTTCTGTTAATGGACAAATAATTACAGACAATCTATCTATTCTAACTGGTCAAATCATACAGTTTAGTGCTGAAAGGACAACAGACAACGTTCCAATAAGCCATTTGGAGTTTACTTGGGATTGGGGCGACGGCGATATTGAAGGCGGGAAAGGAGTTTCTCGAGCGTACCATCTGTGGGAAGATGGCCTCACTGCAGTTACTGTTTACAATCTAACTCTTACAGTAAGCGATGGAGTCAATGCGGCTTCATCATTCATTGATATTATTGTTAACAACAGGGCTCCAGGACAGATTTACTCTGATACTATCATCACTGAGACTTTCACAGCAACAATGCTACCAGATATATTCGATGATGTGGATGGAGAATTAGTTGGTTGGAATTGGGATTTCGTAGAAGGCGTCAATCTTGATGGCGGCGCAGTTGATAGAACCAATTTGTTCGTAGATTTCTTATCTACTGAACAAAATCCTATGGTGGCATGGTCCACTCCTGGTGTCAAATATGTTAATTTGACAGTCACTGATGACGATGGTGCACAATCTATTGCCCAAGTCATGGTCCAAGTTCTAAATCAATTACCGGTTGCACAATTTGATGTGAGAGATTCGGGTTCAGCAGGTAGTCCGATAATTGATTTCAGAGTTCAGGACGGCCAAGTTGATGTTCCTTACACCTTCAATGGACGAACAAGTTACGACCCTGATGGGCAAGTAGGGGATTCTAGCGATCTTGAATTCATGTGGACCTTTTCAGATGGCACTACATCTAACGATTCTCTAGTTATTCACAATTTCTCAACGCCTGGCGAACATTCAGTTACATTGATTGTAATCGATGAAAATGGAATGGAAAGTGAGGCTAGGACTTTGACGATAAGAATTCAAAATCCTAAGCCAATAATTTCTGTTAAAATCTTTGACGTTTGGTATAACGGGGATTTAGTGACCACTACAACACCAATTGCTGAAGGCGCATCATTCGATTATTCACATACATTCGATGACGATGGAAATGTAGTCACCACTCCTGGGCAGATGCTGTATTTCGATTCCATAGGTACCAGAGACGGTGATAGGACCTATGAGGGCAGATTTGTCCCATTAGAATCGAATCATTCGGATTGGAATGGAATCGTTGAGTATTCTTGGGATTTCGGAGATGCAACTCCGATTTCTCATGAACCGATGCCTTGGCATGCATTCGATAGACCAGGTACCTACAAGGTATCACTAACGGTCAGAGATTCTTACCTAACAGGAGACGTAACTAGGGCTACATTCAACATCGTTGTAAACGAAATCCCAGTGATTGGTGAATTTGATATCACTGAAACAATTTATGTCGGAGAGTCTGTGGTTCTAGATGCTAACATTTCGGATGCTGAAGACCTATCAGAGTATGTCGTGTGGCGAGATTTGGATGTAAATGATGGATTGCATACTGATAGGGACGAAAGGATCTCTTCGAACATCGTTGTTCTATGGGAAAGCGACCTAGATGTCGATGCGGATGGAAACGGTGATGCAACAGACGACTGGATTACTCCTTCTGGAGCAGATGGGATTAGAGTCGCTGCTAGTTGGGATGATGTTGGGATTAAGACTGTCAAAGTTTCAGTTTGCGATGGCATGGGAGTGTGCATCTACAAAGAAACAGAAGTCACAATTTTGGCTGAAAAAGTAGCTGACCCAAGTCTGTCGGATTTCTCACTTCAAGATTGGCAAGAATGGTTAGTGGATGCTAGTGGAGAATCATTCTTGGTTCTCGCTCTAATCGTTGCTGTTCTAATTCTTGGATGGGCAGTAATGCGAAGTCCAACTGAAATCGAAGAAGAAGCAGAGCAAGCTGCTGCGACATATGATGTCGATGAAGTCCAGTCATATGGTGGCGTATTGGGTATGGATCAACATAATCCTCCTCCTGCGCCAGGTATACTTTCGAAAGATGAACGTCGAAGCAGCGCTTCTGGCTATGTAAGGCCTCTTCGCCGAAGACGTTGAAGGGAAAACCGATTAACCCCCTAGGGGTGTCTCACCCCCCATAGGGGGGTGTCAAATGGGCCTGAGGTTGAATCTTATTGTTCTGGTAATTTTCTTTCTACCCATGGTTGTGCCTTCCTCATTACCTTCAGTTGGGACTGTTTCTGCTGAATCAAATTGCGACAACGGAGATTTTGTAACTCCTAGTTGGAATAAGACTGTAGAACGGCTTGCTAAGGTTCCTAATGTCTATGATTACGATTTCGAGTTTGAAGAAAGAGGCGACCGCAGAGGGCAAGACCAGGGTCAAGCAGAAGTGATGGAGGATTATGATGGGCCCGAGGAAGATTGGATGACTTGGGAGCCGAATAATGATTTGAGATTGTTACGAGAAGATTTCACAACCATGATGGCGATTGGAAATGACGCAGTGGGCACTTTGCGTGTTAATCTTGATCACGAAAGACGTACAACGATTTGTGTTACAATAGAGACAGAAAACAATTCGTTTGACCCATCTGCAGACGTCTATCTGATGACTACTTCTCAGTATGACCGTTATACGCAAGCTTACGATGTAGCGCATGGCGCATGGGGTTTGAAAGAGCATAGAGACGACGATGATCCAACTAGTGATGTCCCTCCAGAATGGCGCAGTTTTACTGTTGTTGGTTGGCATTCATTCAGAGATTCACATCAATATGAAGATGTCAAAGAGGTTTCATTTTCTGTATCCTTAGATGGCCCAGAAGTTAGTAGTGGTTTGTTTGGAGATGAAACAAATCAGTATTTCAACATCGTAGTTGACAATACAAACAATTCACATCGCTATGACGCAGAACCAGAAACAGAGATTGTAGCCTATGTTTCGGTTGTTTCTGAACCAAGGTCAACGGTCCTCCCTAATTGGACAGTTTCATTGGTGTGTTGTGGTTTGATGATGGGTATTTTAGTAGTCCCAATCGTCATGAACAAGCGTTACATGAATTCGGGATTGAGTCTAACTAATGAAAATCAACAATTACAGAAAGGCATGGTGCCTTCTCTCGAGCAAAAATAGCCAGATTAGTATTCTAGAAGAGACCAGGCGTCTCTTAGGTCGCGAACATTAACCAGCCCTTTATCTGAGATTCTGAATTCATTTCTCATAGTTGCATAAACTAGGCTTTGATCAAGCATTGGAGCATGAATTCTAGCCCAATCTCCTCCACTGTTGACCGACATTAGGCTATGGCTCAGACCTTCTCCAGTCAATTCAGTAGCCGCTTCGACGATTTGCAGTGCGTCACCGTGATTGTTTGCAGTTCCGCAGAATTTGACAATATCTCCTGCACCTTGATTATCTCTGACTAGTGAAACAATTGATTCTGCGTCTGGAGTTCCATTGATATCGTGAGATGATGCGATTATTTGGCATCCGTTGGCATTTGCCGAGTCTTGAAGCGACTTTCTAGTTGAATCCTCTATTGACAATTCTAGATCAATCCAAGATACCTTGGAATCGATTGCTTTCTGAAGTATTTCAATTCTCTCAGATTCTACACCTGGGAAAAAGCCACCTTCTGAAACGGGCCTTACGGTGAAAATTACCGGCAAAGGAAGTCCTTCCTTGAGAGCAGCAATCGATGCATCAACATCAACTTCGGACATGTCAACAGTGTCCCAATCATTCTCAGGGGGCAATACTGGTTTCTCGCCTTCTTCTTCGTCAGAAATAGTAGGGTCGGGCTTGATTAGGTACAGTCTATCAAATCTAACTTCGACCATGTCGGCGCCTGCTAAGTTTGCGCGTGCAGCTTCGTCAGTCATTTCTTCGACAGTTGTGCCATCGAGAGCAACGCATACTTTTGGGTCAGCCATGCTGTCGGCGACCTTCCCTTCTTCATTAACGGTTGCGATTATTTATGTTACGAGAAGAATCGCATTTTTTTTGAAATTTGACAATATTCGGGCCATTTTTCTTTCTCAAAATCTTCACTTTCAAGGCTGGGTGTTGAGTATGTTCATATACCCCCTTTGGCACCCTTGTAATTGAGTAGAGAGGGCTCGGCGTAAATCGCCCGACTGAAGCGAAATTCTGACGGTTTTTTTGAATATTTTTTTATGTAAAAAAACGAGTGGAAATACGTAGCAAAAATGGTAATTTACGAAGACTTTTTCTAACTCAAAAAATATTGTCCGGGGTATGTCGATGACAGATGAATACAGTGCGCAGAGTATACAAGTGCTAGAAGGGCTCGAAGCGGTGCGAAAACGCCCGGGAATGTATCTCGGAGACCCTCATGACGGCTCTGCTCTACACCATTGCATTTGGGAAGTAGTGGACAACTCTGTAGATGAACACTTAGCGGGCCATACAAACTTAGTCCAAGTAGGGCTTAATCCGGACGGATCTTTGTCAGTGAGAGACTTTGGAAGAGGGATACCAGTGGGCGAGCATGAAGAATTTGGAATTTCTGCAGCCGAGGTTATCATGACTAAATTACACGCAGGTGGAAAATTCGATAATAGTTCTTACAAGGTTTCTGGAGGCTTGCACGGCGTTGGAGTTTCAGCGGTAAATGCAGTTTCCGAATGGATGGAAGTTACTATCCATCGCGGTGGTAAGGTCTACCATCAAAGATACGAAGCAGGAGTGCCAGTCAGCAAATTGGACATTACAGGCGATTGCGAAGATACAGGAACTTTGATTGTTTTCAAGCCGGATTTGGGTATTTTTACAAACATCACAGAGTTTGATTTCGAACAAATTGATACCAGGCTGAAGGAAACCTCATTTTTGAATGCTGGGCTAAAAATCGAGATTACGGATTCTCGCTCCGAAGATCCGCATGTTAGCGTGCACCATTATGAGGGAGGTTTGTCAGAATATGTTTCACAAATTAATTCCTCAAGAGAAGTTTTGCATTCAGACGTCATTCAAATTTCTGGAGAGAAAGAAGTCGAAAAGGGAACTGTAACCGTAGATTTAGCTTTACAATGGTCTAATGCATTCAGCGAATCTATCCGTTGTTATACCAATATCATTCGAAATAAAGACGGTGGAACTCATATGTCGGGTCTGCGCACAGCATTGACTAGTTGCTTGAATTCTTACGCCAAAAAGCGAAATATGCTCAAAGGTGAAGCATTGTCTGGTGATGATGTAAGAGAAGGGTTAGCGGCGATAGTCAGCGTCAAACACCCCGACCCATCTTTCTCTTCTCAAACCAAAGATAAACTCGTGAGTAGCGAAGTCACCGGTGTAGTTCAGACTGTAGTATACGAGAAATTAGGTGATTTCTTTGAAGAAAACCCATCTGTAGCTAAGACAATCATCGAAAAGGCTCTATTGGCCTCCAAGGCTAGAAAAGCAGCCCAGAAAGCCAGAGAATTGACTCGTAGAAAAGGTGTTCTCGAAGGCGGAGGTTTACCTGGTAAACTTGCTGATTGTCAATCAAGAGACCCTAGCGAATGTGAAGTATATCTTGTAGAAGGTGACTCAGCAGGTGGTTCTGCAAAGACGGGCAGAGATCGCAGAATACAGGCGATTTTACCTCTGCGTGGAAAAATCCTCAATGTAGAAAGGCAAAAACACAATTTGGTCAAAGTTTTCCAAAATCAGGAAATTCAAACAATGATCAGGGCACTTGGAGCAGGTGTAGGAAATAATCCTGAAGATGAAGGTTCGTTTGATCCATCTAAGTTAAGATATTCTAAGATAATTATAATGACAGATGCAGATATTGACGGTGCACACATTCGTACACTTATGTTGACATTCTTGTGGAGGTTTATGCGCCCAGCAATTACCGAAGGGCATGTTTACATCGCTCAACCTCCATTGTTCCAGTTATCGAAAGGCCGTGTTAGCAAATATGCATTCTCAGATGAAGAGAGAGACCAGATTATCGATGAACTGAAAGGCGATAATCCAAATGCTAAGATTGGAGTACAGCGTTACAAGGGTCTTGGTGAAATGAACCCTGACCAACTCTGGAATACCACAATGGACCCAAAAAATCGTACAATGTTGAAAGTTACCGTCAAGGATGCTGAAGAATCAGATCGAATGTTTGAGATTTTGATGGGAGAAGATGTTCCTGATAGAAGGGCGTTTATTGAGCGCCATGCAAAGGAGGTGACCAACCTTGACATCTGATGAGATTGAAGATAAAGAAGAGGATGCAGAAATGTCAAATGCAAATCTGCTAAATCGTCCATTGAATGAAGAAATGAAGAATTCTTACATCAATTACGCTATGTCTGTAATTATCGGAAGAGCTCTTCCAGATGCTAGAGATGGGCTGAAGCCTGTACATCGTAGAGTATTGTATGGTATGCACGAAGGAGGCCATACTGCAGATAAGAAATTCAGCAAATCTGCACGCTCAGTTGGAGAAGTAATGGGTAAGTATCACCCTCACGGTGATCAATCAATCTATGACACAATGGTGAGGATGGCACAAGAATTCTCATTGCGTTACCCTCTAGTCGATGGGCAAGGAAATTTTGGTTCAATCGATGGTGACCCGCCTGCTGCTATGCGATATACAGAGAGTAGATTAGATAGAATTGCTAAGCATATGCTAGAAGATATCGACAAGGATACGGTTGATTTCCAACCAAATTTCGACGATTCCGAGCAAGAACCAACAGTTCTACCTTCGAGGTTACCTAATCTGTTGCTAAATGGTAGTGATGGAATTGCGGTAGGAATGGCAACCCGTATTCCACCTCATAATTTGACAGAGGTTTCCGGCGCAATTAGACTTCATGTCGAAACCATTCTAGAAGAGGGAGAAGGCAATCAGGGAATGCCTGATTTATCTATAGAAAATTACATGGAGCATGTGAAAGGCCCTGATTTCCCTACCGGTGCTTCAATCCATGGCATCGATGGAATATACGATATGTATGCCAATGGAAAGGGCAGATTTCACGTCCGTTCAAAGTGTGATGTTCATGACGATAGTAATGGTAAAAAAATTGTTATTCATGAGATTCCTTACCAGGTTAAGAAAGCCGACATGTTGGTACAAATTGCAGATCTAGTAACCAAAGGAACAGTCGTAGGTATCAGAGATATTCGTGACGAATCTTCCAAAGAAGGAATCCGCGTTGTAATCGAAGTGAAGAACAATGCAGACCCTCATGCTGTACTAAATCAATTATACAAATCGAGTAGGTTACAAGAATCATATTCTGCAAATATGATGGGAATCCTTGACGGTCGACCAGTTCTATTGACACTTCCCGTAATGTTACACACCTATGTAGAGCACCGTGAATCAGTAATTGAGCGCAGAGCAAATTTCGATTTAGTTAAAGCTGAGGCTAGGGCTCATATTCTAGAAGGATTAGTCAAGGCACAAGACCGCATTGATGATGTAATCACTGTTGGTAAGGGCAGTTCAAGTCGTGAGCAATTTGAATCTGTACTTCAAGGAAATGAAACATTCCCTGGAGTTGCACCGTTTAGTTTCACTGAGGCTCAATCCAAGGCTATTGCTGAGCGAAGATTGTATCAGTTGAGCCGTTTAGATGTTGAAAAAGTTCAGAACGAATATGATGATTTACAAATTAAGATTACAGATTTGAAAGATATCATTGCTTCAAAAGCACGCCGTTTAGACATCTTACTTTCAGAACTGGATGAAGTAGTTGAGAAGCACGGAGATGAACGCCGTTCTCATATTGATCCAATGCCACTATCGATGGACAGAGAAGATTTGATTGAAGAAAGAGCGATTGTTATCACACTAACTAATGACAATTACATCAGGCATTTACCTGCTGAAGCATTCAGAATGCAAAATAGAGGCGGAAAGGGAATGAAAGGCGTTCAAACCAAGAACGAAGACTTCCCTACTACGTTGATTACTTGTTTCAGTAAGGACAGGTTACTTGTATTCACGAATCGTGCTGCTACAAAGAAGGATAAAGATGGAAATGAAGTTCCATATATTGAGGGAAGAGTGTATGGTCTCAAAGCATGGGAAACCCCACAAGGTTCTCGGACCAGTAGAGGCAGTCACATCCGAAATGTGTTGGGATTGAAAGATGATGAGACCGTGGTATCAATTATTCCGATGAATAAAGAGTTAATCGAGGAACCAGAAGGTCATTTCTTGGCATTCGCTACAAAGAAAGGCGTCATCAAGAAGAGCCGTTTATCAGATTATGTCAAGATTAATCGCAACGGTAAGAAAGCGATTAATTTAGCTGCTGATGATGAATTGATAACTGTTAGAAGCGGGACAGATGAACACAATGTTGTGATGGTTTCCAACTTTGGAAGAGCATGTAGATTCGACCTTTCAAGCGTTCGAACTCAAGGTAGAGTTTCTAGTGGAGTTAGGGGAATTCGGCTAGAAGGTGAAGGTTCTCTTGCAGGAATGATACTTACAAATGACATTGAAACAAGCGTTCTTACTCTTTCAAAGCAAGGAATGGGTAAGAGAACACGCCTTGGTAAAGGCGAGAAGATTTTGTCTATTCGTGACGGCGAGCAACTATACGACGATGAAGGAAATCCAAAGACAGAGATGGATGGTTACCGTGTCACTAAGCGTGGAGGCAAAGGCGTAATCACAATGAATCTCAATGAAGGAGATGTAATTTCTAGAGTGCATCAAGTTCCAGATTTGAATGATCAATTATTCCTGCTATCTGGAAAGGGCATTGTAATCAGAATTTCTGCAGAGCAAACAAAGGTAACTTCTGGGCGCTCTTCTAAGGGTACCCGTGTCATGGAACTCAGATCTAAGGATAAGGATTCATTCTTGGATGAACTGATTTTTAGTGCAAGAATGCCTGCTGAACTTGCTGAGGAAATACTCACTGAGAAACCATCTTCAGATGAAGAAGAGGAATGATTCGTCTATCCGACGCATTCAAACACTGAAAGCCCGTCTCAAAGACAAGACCGAGTGTCTAAATGGTGATTCCATGGACGAGCAGAATCTGATATACGACTGGAATGTTGTCGATTATGAATATTCAAGAGATTCTGCAAACCACCCTCACGGTGTTTGGTTTGATGATGAGACATTGCGCGATGGTCTACAAAGCCCAAGTGCGCTAAATCCATCCATCGACCAAAAGATTGAGTTGCTAACTTACATGGAAAAGTTGGGTGTTCAAAAGGTCGATTTGGGTCTTCCAGGTGCTGGACCATTCCATCTAGAGCATATCGATGCAATGCTTTCTCATATCAGAGAAAATGATTTCCAAATTCGCCCCGGTGCTGCAGTAAGAACTCTGATGAATGATATTGAACCATTGGTAGATTTACAATCCAAGCATGAAATGCAAATTCAAGCAAGTGCTTTCCTTGGGACAAGCCCAATTCGTCAATTTACAGAAGGTTGGACAATGGATAAACTGGTTTCGACCATGGAAAAAGCCGTTTCATATGCTGTAGACAATGACATTCCTGTAATGTTCGTTACAGAGGATACAACTCGTTCTAAGCCCGAAGATGTGAAATTAATCTATCAAAGAGCGATGGAATTAGGGGTCAGGAGACTGTGTGTTTGCGATACATGCGGACACGTCACTCCAAATGGAGTTAAGCAATTGCTTTCATTCATCGATGAGGAAGTAATCAAAGATGGAGGATACAAGCGTAGTGATATCGAAGTTAATTGGCACGGACACCAAGACCGTGGCCTAGGTGTTGCAAATAATCTAGCAGCGGTTGAAGCCGGTGCCGATGTAATCCACGGTACAGCCCTTGGAGTTGGAGAGAGAGCAGGAAATGCTCCTTTAGATCAAACTCTAGTTAATCTCTCACTGATGGGAATAATCAACAATGATCTATCTCTTTTGAGCGAATATGTTCAGAAAGCCAATGAATACATCAAGGTCCCACTGCCTAGAAACTACCCTGTTTTCGGGCAAGATGCTTTTGAAACAGGCACGGGAGTTCATGCCAGTGCTGTAATCAAAGCTATTCGTAAGGGAGACATGTGGTTGGCAGATAGGGTATACAGTGGAGTACCTGCAGGAGATTTCGGTTTAGAACAAGTGATTAGAATTGGACACATGTCTGGACGTTCAAACATCATTCACTGGTTAGAAAGTAATGGTATGGAGGCTACTGATGAATTAGTAGCTCACCTGTTTGAAGTTGCAAAGAGCCAACCCAGAAATATGGAAGAGCATGAAGTTAAGGCAGCGATTGCAGAATTCCAATCATAATCAGGAATCTGCTTCTTCCTGTTCGGTATCTTCCGCATTAATTTGGTTCCATTCGGCGTCAACAGAACCTCCGGACCAATCGCCTTCGACCTTGATTTCGACCATTTCATCTTCCTCACGCCAAATTGCATCGCCCTGGCTACCATTTACAATCAAAATTCCTCTATCATCCATTTGAGTTTTCAGCAGTTCAATATGCTTGGTTACTGGAAGGAAATGGCCAACAGGCGTTCCAGCAGTGACGAATGGATTTGTAGCCGTACAGATCATCAATCCATTTTCAGGGGCTACAATATCTACTGACAATCCAGGTGCACCAGGGTCTGATATTGTTGCAACGACATCCCCTTTGGTGACGATACTTCCCGGCCCCACAAACATATCCAGAAGCCCACCTTCACCTGCTCTAAGCCATGTTGAGCCTCCTGCGTTCAATCTAAATCTTGGACGACTCGGATTCTTTGGAATAACTTTCAGAGCCTTTAGTACATTTAGGCAGCCATGCACTGCCACTTTAACAGCGGTCTGTTCAAGTCTATTTGCACCTCCGCCTTCATAGGTTACAGCAGCGATGTCCATTTGGTTTGCAACTCGACGTAAACTGCCTTTTGGGGGCTTACTATCCAGAACGACTTCAATTCCAAACGCTTTAGCAAGTAGATAGGATTCCGGATGGGATAGGTCGCCTCGAATTTGAGGCATATTCGACCTTCCTGTAGCAGCGCTATGTAAATCGATAATCACATCGGAATCATCGATGAGATTTTTCTTTACCATGCTAGCAACTCTAGATGTTGTACTTCCCTTTGCTAGCCCGGGAAATGCTCTATTCAGGTCTCTGCCATCGGGGAAGTATCGCGTTTTTGATCTGTAACCGGGTAGGTTTAGAACTGGAACAATTCTTACTGTACCAGCCATTGATTGCGGGTCCAATGCTCCTCCAGGTTCTGTAAATTTTGAAGATAAAAGGTTTGTACATGCGCTCGGTCCAGTTAACTCGTCTCCATGAGTTGCTCCAATGATTGTTACAACAGGACCAGGTCTTTTTCCATGGAATACGATAATTGGAATTGGCCATGAATCTCCCATGTCTACATCTAGTAGAGGCATGTGAACCGTGCGCATTTCGCCAGTTTTGATTCGTTTTCTCAAAAATCGAATGTCCTTCCAATCTGAAGAGCGGTCCCAATCAGGTCTTCCTCCAGATTCATGTTCGTCTAGCGCCTTTTTGATTGCTAGACGCCTAGTTTTAGGAAGTTCGTTAGCGACGCGGACCCGTCGCTTCTTCCCGGCCATGTTTGCCCATAATCAAACAGGAAATAAGGTGATGGATGCGAATAGCAAATCAACCCCCTCTATCAGTCACGTCTCATGGGACACGGAGTTCAGAGACAATACGCCCCAAATTCGATTTGCTTCGGTTGTGGACCTGCGAATGAAAAGGGTCTACAAATTGATTCACACAGATGCAATGAAGGGCTAGAAATGCGCTTTATGCCATCCGAAGAGCATCAAGCATTCCCAGGTATGATCAATGGAGGGATTATTGGAAGTTTGCTAGATTGTCACGGCAACTGGGCTGCTGCGATAGCCCTTATGGATGCATCAGGGCTGGATGAGCCTCCATGTACTGTAACTGCAACATACTCGATATCTTTGAGAAGACCAACTCCTGCAGGAGTTGAGTTGCATGTTCTTGCCGAAGTCGAAGATTTACAAGAGGATAGAGCTAGCATCAAAATGACTCTGTCTGCAGAAGGAAAAGTATGTGCGACTGGAAAGGGATTGTTTGTAGCGGTTAAGGAAGGACATCCTGCATATCACCGGTGGTCATGAATGGTCAAGCCGTCACAGATTCAGTTAGAAGAATTAAATCATTTACGCGATTTCGTTCTCGAAGTTATGATGGCTATGGAAGTTTGGAGTGAGCATGAACTCACTAAACTTACTGAAATCGATTTAGGCGTTCTTAGAAAGAATGCGACTCAGCGTCACGGAGTAACGAGATGGAAGAGAGGTGTTCTTAATCCTTCAAACCCAGAACAGGTTGAAGTTATCGATTTACATCCACGTTTGCTAACAACAGAATGGATGCCATATGCAGCTTGGGTTTTACATCACGAATTCGTTCATGCTTTGGGTTATACTGCTCACGATTCGACATTCCGTTCTCTAGAAAATTTGTGGCCGAGTCAAGAATCATCAAAAATGGGATCTAGATTCACAGAAATGTTGCGTAAAGAAAGAGCAAGTTGGTTATGGGTTTGTACGACTTGCGAAAAGGAATATCCTCGCCAAAAACCTGGCAAAGGACGTTATCTTTGTCGAACATGTAGAACTGTGTTGAAAGATGTGCCCATTAATCCGGCACAGTGATTAGTGCTAATTCGAACAGCAACTTATGCGCAGAGCGGTTGCTATCTTGCTGCTCTGCATCATTTCATCACCTATCGCAATGGCTGCAATTGATTCTGAAGAAGGCGGAGGAGAACTATGGTTCTCTTGTGATGATGTCAACGATTGTTCACTGACTGAATTCCACACAGGTGAAGCTAGTATTAGCGGAACAGTCAATTCTGCAACTCCTTTAACTCCTGAAACTATTTTCTTAGAATTGCCTATGACCCCGCAGCAAAGTGAAATTGCATTAATTCCAGATAATATAGATGAATTGAAAATAGATTTGAGATATCAAGACGATGTTATAGGGTTATCAAGACCAGATTTGAAAGTCACAATAATAATTGCACAATCCACCACGGTGATTGAATTTGAAGGGGATTCCAATCCTGCAGATGGTATGCAAGGCCCTTATTCTGTAGAAAATGAACCTCTAAACCATGGTGGAGATAGGTTGCTTTGGCCTGAAGAAGAAATCAGGATATTACTGCAATTCGAGGTTGAAAGACCCGGTAATTGGCAATTAAATCTCAGAGGCGCTTCATACATGCTGTTGGACATAATCTGGTCTGAAGATGTTGATTCTAGAGACGTTGATGAACCATCATCATATGCTTCTCCAAGAGCGACCGATTTGGAAACTATTCATTATGGAGCCTTGGTAGAAGATGATTGGGACTGTTGGACTTTTGAAGTAGATAATCACGAGATATTGCGAATTACAGTGGAATGGGAAGAAGTTCCATCAGAGATTGAACAAACGCATGGACGACCTGATTTGATTATGCCTGACAATCGAATGGCTCCAATCCCTGATTTAGAAACAGAGGTTACCAATGGGAACACAAAGATGACTTGGCAATGGCGAGCCTTACCAGTAGGCGAATATGATTTCTGTATAGGCGGTCGGTTGAACGCTTTCCAACCCTATCAGTGGGCAGGTCTAATCGCATTCGAAGGAATAGGTCCAACCTCTCCTGAAGAGTTCGATTATTCTACTTGGCAATGGCAAGGATATGGGATGAAGGCCGATAATTATGGGTCACAAGATTTGGGTGCAACCTCCGACTTGATGGCTCTTATTCTTTCATTGGCAATTTTAGTTGGATTGGTAATTGAATTTAGAAATAATACTACGTCTAAATCAGTACGTTATGGAATATTTGTACCTGGTGTACTGATACTAATTTTAGGAGGAGTAGTTTCTCCACTTTGGGCAATTAGTGGCGAGGTACAATCATCAGAAGAGAAAAATCTAGATGAGTTAATTGATTCGAGATTAGACCAATTATGGCACGCTTCTCATCCAAATACGCCAGCATCTTCACGTGCGTTACACGTTGGCTCCACATTTGGTATGCTTGATGGAGAGACACTTTCCTTACGATTGGTTGCAGATTCGGCTTGGCCGCTTGATGACGGTAGGTGGCAATTACACATACCGGCATTTTATGAGCTTGACTTTGAAGCACTAATATTCAATAAAGTAGCTGAAAAGTCTGCTGTGAATCCTGTTGATGATTTATTAGATTCACATTCAAGATCTTTCATACTACTAGCAGCAAGAACCCTAATGCTTGATTTATTGATGTTAGAGGCTTTACTAGTAGTCGATGAGGTCCCAGATTCAAATGTAATTCATTTCGAAACAGAGATGGTTAGTTCTGGAAGTCTTGGTTTGATTAAAGACCCAACTTGGGGAACTAGGCCAATAGACATACCAGAGGGAAGATGGAGGCTGATGCAAGAAAATCTGTACCCCAATCTAATTTCAATCACAATGCTGGATGGTATCAAGGATGATTTAGAATTTAGAATTCTAATCGATAATGAAATTGATCACAATTTGCTTTATTCTTCGGAATCAGTGCAGCCGTCTTCTCCATTACTGGAATCTCAATACCTTTGGGTTATTGCTGGAATATCTTTAGTGGCTTTAGGTATAATTATTGAAACTAAACGGCGAACTAGAGCCAAGAGTATTTTGCAGCAATTCGCTGCAGATAACAAGTGGAATTAATCTTCTAGAGATTGTAGAATTTTTTCCACTTCTTCTGTGATTTCTCCACTGTCCAATGCCTTTGCTAGCTTGTTCTTCTTCGCCTTTGAAAGCCCTTTAGCAGCGTTGTCAATCATCTCTCTTTCCTCATCGCTGACCTTACCATCAGCCAATGCGGATTTAACTGCACTTCTAACCGCCATCTTTGCAGCATCTTCGTCACTGATTCCTAGTGCAGTTTGAATCGCCTTTAATTCCTCGAGTTCTTTATCGGTGATTACGCCATCAGCATATGCATTCTCGTATTCCTTGACTAGGAATTCAGTGTATGCTTCTGAGTTTAGAATAACATCGCGAATTAAACCGTAATCTACGCTTCCTTGCTTGGAACCCATCTCTAAAATCACGATCGATTTTCTAACTTCCTTGATAGCCATGTCCTTCAATCCATGAGCAGCCCACATAAAGCCAGAAACGGCTACTGCTGCAGCAAACCATCGCATTACATCTGGGTCTACTAGATTGCCTGGAGAGATTAATTGGAATATTCCGATAACGGCCATCAATGAACCACATATGACTTCGAACCAGTCGTTCAAATCAGGCTCATCATCAAACACCGAAAGTCGCTCATCGACCGTCGCATCGTCACTGCTCATATTACCTCCACACACAAGATAGGACTTGAGGGTGTCGGCTGTTCAATCGCTTACCTTTTGGACTATTGACTATCACTTCACCTCATGGGTGAGCCGGAACGTGCAGTATCACGACTCGGTTTGCCCCAAGTTTTCGTTGATTTCATAGAGAATGATTGGGGAATAAAGACGCTTCATCCCCCACAAGCAGACGCTATGCCCGCAGTGCTATCGGGGCGAAATACCATGATTTGTATCCCTACTGCTAGTGGGAAAAGTTTGGTTGCATTCATGGGTTTAGTCAATCAGTTGATGGTCAAAAATGTAGGTTCACGAGGCATTTACATTGTCCCATTGAAAGCTTTAGCATCAGAGAAACTTGGAGAACTCAAACAGATTGGAGAAAGCCTAGGTTTGAAAATAGGTCTTGGGATTGGTGATGCTCCAAATGAAGCCAGGCAGATTGACGATTGTGACATCTTGGTATGTACTAGCGAGAAGTTAGACTCATTGATGAGATCAAAATCTGAAGTGCTCAGAAGAGTTTCAGTGGTTGTTGCTGATGAATTCCATTTGGTAAACGATAGCCACAGGGGTCCAACAATGGAGATAAATCTGGCCAGAATTAGACACTTGTTGCCTGAGGCACAAATCATCACACTTTCCGCTACAGTTGGAAATTCACAAGACTTAGCAGATTGGTTAGAAAGCGAACTTATTGTTTCAAACTGGAGGCCTGTAAGTCTAGAATATGCGACTCTTGCTGAATTAGATTTGGAACCTAGAGCGATACAACAGAGCGAGTTAAGCACGTCAGCAAACCTTAGTCCACCACGCACTCTTGAAGGTCCCAAAAGTCACGTCGCTTGGGCAGCATTAAGTGATGTGTATGAGCGAGAAGGCCAATTACTTGTTTTCGTTGCTGCACGACGCTCAGCGCAATCTGAAGCAAAGAAATTAGGACAAAGAATGCATAAGTATCTCTCCAAACACGACCCAGAGGCTCTTAATGCACTCAAGGAATTGTCTGAGAAGTTGTCAAGAAACTCAAATTCTGCAATGGGCGACACCTTGGCTGAGTGTGTCAAAGGCGGTGTAGCATTTCATCACGCAGGATTAAGGCACGCTCAGAGAACTGAGATAGAGAACGCATTCAAGAATCGGATTTTGTATTGTTTGTGTGCAACACCTACGCTCGCTGCGGGTGTGAATCTGCCTGCAAGAAGGGTGCTGGTTCGAGATTTGAAAAGATTCGAAGACGGAATGAGTAGGCTTCTCCCTGTAATGGAAGTCAGACAAATGTTGGGCAGAGCCGGTAGGCCAAGGTATGACCCGTTAGGTGAAGCTTGGCTTGCTTGCAAAGGTGGTGATCCTAGACAAGTTGCTGACGAAATTGCTGACAGATATATTCACGGGCCTGTTGAGGATATTTCTTCAAAATTGGCTGCTGAACCCGCCATGCGATTTCATCTTCTTTCATCTATAGCCACAGGGGGACTCAACACTAGAAAGAAGATTGGAGATTTCTTTGCAGGAACCTATTTGGGTCATTCACAAACTAATTCATATTTACAAGAAAACATTGACACCATGCTAAAATGGTTAGTTGAAAAGAGATTTGTTCGCAGAACAAATGTAGGAACTCTAGAAGAAAATTGGGATGATGAAACTCCTTCTTGGGTAGATGCCGCACAGTCCGCATCAGGAGTTAGTTTTTCCAAATCAAAGTCACGAGAACCTACTGAAGCAACATTTGGTTTTCAACGTGCTTCGAGTATATCTATTGGTGATTCATTATCATTCGATGTAGAAGCACTTGACAATGAGTATGAAGCTACTCCGATGGGAGAACGAGTTGCTCAACTATACATTGACCCATTATCCGCAGACATTCTTTTGGATGGTTTGAGAAGAGCGGTTAGAAGAATTGTTAGAAATAGTCTACCAGTTACAAGTTTCAGCCTGTGCCACCTTGTCGCTGCAACCCCTGATTTTATCTCTTTGTGGCCCAAATCTAGTGAACTAGATTTTGGAAGTAAGTTAAGGCAAAAAGCAGCACTAGTTGAAGATGAATTATTAATCGAAAGTCCGATTGATGAAAGAGCAATGGGGTTAGTCAAAAGCGCTTGGTGTACTGAATTTTGGTATGAAGAGAGAGACCTAAGAGATATTGAGAAAGAATTGGGGGTCACCCCTGGTGATGTTTATTCAAGAACAGATTTGATGGGCTGGTTATTGCTTGCTGCAAGGGAAGTTTTGCTTAGAGACGATGTGTTTGCTGAAGAGCATCTTGGCTACGTAGCAGAATTAGCAGGAATGTTAGATTTGACTCGTGCCAGAGTAAGAGCAGGTTGCAAGGAAGATTTGCTTCAGTTAGTTCAAGTCAGAAATGTAGGGCGAAATCGTGCTAGAACATTATCGGAGATGGGAATCCGCACCCCTTCTGACCTTTTGGCTATGAGTAATACTGAACTTGACAAATTGAAATCTAGACGAGGATGGGGTCCGGTTT
>CEQQ01088265.1_pt1 | contig 22691 bp, 20 predicted proteins | sample 531041 | NCBI WGS metagenome assembly CEQQ01 (sample SAMEA2621222, study PRJEB7988) | marine metagenome | biome: marine biome (ENVO:00000447); feature: deep chlorophyll maximum layer (ENVO:xxxxxxxx); material: "saline water (ENVO:00002010), including plankton (ENVO:xxxxxxxx)" | depth 150 m | reverse complement strand
GTGGCGGGAAGGGCACGCCCGCTCAATGCGCGTTTGTACGTCCTGCATAAGGCAGGGGAAGACGCTGGTAGCCTAGAACTAGGCTACTCGCCATCACGAGGTTTATGGTTAGGTTACGCGCTGGGTAGCAACCCCTGGTACACTTTCTGGGTGAGGAATTCTTCGCTAATTAGTCCATGAAGGTGCCATTTAGAGTGCGTCCTGGATGGGTTTTGATGGCCATGCTACTAATATATTCAATCTTCACAACCAGCTCTTTCCAGCGGGCAAGCTCCGAAGTGCGGTCTTTAAAGGCTAGGTTCGTTAAAGAGGAAGTGAAGTCTCTAGGGGTAGATGGGCCTGAAGGCCTTTGGTTTCCGATACCTGGAGCACGAGTTCCGGATAACGATTTGTTTCTTCCTGGATCAGTCCGGTCCTATCGTCGCGGAATGAATCAGGGATTCGATTTCCATTCCGGGGATAGTGGAGTACCCATCGATTTTGGAACCCCAGTTATTGCAGCGGCTTCTGGGGAGTTAGTTCGGGTAGACAAAAACTACGTTGAGCTGGAGCCGAATATTTGGCGTGACCTTATCGAAAGAGTGGCAAAAGAGGGGGCAAGTGATAATCAATTAAACCTTCTTCGGGGACGTCAGGTTTGGATAAAGACTACTGATGGAATGATTCTGCGTTACGCACACTTGCACGACATACGTGATGGAATTCGGGAAGGTCAGCCTGTGTATCGAGGCCAGGTTATTGGTTTCGCTGGTAATTCTGGAACGGATGATGGCGTGCAAGGTACTAGCGATGGTGTTCGTCTTCACTTTGAGGTTTGGATCGATGAAGAGTTCTTTGGTAACGGCCTTGCGCCCGATGAACTGAGGGTTGCGGCTGCTCAATTGTTTGTGGGGCCCTGAGTATGTCTAGTATAGACAAACCTAAGACACAGAATAGTGAAAACTCAGCACTAAAAGATTTGTGGGGTATTTTTTGGGTTCGGGGGTTGGCGTACTTAGCTCTGTTGCTTCTAGCTCTTGTGGTCTTATGGAAATTACGGGAAGGCTATGCTTTTGCTCTGCAGATAGGGCTTATTGGATTTATAATTGCTTATATCCTGAATCCACTTGTGACATTACTTATGCGTATTAGGATTCGTCGTGTGTTTGCAGTCATGATCGTATATTTGTTTCTATTATTGCTTTTCATATTTGGATCTTTTGTAATTACCCGCGTAGTTTCAGAGACAGGACGTTTCGTAAATCTCTTGCCAGCAGCTTTCGACAGCATAGATCTGGAATTAGATAATGCCACCAAGCGGTTGTCTGGACTGATTGATCGGTTACCTGCATTCATCTCTGATCGACTTGGTATGGAGACCGCTGATGAAGAGCTCAACAATCAGGTTCGAAATCAACTTCTCGGTATACTTGCCAGGGCCTCGGAGGGAATTAATACCCTCTTAGAGAAGTTAGTTTCAGAAGGTCCGAACGTCTTAATGGCTGGTGCTACAAATATTCTTTCCACTACTGTACAAGTGTTCCTAATTTTAATCGTAAGTGCCTACTTCTTATACGATTTTCCTCGCTTTGCCTTAAGTTTTAACAGGATCATACCGGTGCATTTAAGGCCGAAATATGTCGATCTCACGAAGAAAGCGGATCAAGCCGTTGGGGGTTATCTTCGCGGCCAGTTGTTGATAACCGTTTTGCTTGGTTTCATGATTTGGGTAGGGCTGTCGATAGCAGGGGTGCCACTGGCCCTAGCAATTAGTTTTCTAGCTGCAATATTTAATTTAGTGCCTTATCTGGGACCAATTGTAGGAGTCATACCGGCTGTACTATTTGGTTTTACTGTGAGTCCGCTGACAGCTATTATTGCTGTTCTAATTTTCTTTGCTGCTAACCAAATTGAAGGTTATATATTGGCACCACTGATCCTCTCGCGGAGCGTGAAGTTACACCCATTAACGGTACTCCTAGCCATCCTGGTTGGAATTGGGCTTTTGGGACTTCTTGGCGCTATTCTAGCTGTTCCTGTAGCGGCTTTTGGGAAATTGGTTATTAACGAGTACGTCCTCAGTAGTCCCTTATATGATGACGCACAGAAGGTATCACCAGAGATGGCTGGCAAAGATAACATTAGGTTAGCCCCTAAACAAGATGCCCATGATTAAATTGTGCGGTAGACAGATGTCCAGTTCTTCTCTTTAGTTGATAAAGCAACGCGTTACACTTCATTGACGTGGTGGGTAGAACTAAGCGAAAGATAGGTCGTTCTCGCCAGCCTGATTTAGAAGCGGTCGGGCTGGTGTTGGTTGCGATTGCCATTTTTTCTTTAGCGGTTTTGACCCCAGTTTTTCCCACTGGAGTCCTTGGTGAGTACCTAAGGGAAGCTGGGTTAACCCACATTGGTTGGGCCACCTATTCTCTTCCTTGGCCCTTCTTGGTTCTTGGGATTATGTTCCTGTTTCGCTTTAACCCAGTTTCGTGGCCAAGAATGTTGACTGGATACGAATTTTCTATTCTTGGGTTATGGATTGTAACGGTACTAGTGGTTCCAGTGAACGCAGGTTCTTGGGGGATCAATCTTAAAGCTGGACTGTCTGGTTTTGGCAATCTGGTTGGTTATCTGGTGGGAGTACTTATCATCACCATTGGGATAGACCTGATGATGGGATGGTTACCTACCCACATGTTTCGTACTCTACTCACCCGACTCTTTGCGCTAGCGAGTGCTATTTTTCGAAGTGCTGTCGCGATGCGTAATTTGGCTAAATCACGAGCGGAGTTTTATGCCGACATTGCTCAATTGCGGAGTGCACTTCAAGATCTTGATCGGGATCTACTTGCGCTAAGTAAACTCTTTCCAGGTAGTTCTGAGCTTGAACGGTGGCGGAAGGAAGTCAACAAGACGCTTGCCGGGCCATCGAAACTTACTCCTGAGTGGCTTGGGGAAGGCCAGGCTGATCAGAAAGCGTGGCAGAAGGCTGTTAAGGGTTTTACGCGAGATAGAGCTCAAGATATGTATCTTCAGTTCCAAAATGAGGGAATGCCGGATTTTGAAGGTTGGTTACGTAAGTGTAAAACCTTGCTGCAGGAGAGCTTTAATGATCCGTCAGGATCTTCTGCTGCGCTAGATGCTTTGCGTAAAGCTATTGACCTTGACCTCACTGCTCTTGCTGAGCGTTATCGTGGTCTTAGTCGAGAACGGGATAACATTCAAGCTACTGTAAAAAAGATGAGTCCAAGAGAACTTGAACGCGCTTCGGTGCAACACGGAAGGCGCTTAGAGCATTATGGGAAGATAGCTTTAGATGCAGCGGATATTGAGATTTATGCTGAGGCGATCAGCCTTTGGCGTAGCTTAGTCGACGCGATCGTCGAATTATCACACAAGTTTCCTGGGCACAGTTCGCTTGTTAAAATTGAAGAACGTTTAAGTGAAGAACTCCGTCGTGGGCGTAAACATCTCCTTCAATTTGAAGAGGTACGAGGAGAGTTAGATAGGCTTGAACGTTCATTGCGGAGTGAGGATACTGTGGAGGCTAATGTTAAAACTTCACTTGAGGACGGCGATGGATTTCTCAATGAGTTATTTGTCGCTGAAGATTCAGTTTCTTCTCCTAAGTTTACAGCAGATTTCGAATCTCTGGGTGGTGAGGTCAGATCGGATGAAACGAAGTTTGCTGCGCCGACTTCGTCATTTTCAGAGATGACGCTAGATTCTAAAGGGCTATCCGCAAATATTACAGACGATCCGAGCATACCTTTAGCCGGCAATAGCCTTGGCGAGATTACAGGGTCACTCCCTACAGAGCAAGAGGCGTCTTTAAGTGAGCAGCTAACTGGGAGTGAAGCTGGTCTTACCGCGGTGGGATCTGACGCTGGTGGTTTACCTATTCAACTTCCAGGACTTGATATTCTTGATCCGATTGATCATACTGACGAAGATCCTGAACAGGTTGCTCGCGAGGTTGAGACTCGTGTTCACAAGATCGACGCGACTTTAGCTAATTTTAATCTTCAGGGACGGGTAGTTTCTAGTGTTAGAGGTCCTACGGTCACCCGTTTCGAGGTTGAACCTGCCCCGGGAGAAAAGATCTCTCGCTTTGCTAATTTGTCGGATGATTTAGCGCTTGCCATGGCTGTTGGGTCGGTACGAATCGAGGCACCAATACCGGGGAAGAGTGTTATAGGTCTCGAGGTGCCAAATGCCAATCGTGACCTAATTAACTTCCGGGAAGCTGCCGAGATTGCGAGTTTCCGGCTCAGTAAGGCACGGTTACCTCTTATTTTGGGAAAATCTATCGATGGCGAAATGGTAGTTGCTGATCTATCAAAGATGCCTCATTTGTTGATTGCAGGTTCAACAGGTGCCGGTAAATCAGTGGCGATTAATACCTTGATTGGGAGTCTGCTTTATAAGTTTCTTCCTACCGACCTCCGCTTTCTTATGATTGATCCGAAAATGGTGGAACTTACGCCTTATGATGGGATACCGCACCAATTGAGACCTGTTGTGACAAACCCTAATGATGCGGCCGATGTATTGCTCGGTGCAGTGACTCACATGGAACGACGATACAAAATGATGAGTAAGATTGGTGCGAAGAACCTAGATCAATATAACGAAAAGGCTCGAAATCTTGATCTACCGGAAATGCCTTTTATAGTTATTGTAATTGATGAGTTAGCGGACCTTATGATCACTAGTCCTAAAGAGGTAGAGTCAGCGATAATGCGACTTGCACAGATGGCCCGTGCAACTGGTATGCACCTGGTTTTAGCGACTCAACGTCCGTCGGTTGATATTCTAACCAGTCTAATCAAAGTTAATGTTCCAGCTCGTATGGCTTTCGCTGTTTCGAGTGGTCACGATTCCCGTACTATTCTTGATAACTTAGGCGCAGAGAGGCTTATTGGACTTGGCGACATGCTTTATTACCAACCTGGTTTGGTGAAACCTGTACGTCTGCAAGGTCCATTTATTAGTGAGAACGAGATCGGTAAGTTATCTAAATTTATGCAGCGGCAGTATTTTGACGATGACTTTGTTGAAGCATACGGTGTGGATTTTGATCCTCCTGCTCTCCGGGACGGAGGAACTGAGGGGATAATTGACTGGAATGATGACAAGCTACGTGTTGCAGCTGAACTAGTCATTGCGGAGGGTCAGGGTTCAGTATCTCGCCTTCAGCGTCGGCTCCAAGTTGGTCATGCCCGTGCAGGGAAACTTATGGACTCGTTAGAGGCCCTTGGTGTAGTTGGTGCCCACGTTGGTAGCAAACCTCGCGAAGTATTGGTTGACACGCAGGAACTACCAAATATATTTGGGAAATAACAGGTTTAACTAGTCCCAATATAATTGAACCTTCATTCGCTTTGGATCATGTTCCGCTACTCTCATAGCCGCTGCAAAATCTTCGAGAGGTAGAGTATGAGAGAGAAGGGGCCTAACCTTCACTGTTCCACTTCGAAGGAGCTCGATACTTTCATTGAAGGTACGATTTACGGCGTAGCTTCCAAATATGCTTAGGTCCTTCCTGAACACCTCGTACGGAGAGAATGAAGCTTTGGCATCTGGGGTGCAGACCCCGAACAACCAAACTTTACCTCTTGCCCGAACATACTGAAAGCAGCTTTCTACCACCGAAGGTGACCCAGTGGCATCTGTAACGATATCAAATCCGTGAGGTGCTAGATTCTTCAAAACACTAGGGGCTTCTTCAGTTAGTAGGGTGTGATCCGCTCCTAAGGAAGCCGCTTTCTTGAGACGACTTGGTAGGCGATCTACAATTGTAACCTCAGTAGCTCCGGCTGCTTTAAGGCTTTGCATGATCAAGCAACCCATAGGTCCGGCACCGAAAATCAGAGTGCGGTCCCCAATGGTAGGGCGTATCGTTTGAATGCCCCATATTACACAGGCCAGAGGTTCAATGAAGGCGCCTTCTTCGAAAGATATTGACCCAATTGGGTACACATTACCCTCGGGGGCGATTACGTAATCGGCAAAGCCTCCAGCTCTTGTAATACCTATTCCCTGCCAATCAAGGCATTGATTGATCTGGTTTTTCTGGCAATTCTCACATCGATTACACGCAATATTCGGGTCCGCAGTGACTCTGTCCCCTGGCTGAAAGCGAGTTACTGAAGTGCCTACCATTTCTATAGTCCCACTAAACTCATGTCCCGGGATAAGTGGGTATTGAGCTGGGTAGCTTCCGTGTAAAATATGAATGTCGGTACCGCATATACCTGCTCGTCTTACTTTAATTAGGATATCTTTCGGGCCAGGCTCCGGAATATCTATATTGCTTAGTAGTATTTGACCGGGTGCTGATATTTGGCCTGTTAGCATACGTATACCCTAACCGACGGGACATTCATTATGGATAGTCTTGGTATACAATTTTGCGCGAGAATTTCAGCCGCGGGACTCATAACTCGTTTTTTAGCCCAATAGCCATAGTAGTTAGTCAAGTAACCATCTACTGTTCTGCAATAAAGAAGTGCTTTCCAAAACGGGTTAACCTTGTACATACTTTAGAAAATTGAGATAAGAAAGTATACAGATTGGCATTTAGCCCACGGCAAGGCCTAGGACCTGTACACTGTTACTAATGCGGCTGGCGTTGTTTTACCTCCTGCTGCTACTCGCGCAGGGTCTATTCTCTGCGCTACTTGCTCCGTGGCCTCCCCCAGACCTCTTTTTTGTTGCCGTCCTTACACTTCTCCGTCGATTGCCTGCTTGGCAGGTTGTCCTTGCGGCTTATGGGATTGGATTTTTTCAAGATTTGATTGGTCACGGTATTTTGGGCTTTCATGCTTTTGGTTTGGCAGGGGCATCGGTGGGCGCATTGTTTGTTAGAACTAGGTTGACGCAATCCGGCATCTTTGAACGAATGGTTCTTGTAGGGGTAGGACTTGGCGGGAAATGGATCGCACTAACAGTTTCAATGGTTTGGATGACAGGTACTTTGGATGTCTTGAGTAGTGCGATCCGGGTTGTGCCGTTTGACATTGGTTTTTCCCTCGGATTTAGCATTTGGTTGTTGCCGCTAGCTGACATTCTATTCAGGCGGGCCTCAGTAATGCGCAAGGAGCTCATGTGATTGCCCGTACACGTATTTTGTTAGCCATTATGTTGACGATACTATCTATTTTTGTTGGGCGGCTTATTTATCTTCAGTTAGCGCAAGCGGAGGCCTTCGATCGGTTGAGTGTCGCCAACTTTTTGGAGGAGCGTCGTATTTCGCCTTTGCGGGGACGGATCTTGGCCCGAGACGGTACTATTATCGCAGACAGCAGAGTTGCCTATGATCTTATGTATCTGGGAGGGGATCTCTATCATTCGACCAGGCTAGGGGCTTTATTGGATATCCAGATTGTTTCTAGCGAACCTGATCCAACCTTGTTTGAAGATAGACGCCAGGGGATTGTTTTAGCATGGAATATAGAGGATCCTTTAGTAGCAGCCGTAGAAGAGCTAGTTGCGGGTCAAGAGAATCTCTATCTTAGAAAGCGTATAGAACGTGTTTATCCAACCAATTTAGCAGCCCAGGTAATTGGTTATACCACCGCTGCTGACCCCGAACGATTTCCCGGTTACGTGAATGAGGAGCTTGTCGGGGTTATGGGCATTGAGGCCGGGTTAGAGGCAAATCTGTTTGGGACACCTGGGCTACGTCGTGTTGAGTTAAATAACCGTCGGTCGATTCTCCGTACCCAGGTTGTATTACCGGCCGTACCTGGTGCAGACATTACTCTGACTATTGACCCAACGCTGCAGAGAATAGCCGAGGATGTTTTGATCGGAGCTCTGAACTATATTAATTCTGATCGTGAATTGGTGGGACTTCCTTTTGTCGATACTGTTCGGGGGGCTCTCATTGCGTTGGATCCGCGTTCCGGGGAAATTTTAGCAATGGCTAGTTCACCCAGTTTTGACCAGAATCTTTTTACTAAGCGTCCGATTGAATCTCAAACTATTGACCCAGTACTGCGAGACAAAGAGAATGTTCCGCTTAGTAATCGTGCGGTGCAAGCCTATGCCCCTGCTTCGACATTTAAGGTGGTGGCTGGTTCAGCTCTGCTAGAACATGGTTACGTAGGTCCAAATACCGTCTTTCCTTGTTCACCGCGTCTTTCGTTAGGTGGTCGGACATGGGAGAATTGGGCTGCATATCATAAGGGTGGCTACACGGTACGAGAGGCACTTGCTGACAGCTGTAATACCTATTTTTGGCACGCAGCAGCGAGTACTCCGGAAGTCCTAAACGGTTGGGGACCGTTTATAGAGGATCTTGTAGATCGTGCTTATCAACTAGGGTTTGGTAAACCTGTCGGTTTGGGCTTAGACGAGGAGAAAGCAGGTAGGATCCCGGACCGAGTTTGGGCAGATCAGAATTACGAGTACGGATGGGTACCGGGGTTTACATTGAATACCATGATTGGGCAAGGGGATTTGCTCGCTACACCGATACAGGTGGTTCAAATGATGGCGACAATAGCAATGGACGGTTGGAACGTGACTCCTCAGCTAGTTTTTAAGGTTGGCGAGAGACGTATTCCGGCAGAAGCTAAAGTAATACCGGGCCGTTACTGGGGCACCCTGCAAGAGGGGATGCGAATGATGTTTACTGATTATCCGGCAAGGGATTTGATGGGGCCTAAGGTCTTCCCGATTTCGGTTGCAGGTAAGACTGGCACTGCTGAGACTTCCAAAGGTAGTGATTATACTCACGCGTGGTTCACGGGCTATGGTCCTATTGATGACCCTGATCTGGCTCTAGTGGTGTTTATTGAGCATGGCGGTTCAGGGAGTCGTGTCGCAGTTCCAGTCGCGCGGGATTTTATGACATCCTATTGGGGTATAGAAGAAGTTCAATCTCAATAGGGGTATGGTCCGAGGTGAAACTATTTTTGTTCAACCTTAGCGTTGCTTATTGCTTCTAATTGAAATGCCATATCATGCTTGTTAACGTTAGTTTTTTAATAGAAAATGGGTAATAAACCTACCGGTAAAGCATTAGCGTAGTAAATGGCGGATCAGCATAAGCCTTTGTTTATTTCATGCTTGCTGTGTTAGGCGCCTCCTTAATACGTTGTTTTGTTAGTAACTAAACTGTCATGATGTTTGTTTATGGAAATATTCGAATTCTTGAGACAACCGTGGCCTTGGTATATAGCAGGGCCAATTATCGGTCTAATAGTACCGCTGTTACTGATCCTTGATAATAAGCACTTTGGTATCTCGTCTAACTTTAAGCATCTGTGTGCAGCCATTATGCCCGGTGACCTACCCTACTTTCGATATGAGTGGAGAAGAGAATCTTGGAATCTTGTCTTTGCGCTTGGGATAGTAATCGGCGGCTTCTTGGGTGGGATTTTGATTGCTAATTCAGACTCACTGATAGTGGCTGAGTCGACGCGAAAAGCCTTAACTACTCTCGGTATAAGTGTAGATGGTGGATTGGCTCCCAATACTATTTTCAGTTGGGGTGGTTTATTTACCTTAAAGGGTTTTTTACTGATGGTCTTCGGTGGTTTTCTTGTAGGGTTTGGGACCCGTTATGCGGGGGGATGTACTTCGGGTCATGCGATTACTGGTTTATCGCAAATTCAATTGCCATCGCTGATTGCTGTCGTTGGGTTTTTCGTGGGTGGACTGGTAAGCACTCACATTGTACTTCCATTAATTTTCGCTCTGTAAAGGGGATTGTATGAACACCAAAACTCGCCTAACTAATCCAAGCCTAGCTGAGCAGTCAGCAAGAATGTCGGCACTTTACTACTTTCGCTTCCTTATAATCGGTTGTTTTTTTGGGTTTGTCCTCGTCAAGGCTGAGGTCGTATCCTGGTACCGAATTCAGGAAATGTTCCGATTCCACTCGTTTCATATGTTTGGCGTGATCGGTAGCGCGATAATCGTCGGCATGATTTCGGTATATCTATTACGTAGGTTAGGTACCCAATCCCTTGCAAAAGAGAGGATTACCGTTCAGCGTTACCCTGCCACCTATTTCCGTTATGCCATAGGCGGTAGTGTGTTTGGGATTGGTTGGGCTTTGACTGGTGCTTGCCCTGGGCCCATACTTGCTCTTATTGGTGGAGGTATGACGGCTTTCCTTATTGTCTTAGTCGCCGCGATTCTTGGAACCTGGGTATATGGATGGTTGAAACCTAAATTGCCACATTAAGTACTTCTTGTTTACAACTTCCTTTTCGCATTTATTTGTTTGTCCCAGGTATGCTAAAAGAATGGTTGAGAACTTTAAGGAAGGCAAACAGGTTAATGAAAATACGGGCTACGAGACTCGCATCGTTAATAGACTGCGTCGGCTAGAGGGTCAGGTAAGAGGTCTCCAGCGTATGATTCTAGAAGACAGGTCTTATCACGAAACTCTTACCCTTCTAGCAGGTGTACGGAATGCCTTGGATTCTACTGGAGAAGTAATTCTAGAGGCAGAATTGTTAAAGGGTCAGGGTAGTACAGCAGCAAGGCGTAACGAAGTCAAAGGTATTATTTCTGCTGTGAAGTTGTTACGTGGGTAAGGACTCAGAGGTGCTAGTTTATCTAGAGGGCGGCTCTTAGAGCTTCTCCAAGCGCCTCAATATCTTTCTCGTCGTTGTATACATTTGTGGAAATCCGAATTGATTGTCCTCTGAAAGATAAAACAACGTTTCTCGTTGAAAGGCAATATCGTAAATGTTCCGGATCGATTCCAGGCGGTAGGCCCAGTCCAGTAAGATGGGAACCACGCCAAGACTTAGCCTCTATTGTGTATCCGAAACTTTCAATTTCTTGGAATAAGTCGCGGGTCAATACCTCAGCGTAAGTTTGGATTCTAGCGGGATCCCAATTAATTATTTGCTTAAGTGCAGCTTTGAGCATTGGCATAAGAATGAAGTTGCTAGGTTCACCTACGTCGTAGCGTAGGGAGCCCGGTCGGTACTCATCCTGATAGTTGACTAGATTTGTGAAGTCCTCGCTACCCAGCCGGTCAATCCAGCTTTCTTCGAGAGGAATGCCGTCATTGAAACGCGACCCATACCAGGCAAGGCCGATGCCGTAAGGACCCATGAGCCACTTATAACCTGCACAAATGAGAGCGTCAGGTTGTAGTGCCCTAATGTCAAAGGGTAGAGCCCCTACGGATTGGGTACCGTCGATGATGAAAGCTGCACCAACTTCCCGCGCTCTTATCCCGATCTCTTTAAGAGCAAATCGGGAGCCATCAGACCAATGAACATGACCCAGTGTTACAACTGCAGTGTCATTGTTAATAGATTCAAGAATTCGATTACTCCATGACTCTGCTCGCTTAGGTGTTTTAGGTGGAGCGACAAAGCGTAATTCGATTCCTTGTGATTCCAGGCGGCGCCAAGAGTAAACGTTGCTTGGAAACTGTTCTGCTGCGAGGATTATGTTCTGTTTAGGTTCTATTTGTAGGTTGCGAACAACTGTTGCTATTCCATAAGAAGCTGCTGGGATTATAGACACCCGATCAGGGTCTGTCGCATTGACTAATTGCGCGAATAGTTCTCGGACCTCACGAATCTCGTCAAAAAAGTGGTGCGGTTCGATCCAACTGGGGTCCAGAAAACCTTGGATAGCGGTGGTACCTGCCGCCTTGACTTTATGTGAGTAAGGCGCCAAGTAGGCGTTGTTAAAGTAGTGCAAATTTCTAGGAAGGGAAAAAGAGTCCCTCTGGCAATCTAGCGGGTCAGGTATCATGGAATAAAAGACCAAGAAACACCGAAGGCGTGACGGGTAGGTTGGTAGGGTCTGGGTTTACCAGAAAGCTGCTTAAGATTGATTTATAGCCTCTTTATCCACCGATCGCTATCATGGTTCTTGGTCTATGAACAGGGGTGATGACCCCACTAGCAACTTTCCTATGAGCTGCGACCAGGAACAAATCTTGTAGCGCCTTGATAGGATTACCATTATTGAGAGCTTCTCTTGCATCTATTTCCCGGTCTGTCATTAGGCAGGGTCGTATTTTCCCGTCGCTTGTGAGGCGCATTCGGCTGCAAGCACCACAAAATGGTTCACTTATAGGATTTATAAATCCTATTGCACCAGACCAACCTGGAATGCAAAATAAACGAGCCGGAGCTGAAGGATCATTTGTGACCGGACTGAGAGGACCGAATTCCTGTTCAATCATGACTCGGGCTTCTTTTCCCGAGATGAAGGAGTTCTGCCAGGCCTCGGGCTCAGCATTGTTGAGATGCATATATTCGATAAAGCGGACGTGATACGGTTTTTCGCGAGTAAGTTCTGCCAAAGACGTAATTTCTGTTTCGTTGATGTCTCGTACTATCACTGCGTTGAGCTTTACTGGTTCCAGACCTGCCCTTTCAACAGCTTCTATTCCACGCCATACCTGTTCAATGTCGCCACCTTGGGTCGCAGTGTTAAAGACCTCAGGGGTGACCGCATCTAAGCTGATGTTGACTCTATCTAGGCCGGCTTCCAGGAGTTCAGGAAGTCGGCGAGCGAGGAGACTAGCATTTGTGGTGATGGCAACGTCCTTGATGCCAACGACATGTTTAGCGTGACTTATCATTTTAGCAAGACCCTTGTGTAGCAAAGGTTCACCGCCGGTGAAACGGACGGAGCTAAGTCCAAGGTTAGAAGCTGCTTCAATCACGTTAGCAACGTCCTTGATTGAGACAGTGTTCTGTGGTTCCAGGGATCCTTCGCCAAGAGGATCGCAATAGAAGCAACGGTAGTTGCATCGAGGAGTTATGCTTATACGTAAGTCCCGAACTACTCGGCCGTATTGGTCTACGAGTGTGTTCACCGCACTAGTTCTCGGTTCCGCATGTTAGCTGATGGTAACGTATTTAAGTGTTGTTGTGTGACCCCAATCAATTGCTGGGTCTCCTTAGGCTTGCAAAAACATTCATGTAGACTTCCCTAATTTTGGTAACCAACTGCCATAATACCCACCAGACCAGTAATGGTCTTCACTGGTCCACGTTAATAGTACTTCAATTACTTGATTAAAATGGATCTTTGAAGCAAAGCGGGTACGAAGAAACCATAATTCCAAAGTTCCGGCAAGCAAATCCCGATCTGCGCTGTTTTTAAGAGTTCCAAGCCGGAGAGCATAGACTACAGTCCGGTTAACTGCTAGGTCGAATAGAATAGTTCGCGAGTGGGTTTCAGAGTCGTTTATAGGGCTGTCCAATCTAACCACTTGGTATTTCTTAATGCCCAAATACCATTGTACTAGGTATAGCCACTAAATTTCTTGGAATACTAATACCATCATTGTTTCTGGATTGCTCTTCTACCACTCAGGTTACCGCTAAAGCCAGCAAGGTTAATCATTAAGTGGAAGCATCCGGTTTATTAACGAACGGCTAGGGCTTCCCCTAAATCTGTGATGTCACGGAATACATAAGTTGGCCGAATGTCACTCGTTTCTATTTCCTCTTCAGTGGAAACGCCGGAAAGCACCAGGATAGTAGATATACCAGCGGCGTTACCCCCAGCAATATCGGTTGTCAGGCGGTCTCCAACCATTGCAGCTCCTGTTGCCGCAGGACCTAAACGACGAAGAGCTTCTTCGAACATATGAGGATTAGGTTTGCCAATTACCGTGGGGGAAACACCGGAACTAACTTCTAGTACTGCGATAATAGCACCAGCACCTGGTAACGGGCCGGTTTCTGTAGGGTAGGTCGCATCAATATTAGTGGCTATGAAAAGGGCTCCCTCATTAAGCAAACGACTTCCCATAGCAAGTAGCTCGTACGTAAGAGAGTTCCTGGTGAGCCCCGCGACTACAGCCTCTGCCGCTTCACCGTTTCTGACTTGTTCGGGGCCAATAACCTTAAATCCTTGTGTTTCCATAGCACGTATGAGTCCAGATTCCCCCACGACATAAACAGTTTTCACTGTCGGATGAACATGTTCGATATAACTAGCGGTGGCTTCCGAAGAAGTCAGTATTCGGTTAGGATTAACATCTACACCAAATCTAGCTAGCTTCTCGGTATATTGACTAGCTACCCTCATGGCATTATTGGTGGCCAAAACGAACGGTAAGTCCAGAGAGTTAAGCCTAGCGAAAAACTTATCGATACCAGGTTGCGGCGTTTCGCCATGCCAAAGCACACCATCCATGTCCAAGATTAAGCTTTTGATCTCATGCATGCTTTTCAGATTACCTCGATTGAAGCAAGTTGCGACTATAACTTTGAACCAAGACGGTTTTTAAGGGCTTCTATCAAGCCACTCGGGGGGTTAAAAGGTAAAGTTACTGGCTCATGGATTAGTGCACTCTGAAAGATTCCCAAGAGCAAGTTGAACTCTGTTAAAGACTGCCGGAGATGGGTTGGGTGAAGTTTGTTCTCGTCTTCAAGCCAATCAAATACTGCTTCAGTAAGACCTGCTTGTCCTAGGGTATCCTGAATGCGGTATTCGTGCTCACCGAATTCTTTTTCAGCGTCCGGGGTTCCTAGTTCCCAACCCACCATGGTCCAGTGAGCAAAACCTTGTGTACCTAAAACGGCAATCCGCTTATGGTGGTATTGGCTTTCATCATCATTAGTGTAAGGTGAAACTGCAGTACCAAAGGTGACATTTGCCCGTACCCCGTTAGCGTATTCAATAGTAGCCGTAGCATGCCGGGTAGATGGCGTAAGGTCTTCTAATGGCCTTCCGTCTGCCACTTGTCCAAAAACCCGGATTGGTTTCGAATTGTCAAGATAAGACGAAACGAGTTGCAGGATATGAGGTCCTTGGTCGACCGGGGTAGAGCGGGCACTTGCGTCAACAAAGCGGATGTCGCCAATTCTACCGGCAGAAACTTGTTTTTTGAGCTCGAGGTTGCGAGGGTGAAAGTGTAATTGTGTATTTACGCAAAACTTGGTTTTGGTATTACCCGAAAGTTCTATTAGGTCCCGCCAATCGTCACCGTCTACAGCTATGGGCTTTTCCACAATGACTGCTGGTACCCCGTATTCAGATGCCTTTTTCATGAGTGGATAACGGAGTCGTTTGCCACTTCCCCGAAGGGTTGGCGAGGTTACAATGTGAAGCAGATCAGGATTTTGCTCTTCTAGCATCTGGTCAAGATCGACATATTGGTTTTTGATCCCGAACTCTGAACCGAAAGATGTAAGTAATTCTTTGTCCATGTCGCAGATTGCTACAATTTCTCCTTGCTCTACATACTTATATGCTTGGGCGTGCCCACGAGCTCGGCCTCCGCAACCAAGAATAGCGCTTCTATACATTTGATACCTCCGTGCTTCAGTAAGAAAGATTCTCAGTATTCTACCCCCAGTGCTTGGGTAATTGGTGCCATTAGAATAGTTCCATGAAGATCGAAGAGTTTCTAGAGAGCATTAGGGTTGGTGAATTGCCATCAGAATTATCCATGGCGTTAACTGCACTTTGGTTGGATGCGAGAGGAGATTGGACGGCTGCGCATGACCAATTACAGGACGCAGGTGATTTAGGCTCCGACTGGGTCCATGCTTATCTTCATAGGAAAGAGGGAGATCTCATTAATGCTGCTTACTGGTACCGTCGGGCTAAGCGTAAGGTATTTGAGGGTACGTTTAAGCAGGAATGGGATGCAGTGGTCTTGGAGCTACTTACGTCTACGGGATAAGAGGTAGGTTTTCGACCACGTGTTTTAGTGACGATTGTCTTGAATTTGGTCCGGTAAAAACCGAGATTAGTTGGTTAAAAAGTGAACTGCTACGTGGTTAATCCTGGATATGATAGATAGCTGAATAGTGGTTATAAGGGTAGTTGTTTCTTTACCGTACACTATTAAGACTCACCCTGGATGATTACCTCGTAGCCGGCATCCTGAAGAGCTTTCGTGCCTTGGTGCATTCCGGCATGATCATCAAAAGCTATTCTGAGCGCACCTCCTGCCTCGCGAATCGACAGAACCTCGATGTCACAAATATTTACATTTGCGTTGCCAATTGCCTGGGTTACTAGGGCAAGTTGTCCTGGCCTATCTGGTAATGCCAGTACCACCTCGAATCTTGCTGGCAATAAACTGCGACGTACCACCGGTATTTCGTCCCGAATGTTTTTTGCTCGTGTAGCTCGTTCCAGGAATTCAGCGGGTCTATCAAGATTGTCTGAAAGGCGCTGCAGTTGAGTAGCGAACCTATGTAATGATTGTTTTAAGGCTGTACCGTTAGCGACAACCATGTCACGACTCATTTGTGGATTACCGGAGGCCACTCTGGTGAGATCCCGGAATCCGCCAGCTGCTAGAAGCATCATTAGATCTTTATCCTGGTCGTTTGAAATTAACTCAGTTAACGCCACAGCTGCCAGATAAGGGAGATGGCTTACTGAAGCCACAAGTCGATCGTGTTTTTTGGGATCCATGTGAAGAGGCTGGGCACCAAGATGCCTAACAAAGTACTCGATTTGTTGTAGAGCTACCTGGTTTGTCGCTGAAGTAGGGGTTAATACCCAAACAGCGTTTTCAAGCAATGAGGCATCAGCATGATTAACTCCATTGCGTTCACTTCCAGCCATTGGGTGGCCGCCAACGAATTGGAGGTTACATAAGCCCTCAACCACTTCTTCCTTTACGCTTCCGACATCAGTGATTAGACAGTCTTTCTTAAGGTAATTAGCTAGTTCTAGCCCTAGAGGAACAAGGGAACGCACTGGTGAGGACAAAATTACCAGATCAGCATGTTTTAACCAATTACCAGGTATCGTATGTGCCTCATCAATTATGCCTAGGCTTATCGCGGTTTCTAGAGTCTGTTGGTCCCTATCAAAACCAATCACTTTGTGAGCAAGAAAACGCTGGCGTATGCCCAGTCCGACAGATCCACCTATAAGCCCTACGCCTGCCAGGACAATAGTTCCAAACAGTGGCGAAGGTTTTGTCACAGACTTTTACCTAGGGCTTTCACAATAGCACTGACTCTTTCCATTAGGTCGTGGAATTCTGAGTTGTCTAATTGCTGAGCTGCGTCCGATTTAGCCGACTCAGGATCAGCGTGCACTTCGATAATTAAACCGTCGGCCCCAGCAGCAGTGCCGGCTAAGGCAAGCGATGGTACCAGTGATCTTTTCCCTGCCGCGTGACTAGGGTCAACCCAAACTGGTAGGTGGGAGAGTTCTTTTAGGACAGGCACAGCGCTCACATCGAGTGTAAACCGGGTAGAAGTTTCGAAGGTCCGTATCCCTCTTTCACAAAGAACTACGTTGGGGTTGCCTTGAGACAAAATGTATTCAGCTGCCTGGAGATATTCACTAATACTTGTCGAGATGCCCCGCTTAAAAAGTACTGGTTTTCCTGAGGCACCTACTTCAGCCAGCAGGGCAAAGTTCTGAGTATTCCGTGCACCAACCTGCATCATATCGGCTTTTTCTGCAACACTTTCAACAAGTTCAGGGGCAGTTACTTCCGTTACAATAGGGAGGCCAGTGGATTCCTTGGCTTCAGCTAGTAGTTCAAGACCAACTTTGCCAAGTCCCTGAAAGCTATAGGGACTTGTTCTTGGTTTAAAAGCCCCACCTCGGAGGACCCTAGCCCCGTTACTTAGTGCTATGTTTGCGGCTTTTTCTAGCTGTTCGCGGCTTTCTACTCCACAAGGTCCCGCAGCGACTACGAAATGTCCGTTCCCGGTTTTTACGTTCCCAATCTTCACAAAGGAATCCTCAGATCGGAATTCTCTCGAGGCTAATTTAAACGGTTGGGTTATTGGAACTACCATCTCGACGTCCCGGAAGGCCCGAAGTCTCTCTCGGACATTATGGGTAGGCGCTGGACCGATTGCTCCGATAACCGTTCTCGACTCTCCTTTGCTCAGGTGCGGGGTGAAGCCTAGCGATTTGATCTCACTTAAGACGTGATCAATCGATTCTAGTGGGGCTTGTTTTTTCATAACTACAACCATAGAAATCTCCAATTCATCCAGGTTCAAATACTTAGGTTAAGGGTTGACCCCACCAAGATAAAGATGTTTTTAGTGGTCTTTCATTTAAGGGAGGTCCCTACCAGAAGAAAACTGTCGAAGTGCGTGTATGCGGATAGCCGTAAACATCACCGTCCATCACGTCACACCTTTCGGTTGGTCGAGACATGGGAAGGAGTGTATGGGAGAGCAAGGGGAGATGTCAAGGGAGAAGCCTGTGATCACGTTTGTAATTGACGAAATATAGGGAGTTTGACACGCCTAATTTTGTGCTAGATTAAATACCCATGTCTACGGACCTTATGTAGTACGGATGATTTTGCTATACAAAGGGAACCTCTAAATTATGCTTTGGGGCTTAGAAGATGTTCGAGACACAGGTCGTAGTTTATGCCTTGCCGGAAGTCAACACCCAAGTCTTCGACTGTGACCGTGCCAAGGGCCTCTAACATGGCATCGCGTACCCGGAGCCAGACAGTCGATTGCGCATGACAACGACCAGCCTCTGGGCAGCCCTTATGCCATTTTAGGCTTACGCAACTTAACGGTGCGACAGGTCCATCAATCGCTCTGACCACGTCCTTTAGATTTATTGTTGATGGTTCAGCGGAGAGAGAATACCCACCACCCGTACCTTTTTTTGAAACGATAATCTCTCGCGCTGATAGGGTTGCAAGTATCCGTACGAGGTAAGGTCTTGCCACGCCGGTTGCGGCACTAATATCATCACTGCTAACCCAGTAAGACCGCGATTTAGTGGCGAGATAACCGAGGGCTTGAAAAGCGTAGATGTCAGTTGCTGTAAGCCTCATGAAACTACTCCAGTCTTCGGGAGGGGAGATAGGTTTATGTCAATACACCCTAGTCTAGCAAGTGAGTGGAATTTAGGCTTCTTGCCGTTCAGTTAAGCGTCGGACTAAAAGCAGTAACGTGAATGCGGCTATGGCTAAGAGAGCTGACAGGGTTAGTGCCACATCAAGGTCTTTTTCTAACGCTGCATATATGGCTAGTGGTGTGGTCCTAGTTCGGCCAGCAAGACTTCCAGCGACTACGATCGTAGCGCCAAATTCCCCTAGAGCTCGTGTCCACATTAGGATACAGCCTTCGACAAAACTAGGCCAGCTGAGAGGTAGAGTTACTCGCCAAAAGGTGCGCCAGCGGCTGGCATGGAGAGTTATAGCAGCAGCTTCGAGTTGATGAGACTGAACACTGAATCCTGCTTTCATAGCACGGATGAACAGGGGGCTGGCGACAAAAATTTGCGCTAATACCACTGCCACGCTGGTAAATGCCAAAGACATTCCTAGTTCATCCAGAGGTCGGCCGATTAATCCGCGCCTACCAAAAACTAAAAGTAGGCCCACGCCTGCGACCACTGGTGGTAGAACTAAGGGTATGTCTAGCAGAGCTTCTAGGAAGCGGCGCCCAGGGAATTTGTAGTGCGCTAACAGGTAGGAGACCGGGGTACCGAGAGTGATAGTGACTAATAAACTTATTCCTGTGGTAATTAGGCTTAAACGAAGTGCCTGGGTAACCGTGGGGTTTAATAGGGAAGATAGGAAGTCCGGCGTGAGTGCACGTAATACAAGGACCAACACCGGCAACACTAAAAGTACAATTAAAACACTACCAGCAGCTAAAACTAGGCCCCGAGGGAGAAATACTTTCACGGGGAAATGAATCCGTATTGTGAAATTATATTCTGACCCGGACTTGATAATACGAAATCGATGAATTTGATCGCGAGTTCAGGGTTTCTACCGTTGGAAAGAAGGGCGATTGGAAAGCGAGCTACTGGAGATAACCCTTCCGGTATAGGGAGTTGCTTCACGCCTTGAAGGTTGTGTAGGTCACTTCGATATACGATCGTTACGTCGGCTTCGTCCAGCATTACCTTTGCGGCAGCTTGTCGAACGCTAATCTCTTCTGAGACGAGGTTGCTTAACACCTTTTGAGAAAATCCTACGCCATATATCTTTTCAAGCCTAGTTAGAAGTTGGCGGGCGTACCGGCCCGCTGGTACTTCTGGCGTTGCCAGTACAAGTAGGATTCCAGATTCTGCCTGGAGGTCTTTGGGGCTGACGAGGTTAGAATGAACCGGAGTAATTATGCTGAGCAGATTAAGGGCAAAGACCTTTGGGATGGTTATGGTTAGTCCTGCATCTATAATCCTTGTCATTTGTGTTTCATCCGCACTAGCAAACACGTCTGCAGGTGCTCCTTGTAGTAATTGAGAGCTCAGAATAGATGAACCAGAAAAATTCAACGTCACATTTGTACCCGGGTGCTGCGTTTCAAAGACTGCAGCAACGGTACTGAATGCCTCGGTCAGACTAGACGCTGCAAAAACCGTAATATTAGCAGCAGACACCAAATTAATTAAGGCCATAAGGCAAGAAACTATTAGTAGGTTTCGCATGTCTTACTGTTGAGGATACCAGGACGCGAAAAGCAAGTCCTACTTGGTTCTGTTGATTTATGAGGGGAAGGATCTTGGGGTATGTCATACTGGCGTTTGGTTTAAGGATGTGTAACTGAGTAATTTCGGTGATTGACCAGGGGGTAAACATGCCTGGAGTAGCAATTATAGGGGCACAGTGGGGTGATGAAGGAAAGGGCAAGGTAGTTGATGCTCTTGCCAATAACGCTGACTTCGTAGTCCGGTATTCTGGTGGGGCGAACGCTGGCCACACCATTGTTGTTGGAAATGATGTCTTCAAGCTTCACCACCTACCTTGTGGCGTATTGCACGACCAACCTGTGTCCATTCTTGGTGGTGGCATGGTTGTTGATCCGTGGTCGTTACTGGAAGAGTTAGAGCAACTTGGGAGGGTGCGTGATGTTGGGAGAGTGCTGATTTCTGATGAAGCACACCTTGTTTTGCCGCACCATCGTAAGAATGATGAAGGAGGTGGTTTTGTAGGAACAACGGGTCAAGGTATTGGGCCAGCGTATAGTGATAAGGCGCGCCGTGTGGGGTTGCGCGTTGGTGATTTGCTAGAAATTGACCACCTTAAAGAATGTTTAGGACGACTTCTAGAAGCTAAACCAAACTCAACCCAACGCGTGGGCTGGACCTCGGTTAACGCTGCGTTGGAAGACCTTGATGAAGTTCGTAGTGATTTGATTCCACTAGTTGCTGATACCGGTCGGATGATTCGACAGGGACTTAGGGAAGGTAAGCGTGTTCTTTTTGAAGGTGGTCAAGGGACAATGCTTGACCTTGGCTATGGAACCTATCCATTTGTGACTAGTAGCCATCCCACAGTCGGAGGGATTCTTGTTGGTTCTGGTGTGGGTCATAAGGCTCTAAATGGCGTTTACGGCGTCGTGAAGGCTTTTGCCACCCGGGTGGGGAATGGACCCTTTCCGACGGAGATCGAAGATGCGGAAACCGCCCTCAGGCTGCGTGGCAGTGGTAAGAATCAATGGGATGAGTACGGTACAACTACTGGGCGTCCGAGGAGAGTAGGTTGGCTTGACCTTGTCCAACTCCGTTATGCTGTGGAGATTAATGATTTCGAGGGATTGGTTGTCACCAAACTTGATGTGCTTTCTGATTTTGATGATGTCCGTGTATGTGTTGCTTATAGAAACGGGAAGCCGGTTTATCAAGACATGCCTGGTTGGGGTGAGCTTCGTGGTTTGGGTAGTCGGTTGGCGCTACCGAAAGAGGTTATTGGTTACCTCAGTTTGATTGAGCGTGTTACTGGGGTTCCCGTTGTTATGTTCTCGACAAGCCCAGACAGAGAAGACACTTTTGGTGAGGTTAAGTGGTAATAAGTTCTGCTAAGCGGCCAGTTGACTGCGGTTTGGTTGGTAATTCTTTAGTAAAGTAATGAAGAAATACCCTTGTTCGTTCTAGCCGTGCATTAAATGACTGTTAACGCTGATCTATAGCCTTGAATGTTCTTCCTCGTGGGCCTTCGTAGACAAGTCGGGGTCTCATTAGACGGTTATTGGCGTATTGCTCAAATAGGTGAGCCATCCATCCGGAGATTCGGGCAACGGCAAAAATTGGTGTGTACATATCTATGGGAAACCCAAGCATGCGGTAAACAGAGGCAGAAAAAAAGTCGACGTTCGGGCGTATTTGTTTACCTTGACGCTTCATTTCGCGAGTCATGACTTCTTCCATTTCGAGGCTCATTACAAACCATTTTCTATCTCCGGATTCTTCGGCCAGATGTCTAGCAACTTCTTTTAGTATCACAGCCCTAGGGTCCAATACCCGATATACGCGATGGCCAAAACCCATTACCCGGCCGTGGGGTTTTGAAAGGATGTCAAGGACATAACCTTCTACATGCTCCACTTTATCGATAGCCTCAAGGGCGTTCATTACTGCGGTGTTGGCTCCGCCATGAAGAGGTCCTTTTAGAGAAGCTATTGCCGCTGTAATGGCGCTATATACATCTGTGCCTGATGATGCGGCAGTTCGGGCGGTAAAAGTACTGGCGTTACAGCCGTGTTCGGCGTGAAGCACTAGGGCCACATCCATCGTTTGAGTGGCCGCCAACGTTGGTTTTTTTCCGTTGAGCATGTATAGAAAATTTCCAGCGATGGATAGACCCGGATCAGGCGGAATTGGTTCGAGGCCCTTCCGGATACGCTCGAAGGCAGCAGTGATGGTGGAAAACTTTGCTAGCAGGGATGTACCGATGCGGTGGGAATTACCCAGGTCGATATCCTCAGAGTTATTATCTAAAGAAGCGAGTGCAGAGACAGCGGTGCGGATCGCATGGATTGGTTGTGTGTCAGTTGGGATCATCCTAAGGA
>CEQQ01026582.1_pt1 | contig 22726 bp, 24 predicted proteins | sample 531041 | NCBI WGS metagenome assembly CEQQ01 (sample SAMEA2621222, study PRJEB7988) | marine metagenome | biome: marine biome (ENVO:00000447); feature: deep chlorophyll maximum layer (ENVO:xxxxxxxx); material: "saline water (ENVO:00002010), including plankton (ENVO:xxxxxxxx)" | depth 150 m | reverse complement strand
GATCACATCGTGTTGAAGGCAGTTGAACAGGAAGAAGTAACCACCTCTGGTTTGGTTATTCCTGATTCAGCAAAAGAAGCTCCTCAACATGGTCACGTTGTCGCGGTTGGTCCTGGAAAGTTAAGTGATACTGGACAGATGATCGATATCGATCTTTCCGAAGGCGATAATGTTTTATATCAAAAATATACAGGACAGGAAGTAACAGTAGATTCTCAGGAATATATTGTAATTCGCTTTCAAGATGTCTTGGCTAAACTCGTAGACTAGTAGCAGTAGAGTATACACTCGGGGGGAGGCCCCAAATGCCCGCGAAATCACTTCGTTTTGAAGAGGATGCACGCCGCGAGTTATTGCATGGTGTTGATGCTTTGGCTAATGCAGTCAAAGTTACACTTGGACCACGCGGTCGTAATGTAGTTTTGGATAAGAGTTATGGACCTGCCACTATTACTAAAGATGGTGTCACTGTCGCAAAGGAAATAGATCTTGATGATCGTTTTCACAATATGGGCGCACAACTTGTAAAACAAGTTGCTGTACGTACTAATGAAGTCGTTGGCGATGGAACTACTACAGCTACTGTTTTAGCGCAGGCTATTTTCCGTGATGGCATTAAAAATATTGCTGCGGGCGCTAATCCTATGTCTATACGCAGAGGTTTAGAGAGCGCAGTTAGTGTATTGCAGCCCGAATTATTGAAGCTTGCTGTACCTGTTGAAGATAAAGAAACAATAGCTGATGTAGCTGCTATTTCTGCTAATGAACGTCGTGTCGGTGAGCTTATTTCCGATATTATGGAACAGGTCGGTCGTGATGGTGTAATCACCATTGAAGATGGACGTGGATTAGATTATGAGACTGAGATAGTCGATGGATTACAAATTGAAAGAGGAATGATATCTCCATATTTTGTTACTAACCCTGATCGCATGGAGTCAGTTTTAGATGATCCTTATATTCTGATAACTAATGAGACTCTTAAAGAAGTTAATCAACTATTACCTATAGTTGAGAAAGTTCTGCAGGTATCAAAAAATCTGGTCATTATTTGTGAAGATTTGGTAGACGAAGCTTTATCTACTATGGTTGTGAATAAGATGAAAGGTACTTTGAATGTTTTAGCTATTAAGGCGCCTTCATTTGGTGATCGTCGTAAGGAAATGTTAGAAGATATCGCTATTCTTACAGGCGGTACTTTTGTGACGACTGACATGGGTAGGACTTTAGAAGATACACAGATAGCTGATCTGGGTAGAGCTCACCGTATTGTTTCTGAAACGAATAACACTACTATTATTGAAGGTATCGGCAGTGACGAAGCTATTCAAGCTCGTATACGCCAGATACGTGCACAGATACGTGATACGGTTTCTGATTTTGATAGAGAAAAATTACAGGAGCGGTTAGCAAAACTCGCTGGTGGTGTAGCTGTTATTAAAATTGGCGGAGCAACAGAAACTGAAGTTAAGGAAAAGAAATTCCGAGTTGAAGATGCTTTGTCATCTACGCGATCTGCAGTAGAGGAAGGTGTTGTACCTGGTGGAGGAGTTGCCTTGCTCCGTGTACAAGGAATTTTGGATACTTTAATTGAGGAAATGGAAGGCCAAGAAGAGGTTACAGGGGTACGTATTCTTCGAGAAGCTCTTGAAGCTCCACTTCGTCAAATTGCTGAAAATGCAGGCCAAGAACCATCTGTTGTTGTAGATCGTGTCAGGTCTGCTGCTAATCCTAATGTTGGTTATGATGCTTCGACTGGTGATATGGGCGATATGTTCAAGTTGGGTATAGTAGATCCCGCGAAGGTAGTTAGAATTGCTCTAGAAAGTGCAGTTTCAGTTTCTGCGATTATGCTTACTACGGAAGTAGCTGTTGGAGAACTACCTGAACCAGCAGCTCCTGCTGCCCCAGACATGGGTGGTATGGACATGGGTGGTATGGGCGGCATGCCTGGCATGGGTGGTATGCCTGGCATGATGTAGTTTGTTTACCGATATACGATAAAAAAAGAGGGCTATTTCGATGGCCCTCCTTTTTTTGCTTTATACTTACCTCTAATTAATCGAATAACACTTCCTCAAAAGGTTCAATTGATTGGAAAGGACCAACAATCGACAGGAAAGTTTTATCAGGTAGATAGATTTCTTGGAATAGTTTTTGAATGTCTTTTGGCTTAACTTTTTCATAATTTTCAAGAGCTTTTTCCGGTTGTATAATTTGTTGTTCGAGTGTAGCCAAGGTTCCATACCATGCAGAAACTGCTCGAGTATTCTCCATGCTTAGTTCAATTCGTGATCGCATTATAGATTTAGCTCTTTCGAGTTCAAAATTTTCGATAGGGTTTGATAATTTTTCTAGTTCGCTGCGTATATTAGCTAAAGTTTTTTCTATATTTGAAGAATCAACACCAGCATATATTCCGAACATTCCTGTATCTAATAATTGTGTTGAATAGCTATGAATATCATAACAAAGACCAAGTTCTTCTCTTAAACGAAGAAATAATCGAGATGACATACCTTCGCCTAAGCAAATTGAAAGTAAATCTAATGCATATCGTTGTTCATTAACAGAACTGATGCTTTCCATCCCTACGATAATATGAGTTTGTCCGGTATCTTTTGAAATCAACCCACTTCGCTTGTTGTTTAATGAACGATTTGGTAGCCATTGGTTAGGTTGGCCAGGTTGCCAGTTGTTAATTTTCTCATTTATTAATTCTATGGCTTCATTAGACTCAATTGCACCTGCAATAGAAATAATTGCGTTATTTGCAACATATTGTTTGTGATATGCACTGATTATTGTCGATCGCGATATATTACTTACTGATTCATTATCGCCTGCGATATCTCTACCATGAGGTTGGTTCGGCCATATTAATGAGTCCATCAAAAGTGATGCTAGCTCTGATGGCGTATCCTGAACAGCTGCTAATTCTTCTAAGATAACACCACGTTCTCTTTCTATTTCTTCATCAAGACATACAGAGTTTTGTACCATGTCGAGCAATAAATCGAGAGTCTGGTTAGTAAATTCGCTCGCAACTTTTGCGTAGTAACAAGTCATTTCTTTATATGTTGCAGCATTAATTGTTCCACCAAGGGAATCTATCGCGAATGAAATATCACGTGGTGTTGGTCTATTGGTAGTTCCTTTGAAACAAATATGTTCTAAAAAATGAGAGATTCCTGCTATCTCAGAATGTTCTTCATAACGTGAACCTGACTTTAAGTAAATAGAGATCCCTACAGATCTAGCTGATGGTATAGGTGTAACTATTATTTGTGTTCCATTGTCTGAAGTGTGCTGGTGTGGTTGGTAAAAGTCTTTTCTGATCACAGATTTAACTTTCTAACCAAGCGACATCACCATGCAAATCAGGATCATGAGTTTTTGATGCGAAAATAGCATACTCTTCTTTCGATAGAGCTATTGTAGTGTCATTCCCATGGCCTGGGAGGACTAAAGTTTCATCTGGTAATTTATAAAGCTTATTTGTAATTGAGTTAATTTCTTCATTCAGCAAATCTGCGGAGCGAGTCCTCCCAGGTCCTCCTGGGAATAGAGTATCTCCCGTTAAGAGTGCACTTCCAATGTGTATGCAGATTGATCCAGGTGTATGTCCAGGGGTATGGATTATTTTTGCAGTGGCATCGCCGATTTTAAAAATTTCACCATCAATAAGTGCTTGGATATCGTATTGCTCATTTAAGTTTGTCTCTTTTTCAGATGCAAAAACAGGTGAGTCAGTATACTTTCGAAGTTCATCAAAACCATTCCAATGGTCTGCATGTGAATGCGTTACAACTATACGATCTACATCCCTGCCCTCAAGAGCTTGAACCACAGCTTCGCTACCTTCCGGGGCATCAATAATTGTTACAGGTAAATTGGAGTCTGATGAGCTAATAATGTAAGCATTATTAGCTAGGGGACCTAGATTGTTTAACAGTTTGATTTCAATTAATTTATCGGAGTAAATAATCATAAATTCTGGTCCTTCTTAAGAAATTTCATATCGTGGTGCTTCAATCCATTGTGCACCTTCAGGATTTTCTTGTGCACGAAGTTCTTTACGTCTTCGCGTTGTTTCTAAACGCCTGGCTTTTTTGATAATTAAGTCTTCTTCTCGTAAGTGTTCTATGTCACGTTGTATTTTATTTTTATTTTTAGCACGACGTGGCTTACCTTCGTGGACAATAATTCTTTGTTCATCTTTTAGTTGTACGAGATGACTACGTACATTTCCATCTGCTGCTCTACGTAGTCTTGTGTCGATATCAGGATAAAGCTCGAGCATTATTTCCCAACTTGTAAGTTGCTTTTTACTACTGAGCACATTCATGATTTGTTGTTCACGAAGATTTCTATGATCGATATACTGTTGTATACGTTCTCGTGGGTTATAAATTATTTTCCCATGACCGGGGCAAATTACATCTAACTTTGGTAGTTCTAGTAGGCGTTGTAGGCTTCTACGATAATGTCCTAGATTCCATACAGTTGTGGTTGAAGAGCCAAGTAAAGTGTCACCAGTGAATAAAACTCCTTCGTTTTCTATGTAATAGCATAAAGAATCAACACTATGACCAGGAGTTTTCAGTATTTGAACTTTGACTCCAGATCCTAAATCAAATTGTTCATTATCATGCAAGGTTTTCACATCTCGAGGGATACGACCTTTTAAAAGTTTACGACCACCATCTGGTATAGCAATCTCCGCATTTAAGTGTTGTTTAGCCCATTTTAGGTTTCCCGAATGATCAGAGTGATGATGAGTGATGGCGGCTATTCCTATTTCCTCGTTCTCAATTGCTGCTAAATAACCTTTTAAGAACCAACGATATCGATCTATTTCCTCTCCAGAATCTATAGTGAGAGATTGTTTCCCCTTCGGTCCAACCAGATATATTGATGTGTAATCTGGGTGCATGGGATTATCATCAGGCACCATTGCAGCTCTTACTGAAGGGCTAATTTTCATTTATCACCTACTTTAAATTAACAAACATCTTCTCATCTTTAGCAATCAAATTAACATCTGTCCACATATTTTGTAATGAGCATGTCGGAAGATTTTAATTGCTATTTCTGTTAGATCCTGGACTATCTCCAAGGCCGACCATATTTTCCTGTAGCCATATTAATTCTTCTTTTGCCAGATCATCGATTAGCTTCTGTAGTTTTTCTTGTAGGTCTAAATCTTTTGTTAAGGATACGACAAGATTTTTTCGACTAAAATTTTCAGAATTATTATTTTTTTCACGTAAAATTTTCAAGATTTTGCCTCGCCAATATCTATTTGAATTCATGAATGTGCTGGTTTTTTTTGTGGGTAGTAGTTCAATTCCTGAATGTAATTTTGGACGGGCAACACAGATTTTCTTTAAAATACATGAGTCACATTTTGGTTTGGCGGTACAAACAGTTGCACCAAAATCCATTAGTGTAGGATTCCAGATATGTGCCTTTCCTGAAGGCAGTAGTTGAGCTGCTACAATTTGAATCAATTTGGGGTCTGATTCATGGACAGGTTGTGGATCACCACAAATTACCCTTCCATATATACGTGTAATGTTTGTATCAATGGCAGTTTTGTCTATCCCATAACCAAAAATTTGGATTATAGAAGCTGTGAATGGTCCAACACCTGGTAGTTGGATTAGTAAATCTTCATCATGAGGAATAATGCTATCGTATTTATTGACGCAAATTTTTAATGTTTTATGTAAGTTGGCTGCTCTTCGTGGATAACCAGCATTTCCCCAAACTTGAAGTATTTCTGCTCTAGAGGCATTTGCACCTTTTTCTATAGTTGGGAAAGAGTCTATCCAGCGATTAAATATTTCGAGTATTCTTGACATTTGAGTCTGTTGTGCACATACACCTGCGACGAGGGCATAATAAGGGTTACGGTTATTTTGCCAAGGGAAAGGGATTTTATTATCTTTTGCCCATTCCATTAGTAGTTTTTGGATTAGGCCAACATTTTTTTTTGGAATTCTTTCGACTTCGATTTGCAAATTCAAAAGGTAACCTTCTTTTTGAATAATTGTTTTCTAAGTATAGTCTAGAAAATATAAAGTATATGATTTCTAAGGCGACGACACAGGTTGCTCGTGCGATAATAATTTTACTCGACAGGTAAAAAACAATTATCTACGACGATATAATTCTTTACAAATGTGAATATATATTTGAATTTTAGAAAGAAACATTTTATGGCTATAGATAATCTTTCGCATGTTTTGCCCTTATCAACAGACTCGACAGATCTAGGAGTCTTGCGGATAGGTGGTTGTGATGTAAGAAGTCTTGCAAATCAATACGGGACACCGTTATACATTTATGATATTCAATCAATTAGAGAGTTAGCCTTGAGTTGGGTTCAAGCATTTGCTAAAGCCTACCCTGACAGTGAAGTTTTATATGCTTCGAAGGCTTATATCAGTCGTCCCTTTGCACGTTTACTTTCAGAGTTAGATTTAAGTTTTGACGCAGTTTCTGAAGGCGAAATAGAAGTTTTATCTGCTGCAGATATAGATCTTTCTAGAGTTTATTTTCATGGAAATAATAAAACTTCATCTGAAATTTACCGTTCTATGCAATTAGGTGTGGGGAGAATTGTACTTGATGGTTTTGATGAAATTGATATTGTCGCAGAAATTGCGAGAGATTTGGGTATTATTCAACCTGTATTATTAAGAGTTTCTCCAGGTGTTGATGGGCATACTCATGAAAAAACAACCACAGGTATATTGGACTCTAAATTTGGGTTACCAATTGAAACTGGTTTAGCTGAACTCGCTATTTCTAGAATACTAGAAAAAAACACTCTCGCATTTAGAGGTTTGCATATGCATTTGGGCAGTCCTATTTTTGATCTAGAACCTTATCGACTAGGTATTGAAGTACTTGCTGAATTTATTGATGAAGTTTGTATAAAAAAATTAGATACTCCTGTAGAAGAATTTTCTCCTGGAGGCGGATTTGCAACAGCATATCGTGGTATAGATGATCCCCCATCGCCAGAGGAATATGCCAACATTATTTGTGAAACATTGATAAAAGAAGCTAAAAAAAGAAACTTTGCTCTTCCTCATATTACTTTAGAGCCTGGTAGATCTATAGCAGCAAGATCTGGAGTCGCTGTTTATACAGTAGGTAACCGTAAAGAAGTACCAGGAATTCGTACCTATGTGTCTGTTGATGGAGGAATGTCAGATAATATTCGTCCGGCATTGTATGATTCAATTTATGAAGTAATTGCTGCAGAAAGAGTCAATGATCCAATTGAAGAAAAAGTTACAATTGCAGGAAAATATTGTGAATCAGGCGATTTACTTGCTAAAGATGTAGATGTACCACGTTTAGTTAGTGGTGAGTTAATTGCTATACCTTCGTCAGGTGCATATCAGCTTGCGATGTCTTCAAATTATAATTTAGCTTATCGTCCAGCTGTTATTTTAGTAGAAAATGGGCAATCTCGTCTGATGCAAAGGCGAGAGAACGCTGAAGATTTAATGAGACTAGATATTGACTAATATAGTAGATGATGATTTTGATTGGCATTTGGAAGGTTTAGACTTAGCTACTAATATACTTTCCCGTGCGATTAATCATAGAAGTCTGGGGCATGCATATTTATTTCATGGACCCAAAAGCGTTGGAAAATATTCTCTGGCTAAACGTTTTGCTCAAATACTAGTTACGCAAGACTTATATGATGGTGTGATTAATTTGGATAGCCCTGAAGCAATGGCTATTGAACGTGGAGAATTCCCAGACGTTGAAATCATTTCTATTGGAGGTATTTGCGATGACTCAAAGGATGATGGCGTTCGATCTACACGTATAAGAATATGTCAAATTAGGCGATTGCAACGATTAGCGGTGATTGCTCCATTCCAAGCAGCAAGACGAATATTTATTATTGACACAGTTGATGACCTACAAATAGAAGCATCGCATGCACTGCTTAAGCTTCTAGAAGAACCGCCTCCGAATGTCCTGTTATTGTTGTTAGTGCAGGATATTGATGCGATTTTACCTACAATAAAATCACGCTGCCAAATTTTACCTATTAATCCGATGCCTAAGAGTAAACTTATTGAAATTCTCGAACGTCGATTTGAAGCTGATAAAATTAATGCTGCTCAAGTTGCGACTTTTTCACGGGGATGTTTCGGTCGTGCGATGGATATGCTGAATGATCCATCTGTAATGATGCTTCAAGAATCTGTACGTTCAGATATCGAAGGATTGCTTGATGCTGGAATTAATCAAAGAATGGATTATGCTCAGTCATTGGCAGGGAATTGGCGGCAAGAGAGAGAAAGTGTTCTAGCAACAATTCGTATTTGGTTGGAATGGTGGTCGGATCAGTTATATTTCTTTAGTCGATCTGAAAATGATGAAAGTTCGGTAAACTTTAAAGTGGAAGATATTCTCACTGCCTTACAGGTGATTGATCAAACATATGAGCATTTGATGTTAAATGTTAATCCTCAATTAGCAATAGAAGTTATGATGTTGGAAATGCCATCTGTATCTTTCACAAATAAAGGTAATGTTCATGGATAAGATAATTGGAGTGCGATTTACAACTGCAGGTCCTATAGCTTACTGCGCCTCAGACGACTTAGACATTGCTACAGGTGATTATATAATTATAAGAAAAAATGAGAGTGAATTGTTGGGTTGGGTTGTTCTAACTAATGAACAAATTATCGCTTCGTCAATTGATCAGGAGCTTCTTCAAGTGGAAAGATTTGCTACTGAAGAAGATATTGAAAGCTGGAGACAGCAAAAAACGCGAGGTGAGGAGGATATTGGCCGCGCGCAGGAAATGGCGATTCGAATAAGCCCTGGAATTCGGATCGCCTCCATTGATTATGATCTTTCTGGGGATAATTGCATAGTAAGTATTTCAAATTTTGATGATGCTGAATTGGAAGTGATAGCAGTTGAATTCGGAACACTTTTAGCTTCTAAGATACAAATCATAGAGGTAAACCAAAGAGAACGTGCTAAAGCTATGGGTGCTGGTGTTATGGGTCTTTGTGGCAGGGATCTGTGTTGTACTAGTTGGATGACTCAATTCCCTACAGTCTCTATACGTATGGCCAAAGAACAAGGATTATCTCCAGATCCTTCTAGAATTTCTGGTCTTTGTGGTCGTTTATTATGTTGTTTGACTTTTGAAGTAGAAGAATACAGACAATTAAGAGGTGTTTTACCTGAGGTTGGAGAGTTTGTGACTACTCCGGTAGGACGTGCCAAAGTTTATAAAGTGGATTTACTTAGCAATAATGTGCAGATGCGTTTGGAGCTTTCTGGTGAAATTATTAATATGGCAGCAGATCAAATTTCAGAACAATATGGAACTATGATCAGGCCAGAAAAATTAGACGAAGCAGTCGAAAAGCCTGCGCGAGAATCGGCAACAAAATTAAAAGAAGCAACAATTGCTATTTTGGAACCTGTTGACTATTCTTCCAATTTAGAAATAACTGATTCTTCAAAAGACATCGAAAAAACAATTGCAAAAAGACGTAGAGGGAAGCGTGGCGGTAAGCGTAATCGAAAAAAATAGGAGTTGGAGTATATATGCATATTAACCCTGATCCAATTGCTGAAGGTGAATGGATTGTAGAAAATCTGGACGATCCAGAAACTATATTTATTCAGGTTGAAGCAGAAAGACAAATATATGACGTTGCCCATTTACCTCGAGCAGTTTTTGCTGAAGGCTATAAAGATTTTACTACTGAAAAAAATGGTGTTCGTGCACTGGTTCCCGATCTTGTAGATTTAGAGATGACATTGAGTAATTTCGGTATTGATAACTCTAAAAGAGTAGTGTTTTATTCGGCAGAGAAATCTATGTGGCCTTGTCGAGCTTACTGGGTCCTTCGCTACTATGGTTTTCCAAATGTCCAAATTGCAGATCGATCTTTAGCTGGATTAATTAAGTTGAATGTTGAGACTACGACTGAAATTGATTTTACTGACTGGTCTCCTGTTGAATTAAGTTTAACTGGCGAATCTATTATTTCTACTGCTGATGAAGTTTTGGCCGTGGCAACAGGTAAAATGGATGGACAAGTATTGGACTGTCGTTCGTCTTCTGAATGGCAAGGCTTGGACACAGGATCACACTCCGCACCTCGAAGCGGACGTATTCCTGGTGCTTTGCATTTGGATTGGGAAGAATTGATGGATGCTAATGGTCAATTTTATGATATTGAAACTCTAAAACAGTTATATTTCGATATAGGTGTAGATGGTAGTCTTCCAATATTTCCATACTGTGGTGGTGGAATTCGTTCAGCTGTTAGTTGGTTTGTTATGTACGAATTATTATGTTGGGAATCAGCACGTAATTATGATGGTTCTTGGGCTGAATGGTCTTATCGCGATGAACTACCGATAGAAATTTAATAACTTTGAGGGCAGAATGGAAAACTTATTTGATCGTGTTGCTGTAGTTACTGGTGGTGGTGATGGAATAGGCAGAGGTATAGCACATGCCCTAGCCAAAGTCGGTGTCAAAGTTGCTGTTTGCGATATAGACATTGAAGCTGCTGAACGAGTTGCACTTGAATTACGACTGTCAGGTAGAGAATCCTTTTCTTATTACGTTAATGTCGTAGATGCTGACTCGATGTTTGCACTTGGCCAAAAGATTGAAAAACAACTGGGACCGATAACTATACTTTGTAATAACGCTGGTGTGATGTTAGAAGGTTCGATTGTCAATGCACCTAAATTTGATTGGGATTGGATCTTCGATGTTAATTTACATGGAGTTGTTAATGGAGTGAATGCATTTGCTTCTCTTATTAAAAAAAATGGTGGTGGTCATATTGTTAATACTGCTTCAATGGCAGGATTGACTCCTCCATTACAGCCTGATTCAGGGATTTATAGTAGTTCTAAGGCTGCTGTTGTGAGCTATTCAGAAAATTTGTCTTCTGAGTTGTCGAAAGATGGGATTGACGTTTCAGTTTTGTGCCCATCAAGGGTTAATACTCGTATTTGGGAAGCGAATAGAAATCGTCCAGAATCTTACGGACGAGGTAGAACTGTAACGAAGCCTGAAGAAGCTGCGGACTCTATAGATGGTATGGAAGTAGGACCTATAGTGGTCAGGAGTATATTGCAGTCAAGATTTTATATTTTTACTGGTGATGATGTTCGTATGCGCATCGAAAAGAGAAATCAACAGTTAATGCATGATGTAAAGCTTCATGAAGATGATTTAGAACCTGGGTCTGCTTGGAATTAAAATTTACAAAGATATTTTAATTAGTTGCTAGTGACTATTTGTTCTATTTGAGTAGTGTGATTATTTAAATGATCAATATGTGAACGTAACTGTTGTCGTAATGATCTGCGACCATAATTATTAATTGAACCTGGTCTTCCCCATTGCGCATCTGGGGTGTGGGAGAGTAGTTCAATTGTTGCGGATAGTTCATTACGTAGACTTTGAAGAAGCTGGCTACTATTATCCTGCATACTTAGTTCTGATTCTTCGTTCCACTCGCGTCGTGTAGGATCGGTCATCCAGGCCATCTGGTTAATAAATTCTCCATTATGTTTTGCATAACTAATCATATGATTGAGGATTCGTGCAGGAGACCATTCAGGATCTCTTGATTGGCGGAATTCGTTACTGTTTAATCGGTCGAGAATTGCAGCAAGACGATCAGGTACAGACGCAAGTTCTTCTACCATAGGCATATATTTTTCTGGTGCCCCAGTGACAAAGTCAATTCTTGACATTAAATTTTCTCCAACAATAGTTCGAATTCAACTGATGATCCTGCTGGTAGTGATGCTACTCCAAAAGCTACACGTGCACCAATTCCATTGATATCTCCTAATAAATCCTTGAGTAGTTCGCTTGCACCGTTTACAACAGCTGGATGCTCTTTATAATCAGTCGTTGCTGAGACATAGCCTATACTTTTGATAACTCTTAAATTTTCAAGGGAACCTAATAATGTATTTACTGCTCCTAAAGCATTGATCGCACAGATCCTTGCCGCAGCGTATCCTTCTTCAGTACTGACATTATCACCAAGTTTTCCTGGATTTAGTAATTTTCCGTCGTGCACTGGTAGTTGTCCGGATACATAGATATATTTTCCAGATTGAACTGCAGGTGAATAGACCCCACCGGCTTTTGGATTAGGAAGTACAATGTCTAATTCTTGTAGACGTTCAATAATTGTCATGATTTTCCTCCTCTATAAGACGTGAAAGAATCCCTTCGTACTCTTCCTCACTATAGAAATGAATAGTTAGAGTCCCTGAACCGTCGTTAGCACGTTGGACAGTCACCTTTGTACCAAATAATCGCTGTAATGTAACACTAATATGTCTCGAATCAGGAAGATTTATTTCTAATTTATTATCATCACTTTTTATTGGCGTATTTTCCATTTCAGTGTGAGATTCATTGCTAAGACGTTGGTTTTTAACAATATTTTCAGTTTGTCTAACATTTAGATTTCTACTCAGTATTACTTCAAGATTTTGGATCATGTCTTCGGCGTTACTTAGTCCTAAAAGTGCTCGCGCATGCCCTTCAGTTATTTCATTATTGTCGAGTGATTTCTGAATTTTATCAGGTAGTTCAAGTAATCTAAGAGTGTTAGTAATCGTTGTTCTAGATTTGCCTACACGATCTGCAATTTCTTGCTGTGTAAGCTGGAAGTCATTTGCTAGCTTTTGATATGCTGCTGCCTCTTCTAACGCACTTAGATCTGCGCGTTGAATATTTTCAATAAGCGCTAATTCTAATATTTCTTGTGGGTTAGTTTCTCTAACTAATGCAGGTACTTTTTCTAAATTTGCGATCTTAGCTGCGCGCCATCTTCGTTCTCCAGCGATCAATTGATAGGAACCATTTTCGTTGTCGGAGACTAATAATGGTTGCAGTATGCCATGTTCTTCTATGGATCTTGCCAATTGTTTAATGTCTTGTTCGTTAAAATGTGTTCTTGGTTGATTGGGATTAGGTTTTATGTCATCTGTAGCTATTTCCAAAATGCTTGAATCAGGAGTGCCTTGCTGATCAGTTTGAATTCTACTAGTGGTTTGATTTTCTTCATTTTGTTGGTTATCTGGTATCAAGGCAGATAATCCGCGTCCAAGTCCAGTTTTTCGTGACATTATAGACTCCTTACAAACTATGATCTCTGTTTGATAATTTTAGAAACTCTTCAGCAAGTTGGATATAGGCTACTGCACCAGCAGATTCAGGATCATAATCTAAAACAGACGTTCCATGGCTAGGCGCTTCGGAGAGTCTAACAGATCGCGGGATTACAACATTAAATGTTTCGTTAAAATGCGCCCTTACTTCTGATTCAACATCTCGCGATAGGTTTGTACGAGCGTCATACATTGTGAGTAGAATGCCGCAAATCTTTAGTTTTGGATTAAGGTTCTTTTGTATTAATTCTATGGTATTGGATAGGTGCTTTAACCCTTCTAATGCAAAATATTCACATTGAACAGGGATTAAAATACTATCAGCTGCTGTAAGTGCATTTACAGTCAATAGTCCTAAAGATGGAGGACAATCAATAAGAATTAAATCGTACTCTTCTCGAAGGGATTCTAATGTATTTTGCATTCTATATTCACGACCAATGTGTGAAACAAGTTCTACTTCTACTCCTGCGAGCTCAGGCGCCGAAGGTACAATTGAAACTCTTTCCATTGTCGTGCTGGTTATACCATTACGTAAGGAATAGTTATTTAACAATGAATCGTAGAGAGCGCTGTTTTCCAGTGTATCAAACCCGATTGCTGAAGACGCATTGGATTGAGGATCTGCATCGATGATGAGTACTTTTTGATTCATTTTTGCTATTGCTGCAGCCAATGAAACAGTTGTGGTTGTTTTTCCAACACCACCTTTTTGGTTAGCTACAGCAACAATTTGGCTCAAATCAGTCTCCCTGATGATTGTGGTCGAAAGTGCTCAGTTCATCAAGTACTCGCTTGTGAATAATTTTTTGAGGCGGCAATAGCGTAGGACCTACTTGTTCTATTGAGCTTGTTGCATATGCTGCAGCAAGATTTCCAGCCTGTCTCTCTCCATATTTTAAACTTAATGTGAATGCTGTTGCAAAGGTATCTCCTGCACCGGTCGTATCTAGTTCAGAATTAGTTGGCACAGGTTGGATTTTTGTAATTTTATTAGATTTATGGATAGATGCTCCTTGTTTTCCCAATGTTGTGATGACTCTCGCTCCAGTTTTAAGTGTTTGATTCATCTGTTCAGCACTCCAAAAATTTGATTCCTGCTCAGATCTAAAAATTGAGAATGAGTTAGTAAAAAATCTTAAAAAAGAGTTAAAATGAGATATTTCTGAATAAACTATTTCAGATTCACCTCTTCTCTGTAGGCCTTGTGTCAATAGTGATATATTATTGATATTGTCAGAAAATTCTAAAAATGGAAGTAATTCGATATCATTTTCAATCAAAGGAGCCATTATTAGAGTGTTATTACCTTGCCAAGATCTCGGCAGATCATTAATTGTAATTTTTTTTGAAGGTTTTTGGAGTAATTTTAACCTCCGTTCCTTTTTCGTAGTGTCAATTTCAAAAGTTAACACTCTCTTATCAGGGATGATATGTAATTCATGTTTCTTAAGAACACCAAGATCAATGTTTGAATTTCCAATAGTTAATATTCGTGCCTTATATCCCATGGAATGAATGACTGAAGCGGCATACGAAACCGCACCACCCAGTTGCATTCCCTGTGTGGTGCGATCAATGCATATAGGCCCAACTAAAAGAATAGGTTCTTGTGAATATTTACCCAACTTTTACTCCGGATCAATGATGAGGGGAGAAAATTAAGTGTATTATTCAGGCATTACCTCTATTTGTCTTTCACGACCTTTACCAATACTTTGTGTAGTAACTCCATCCTCATCCTCTAATGCTAAGTGGACGATTCTTCTTAGAGCTGCTGGCATGGGCTCTAATGTAATCACATCACCAGTAGTGCGTACTTCTTCTGCTATTTCCTTAGCCATTGTCGTCAAGCTTGTCTCACGTCTATGTCGATAACCATCAACATCAACAGCATAGACTGAGTTGCCTTCGACTTTTCGTGAGACCAAGACATTAGTGAGATATTGTAATTGTTGGAGAGTTTCTCCTTTTCGACCGATTAGCATTGCTAGATTATCAGGATCTGATTCGCCTTCACCAAATATATCGAACACTTGATTTACACGGCCTAGGCCATCTCCAGCTGTTTCTGGATCGCGCACTGTTATATGCGTATCTGTAAATCCAAGTAAGTTCAATAAGTCTCGAAGAGTACTTCCGAAAAGGTCGATTTCATCATCCCACTCTGCCTTTGAGGATAAAGGAATATTTTCAGTTAGTGCTCCAGGTATCTTTGTTTCATCAGATTCCGCGACAGGAATTATTTCTCTTGTATTGTCTTCACGGTTTGATTGACGCCTGTCTTGGCGATTTCTTCTATTGCTCGAGTTAGAATCACCATTTTGTGGTCCACGATTTGATGATCTTTGATCGTCACGTGAGTTACCGTTGCGTCTATTATTTTGACGTCCACGTCTTGTAGGGCGTCGATTATTGCGACCACTGCCACTTTTTTTGGCGGTTACTCGAACTATTGCCTCTTCACCTCCTAAGCCAAGAAATCCCTTACTTCCCTTACGAATTACTTCGACGTCTACTTGATCTTTTCGACGTCCTAGTTGTTCTAGCGCCCGATCTACGGCGTCTTCGACGGTTCGTCCGCTGGTCTCCGCCACTTCCATTTGTACTCTCCATTTCATTTGTTTCAGTCACTTCGACTGTATTTTGTGTATTTTCATCCTTTTGCCGATCGGCAGAAGGCTCTCTCACTTTTCTCATTGGTGCTGGAATTAGACTTCCCCATGTAAAATCTCCAGGGCCTACATATTTCCACTGAAGCATTATGCCAATAATAGTACTAAAACCCCAGTATACTCCAAGACCTGCAGGTAGGGTGAGTACAAACCAGCCAAACATCATTGGCAACATCCATTGCATCATTTGATTCATTGATTGCTGTTGAGGTGTTTGAGTGGCAGGATTACTGGAAGTTGATATTTTTTGTTGCAACCACATAGAGGCCCCTACAATGATAGCAAGCACAAATCCACCACGTGCTCCTAAATCCAACCATAAGAATGTAGTAGAAAGAGGTATGACATTTTCCAAAATTTGGTAAGAATAAACCCTAGGCGCAAGATCTACTAGAGATTCAGGTGTTGAGCCTAAAGTAATGCGTATTACCTGATAAAGTGCAATAAAAATCGGCAACTGAATTAATTGCGGTCCGAGGCAGCCCAAGGGGCTAACTCCAGACTCTTTATAAAGTTTCATCGTTTCTTCAGATCTACGCTTTGGATCTGAATGTTTTTTCTGAATTTCCTTCATTTGGGGCTGTAAACCCTGCATTGCCTTTGCAGATCTCAAGGTTTTTAGCGTTAATGGGAATAGAAGTACTCTCGAGATGATTGTAAAGATAATTATTGCAATTCCGTATTGGTTAAAAGTCAGTGAACTAAGTATTAGCATAAAGTTCAAAAGGGGTGTTTCTAATCCAGCTTGCCAGATAGCTCCAATTGGCATAGTTAATCCTCCCTTTTGTAACGATTACTTACGTTACCGGTTTGAGGATTAATATGAATAATTTCACCCGAGCGACCGAGTAGGATGGCCTGGTTATTTACTAATAACGGCCTTGGTAAGAGTTTTATATCTTCAATTTTTCGTTCCCAGATAACATTACCAGTACCTTGCGCCAACCCGACTACATTTCCTTTTCTGGATACAACAACAAGGACTCCGTTAGATATAACTGGTGTTGTGCTGAAATTTGAATCTTCATGGGTGGATTTCCAAAGAATTTCACCACTTATCGGATTTACCGCAGCTATTACCCCGCGACTGGTAACAGCGTAAATTGTCCCTGAAGCCAATAAAGGCTTCGCTATTATCCAACCTTCTAATGACTGTTTCCAATCTTCAACAAGTGAATTTGCAGGTGTAAAGGCGCTTAAATGCCCTTCAAGTGTGCCTACCAGGAGCCTCCCGCCTACTGTCGACAGGCTAGAGGCAACGCCACCAGACAGAGGAAATTCAGAGCTGATTGCACCATTTGCCATGTCGATACCAACGATTTTTTTTGCATCGAGTGAGGCAATGTAGAGCATGTTCCCTAAAATGACCGGAGAAGCCCAAATTCTGCCTTCAGTTTGTTCAAAACTATCAATTAATGCACCTGTATCTCTATTAATCACCAATACATTACCGTTTTTTGTCGCTACATAGAGTTTTCCGCTATGAATGACTGGAGTTGCAACGATTTCTGAACCTACATCACGCATATTCGACCAGTTTAAGCGCCCAGTTTCGATATCTATCGACCCCACCTGACCACTATGGTCTGCTATATAGGCATTTTTACCATCAATTATAGGCGTGGCGTAGAATCCATCAAAGTCTAAATCATCTTCGTCGTACGGGAATCGCCAACTTTCCAGGAATCGGCCAGAGCTGTTGATGCCACCACCACTTAGTACACCTCGTTTTAGTTGAAGTACGATAGTGTCATTTTTTTCAACAGGGTCAGCCCACCCCTCAGGGCCGGTAACATCAGCGCAACCGACACCTATCAATAACAAAGGGCTAATTAACAATAGTTTCACGTGAAACATTATTTTCTCTTGGCGTATTCGCAAAAAATGAACCATTAAGATCGCCCACCCTCTGGGTGCCTATGCTGTTTTGAGGGAACAGGGTCTAAACCACCTGCTGAAAATGGATGGCATCTTAGTAGTCGTCTGGTCGTGAAAAAAATTCCCTTGATGGCACCAAATCTATTGATGGCGGTATGTGCATAAGAAGAACATGTAGGGCTGTATCTACATGATGGCCCTAATAAAGGTGAGACGGCGAGTTGGTAGATGCGAATCAATCCAATTAAAGTTGATTTTATTAGATTAGACAACTATTTACCTACTATCTATAATTCTGACTGTAATAAAGTAATAGATCTCTTAAAATCTAACTCTATCTCATCATAGCTCACTTTAGCTGCATTTTTTAATGGTATTGCTACGATATCGATTCCAGGTTGTATTGTATGATTATTGGCTATTGCTCGTAGTCTTCTCTTAATTTGGTTACGTGTGACTGCTGAGCCAGTACTTTTGTTTACTGAATAGCCTATGCGGCTGTAGGGCAGGTTATTTTGACACGCGACCAGGTTCAAAATTTTCCCACGCGAGCGCCTACCGTGTTTCATAACGTTTGAAAAATCTCGACTATGGCGTAAACGAGTTATTTTTTTATCTGTTAGTTGGTTCACAATTTTTTATACAGTTAATCTCACTCTTGAACGACTACGTCGTCTAGATAGAATGTGTCGGCCATTTTTTGTTGACATACGTGCTCGAAATCCATGTTTTCGTTTACGTGGGATTCTTTTCGGCTGCCAAGTCCTTTTTGGCATAAAATCGCTCCGATCTGCGGGCGTTTCGAAGGTTTATCTAAATGCCTTGAGAATTCTCAAGGTATCTGAGTATAGGTCTGCATAGCATGTCAAGCAATCACGATTATGAAAATAGTTGATCTTTTCGTTGGATTATTTCTAGAAGACAAATAGGCTGTTTCATTCTAAACTGGCGGGTATTGTAAAGTCGCAACATGTTTTATACTAAAGTAATAGCAAGAAGGAGTTATTCGTGAGACAGATATGTGCGGTTGTCATGGGGCTATGCTTGAGTTTTTTCCCTTCGGTGATCCTTGCTGGTAGCGAATCTCGTTCTTTAGATCCCAGTGTAGATTTGCAGGTTGTTATTTTTTGGACAATCTTAACTTTAGCGGGTTTGGGTATTGTTATGAGTTTAGGTTATCTCTATAGAAGAGAGCGAGATTTAAACTGGGATTTTCAAAAACCTGATGTTCCTCATGATGACCATCATTAATTAAGTACATAATTAGGAGTTCCTATGCTTTCAGTTGGTTCACAAATGCCAGAATTTGTTGTGAGAGACACTGAACGACAAAAAGTATCAAATCAAGATTTTGAAAATACAGTGACAGTAATTGCGTTCTACCCGATGGCATTTACAGGTGGCTGAACAATTGAAATGCAGGAGTTTCAAGAATTGATTTCTCAATTTGAAGCTCTTGATGCCAAGGTCGTTGGCGTCAGCGCAGATACATTTGCTTCTCAAGGTGCATTTGCTCAACAAAATGGATTTACGTTTCCACTTTTATCGGACTGGCCAAATTTGGCGATGATGGATGCTTTTGGTGTGAAAAATGAACCAGGTACTTCAGCAGTTAGATCTACATTTATCTTTGGCACAGATTCAATCTTGCACGAAGTCATTGCAGATCAAGATGCTTCTGATCATGCTCCATTGGCATTAGAAGCGATTAAAGCTTTATCAAATTAGCGCTTACTGACAGAAGTACTAGTGAGTGTGATCTTCAGAAGATCCTCCCGTTGCAGGTATCATTGGGGAAAATGCATTATGCTCAGCGTTAAGTTGAGGTAATGGCATTTCTAGGATGCCTTTAGATATTTCAGTGACCAAATTTGTATCATTTGGTACTGAAATCACCAAAATACCTGAATCTCGAAAAGCAAGTAGTTCATTGGTACTAGGTACATGTTCTATCAATGCCATTAATGGCGCGCTCAAATTTGCAGCAATCTCACGGAAATGTAATTGATCTTTTACAAGAAAAGGTTGAGGTATTGTTCCTACAAAAACAGCATCAATATTTTGTATGTATTTCAATGTTGTAAGCTGATCTTCATTTGCAGTAGGTAAATCTAAGATTTTGCCAATTTCAGATTCTCCGAATACGTTTGCCAGGGTTTGTTCATAATCAAAAATCACAAAATCAATATTTTTTGCTACCGCATCAGCTATTACTTCGGTAGTTGGTGCTTCGACTTGAATCCCAACAGGATTTTTCTCAGTATCAAATGTATTTATTTTTTCAGTTAATATGACACTGCAACCGGCTTTTAATAATTTTTGTGCTTCTGTTTTGTTGTTAGCTTTTGCCATAATCAACATTTGTGGATTTGGTGTAGTATTAGTTTCGTGCGCAAAACCAATACTTCGGCGAGAGGCGTTTTGAATTGTTTGTCTGAGTAAATTTTTGAGTTTGCTCATTTTGAGATTCCTTACAATCAGGTTAATTGATCTGAGCGTACGTTGAGTCAGCGTTTGAGTGCAATGAATATGCATTGTATTTCGAGTAGTTGTTTTTAGAAAGTTGTGAAATTGATGCAGACAAAATACGATGAAGTAACTATGGGACCTCTTCAAGGAATACGAGTATTAGAACTTACACAAGCTGTGGCGGGGCCTTCATGTGGTCGCATATTGGCAGAAATGGGTGCCGAGGTTTTTAAAATAGAATCTTTAGAAGGTGACCCTTATCGAAATACCAATACTGTTGTTCCGAATGAAGGAAAACGATTCCAATCTCTCAATTTGGGAAAAAAAAGTATTGCTATTGATCTTAAACATCCAGATGGTCAGCAGTTGGTACATGATCTTGCTGTCGATAGTGATGTGTTACTCACCAATTTCCGATTTGGTGTTCCTGAAAGACTTGGGTTTGGGTACGAACAAATCCAAGCAATTAATCCACGATTGATTTATGCACGTATTACTGGTTTTGGAACGAAAAGTTCCCAAGTAGGTCGTCCTGCGAGTGATCCAATGATGCAATCCTACTCTGGGTTAACAGTTAATGGCGGTAAATTGAATGAGGAAGGACTTCCTATTTTAGCGAACAATACTATTGCTGATTATTCAGCAGGTATGGGTGCTGCAATTGGAATACTTGGAGCTTTGTTAGCTCGTACACAGACCAATACTGGACAATTAGTGGATGCTTCTTTATTGAGGGGTGCTTTGGTATTGCAAGATACTGCTGTGATGCGAGAGCCTACATATGATGCGAAAGTACGTGACATACTTGCGGATGAAATCAAAAAACTAAAACAACGTGGAGGGTCATTTGGTGAAGTCAATGATCTTCGTGAATCAATTAATCGTGGTGGTATTGCTGGAATTGGAAAACTGATTGCAGGGCCACGACAAGTAAAAGATGGTGTTATGACTCTTGGTGCATTGACGCCAGCTAATCGTGCAGCAGCAGCTCGTGCACTTGAAGTAACTCCAGATGAAATTGTCATTCTTTCAGATAGGGCACATCCAGATCACGAAGAACAAATGGAAAAGATTTTAGAGCGAACAAAATTACTCTTCGCTAGCCGTACAGTTGACGAATGGACGGAGATCTTTAATCGAGAAGGTTGTCCGTCTGCGCCTGTCAATATTCCAGAATTAATGTCTGAAGATCCAATAGTGCAAGAAGCGGATCATATGGTTGAATTGGTACATGCTGTCACTGGACCTCAGCGCGTAGTAGCACCTCTGGTTGATTTATCTCATACTCCTACGAAAATTCAACATGCAGCTACGCCATTGGGTAGTTATACTCGTCAAGTTCTTACTCAACTTGGGAAATCCGATGAGGAGATTTCTCGATTAATAGATGCCAAGATAATTACCGAATACCTTGGTCCAACTTCTGACTAGATTGGCTTAGGAGTCAACTATCCACTGGATTCTTGCGGCTTTGATTGCAGCACATTGTTTTGCAATAGTGAGTATTACTGACAAAGTGATAATGAATACTCTTGGTTTAGGTATTCGTTCATTTTTGCTCTTTATTGGATTTCAATGTTTTGTCATGTGTATCGCGATTGGTATTTTTTCCCCATTTCCGTTTGATATTGATTTGGATATCTATATTCGTGGTTTATTAATGGGAATAATGTGGGGTTTAGCAGCTCCTTTAATCATTACCGCCATTGCACGTGAAGAAGTTTCTCGTGCAGCGCCTATTTTCCAATCCTACCCGTTACTTGTTGTTTTGTTGGCTGTTGTCTTTTTAGGTGAAAATCTTTCACAGTATGAATTTTTAGCTGTGATGTTAGCAATAGGTGGAGCTGTACTTTCGGCATTGAAATTTGCAGATAATAAGCGGGTGAAGTTCAGTGAAGTCACGCTTTATTTAGTTATTGCGATTGTATTAGTGTCGATTTCACAAATTCTCCTTAAAACGGTAACGGATGATTTATCGTTTTGGCATGCATTGATTTTCCGATATTTTGGTATGGCAATTGTTTTGATGCTTTTGTATCTACGCAAATCATACGTTGCTGAGATATATCATTTTATGAAAAAACCATATGCTTCGTTGGCACTCACAATTGATGTAGGTGCTGCTGTCTCAGCATCTGCTCTCTTAACGTATGCGATAGCAAAGGGACCTGTCTCATTAGCGAGCGCTGTAGTGAGCGCATCACCTTTAATTGTATTCTTTATGAGCGTACTTGTAGCTGCAAAAACTCGATGGTTAGCAACAGAACAGTTAGGTCAAAAAGTGTTAGTGCAAAAATTTATTGCCACGTTGATGGTTGTCACAGGCCTTACAGTTTTAGCAGTGTCTTCAATTTAGTTTGGTTTTCTTAGGTGATGCATTGTTGCTTGTTCAAACGCATATGCAATTTTGAGTAATTCAATATCACCTTTTGGTTTTCCTACAATTTGTAAACCAACTGGTAGTCCAGAAGTCG
>CEQQ01025307.1_pt1 | contig 22827 bp, 15 predicted proteins | sample 531041 | NCBI WGS metagenome assembly CEQQ01 (sample SAMEA2621222, study PRJEB7988) | marine metagenome | biome: marine biome (ENVO:00000447); feature: deep chlorophyll maximum layer (ENVO:xxxxxxxx); material: "saline water (ENVO:00002010), including plankton (ENVO:xxxxxxxx)" | depth 150 m | reverse complement strand
GAAGAATGTAAACAGAAAACCAACGGCCATCGTGCGACCGGCGACGTGAAGCGATGAAATAACTCGTGACCCAAATGCTACAGGACCACTTAGATCATCCTGGAAATGACTCTTCGCTGCAGCTTCAAGAGTCGCTGCTCCTGTTTCACCAGCTGTGATACCGCTGACGTTGATAATCACACTCTCAGCAACGTTTGTGAAATTGATCACCACCACGTATCCAAGCATTCCAATTCCTATGCATGCCACGGTGTAGAGCAGGTATTTCAATGGTGCCTGGTATGTATAAGCCATGCTACGACTGACAGCCTCAAACATATCCCCAGCTTCTTCTGCCATGATCGCCGGATTCATTAGAGGCCAGCCAAACAAGAGCCCGAACATCAGCACCGTGATGGAAATACCAAACACGATTACCAAGATCCACAACAAACCAGCAATCGCTACACCAAACTCAAACCGTGCCAATGCTGCGATACCGAGCACGGGCAGCGCCATCACACACATGGAGATGACGATAAAGACGGGTGCCATAAACCCGGAAATGAATTTTTGCTTGCCAAAATCGATCGCCTCGCCAAACGTAACCCTTTCATGCCGGCCTAACTCGACAACGGCAATTCGACTGATAGCTCCTCCAAAGAACGACCACACGGCCAACACGAGAACGATATGCCAAATAAAGAGCGCGGCTGCATTCCAGCCGCTTACCTCCGCGGTTGGCAGCAGTTTCCTGTGGACGTCACTTATCACGCCCATTAGGTCACCATCCACGATTCTCTCGACAGACGTAAAAAAGTCGTATTCAGCACCATCAGATGCGACGTCGCTTGCCAATACCATTGGCTCCGTGACCGTCGTCGCCTTAACACTATCCCCTTCAGAAATAAACAGTGACTGGCCAATAGTGGAGCCGCCGATCGTAACGAGAATTGCCGTCATTCCGAGAAACAGCACCGGGATTCGTATCGCAACGCCAAAGGTGGACTTCAGCATGCTGCACGGCAACACCTTCTGCCAGTCTATTTTCGTCACTACATCCTTACGTTCGCTCATCGCATCTCCAGTCAACTGAGTTCTTCAGTTGGCAAAATTTCCGTACCATCATCTGAACGTTCGTACGGCACAGAATATTCTTCATTCAGCCAGCGTCCGAGATCTATTTTCCGGCAGCGTTCACTGCAAAACGGAAACGCTTCGGTGGCGCTTACGCCAAATTGCTGGCTACAAATCGGGCAGGTTGCATTTTGCATTTATGATTCCCGTTTCATTGCGTTAATTGGTATAGCACAAAGGAGAACTAATTTGCGATAGGAAAGTACTAATTATGACCAGTCTAGCTATCACTCGATGACTTGGCGGATCCACCGGATGAATCAGATGACGGTTTGCTTCCAGAATCAGACGAGGAAGATGACTTGGAATCGCTGGATTTAGATTCGCTCGGCTTGGATTGAGCTTGTTTATCTGCGGCAGCATCCTTTTTATAAGAATCACTACGATAGTCTGTCTCGTAGAATCCCGATCCCTTGAACAAGATCGCCGCACCGGTGCCAAACAGCCTGCGTAGTTTTAGTTTGCCACACTCCGGACACTTCTTTTTCAGAGAATCATTGATTCCCTGGAACAACTCAAATGCATGTCCACAAGCGTCACACTCGTAATCATATGTTGGCATAGCTTGAATTCCTTGAAATCTCTCTTATTGCCTGCAAAACAAGACAACTTTTATTACCAGGTCTTAGACTTGCGACGACTCATCTCCGTTTGAGTTGTCGGAGTCTATATTCTCCTCGTCCGGACTTTGGCTATCTGCTTCGGCGACAGCGCCAAGTGAAATAATTACTTGAGCAGGCCGAACTACGCGTTCGTGAAGTTTATACCCATCCTGAAGCACTTCCATGATGGTTCCCGCATCAAATTCACTACTCGGCAACTGACTTGCTGCCTCATGTTGATTGGGATCAAAGACTTGACCTTTGGGGCTAACCTTGGTGCAACCATGTTGCTCAAGAATCTGCTCGAGTTGCTGCAGAACTATTTCCACACCACTTGCAATTCCACCGGTACGCTCTTCGTCCGATACAGCACTAATCGCCCGGCCAAGATTGTCCATCGATCCAAGCACATCTCTAATGAGCCCAGTAGATGCATAACGTCGTGCTTCGGAGACTTCTTTTTGCAAACGTTTTCGAATATTTTCCATTTCTGCTGTAATACGCAGCACTTTGGCATTAGCTTCAGCAAGCTCTTCTTCGGGAGTCAACGGTTCATCTAGTATTTCGACATCCTCAGTGGCTGATTCATCAGTACTTTCGTTAACAACCTCGTCATTTGTCGATGTACCTTCCGGCTGTTCCATCACGTCATCGTCTACAGTTGGCATGTCATCCGCGGTATTCTCTTGTAGCGGATCTAATGGCTCATCGTTGTTCATGGCTGATTCCATCTTAAACCTGTCTCTATTCCTTCTGATTCGTGGTCACACTAACAACATTCATTCCCAAGTTTGTCGCTAATCCGTGTTCACTTCTTTGGAACTGAAGTAATCCTTAATCTTTTCGAAAAAGCTTTTTCGTTCGGGTGTCAGTTGAACATCCTCTAATTCTGCTAACTGACGTAACAGTTCCGCTTGTTCACTTGAAACATTTTCCGGCACTTCGATAAACGCCAATGCCACCAGATCGCCACGGTGACCATCGTGAACGTTTGGCACACCTTTTTTTCGAACTCGAAACTGATCACCCGATTGAGTACCTGCCGGGATCTTCAAATCTTCCGGGCCATCAAGCGTTGAAACCTGAATTGTCGTACCAAGCACAGCCTGGCTGTACGTAATCGGTACTCGCAGCACTAAGTCATCTCCATGCCTCTGGAAGAGAGAGTGTTCCCGAACGCTGACGAAACAATAAGCATCTCCGGCTGGCCCGCCATCCGGACCGGATTCTCCTTGCCCGCTGATTCTAATTCGTATTCCATCATCCACGCCGGCGGGAATCTTGACTTCTAGATCAGTGCTTCGCGGCACAGCCCCTTCACCGCTGCAGTCCTCGCATGCATCCTGAATCACCTGGCCGGACCCTTGGCACATTGGGCACGTTGTTTGTACACGCAAGATACCGGCCGACTGTACTACCTGACCATGTCCGGCACAACGGCGGCAGGTCTCCCTTTCCGAGCCGGGCTTACTTCCGGAACCGGAACACGTATCACACGTTTCACGACGAGCGACGGACACTGTTTTCGTTACGCCAAAGGCCGCTTCTTCCAGATCCAATACCACTTCACAACGAACATCTGCTCCACGACGCTGCCGCGTTCTCCGTCGGGACCGCCCACCAAATAAATCGCCGAAGATACCACCGCCAAATAGGTCTCCAAACGCGTCGAAGATATCTTCAACGTCGTGGAATTGTCTTCCACCGCCACCAGCTGAGTGGCCAAAACGATCATACTGGGCACGCTTCTCATCATCGCTGAGCATTTCATATGCTTCAGCGGCTTCTTTGAATCGCTCCATCGCCTCTTCATCATCCGGATTACTGTCCGGATGGTATTTCACGGCTAATTTACGGTAGGCGCTGGAGATATCAGCTGTGGAAGCATTTTTTTCCACGCCAAGCACTTCGTAATAGTCCCGTTTTTCAGCCATGTTAAGAATTCTGTTTGCAGGCAAGCGACGCCTGTCGTACAGCTTTGTCGTTCATAAAAAGAGCCACCCCGAGGTTCAGGGTGGCTCCGTATTTTAAGCCGGCAGGCGGCTAGAGCCACTGCTGCCTCATCGTGTTACATCAACGGTGACTAATTCACACTACCTTCAACACGATTCTTTTCTTTATCGTCTTTATCAAAGTTGGTCACCAACGCTTCGGTGGTCAACATTAAGCCAGCGATACTTCCAGCGTTTGCAAGGGCAGTACGAACCACCTTAACCGGATCAACGACACCTGCTGCGTACATATCACCGTAATCGCCAGCATTTGCATTAAAACCAAATGCAATAGTTTTCTTAGCACGAACATTGTCAGCAACAACGCTGCCATCAATTCCGCCATTATCAGCGATTCGACGAATTGGTGCTTCCAGAGCGTTACGAATGATGTCCACACCGATCTTTTCGTCTCCGCGAGCACCACTGCGAGCTTCATCGACTGCTTCGCCACAACGAAGTAGTGCAACACCGCCACCAGGCAGGATACCTTCTTCAACCGCAGCACGCGTAGCATGCAGAGCATCCTCGATTCGTGCTTTCTTCTGCTTCATATCAGCTTCGGTCTCAGCACCAACGGAAATAACTGCAACACCACCGGCAAGCTTCGCCAGTCGTTCCTGATATTTCTCTTTGTCGTACTCGCTGTCTGACTGACCCATTTGATTGTTGATCTGTGTAATACGAGCCTGCAGCTCTTTTGCATCACCACCACCTTCAATGATGGTTGTGGAGCTCTTATCCACGGTAATCTTCTTAGCCTGGCCAAGTTGATCAATGGAGAGGTTCTCCAATTGCAGACCAATGTCTTCGCTGATCATGGTTCCGCCAGTGAGCGTTGCGATATCGCCAAGCATCGCTTTGCGACGATCACCAAAGCCGGGAGCCTTGACAGCACAAACATCAAGAACACCACGAAGCTTATTCACAACCAGTAATGTCAGTGCTTCAGCATCAACATCTTCAGCAATGATTAAAAGTGGTTTTCCGGTCTGGCTTACTTGCTCGAGGATAGGCACGAGGTCGCGCAGGTTACTGATTTTCTTTTCGTGAATCAGGATATATGCGTCTTCCATGTACGCGTCCATTTCAGCTGGACGATTGATGAAGTAAGGCGACACATAACCCTTATCGAACTGCATACCATCTACAAACGATACTTCTGTTTCAGTTGTCTTACCTTCTTCGATGGTAATGACACCGTCTTTACCAACGCGTTCGAGGGCATCTGCTAACAGGTTGCCGATCGAGTCGTCGTTATTGGCGCTGATAGCTCCAACCTGAGCAACCTCTTCCTTACTGGAAACAGGCTTGGCCATGGCGTGCAGGCGTTCTTCAGCCGCTTCCACAGCTTTTTGAATGCCACGCTTTACACTCATGGGGTTTGAGCCGGCAACGATGTTTCGTAGGCCTTCTTTGTAAATGGCACGAGCCAGAACCGTTGCGGTCGTTGTACCGTCACCGGCCAAGTCCGATGTCTTCTGAGCCACTTCGACAACAAGCCGTGCACCCATATTCTCGAACCGGTCTTCCAGTTCAATTTCCTTGGCGACCGTCACACCATCCTTGGTAACCGTTGGGCCACCAAATGACTTATCGATAATAACGTTGCGACCGGTTGGTCCCATCGTTATTGCGACGGCGTCGGCGAGTTTATTTACGCCACGAAGCAGGCGTGCACGTGCGTTATCTTCAAACAGCAGTTGTTTTGCCACGATTTTTAACTCCTAAGATTCCAAGTACGAACTTCAACGGTTCGTGAAGGAAACTGTCTATTGCTTATAGCACCTTAGCGAGAATGTCGGTTTCACGAAGAATCTTTACTTCGTCGCCATCCCACTCGATATCTGTTCCACCAAATTTTCCGAAAATGATTTCGTCGCCTACGGCTACCGAAAGGTCTGCTCGATCACCGGTTTCGGTCAATCGCCCAGGTCCCACAGCAAGGATTACTCCACGCTGAGGTTTTTCCTTTGCTGAATCCGGAAGTACGATTCCACCAGCAGTTGTTTGTTCTGCATCGAGTGTTTTAACCACGATACGATCATCTAGTGGACGAATCTTGATCTTGGCCATCAGTGAATTACCCTCTTAACGCTTTTGTAGTTGAATTCTTGTTTATTTTTTAGCGAACTGAGTTGGTCGACATTACATCATGCCAGGCATGCCGCCCATACCGGGCATACCGCCACCCATTCCGCCCATGCCACCCATACCGGGCATGCCGCCACCCATACCATGATCGTGATGATGATCATGATGGTCATCATCGTCTTCTTCCACCGGAATCTCAGTAACGAGACATTCGGTAGTAAGCAGCAGCGATGCGACACTGGACGCGTTTTGCAATGCTGTGCGGACAACTTTGGCTGGCTCGATGACACCCATCTCAACCATGTCGCCATACTTGTCTTTATCAGCGTTGTATCCTTCGTTCTTTCCTCTTAGCTTTCGCACGCGATTCACAATAACCGCACCATCAAGTCCGGCATTGTGAGCAATTTCGCGAAGTGGATAGTCCAGAACGTTCTGTATGATTTGAGCTCCGAGTGCTTCATCACCCGTTAGATTCAGCTTTTCGATTGATGCTTCGGTACGAATCAACGCAACACCACCACCAGCAACGATACCTTCTTCCAATGCTGCTTGCGTTGCCGACTTTGCATCTTCCAATAGAGCCTTACGTTCCTTCATTTCGGTTTCAGTTGCTGCACCACAGTTGATCTGTGCGACGCCGCCGGCGAGTTTCGCCAGACGTTCCTGAAGCTTTTCACAATCGTACTCACTCTCGGTGACACCGATTTCCCGGCGAATCTGCTCAACACGACCTTCGATATCTTCCTTGGTGCCCTTACCGCCAACGATAATGCACTCTTCAGATGTAATCTTGATCTTCTTAGCTTGTCCAAGATCCGTGATCTTGACGCTTTCAAGTTCGATCCCCAAATCTTTGAAGATAGGTGTACCACGGGTCAACACGCCAATGTCTCCCATGATAGCCTTGCGGCGATCGCCATAGCCTGGTGCCTTAACAGCACAGACTTCAAGGATGCCACGCATCTTGTTAACAACCAGTGTTGCCAGCGCTTCGCCTTCGATATCTTCGGCGATAATCAGCAAAGGTTTCTTCGCTTTGCTAACTGCTTCAAGTAGCGGGATTAGCTTCTTGTTGTTCGAGATCTTTTCTTCAAACAGCAGGATGTAGCAATCTTCCAATTCCACGATCACTTCGGTCTCGTTTGTTACGAAGTGCGGAGAAAGGAAACCACGTTCAAACTGCATACCCTCAACAACATCAACCGTTGTCTTGTTGGCACGACCTTCTTCCACCGTGATGACGCCGTTCTTACCAACTTTGATGAAGGCTTCAGCTAACACGTTTCCGATGGAAGGATCGTTGTTTCCAGCGATCGTTGCAACTTGCTGAATCTCTTTCTTATTCTTGGAATCGATTTCCTGTGCCAGGTTACCGATGGTACTGCATACCGCATCGACTGCTTGATGGATTCCGCGGGAAAGTGCCATTGGATCAGCACCACCGGCAATCATCTTGAGTCCTTCACGGAAGATTGCTTCTGAAAGAATCGTAGCTGTTGTTGTACCGTCACCAGCAACTTCGTTCGTCTTGCTGGCCGCTTCTTTTACAAGCTGCGCACCGAGGTTTTCGAACACGTCATCGAGGTCGATATCTTCAGCTACGGTTACACCGTCTTTTGTTACTCGGGGAGAACCCCAACCTTTGTCCAATACTGCATTACGTCCGCGGGGACCTAATGTGCTGCGTACAGCACGTGCAAGCTTGGAAACACCGGTTAACAAGGACTGACGTGCCTTGTCATCAAACACCATTTGTTTTGCCACGACCGAATTCTCCTATCAGTCACTCAGGGTATTACTCGTGTATCTTTTTATTTCAATCCGACTGTCAATTAGCCGTTAGATTCACTGTATCTGCACCGTTTGCGGTACCTTCTTTGGCAGGGAAATACTCCACCACCTGTACACTACGCAAGCGCTGTGCCAAAACTACGAAAATAATCCACAACTACTGCCGCGACAAGGAGTTACAGGGAAACTAAATACTTCTTTTACCCTGTATTCCTGCATTCAGTTGTTTTAGGCACTAAATCACAGTGCCAAATTGGCAGTTGGACGGTAATTGCCCAGATTTCAGGGTCAAAATGGCATAATGCCAAACCCAACAATTCACAGCCATTGCCGGCTGACCCTTAACGCAGCACATCTGCAAATGCGTCTTCAAGTACCTCTAGTGCACGTTCGTTGTGCTGTCCGTTGACAATGACATTTACGTTCACTTCGCTCGTGTTAATCATGTCCACGTTGATTCCTGCTTCAGACAGACTACGGAACATTCGTATACCAACTCCGGTATGACTTCGCAGACCTACGCCAGCCACAGATAGCTTGCCAACTGACTGCTGGCTTACAATTTCTCTAAATCCGACTTCTTCCTTGAGTTGTTCAAGTGCAGCAATCGCAGCCTCGCGGGACTCCGCGGGGCAAGTAAAACTCATACTGGCGTTTCCGTCCTGTTCGCTATAGCTGAGGATAATCATATCCACCAACACACCGGCCTTGGCTACATGAGAAAAAACCGTATCAGCCACACCGGGTCGATCGGTCAACCCAAGGATCGACACACTTGACTGTGAGTCATCTAGGGTAATACTCTCGATCGACAAGTCTTCCATTCCAACACCGCGTAATCGTTCAGCAACCGAAGCGCGTGTTGCCTCGTCTCGCTGAATTTCCTCACTAGGTGATCCGACCTGGATAACGTTTTCCGGTTGCACATGCAGATCGTACGCATTATGAACAGCACGTAACGCGTCCAGCGCTACCTCTCTCTCAACGAGGCATGAGATCTTGATCTCGCTCGTTGTGATCATAAAGATGTTGATGTCTTTTTCTGCGAATACTTTAAACATCGTTTCCGCGACACCGGTCTGCTGAGCCATTCCCAGCCCAACTACAGAGACCTTGGCTACATTCGCATCATGCGTAATTGCACCGAACGCCATCTGACCTGCAACTGGCTTTAGTGCTTTCAGCGCCAGATCAAGTTCTGCTTCCGGAACCGTGAAACTGATATTTGATTTTCCGTTATCACCAACGTCCTGAACAACCATGTCAACGGTAATGTTTTCGTTTGCCAAGACCGAGAACACAGCATGACTGGTACCGGGTAAGTCAGGCACGGCACTGAGTGTGATTCTGGCTTCGTCCATCGTGACAGCAGCTGTCGACACCACACGATCGTGCGACTCCGGAGACTCGGCGATAATTGTCCCAATGCCATCGGACATACTACTGCGAACATGAATTGGCACTGCGTATTTCTTGGCAAACTCGATCGAACGGCTATGCATGACACCGGCACCGACGCTGGCAATTTCCAGCATTTCATCATAGCTCACCCGACTGACTTTTCTTGCCTCGGGCAACTTCCTCGGATCGGTTGTGTAAACCCCGTCCACATCGGTATAGATCTCGCATGATGCGCCAAGAACGGCTGCCAGTGAAACTGCCGTCGTATCACTGCCACCGCGACCAAGCGTCGTAATATTGAAATCCTCATCGATTCCTTGGAATCCGGCCGCAATGACGATATTTCCTGCATCGAGCAAGGATTGCATGCGGTCTGTGGATATGGAAATGATTCGTGCGTTAGTATGAGTGCTGTCGGTTCGCACACCAATTTGCGCCCCGGTCAAACTTACTGCTTTATGACCAAGAGCATCGATCGCCATAGCCATCAGCGCAACGCTTACCTGCTCACCGGTGCTTAACAGCATGTCCATTTCCCGTGCCGGTGGCTGCCCGCTGATTTCATTCGCCAACTCGACGAGCATGTCGGTATTTTTACCCATGGCGCTCACAACCATGACCACCTGGTGCCCATCCTGTTGAGCACGTACAGCCTTGCGAGCGGCTGCCATGATCTTGGCCGTATCCGCGACACTCGTACCGCCAAATTTTTGAACGATGATTGCCATCTAATTTATCCTTAGCGTTATCCCGCTTTGGCATTCCCTTTGTTTGTATGTCTCAGTCCTTAACGGTCAAACAGCTCTGACTTTATGATGATTCAAGATCCGCACCTGCAAAGTCCCAACCCGTTGGTAGTTCTCAGGAAATACGACCTTACAAGATCGAGTCAGTCACCAAGAAATAGCTTCATGACCTCGTGACCGACGGGCATTTGCAGTTTAGAATCTGCCGCCGAAATGTCGTCATAGGTCACTGCAGAGTCTCCATCGATCCCCGTGCCACAAATCCCAAAAGGTACAGTGCCGTGACTGTGGGTTTTCGTACGCACTGGCGTCGGGTGATCCGGTGTCACCATGATGCGATAGTCGCCTTGCGACTTCAGTGACTCATGCAGTGGTCCAACGATATGCTGGTCGATGTCTTGCAATGCCTTGATCTTTGCATCAACGTCGCCCTCATGTGATGCTTCATCGGTCGCTTCCACATGGACAACGACAAGATCAGTCTGGTCCAGCGCATTGATCGCTGCCTGACCTTTTCCTGCGAAATTAGTGTCCGTGTATCCGGTAGCCCCTTCTACTTCAATGCAATCCCACCCGATGATGGATGCAATGCCACGAAGCAAGTCAACAGCGGTGATCATCTTACCCTCAAGACCGTATTGGCTCTTGAAGGATGGAAGTTGTGGCGTGCGACCAAGTCCCCACAGCCAGATATTTGTAGCGGGAAGCTTTCCATCGGCGCGGCGCCGATCGTTTACCGGGTGATCTGCAAACAACTGCATAGACTGGTTCATTAAGTCTGCGAGTAATTTACTACCTGGGCCACGTGGGAAGTCGTCCAGGACAGAGTCATCTGTGAGATCATGTGGTGGCGTGGAACGCGTGTCATCGGAAAAAGGATGTGGTTCACCTTCAGTCCCACGAAACAACAATAGATTGCGGTAACTCACACCCGTCACGAATTCCAATGCGTCTGACTCAATCGATTGACGCAGCGATTCCAATAGTTGATCTGCTTCCTCAGTGGACAAGTGCCCGGCCGTGAAGCTCTTCATGACCTGATCCTGAATCGTCACCAGATTACAACGCACTGCCCAGTCGTTTGGGCCGAGTGCAATGCCTTGCGCGGCAGCTTCCAATGGTGCGCGACCGGTAAAAAAATCGTTCGGGTCGTAACCGAGTAGGCTCATGTTTGCCACCGCGGAGCCAGCTGGCAAATGCGGTGGGACATGATTAGCAGCACCGGTGATACCAGCACTCACGATAGCGTCCATGGCAGGTATGTTGGCTGCCTGAAGTGGTGTCTTTCCGCCTAAAGACTCCTGAGGTTCATCAGCACACCCATCAGGAATTACGATTACATATTTCATTATTCTTTCTCGTCGGATGCCTACAAAACAACCGATTCGAGCCATTGATATTAAAAACGCGACGTCACCTGCAGTTACCACACACGGTGGTTAGTGCTTTTGAAGCTAAAACTGTATGTTATTTAGAGACGTCGCGGCCTTTACAACGTCCATCGGCCGCCTCACAACACAGCTTTTCACTAAACAAAACGTCCAAACCGCCATACTAGGTACGCCCCGAAAAAGCGTCAAGGCATTCCGGTGTGCCAATTTCAGTCACCTATGACACGCGGCAGACTTGTAAGTCAGAAGACCTGAAAGGTACATCCATGCTAGAGTCAGCACGATCATTTTTTGAATCGCTCCTAAACACACCTGGTCCTTCCGGTTATGAACAGGACGTCCAAAACGTTGTACGCGAATACGCCAGCACTTTTGCAGATGAAGTTTCGACAGATGTTCACGGTAATGTCACGATCGTCGTAAATCCGGATGCGACGCGGAGAATCATGCTCGCTGGTCACTGCGATCAAATCGGAATGATCGTATCGCACATCGACGACAACGGATTCATCTATGCACAAACCATCGGTGGTTGGGATCCTCAACAACTGATTGGTCAACGCATGATCATTTGGTCTGAAGCCGGACCGATAAACGCACTGATCAGTCGCAAGGCCATTCATCTCCTAACCGACCAGGAACGCAAACAGGTTGTAAAGCTCAAGGACATGTGGCTAGATATCGGTGCATCAAGTGGTGAAGAAGCCTCGGCGATGATCAATATCGGCGACCCAGTAACGCTTGAACTCGGAATAAGGGAGATGCAAGGCAATCTGGCAAACGCGCCGAAGATGGATAACAGCTGCGGCGTCTGGGTTGTAGTCGAAGCAATTCGCCGGGCAAAAGAACTCGATCCACAATGTGGAATTTATGCCGTGTCTACCGTCGCCGAAGAAATCGGACTACGCGGTGCACGTACGAGCGCATTTGGCATTAACCCCGATATTGGTGTCGCCGTCGACGTAACTCACTCCACCGACTGCCCAAGTGTCGATAAGAAGCAACTTGGTGACATTCGCCTCGGCAACGGCCCGGTCGTCTACCGTGGACCCAACATGAATCACAAGGTCGTCCGGCAGTTACTTGATCTGGCAACGACACATAACATTCCCGTTCAACCTGCGGCGGTTGGTAGGGCAACGAGCAATGACGCAAATGCACTTCAGCTTAATCGTGCCGGAGTTGCCACCGGGCTTGTCAGCATACCGAATCGATACATGCACAGTGCGGTTGAAACGATTAGCCTCGACGACATTGATAACGCTGCTGAATTGCTCGGCCAGTTTTGCGCAAATGTCACCACCGATGAAGACTATACGCCTGCCTAGACTGAGTTCCGTCGCATGGTACATGAACTCCGGCTACAGCGTATAATGTAGATATCTCATCAACGACAATTCTCCCCAAGGCTGGAGTGCAAACCATGCCGGTGCAAATGGAACTATCGCGGATTATCATCAGCGACATTAACGACCACCAGGTTATTTACCTAAAAGAACTTGATGGTGACCGTCAGTTTCCGATTCTCATCGGTATCTTTGAAGCATCCAGCATTGACCGCCGGGTAAAGAACTACCCTGCTCCACGCCCGCTGACACACGATTTACTTGTCGATATCATCGGACAACTCGACGGAGAATTAGATAGTATCGTGATCACCGATCTGCAAGAACACACCTACTTCGCCAAGTTACGTATACGCCGGGATGGTGAATTAATCGAAATCGATTCGAGGCCATCGGATGCCATTGCCGTGGCCGTAACCTGTGAGCCACACTTGCCCATCTATGTTGCTGAGCAAGTACTAGAAGAAGTCGGTGCCTAATCCTTGCACAGGCTTATATATAGGTACGTGCCGATCAACTCAGGTTAACCAGCCTTAAGCGACTCAAGAGCCGTTGCTACAGAAGCTAATTCCGCCTTGAGTTTCTCGAGGCTTTCTTGCTCGCGAGCCACAACTTCTTCGGGCGCGCGTGACACGAAGTTCTCATTACCCAGCTTGCTTTCTTTGCCCTTGATCTGCCCCTGGATTTTCTCCATGAGCTTTTCGTTGCGAGCGATTTCTGCATCGACATCAATAAAGTCTTTGAGATCGACAAACACCTCAAGATCATCAACCCGTACAGCGGCATTGGTAGCAGGTGGTTCAACCTCTGTGCCCCACTGCACACTCGAAGCATGCGCCATTGACTGGAAGAATGGCTCCATAGGTTGAAGTAGAGAAACAACATCGCCACTGCAGCTTACTGAGAATTCCAGTGGCTGGCGTGGTGCGATATTTTGACGACTTCGAATTTCACGTAATGCACCGAGCACTCCCTGGAATCTTGAAAATCGTTCTTCGATGACCGTATCAATTCTGGCTTCGTCAGGCAGCGGCCAGGATGCAACCATGATCGAATCGCTCGCATCTTCGACCGTTGCAAGCCCGCGGACAGGGGCAACCGTCCCAAGAATCTGCCAGATTTCTTCTGTAATAAACGGAATGATGGGATGTAACAGCCTTAGAAGTTGATCGAGCGCATGGGCGATTACACGCTGTGCAACCCCTCTGGATGATTCGTCCTGAAATCGTGCCTTGGCCATTTCAACATAGAAGCTGCAAAACTCATCCCATGCAAAGTCGTAAAGCACACGGGCTGAGTCTGCATATTTGTAGGTTTCAAGCCCTTCGGTTACCTGTTGAGTCACACTATTGAGACGGCTGAGCAACCAACGATCTTCAAAGGCAAGTTCGTCATCCGTTACAGGTGCTGCCTCGTAGCCCTCCAGATTCATCATTACGAATCTGGCAGCGTTCCAGAGCTTGTTGCAGAAGTTTCGCGCAGTCTCAAACCGTTCGCTGACCACCGGTCCACGATCAAACGACATGTGCTCGTCGGTTCTCGCCCATTGAGTGCGGAAAGAGTCACCGCATTGTTTGCACTCGACGACCGGCAACTCACGGTTCTTCTTCGTCTGATCCATCAGTTGATTGCAGTGCGGACATTCAAACTGCACTGGCATCCTGACATCCTGAGTCTCTGTCGTCAGATGAGCCAAGCCGAATCGCAGTGCATCTGCACCGAATTTCTCGATCACATCAAGCGGGTCCACACCGTTACCCTTGGACTTACTCATGGTCTCGCCGTAACCGTCCAGAATCTTGGGATGGATAAACACTTCGCTAAACGGGATTTCACCCATATTGTTTAGTCCCATCAACACCATTCTGGCCACCCATAGCGTGATAATGTCGCGACTGGTGATCAACGTACTGGTCAGGTAGAACTTCTCCAACTCATCTGTTTTCTCAGGCCAGCCAAGCGTGCTGTGCGGCCAAAGTGCACTGCTAAACCAGGTATCCAGCACGTCCTCTTCCCTGATAAAACCTGCCGATTCAAGTGCATTTGCAAGCACTACATCATCGTTGTCAAAGCACACGTGGATCACTGCAAATGCAATTTCGTCACCTTCTTCAGTAACGACCCGTGCTTGTTCATTTAACTCTGCGGTGTATTCCACCTGATGTGATAGCCGCGTGGCGTCGCCACCGACTGTGGATTCAAGCTGACTGAGGCGATCATCCAGGTCTTGTTGATCAGAACAACTTGCCGACCAGATTGGAATTTGATGACCCCACCACAACTGACGACTGACTGGCCAGTCGCGTTTTTCACCGAGCCAATCCAGGTATCCCTTGCTGTACCGTTCAGGGAATATCTGTACACGCCCGTCACTCACTGCGTCCATCGCCGTTTGCGCCAATTCGTCCATCTTGACAAACCACTGATCGGTCAGCATTGGTTCAATCGGCGTCTTACTGCGGTCAGAATGTGCCAGATCGATTTCCCGGTCTTCCACTTCGATAAGTAAACCCTGTGAATCCAAATCAGCAACGACTCGTTGTCGCGCTGCCTTGATGTCCAGCCCCGTATAAGGACCAGCACTGCCGTTTAGCGTGCCATCCAAATTTAGGATATTTATCATCGGTAGATTCTGACGCTTACCTACCTCATAGTCATTAGGATCATGTGCAGGAGTAATCTTCACACAACCACTTCCCAATTCCGGTTTTGCCCAACTGTCAGCCACAAGTTCAAGCTCGCGATTCAGCAGCGGCAACAGCAGTTTCCTTCCATCACTTGCCATATCGCGAAGTAATTCAAGGCCAGGCAACATCGTTTCAACACGCTCATTGATGTCGTCGATTTGAGACTGAATTACTTCCTTATCTTTTTCTCCGACAGCCTGAATTTTTTCAGTTAACTCCGCCAACACCTTTTCCATCGCGGACCGCGGATCCGGATGAACCGCCACGGCAGTATCCCCCAACATCGTCTCAGGTCTGGTGGTGGCAACTGTTACGAATTCCGGTTCACCTGGTTTCGGATCGATGACACTGTACTTAAAGTGCCAGAAATGACCTTCGACAACTTCGTGGAATACTTCATCATCACTGACTGCGGTCTGTAGAAACGTATCCCAATTCACCAAACGCTTTCCACGATAAATCAGTCCTTTTTGAAACAGATCAAAAAAGGTCGTCCGCACCGCCTGGGCACAGATCGGGTCTAGCGTAAATCGAACACGATCCCAGTCACATGATGAGCCCATCGTCTGTAATTGAGTCAGGATCCTTTTTTCATATTGGTCCTTCCACTCCCAAATACGATCAACGAGAGCTTCGCGTCCGAGATCATGACGTGTCTTACCTTCTTCCTCTTTTAATCGACGCTCGACAACCGCCTGCGTGGCGATTCCTGCATGATCAGTACCAGGCATCCACAACGCCTCGAAACCCTGCATGCGTTTCATGCGGATTTGCACATCCTGCAACGTATTGTTCAACGCATGACCAAGGTGAAGTGCACCTGTTACGTTGGGCGGCGGAATAACAATGGTATAAGGATCTTTTTCGCTATTTGGATCCGCGTGAAACCGTCTATCTGATTTCCACTGCTGAAAGATCTCTGCTTGCCGATTACCAAAGTCAAAATTTTTGGGAAATGAATCTGCTGAAAAGTCTTGCATCGATTGCTTATTTCTATTGTCAAACGCCTTACGATCCGCAGCGAACAGGCACTCTGCCATGTGCGCGATCATGCACGCTCATACGTACTATGTCCTACGAAGTTACGCCGTCCTTATACAGTTTGTACTCAAAACCGTCCACCAGCGCCAGCCAACTTGCTTCGATGATGTTCTCACTAACACCAACCGTTCCCCAACGATCCGTGGCATCAGCAAAATCCACAAAGACCCGAATTCTTGCTGCGGTGCCTGCTTCGGAATTCACCACACGTACCTTGTAGTCTACAAGTCGCATATCTCCAAGTTGCGGATACGTTTCATTCAGTGCTTTGCGTAAGGCAGCATCCAGTGCATTTACCGGTCCGTCTCCTTCGGCAACCTGGTGAAACACCTGATCGTCGACAATCAGTTTAACCGTGGCTTCGTTCTCCACTTCATGTTTATCCAGATCGGTCGGTTCCCACGCAACAACCTCAACGTGGTACTTCTCACGCTCAAAGTGCCGGACAAACGTTCCGGCACACCGCTGAACTAATAACTCGAAGGACGCCTTCGCAGCTTCAAATTGATAGCCTTGGTTTTCGAGCCTGACGATTTCGGCTAACACATTTTTCATCAATTCCGAATCACCGTCGATTCCCTGCTCCGCCGTGAGCGCCTGAATGTTGCTTCGTCCGGACAATTCACTAATCAGAATACGACGCTCGTTGCCAACTAATTCCGGTGCAATGTGTTCATAGGAATCAGTTGCACGTGCGACAGCGTGAGCGTGCATGCCACCTTTATGCGCAAAAGCACTACGACCAACAAACGGTTGTCCACGATTGAGCCGCATGTTAGCCGTTTCGAATACGAACCGTGACAACTCCGTCATATGCCCGACGCCGAGACCGTTCAGCACTGAGCAATCATCTTTTTTTAGCTCGAGATTACAGATAACGCTGATCAGATTCGCATTTCCACATCGTTCTCCGATGCCATTGATTGTGCCCTGCACCTGAACAGCTCCGGCTTCCACCGCCGCAAGCGAATTCGCGACAGCTAGCTCGCAATCATTATGACAGTGGATCCCGACTTTGACGTCGAATTGAGCCACTGCTTCACTCGCCTCCTTGGTCAACTGAGTGATTTCGTCGGTTAATGAGCCGCCGTTGGTATCGCAAAGCACGATTAGCGAAGCACCGGCTTCAGCGGCACAGAGAATTGTTTGGCGGGCATATTCCGGATTGGCTTTCCACCCGTCAAAGAAATGTTCCGCGTCATAAATTACTTCACGGCCCGCCTCCACGATGTGTTCGACACTATCAGAAATCATCGCGAGGTTTTCTGATAGTGATACACGTAACACGTCAGTAACGTGAAAGTCCCAGGTCTTGCCAACCACCGTGCATACAGGTGCTTGGCTTTCTACTAACGCCTGAATTCCCGGGTCTTCAGCAGCAGTCATGCCACGACGCCGCGTCATACCGAATGCGCAGATTTTTGCGTGCTTTAAATCAAGTTCACGCACACGCTGGAAAAACTGCACGTCCTTCTCGTTACTAAGCGGATAACCACCTTCGATATAGTCGACACCGACCTCGTCCAGTCGCTGTGCGATGGCAAGCTTATCTGCAAGCGATAAGCTCACACCTTCGGCCTGTGTACCGTCTCGTAAAGTCGTATCGTAAATCTGGATTGAACGCATCGGTTCTCACAGTTAAATGAACTTGATTTGTGCGGCGCAATTCCATTGGAATCGGTTCAAATAAAAAAGCCCTGAAATCCATCGGACCTCAGGGCTCTTGATGTACGGTTTCAAGCTTTCCCTAATTCCGCCGATGGTCGTGACTAATCACCACAGCATTTGGCATGCAGCCAGCAATTGCGCTGGCCTGAATAATATCGATGCTGATTATTGAAATCGCTGCCATGGGCTATAAGCAGTTGTAACGAGGTTTTTAGAGAAAGTGGCCTGTGGCCATGTACACGTCACGATAAGAACGAATGTTAAGGCTGTCAACGGCCAATACGCTGCGTAGCGAAAGGTAAGATTCTATAGCCTGATCTTCACCACTGCTTTATGCACTTCGTTTTCGCAACCTAACGGGGCATGGGCATCCTGCGGCAGGAATATCGTAAAGGCACCGGCTGGAACCTTGCACCAAGTCTCCGGCCGATCATAGAAAAACACAAGATCTTTCTCATCGCTATAGGGTGCACGTGGCCGCGTGCATTCGGTGATCGGCCGCCAACCAATTTGATCAACGCCTGCAATTACAAATTGAATGTCCAGATACTTGCGGTGTGCTTCAAGCATCGCCTGCTCCCGACCAACACCCGGCCCGCGAGCAATCAAGGCAAATACACGGTCGCCATCTATGGCGTGCCTGCCATCTTCAAGTGCGGCTAAGTCGGTACGTTTCAGGAAGTCGAATCCAGCGTCCAGTCCCGGCACCATGCCACGATAAAACTGCTGGTGATCAATCAGGTCGAGAATCATTTTGAGTATTACTACCAGGTGTCGATTTCTGAATCTTCATCGTTTTGTTTCCAGAGGTCTTCCTCTGTCAACGATGCGTCAGCATCATACTCATCCTGCTCATCTGCGTCATCATCAGAGTCCATTTCCTCTGAGCCAGTTGAAATGAGCTCATCATCTTCCTCGCCGGTTTCGTCATCGTCGAGAACATCTGTCACGACGCTCAACTCTGATTCGGTTGAGACAGACTCATTGGTCAACCCCTCTGAATCCGATAAATCTTCATCACTCACAGCAACGCTGAACTGTTCATCCCAATCGTCTGCTCCCCATTCATCTTCAGCCCAAGCAGATTCATCATCCAAAGTTTCCGAGTCGGCAGCCATAGACTCTGATCGATTGGCCGCCGTAATCACTTTGATCGACTCTCCATCCGGATCCGGATCATCTTCATTGACAACAGCAACCACTTCACGTCGACGCCGCACTAGCTTACGTGGTCCGCGTTTACCCGCAGGGCTATCATGCCGCGTGTCGTTCCCGCCATCCGAATCATCCGTTGGGTCATCAATGGCCGGAGTAAAATCGATCGCCGCATCATCGTCCGGGGAACGACCGGAAGTACGATCATCAGAGTCCTCGTCATTGAGGTCTTCCCCATCGTCGTCGTGGTCGTTCCACGATGCAGTTTCATCATCGGCGGAATCGTACAAATCCTGTTCGTCATCTTCATCTTCGTCACCAAAGAGATCAGCAGCCGAGTACTTCCCAGCTTCCACACCATTGGCTTCGGCCATGGCCTGCATTTCCTGCCATTGATCCATCGTGACGATTACTTCTCTTGCCTGACTTCCGTTATAGTCACCGACGATTCCATCCTCTGCCATATAGTCGATCAGGCGTGCTCCGCGACCATATCCGATTCCAAGTGTTCGCTGAAGTAATGACACACTACCGCGGCCTTCGCGAATGACAATTTCTATGGCTGCGTCGTAAAGCTCATCGTTCTTACGCGCGGCACCAGGCAAAGCGGAATCGCCGTCACGCTCAACCTTGATATGAACGAGTTCTTCCACGAAGTTTTGTTTGCATTTACTGACTTCATCAACGACGCCATTGATCTCTTCGTCACCAAGGAATGTACCTTGTCCACGGATGATGGTACTCGTTCCGGGCCACAATACGAGCATGTCACCATTACCGAGAAGCTTTTCTGCACCCATTTCGTCAAGCACAACACGGCTATCGGTACGACTGGCAACCTGGAACGCAATACGTGCCGGCAAGTTTGATTTAATTAAACCTGTGATCACATCAACCGTTGGTTTTTGGGTTGCCAAGATCAGATGAATACCAACAGCACGACTCTTCTGAGCCAAACGTATAATGTGTTGTTCAACGTCTTTTCCAGCAGTCATCATCAAGTCGGCAAGTTCATCTGCCACAATCACGATGTAGGGCATATACGTCGGCGTATCGTCTTCGAATGCCGGGCCAAGTCGTTCGCGAATCTTTTCTTCGGAAAGATCATTGAAGCTGGAAATATGGCGAACACCAGCTTTTGCCAGAAGCTTATACCGCTGTTCCATCTTCTCCACGGCCCATGCGAGAATTGCCTCTGCCTTTTTCATGTCGGTCACAACCGGATGCATTAAGTGTGGCAATCGACCGTACACACTTAATTCAACCATCTTTGGATCGATCATCAACATGCGCACTTCGTCTGGTCGTCGTGCCATCAGAATAGACGTCACAATGGAATGAAGACATACGCTTTTACCGCTGCCGGTACGACCGGCAATCAACAAGTGCGGCATTTTACAGAGATCAACAGCTAGCGGATTTCCGGAGACATCTTTACCGAGAAAAACCGGTATTTGCATCTTCTTAGAACTGGACGTGGAATCTTCAATCACTTCCCGCATACGGACAAGCTGCTGCGATTTGTTGGGAACTTCGATACCGACAGTGTTCTTACCTGGGATAGGAGCAACAATTCGCACGCTTGGTACACGAAGCGCGATTGCCAGGTCATCTGCGAGGCCAGTGATTTTTGACAGTCTCAGGCCTGCTTCCAGTTCCACTTCATACTGAGCGATCACCGGGCCCGTCTCAATTTCCACAACACGAATATTAAATCCGAAATCGGCAAAGGTCTTTTCCAGAATCTTCGCGTTGCGACGCACTTCCTTGGCTTGCTCGTCAAAGTTGATATGTTCACTGGGTAATAGTAAATCCAGGCTTGGTATTTCGTAATCGGCGAATGCATCATCCGTCTGTTCATTGATGCTTTCAATCAATGCCGTTTGACCTTCTTCCTGATCGTCTTTCGTCTGCGAAGACCTTCGTTTAATTCGCGGCTCGCCTTTCTTCAGTTTGCCGGCCATACGTTTCAGGCGCGACAGTCTGGTTGGTTCCTCTACCAATTCCACGTCGTCCGACTCGTCTGGATCTTGCAAATCATCAGCATCGAGTTCGCAATCTAAATCATCAGGCCAGTCATCGGAATCGCCGTCGTCACTTACCTCGTGGCCGCTGATACGCACCGCGAGACGATCGTCGCGAGCAATGGTATCTGCTTCTTCGGTTGAGTCTTCGTCTTCCCAGTGGTCGCTTTCTTCCGTGATTTCATCTTCATCCTCATAGTCGTCATACGCTTCAGTGTGATTTGTTTCGGTTTCATCCCAGCGATCTTCAGTCCAACGAGCTTCATCCGATTTAGCTGGTGCAGGTACTCCTGCTGCCGCCGTTGCTATCGTGGGATTGGACGACGATCCTGCTTCAGTAGTCAGATACCTGGCAACGCGTGTGGTACCACGCATAAAACATTGAGAAATGGCGACCATTACGCGTAAAGCAACGTAGTCCGTTGCAAGCATCAGGCCTCCGAAGAAAAGGCAGATTGCCAGTAACAAGCCGCCGGTGACAGCAAACGATGCTTCAAGCACCTGACGGAAAATAATTCCAAGAAGGCCACCAGAACCATAAATCGGTCCGGGACTAAGCAATGGCATAACCAGTGCAACAAATGATGTGAATCCAATGAGTGACAACAACCATCCGGCAAGACGAACTGGGAATCCTTCCATGCTTCGCCCTTGAAATACAAGGAAGGAAACAACGCCCAGCGAAACAGTTATGAAATAGGCACCAAAACCAAACAACGTAAAGGATATATCCGCAAACATCGCACCCCACCTGCCACATGCGTTTTGAACAACGCTTGCCTGTGGGTATACCAGTATGTCCGGCTGATATAGCTGATCCAGTGGAGCAACTAGGCTCTCAATGGGATCATCGTTGTGATAGGTGACCAGCGCAATAGCCAAGAATACCGTAAAGGCAGCCAGCCCAAGAGCTATAAGGTCACGCTTAAGATTTCGGTCTTCGAACATAATGCTCGCTGTGAATGGGGACAAATTCAAAGATACGAGCTCATGCCGTACCACTGTCCAGCATCCATGCCAATTTCGAAAACCCGGCTTCTTGCCGTGTTTGAGGGGGATTGCATGCACAAAGCATGTGCTTGACCGGGCAATCCGTTGCCTAGACTGCTATCAATTCCATACGTCGCAGTCCGAACCAGCAGCGCACCGAAGTACGCATCCGTCTCAATTCTTCGACCTAATCGTCGATGAGAATCCGCCATTCATTTACATTTAGCCAATTAATCTCTCATGCTGGCGAGAGATCCGTGCGTAATCGACACAAATGATACAACCGGCCGAAAACAGCCGTCACACTATTCCAGCACCCTATAGCGCGGCAATTACCTTCTCAGCTGCCTGAATCGTGTGATCTATATCTTGCTGTGTATGTGCGGCTGAAACAAAGAGTGCTTCATACTGGCTGCACGGCATATAGACTCCGTTTTCGATCATTCCCCAAAAGTAGCTTGAGAATCGCTTGGTATCACATTCTGCGGCTTGATCCCAGGACTTCACCGGACCGAAATGGAAGAACAGTGTGAGCATGCTACCGACGCGTTGTACACAGTGCTCGACACCAGCTGACTCTGCTGCAGCGGCCAGTCCGTCACCTAAACGCGACGCAAGCTGGTCGATCTTTTCGTAGGGTGATTCATCGCGAAGTGCCTTTAAGGTCGCAATACCCGCAGCGGTAGCAATTGGATTTCCGCTAAGTGTACCCGCCTGAAATACCTGACCAGCAGGTAATACATGATCCATTATGTCGGCTCGACCTGCGTAAGCACCGATA
>CEQQ01000208.1_pt1 | contig 22883 bp, 18 predicted proteins | sample 531041 | NCBI WGS metagenome assembly CEQQ01 (sample SAMEA2621222, study PRJEB7988) | marine metagenome | biome: marine biome (ENVO:00000447); feature: deep chlorophyll maximum layer (ENVO:xxxxxxxx); material: "saline water (ENVO:00002010), including plankton (ENVO:xxxxxxxx)" | depth 150 m | reverse complement strand
TTATTGGCGCGGTATTAACAAATTTGATGAGTGCTGGAGCAACAGTTGCTGTTATTGGTCCCGTAGTCTTAGATATGGCTCAAAGTTCTGGTACAAATCCAGTCTTAGTTGGCGTTGGTTTAGCTATTGCAACTTCAATGGCATATTGGCTAGTTATTGGTACACCGGCAAGTTCTATTGTATATGCAAGCGGGCAGCTTGAATCTAAAGATTTCATTCGAATGGCGAGTGCTGGATGGCCAGCTGCTTTAATTGTATTAGGTGTTATGGTAGCTTTTTATTGGGTTAGTATTTTAGGCATTGACCCTTCAGGAATAGGATTTTAAGGATAATTTTATGGAGATTTTATTTTTACTTATAGTCTTAGTCGTTTTGTTTCTAGCAGTCTTTTCTAGTAGAAAAGAGCAAACATCTTTTGCAGATGAACAGAAAGATGCAGTCCAAAAAGAAAAAGAAGGTTTTGCTGAAGAAGACATCATGACTTATGGACAAGTTCAACAACGCAGAGAAGAACTTATTAATGTTCTTGATGAAAATCTGTCCGATAATACAGAACAACGTGACCAAATAAAACGGATAGTGAACGATTGGGCAGATTTAAAAATTAAAGCTTTTCAAGACCGAAGATCTTGGGTTAGGAACCCTGATAAAGAAAAATCAAATTAATTTTAATTAATTAATATATTTTCTTTCTGTTCTACCTCCAATATTACTCAATATTACATAACTTGTTGACTTAATATCTTTCGCTATATCATCTACTAATATTTTATCTTTATTGTTCTGCCCGAAAATTAGCACTTCATCTCCTATGTTTACTTCAGCATCTCCAAAGTCTACCATAAATTGATCCATACAGACACGTCCTGCAATGGGATATTTTTTCCCTTTAAGTGAAATATATCCATTTATATACCACTCCCGAGGAAACCCATCAGCAAAGCCTGTTTGAATTACTCCTATTATAGTATCTTTAGGGGCTTCCCAAACTCCACCATAGCTTACTTTTGTTCCTGCCTTTATATTCCTTAATGATACAACAGGCCCTTTGAATTCCATCACTGGTTTGATAGGAATGTCCTTTGAAACTTCATCTGATGGATATGCTCCATATAATAGCATTCCAACTCGAACTAAGTTATATGAGCTATGAGGAATATTAATAATAGAACCACTATTAGAAAAATGTATATAATTAATAGAAAGATCTATTTCTTTGATAAAATCTAATATTGTTTTGAATTGATCCAGTTGATGTTCTGCATAAGTTATATCACCTTCATCCGCCGTAGCATAATGACTATAGATTCCATGGCATTTGAGTGTTTCATTTTTAATTATTTTAATAATTTTATATGATTCATCTAATGATATTCCTAATCTGGTCATTCCAGTATCTAATTTTAAATGAAATTTTGGACTGAATCTATTTCCACGAAATAATTTAAGATCATCTGGATCAGAAAGATTTAAAGTAATATTTTTATCATAAGCTATTTCTATCATTTCTTTTGAGGGCCTACAAAAAACAAGGATTTCTTCATCAATTCCAGCGCTTCTTAATTCTAATGCTTCAGAAAAAGTAAAAACTCCAAAAAATTTCACTCCTTCATCACGTAAAGTTCTTGAAATTTCAATTACACCATGTCCATAGGCATTTGCTTTTACTACAGCCATAATCGGCACATCATTTAACTGATCTTTTAATAAATGATAATTATATTTTAGGTTTTCTAGGTGGATTATCGCTTTGGGAGAGAACATTATATTTAACCAAATTTCTTCAAAAGAAATAATTTCAATTCTTCAAAATTATCAAAAATTTTTGTGCTGCAAGCTATTATCCATCCGCTTAAATCAGTTTTTGGAACCTGACTTATTAAGTAAACTGGAATACCATGTTCAAATGCTAAAGTCACTTCACCATGTGTACCAGCACCTCTAAAAACATCTTTGTTCCATAGACAAATAATATAATTTGCCTCTTTAGTTACTGATTCGATATCTTGAACAACAAATTGATGCATAAATTCTTTATATCGTTTTATATCAGTGTCTTTCCAATCACGATATTCATACGAATTTGTTTTTTCAATAATTAATCTAGATTCCTCAACAGGGTTTATAACATCATGCCCTAGTTTTATGGAAAGCCATTCACTTATAGAATCACGCCAGGCCTCTCCCTCATCCTGCGCATATTCCATTGCACCAGAGAGATATGCTATCATTGACTGAAGACGCGTTTAATTAATATACTATTTATATAAAGCCATACAAACCCAATAGCGAGTGGAATAAAAAATGAATTTATATTGAAAACTCCTTCAAATTCTACTGATCTATACCAGTTTAATATCATAGTAGTAGGCAAAAGATTGAAAATATCTATTATACTTGCTGGGTAAAATTCAAATTCAATCAATAGCTGTGAACTATAAAATATAAATAATAACATAATAGAAGCCGAAACAAGAATAGTATTGATTTTATTAGATGATAATGAGAGTGTAGCCAAAGCATTTCCAATAATTATATTGAAGATAAAGGCTGCCAAAATGATATAAATAAAGCTTGTGATTCCAATTGCTAATTCCATCAGATATAATAAAATAAAGAAAGGAAGCAAAGAGAGTACTAAGCCTTCAACTGTAGCAGATATTATTAAATAACTTATAATTTGAAATTTTGATAAAGGTGTAAGTGATAACGTAACTAAGGTTTTTGATTCTAAACGTGAATAATAAAAATCACGAAAAATAATTGGAGCAATTATAATTGTATTTATTATCATTACCAACCCAGGGAACACCCAATCTTCGTAAGAGATGTTATCCATCGTTTCCATTATTATATTGTTCATTCCAATTGAAATTGTTAAAAATATTATAATTGGCAATAAAAGGATCAAAGTAACTGTAGAAATCAATCTTTGTCGTAAAAGCCAAAAACTTCTTAATAAGAATGTTTTGATCAATCTAAACCTTTACCTGCAAATTCAGAATCCATAAGATCACGTAAACTTAATTTTTTAACTGTCAGATCTTTCATTAGCTGTCCAGCAGCTTCATGAAGCACTTGAAAAAAAACAGATCTCTCACGTCCATAAAAATGTAAAGTATTACCTATTTTGGAAGGATTTACAATAGTAGATATAGAGGTTAATTTATTATAAAGATCCTTGGATAACTCAACAAATTCAATTTCAAATTGATGATATTGTAAAGTACTTTCTAATAATTTATCTAGAGTTCCATCTAAAATGATCTTACCATTTTGCATAACTAAAATTCTATCGTTTGACTGTTCAACCTCAGGTAAATATTGGCTGACATAAATAATTGTTTTTTCTCCTGACAAACTACGAAGTAGATCCCATGTTTGTCTAGTTGATGGAGCATCCATAAAAGCAGTTGGTTCATCTATAATCAAGATAGATGGGTCATGAACAAGTTCGCGAACAATCATGGCTTTCTTTCTATTTCCAGGAGAGACTAGTGCAGCTGGTGTATGTAATATTTCTGATATTTTTAAATCGTTTGCAAACCTATTAATTCTTTGAATTATTGTTTCTTCTTTAATTCCATAGATATAGCCAAAAAATCTAATATTCTCTTCAATTGATAGCTCAAGATCTAAATCAGATCCATGTGGTACATATCCAGTGTAGCTTTGGGAATCTTTTCTCCTTTTTACAGAATCTATACCATGTATGAAAACGTTTCCATAGTCAGGGTTTTCGAATCCAGCTAATAATTGCAATAATGTTGACTTACCCGCATCATTTTCACCAATAATTGCGACAAGAGAACCTTTTTCAACTCCAAAGGTTAAACCAGCAAGTATTGTTTTATCTCCTACACGTTTGCCAACTTTTTTTAATGTTATACTTGCTTCCATATCTTTACAGTTTATTTACCTTTATTAATGAGCATCAAACCAACTAATTCCTCTTCCACAATCTACTACTAAAGGGACGATAAGAGGCATTGCATTAACCATTTTATCTCTAACCATTTCTTCAAGTTTATCTATTTCTTCTTCAGGTGATTCAAATAATAACTCATCATGAATTTGTAAAATCATACGGGATCTATAATTTTCACTTTCTAACGTTCGATTAATATCTAACATTGCAAGCTTTATCATTTCGGCAGCTGTTCCTTGAATCGGCATATTAATTGCCATTCTTTTTGCTGCTTCTCTTTGAATATGATTCTCACTATCTACATTCCAAATATTTCTTCTACGTCCAAGTAGAGTTTCTACAAATTTTTGTTTTTCTGCATTTTCAATAGTCTTATCCATATAATTTCTTATACCAGCATATCTCTTAAAATAAGTATCAATTATGCCTTGTGCCTCACTCCTTGGTATACCTAGCTCTTGACTTAGACGAAAAGCCCCTGCCCCATACATTATACCAAAATTGACAACTTTTGCAGTTCGTCTCATATCTGGAAGAACATCATTTATTTTAACACCAAATACATCACTAGCAGTCCTAGTATGAACATCCTCATTTTCATTAAAAGATTCTATAAGCGACTGATCATTACTTAAATGCGCCATAACTCGCAATTCTATTTGAGAATAATCAGCAGAAAAGATAAGCCAATTCTTTTTTTGTGCTTTAAATGCCTTGCGAACTTCACGACCTTCTTCAGTTCGAATTGGTATATTTTGGAAATTAGGTTTACTGCTTGATAAACGTCCAGTTGAAGCAATAGTTTGACTAAAAGTTGTATGAATTCTACCTGTCTTTTTATTGATCAGTGGAGGTAGACTATCTAAATAAGTATTTTTTAATTTTGTAAGCTTTCTATAATCTAATATTAATTTTGGCAAAGGATGCTCTTTGCGAAGAGCTTCTAAAACTGGTTCCGCTGTAGATCTTTGTTTAATCTTTGTAAGATTTAATTTATCGAATAATATATTTGCTAATTGCTGCGTTGAATTAATGTTGAATTCTGAACCAGCTTCTTTAATTATTTCAGTTGATAGTTTTTCAACTTTTTTACTTAAATCACTAGACATATTTTTTAACATTTCCTCATCTACAAATGCACCTTCATATTCCATGTTCAATAGCACATCAATAAGTGGTAATTCAATTTTATTGAAAAAATGATCCAAATCTGAATCCTTAAGCTCTTTTAAAAATATATTAGTTAATTGCAATGCTATATCTGCATCTTCACAGGCATAATATCCCGCATTCTCTAGCTCAACTTCTGCCATAGTAATTTGATTTTTTCCCTTTCCAATAAGTTCTTCTATAGGGATCATTTTATAATTTAGATATTCGATACTTAGATTATCTAACTTGTATGAACGAGCCTCTGGCTTAAGTATATGGGCTGCTAACATACTATCACATATTAGTCCATTAATATTGACGCCATATCGTTTATATATCAGCATATCAAACTTAATATTTTGTCCAGTTTTTAATATTTTTTCATCTTCCATTATTGGTCGAATTATTTCAATCACAGTACCAATATCATCTTCTCCAAAGAGATTTTTTTCTTTATCTTTAAATTCAATTGGTATATAAACACCCGTATTTATTTTTGTTGAAAAGCTCAACCCTACTATGTTATTCTGCATAGGGTTTAGCCCATCAGTTTCAATATCAAAGGATAATATTGTTTTTGGTTTTATTGATTGAACAAATTTATTTAATTCATCCAAATCTTTAATAATCTTATAATCTTTACTTGATTTTTTTACAACTGTTTCTGATAAATCTGATGTTCCAGGAAGTTGATTTATAAGCGCATGAAACTCATATTCTGTTAATAAGGATTCTACTGAATTAATATTTAATTCCTTTTTTTCAAGATCTTCAAAATTATATTTTATTGGTACATTAGTAACTATTGTAACTAGGTCTTTACTAATTATAGCACTTTCTTTTCCATCTAATAATCCATTTCGAACCCTTTTATTGGTAACAGCATCAGCATTGTTTAGTGTTTCTTCTAATGTACCATACTCATTTATGAGTTTCATTGCTGACTTTGGCCCCACTCCTGATACTCCAGGTATATTATCTGAAGAGTCACCCATCAAACCAAATAGATCTATAATTTTATCTGGTGGAACACCCCAGCGATCTTTAACTCCATCTTTATCATATACTTTATCAGGTTTATTTTTTGTTCCTGGAGCATAAAGAAAAACATTATCATTAATAAGTTGCATAAAGTCCTTATCACCACTAACTATATATACTTCTAAATTATTTTTTACACCATCAATAGCCAATGTCCCAATAATGTCATCGGCTTCATACCCTTTTTTAGATAAATTTATTATTTGGAGGGCTTCAATTAATTTCCATAAATGTGGTAATTGTATTTGAAGTTCTTCAGGCATGGGGTCTCTATTTGCTTTATAATCAGGATATTTTTTATGCCGAAAAGTTTTTTCTTTTCTATCAAAAATTGTAGCTACGTAATCCGGTTTTTCTTTATTTAAGATTCTGAATAACTGGTTTAAAAACCCGAACAATGCACTTGTTGGCAATCCATATGATGTTATTAGTGGATTACGGATCATTGCATAATGAGCTCTGTATAACATGGCATAGCCATCTATAAGAAACATGCGTTTTCGTTTACTTTTCTTAGTATTCATAAGTTAATGAAGTTACCATTATGTCTTAGCAAGCTCAACTGGCAAATTGCTCTACGAGTCTATTTGATATTTTTGTGTGTAAATAGTAATATTCTATAGCAATTAATTAATAAACCTACATGATAAAGATTTCAAATAATATTTATATCAATACAACAGATATTAAAGAGACTTTTATTAGATCTTCTGGGCCAGGCGGTCAACATGTTAATAAAGTTTCTACAACGGTACAACTTCGTTTTAACGTATTAAAATCATTAAATATTTCAAATAACTTTCTGCAAAGGTTAAAAAATATAGCTGGATCAAGATTAAACGAAAATGGAGATCTAATTATCGTATCTAGTAGACACAAATCTCAAGCACTCAATAGAAAAGATGCATTAGAGAAACTGGTATACTTACTAAAAAAAGCATCTAAAAAACCAAAAGAAAGAAAACCAACATATCCCAGTAAAAGTAGTAATGAAAAAAGGTTAAAAAATAAACGCTTTATAAGCTTGAAGAAAAAAGATCGTAAAAAAATTGATCCCTCTAGGGATTAATAAATTTAAATCTTAAAAGTTATAATCTACGGTTAAACCAAATTGTCTAGGGTCTCCATAACTTAACCAAAGCTTATTTTCAAATTCTGGAGGAATTAAGCCAAAATAAAATCCTCTGATTGCATATCGTTTATCTAAAATATTTCTAACCCAAAATCTTACATCTAATTTTTTAAATGATTTTCTGATTGATATATTTGTTAATGAGTATGGTTCCGATTTGCTATTATGACTATCTGAAAAATAATATTCGTCTTTAAAAGTAGTATTTGTGATAATATCATAGTTTAATATTGAAAAATGGAAACCCAATGATCCCATAAACTTGGGGGCCATAGAAGCCTCTCTATCTCCACCATAAGCTTCTCCATTTTCTGTTTTATAAGCAAATTTATCTACCCATGTATTTAGTATTCCAATTCTTGCATTAAATGATAAAGAATTCAGAATATCTTGCGCATAATCAAATTCAACTCCGCTATTTTTTCCTGAGCCTGCATTTCCTGTATAAAATAGAAAACTATTTGGATTTCCTTCATCTTGTTGGCTTGATACTGAAACCTGTTGATCTATTCGTCTGCTTAAGAAGAAGGTAAAATTTGATCTATATGTATCTGACTTTCGCTTAAAACCAAATTCAAGACTTTGAATAAATTCAGGCTTATAAGGTCGGCTAGAATCAGCTAAATAAGGTTGTTGGTTTATACCTCCAGATTTATAGCCTTGAGAAAACGAAGTATAATAACTTGTTGAAAGGTTTTTTACATAGGTGAATGCACCACGAAAACCGATCATTCTTTCATTCGTGTTAAATGTAACTGAATCTAAAAATACTTTCTCCCAATATTCATTGTAACCTTGTGAAGTGCCATTATAATCATATTGACTATTTTCAATTCGATAGTTAGCCTTAAAATTAAATGAAGATGAAAATTTATGTCTAAATTGTGAGTAGGCAGCCATAGTCCTAAATTGAAAATCACTTGTTGCGTCAGTAGCAGCTCCATTGAATAGCCAACCGATGGCCGTATCTTTTTCATTTAAATCTTTATAATAAATTCCAAATAAAACAGGGCCAAATGAAGATCGTAATTCGTGAGTGAAATTTGAACGACTTTTATTATTTTGATCAAAATATTTGTATGTATAATAAGAATCTGGAAAAGACTCTGGACTCCAATTATGATTTATTGCCCAATAAAGGCTATCTCCCCAATCACTATCATAAGAATGTACTAAATCAGTATTAGTAAATGATGTTATAAGCGTAGTGTTATAATATCCATTAAAATCAACACGTAAAGAATAGCCGTAAGATGTTTGACTATCTTGGCCAACATCATCACTATAAGTTTTGAAATCTTTATTATTATCAGGTGCCCAGGTATCGTATCCGTTATTTAATTCAGAATAAATAAATGTTGCGAGAAGATTTAATTTATTATTGGATTTAAAATTCAATTTCATTCTAGAAAACAATTCTTCTCGCTTATTTGTATTGGAAACATTTTTAGATAAATTTTCTCTAAATCCATCACTATAATTATAACTTCCCGATACTCTAATTTTTAGACCATATATAGATTCCAGATTGATTAAGCTATTTATACCATAAAGATTATCCGATCCTAAGCTTGTTGATGCCTCCATTTCAAATTGATCAATAGGATCTTTAGATTTAATTGAAATCAATCCTGCCAAAGCATTAGCCCCATAAACAGATGATTGAGGTCCTCTGAAAATTTCTATCTGATTCAGATCATATAAATGGCCTATCATTCCTAATCCACTAAAATCCATATCATCGATAACAAACCCCACTGAAAAGTTTGGCGGGCCTTCACCAAAATAATGACTTCTTTCTCCAACTCCTCTTATCTGAAAGTATCTTGGTCTACTTGTCCCCCCAGACCAATTAACATTTGGAATTTGATCTGTTAATGTTTGAAAATGATCAGATCCAGAATCACGAATTTCTTCATCGGTAATAATATGAACACTAGTAACTGAATTTTGTAGTGATTCATCTGAAAGTCCTGCCCTTACAGTTATTTGATCTGATTCAATAACAGTTGCAACTAGCTTCACTGATATAACTTCTTTTGTAATCATTAATTTAGACTTATATGCTATATGGGAAAATTCTAATTCTGTATCTATGGGCACATTAATTAAAAAATTACCAGATGAGTTTGTTGTAGTTCCAATAACACCATTTGTTATGTTAACATTTTCAATTGGCTTTCCACTAACAGAATCTGTAACAGTACCAGAAATCTGAGCAAAAAGTATTGATGAGAAAAAGAATAGAACAAGCTTGAAAGATTTAAGATGCATAGCGTCTCCCTACGTTGGCATTATCCATATCAGGTTCAAAGGGTTTACTCTCAGCTATTTAAAAAATAAATAGCACCCCATGTTATAGAGAATTTACATAGAAAGATTTTTCAGCCAAACATGAAAGAAAATTATCAATCTTGCTAAGATTATAATATGTTCCTACTTTATGGTAATCGAATTTGAAATACAAACATGAAAAATGAAATTACCTTTAAAGCAATAGTCCTTGGAATAGTATTATCTATGTTATTATCTGGCGCTATGGCATATCTGGGTTTATTTGCTGGTATGACTGTATCAGCTTCAATTCCAGCAGCTGTTATATCCATGGGAATACTTGCTTTATTTAAAAAATCAAATATTTTGGAAAATAATCTTGTACAGACTGCAGCTTCTGCCGGAGAATCGCTAGCAGCTGGTGTAATATTTACTATCCCTGCTTTAATCTTGATGGGATACTGGGAAAGTTTTAATTATCTCGAAGTAGCAAAAATTTCAGCTATAGGTGGTATCATTGGTGTAATGTTTACAGTCCCACTTCGAAGAGCATTTATTTTAGTTGCAAGGTTACAATACCCGGAAGGTATTGCAACAGCAGAAGTATTAAAAGCAGGTGAAAAAGCTAGAAAAGTTTCTGGGAATGGATCTAGTAATGGATTGAAGATGATTGTGATGTCCAGTTTAGCTGGCGGATTAATGAAATTATCTGAACTTGGTTTTTCTATGTGGAATGTAGTGTTAGAAAAAGCAATAAATATAGGGAATGCTATATTTGGATTGGGTACAAATTTATCTCCAGCTTTACTTTCTGTAGGGTTTATAGTAGGACGAAACATTGGAATACTTGTAGTTGTTGGTGGTCTTATTTCATGGGGTATAGCAATACCTATTTATTCTGCTATAAACGGTTTTGAAGGAGAACCTCTAGAGGCAGCATATTTAATATGGAATTCAAAAATAAGATATTTAGGTGTGGGAGCCATGGTTATAGGTGGAATATGGTCACTGATTAAACTTTTTAATCCCCTGATTATTGGAATTCAAGATAGCTTAAATGCAATAAAAGGTTCAAGAGTCAATGCCCTAAATGAAGAACGAGATATTCCTATTAATTATGTTGGGATAGTTTTAATTATTATGCTAATACCAGTATTCCTACTTTATGTAGATATAATTCATTCTGTGGGTATTGCAATACTATTGACATTCATTTTAATGATTTTCGGTTTTTTATTCTCTGCAGTGGCTGCATATATGGCTGGAGTTGTAGGGTCATCAAATAATCCTATATCAGGTGTAACTATAGCAACAATTTTATTTTCATCTTTATTACTATTATTTCTATTAGGATCAGATAATAATGCTGGATCTGCAGGCGCAATAATGGTTGGAGCTATTGTATGTTGTGCTGCTGCAATTGGAGGAGATAATCTGCAAGATTTAAAAACTGGTTACATAGTTGGAGCTACTCCATGGAAGCAGCAAATTATGCAGGTTATTGGAGTTCTTAGCTCTGCCATTGTTCTTGGGCTAGTTCTAGATATTTTGCATACAGCATATACTATCGGTTCACCATCATTATCTGCACCACAAGCAACTCTGATGAAATCAGTCGCTGATGGTGTATTCTCTGGGAATCTACCTTGGAATTTTGTCTATATAGGTGCAGTAATAGCAATTGTGATCATTATACTAGATATAAGACAAGAAAAACGTGGATCAGACTTTCGTATTCCTGTATTAGCTGTAGCAGTAGGAATATATTTGCCAATTGAACTAACTGTACCAATTTTTATTGGTGGAATGATAAATCATCTTGCAACAAAAGCAGGAACTTCTGAAGCTTCTGAAGAAAATGGGCTACTGTTGGCTTCAGGATTAATAACAGGAGAAACTTTAATGGCAATTTTTATCGCAGTTCCAATATTTATAACTGGGACTAAAGATTGGTGGCCAGCATTCCCTGGATATGATTTGATAGGTATATTTTGTTTCCTAGCAATTATCTATTGGATTTATAATACTGCGACAAAAAAATGAAAGTAAACAAATCACTTCTCCAAAAACTTCCTAAAGTTGAACTCCATTGTCATCTTGATGGTTCATTAAGAATCCCTACAATTATAGATTTAGCCAATCAGGATAAAATAAATATACCTACCTCTAACCCGGATAAATTATCCAAACTTTTGACTATTGGCAAAAAAAGAGGATCATTAGAAGATTATATTAAAAGGTTTGATATCACTTTGAGTGTAATGCAAACGCCTGAAGCGCTCGAGAGAACTTCTTATGAGCTAATTGAAGATGTTTTTAAAGAAAACGTTCGTTATATAGAAATAAGATATTCTCCCATTCTCCATACAGAAAAAGGGATGACAATTAGTGACTCAGTTGAGGCTGTAAGAAAAGGTTTAAAACGCGGTGAAAAAGATTTTGGTGTTAAATCAGGTATCATTGTATGTGGAATAAGAAATATATCTTCGGAAGCATCCCTAAAGCTTGCAGACTTGACTGTCCGATACAAAAATAGAGGTGTTGTTGGATTTGATCTTGCTGGAGCTGAAGAAAATTATCCTGCTAAGGATCATCGGGAAGCATTTTATATGATTTTGAATAATAATATTAATGCAACCATTCATGCTGGTGAAGCATTTGGTCCTAGTTCAATCCATCAAGCAATTCATCATTGTGGAGCTCATCGAATTGGACATGGAACAAGACTTAAAGAGGATAAAGATTTAATGAATTATGTAAATGACCACCGCATAACATTAGAAGTATGTTTAACATCCAATTGGCAAACAAGATCTATACGATCATTAAAATTTCATCCTTTAAAGTACTACTATGATCAAGGTATTCGAGTTACTCTAAATACAGATAATAGGTTAATGTCGGGTACTAATCTCACTAATGAATATCTACTTGCCCATGAATTATTTGGATTTAAACTACATGATTTTAGAGAAATGATAATTATGGCTATCAAAAGTGCGTTTATTCCATATAATGAACGAAAAAAAATAATTGGAGAAATTGCAAATGAATTAGAGCAAGAATTTGGTCTGCTGCCTGAATTTGTTCAAAGAAAACCATCGTTATAAAGTTATTAGTTTTTTATTACTGCAATCTTTTCAAAACCATAATTTCCTTTAATTTCTGTAAAACTTATTAAATAAACACCAGTGCTAACCCATCTTCCCTGCTCATCTTTTCCATCCCAAAAGGCTTGATATCCATTTATTCCTTTATTAGAGGCGTTAAGTGTTCTTAAAACTTTTCCTGTAATAGTTAGCACTTTACATTCAGCACCATCCATTAATCCATCGATTACAAGAGGTGAGCTATTTGGCAAACTAAATGGACTAGGAAAAATCTTTATCTTATTAAAATTTTCCTTTGGTTTCGAAAAAGGTATACGTAAAACACTTATTCCCTTATTCGTTGATATATACGCAATACCTTCATCATTATCAAAAGCTATATCTGAAACTACGTTTGATAATAATTGACTATTTTTTTCATTAATACCATCGATACTAGGCCAATATGTTGATGCCTCTGTAAGAATATGTATTCCATCTGTTGGAGATGAAGCCCATATATTATTTCTAGAATCAATATTTAGTTTAGATCCTTTGCCAAATGAAATATTTGGAAAATATGTATAACCATATCGTTTTATAGGATTTGAGTTAGAATACTGTAGAGTTATTTGTTTTAATCCTATAGGTGTTAATATATATAAAATATCTTCATCGTTAATCACTAAAGACCATACCGTATTATTATTATAGCCTGGATTAATATCAACTTGCCCCCATTCAGTAGAAGATGGCTCTAATATACTTCCTTCATAATACATAAATACTAAACCACCATTTTTTGCTGGTGGACTATTTAGATCATCTTCAAATGAACCAATCCATACTCGATTAAATGAATCAAATGCAATAGTGTTAGGTGTATAACTCAAGAGATTATTAGAACTAGCTAGATTAATTGAACCCCATACATTATTCATATCTTTAAGTGCAATTGGGCTTCTTCTAGTTGTTGAATAAGTATTTGCTGCCCACATTACACCTAATTGATCAAACTCGATATCCTTTACTATCATATATTCATCTGCATAATAATCTAAATATGCAGTATCTATGAGTGTAAAATTTTCTATATTATCAATATCAATAATTACAATACCTCCACCGTGGCGTCGTGGCTCAGGGTAGGTCCCTCTTATTGCACAATAAAGTAGACCATCTGGACCCTGTTCCAAATCTGAAATAAAACCACCAAAATTTATTGGTAAATAATCAACGGCATATCTTTGGGGATTAAAAGAGCTAGAAATATTTATTTCATCACCTTCCGTAATATTTCTCCAACCCCATGATTCTTTTATAGAAATACCAAACTTGGATCCTGCAACTAATCTTCCATCATTTAGTATAGTTAAAGCAGATATTTGATTTGTTAAAGGAGCATTTGGGATTTCATGATCAATGACTTTAGTATCTTTATCTAAAACCATAATTCCTAATTCCGACCCAATATATAATTTGTCTTTGGAAAGTCCTGATAATGAAGTGAAGGAATAATTATTTTCTGTATTTAGACTCCATTCTATTCCTGTAAGATTTAATCTGATAATTTTATTAGCAAGGATTCCCCAAAATATTCCTTCGGAATCTTTAATTACTTCAATTAATTGTTCTGATGGATCTAAATAATTCCAAATTATTTCTAATGAAATCTCTTCTCCTAGATTTAAAACATATATACCGTTATTATACAATAGTAAAACATTATTTATATTTGATTCTATTAGACGAACCTCTCCAAATAATTCTATTTGAAATTGTTGCCAATTGCCAGGATCCTTTAAATTAGATTCTTTCCAATTCCCAATTAAGAGACCTTGGCTTGTCCCAACTAATATTTTATCACCTGAAATTTCAATAGAGTTAATTGAATCAAAATTTATAGGCCAATTCCTATAAATATCCCTATAAATCCATTTATTATCAGAAACGATAAATTCCATAACACCCCAGTCTTGATTATCAAGAAATGCAATAAAACAGATCGAGTCTGCAATAGAAATATCTATAATTTCTGTTAGATCAAAATCAAATTTTGATATACTTAGATTATTTTTTAAATCATAAACTTGAATGAATCCATCTGGGCTTAATCCTCCAAGCCATATAGAGCTATCATTTTCTACTTCTATAATATTTACCCCTGTACTTACTAATTGATCAACTACAGTTAAAGTTGTAAAGTTTTTTTTATTTTTATCATAAAGAAGCAATCCACCATTAGTTGCGCAAATAATTAAATCATTATATTCAGTCAAATCATTTATATGCAAAGGAGATGTATATGCTTTCCATTCCTGTATCCTAGATTGGGATAATAACAATCCAGAAATAAAAATAATTATATAGAAATATTTCATCCTATAGTTGAAATGGAGTTGGAATAAAACATAATATAAAAATTAGTAAGCATAAATAACCTGTATATCTGTTTTTTCTAGATAACGGTGTAAGTATATCCTGAATAGGTGGATGTTTTGCAGAACGCATTAGTACCAAAATTAATAAACCCCAAACTAACCAGTTGAGAGATAAGAAACTAAGAGGAAATAAAGCAAAGAGCGCTATTTTACCAATAAGCTCTTGTTTTCCTCCTAGCATTGCATAAGCTATATGCCCTCCATCTAGTTGTCCAATAGGTAACAAGTTTAGCATCGTTACCAATAATCCAATCCATCCAGCAAATGCTATCGGATGCAGTAAAACATCGTATCCTTCGGAAAGATCTGGGAAAATAATAGCTGTAAATAATTTCATTAATAAAGAATCACCTAGAATTATGCCCTGGTATTGATCATTAATAAATATTACTTCCGATAACAGTAGACCAATAATCAAAGATGGTACAGCAATAATAAATCCCGCTATTGGCCCTGCTGCGCCAATCTGCAATAGAGCATCTTTTCTATATATAGGAGATTTTATTTTGATAAATGCACCAAATGTTCCAATAATAAAGAAATATGGAGGTGCAGGCAAAAAATATGGAAGCGTAGCATCTACATTATGCTTAAGTGCATAATAATAGTGTCCAAATTCATGACAACCTAAAATTAACATTAATGTTAAAGAAAATGGGATACCCAAATAAATATCAGAAAAATTGCTTAAAGGATTTCCACCATCCATTATAGACCCTGCCATTAGAGTTGAAATAAATGTCAGAATGAATAGAATTAAATGTGTATTAGTTAATTTTACACGTTTCAATATGTTTTACCACTTTATTACTTTATTATTAAAAATAGATTTCAAATCATTTAAACTACTATCTTTTAATAATGATCCAATATACTTTTCCTTTTGATTTTATACTCAGCTTACGAATTTTACCTATGAATATAATGTTATTCTTAAGTCTCTTTACTTTCCTTCATGCAAACAATAATATCCAAGGATCACTTGATATTGATCTTAGGCAGAGGGTTGTAAATGATAATCAAATTCGCATCGTAGTCCAAATTGATAATAATTCTAAAAGAGATATAACTGAATTAGATGGATTTATTTTACGAATTAACCCTAAAGGAAAAGTGATATCTGAAAAACGTATAACATTCTTAGAATCTTTAGATGGAATTCTAAAATCAAACCAATCAGTTTCTAAATATAAAGTATTTCCATTAAGCACTCCAAAACCTGATCGATATGAATTTTATGTTGCTAAAGTACGCTTTCAAAATGATTATAGAGTTTATACCTATCATCCCGCTATTGGTTTTTATCGGGTAGATTAAAAATTAAATCCAATGGAAAACAAAACCCAATTGGATGGTAATTGAGTTTCTATTGAAGTCCCAGCAGAAATAAATCTTGTTATTAGATTAAGTTTATCTTCTTTCCTTAAAGACAAGATGATTCCACTGCTAAATGATCTACTTCCAATTACAGATCCAGCTCCTATTTCAAGCTTTATTCTATTTACTAAAAATATACTTGAATTACGAAGGCTAGTTTGAATATATATAGCATTTTGTTGGCCATTTAGATTTGAAGAAAAATTTACCACCCCTGTCTCAATTTTAATTATTGATTCAAGCTTATTAGTTCTAAAATGTAAAGGAGTTTTGATCATAAAATTATAATTTGATCCAGATGAATTTAAACTATCAATAGTATTCCACTGGTTTATTCCTCCAGATATTCCAATACCCCATCCTTTAGTAAATTTATGATACCAAAAAGATTTTTTATCTTTTTCACTTCTCTTTATAGGTGACCTAGGTTTGATCAGAATTTCTTTTCGCTCATAATCTGGTCCACGTCCATATCTTTCACTAATATCAAATGGTTTTGACAAGTGCTTATCTAATTTTGCGGCAAGAATTTCAACAGATATTGAATCTACACTTGCTCGAATGCTACTTACCCAGAATCTTGTTTCTTCAATATATCTATAAATCACTTTATCTGAAATTCCGCCAATTCTCATATTTTCAATAATAACTGCTGAAATCACAGGTATTGAGTTGTGCTTAGGATCAGAATAAAAATTATCTAAAGAATGAATTAATTCTTTATGCCGTAGGAGGTCTAATGGATCATTATAGGCAACTTCTGCCAATGAAGGCTCAACCTCCCATGCTTTTAAATAATAATATAATCTTCCATCTAATATACCATTTAAATGAGCTGCTTTAATCTGAGAAACTGATTTACTTCCTTCACCTAATTTTGTCGCTATCCTATTCCAATTACTTCCATCCCAAAATATACGGTTATCTCTTTGAGCAAAAAGGATAGCAAACATATATCCCACTAAAATTATTTTGCGGGAAAACATCGTAATGCTACTTATTATTTTCTAGTATCATTCGATTTATCCATTCCTTTGAATGACGAATATATTCATCAATTTTTCCCATAGGAATACGTTCACCAAACATATTACATATTATAATTGCTGAAGGTAAGGGGATATAACCATTTATTGGATCTGCATAAAAATTATCTAAAACCTTCACTAATTCTCTTGGGGACAAATAATCTACAGTCTCTGCGTATAGACTATCTGCAAAAGTATGCTCCATTGTCCATGCTTTTAAATAATAAAATAATCTTCCATCTAATACTCCATTAATATATCCAACTTTCATCATATATGTTAATTCTGGATCATAATTGGCTACCTTTTCCACTCTTCTCCAATCACTACCATTCCAGAACAACCGATCCATCTGTTGCGCTTGGGAATATATAATAAATAATAGAAATATTATTAAAAGACGATTCATTGTACTACTACTGATTTTATATTTACAAATTCTTGTATACCAAACTCTGAGAGCTCTCGACCATATCCAGATTCTTTTATTCCGCCGAATGGAAGTCTAGGGTCAGACTTAACGAAATCATTAACGAAACAAGAGCCTGCTTCTAATTCTTTAGTTGCAATATTTTCTCCTTTATCTAAATCTCTAGTAAAAATAGCAGCGCCCAGACCAAAGTTCGTTTTATTTGCAAGTTCTATGGCATGGCTTTGATCTTTCGCAGATATTACTACTGCAACCGGTCCAAATAACTCATCATCAAATGCCGGCATACCTGGCTCTACATCAACTAATAATGTTGGAGGATAAAATGCACCATCCAATTGAGGAATTTTACCTCCAAATAGCAATTTTGCCCCTTTTTCAATACTGATTAAAACTTGTTGATGCAATTCATCTCTGGCAATATTATTAACCATTGGTCCAATATTTATATCGGGATTAATAGGGTCACCCATTTTCATTTTTTTAATTTCATTATGAACTTTATCAATAAATTCTTTCAGACTAGATTGAACAACAATAAAGCGTTTTGCTGCGATACAGCTTTGACCTGCATTGAGCATCCTACCAGCAATACATGACTTAACTGCATTATCTAGATCAGCGTCTTCTAAAATGACATAGGGATCATTACCACCTAATTCTAGTACAGTTTTTTTTAATAATGAACCTGCGAGAGATGCAACAGATTTTCCTGCTGGTGTGCTACCTGTTAGAGTGACAGCACTTATTTTGGAATTCTTAATCACATTACTGACTTTTTTTGATCCAATCACTAGATTGCTAAAGGCAAATTTAGGAAACCCAGCTTCCAAAAATAATTTTTCTATTTCTATAGCACAACCTTGAACATTAGATGCGTGTTTTAGTATGCCAACGTTTCCCGCCATTAGTGCCGGTGAAGCGAATCGAAATACTTGCCAAAATGGAAAATTCCAGGGCATTATTGCTAATACTATTCCAATTGGCTGAAATGAAATAAAACTCTTTGTAGACCCAGTTGGTATCTCCTTTTGAGATAAAAATTTTTCTGCGTTATCAGCATAATATTCACATACCCATGCACATTTCTCAGCCTCTGCTATACTTTGTTTTATTGGCTTACCCATTTCTTTTGTCATTAAAAGTCCTAATAGTTCTTTTTTCTGTTTTAATAACTCAGCAAGGTGTCTCATTTTCTTTGCACGATAAGAAAAACTTTTATTTCGCCATTCTAAAAAAGTATTAAATGATGAATCAATAATTTGATTAATACTATCTTTAGATATTTCTTCATAAGAATTTATTTTTTTATTGTTAGCAGGATTAATAGATATAAGATTCATTATCTAATGAGAAACTCTAATATTTTATTCCAGCTAGATCAATCAAAAATGCATAATTCAAAGCAAGTTCTCTATATCGGCGAAATCTTCCAGATTTCCCTCCATGACCTGCATCCATATTTGTATATAAATATAGTTCATTATCACCAGTTTTATATTCTCTCAATTTGGCAACCCATTTTACAGGCTCCCAGTACTGGACCTGGGAATCAAAATATCCTGCAGTAACTAACATATTTGGATATTCAACTTTATATACATTATCGTATGGAGAATATTTCATCATATAATCATATTCATCTTTATTCCTAGGATCGCCCCATTCATCCCATTCATTTGATGTGAGAGGAATAGATGGATCCATCATTGTATTTATCACATCAACAAAAGGTACTGCAGCAACGATTCCATTATATAAGTCAGGCGCCATATTTACTACTGCCCCCATTAATAATCCACCAGCACTCCCACCCATTGCATATAAATGATTAGCATCAGTGTATTTATTTTGAATCAAAAATTTGCTACAATCAATAAAATCATTAAAGGTGTTCATCTTATTAAACATCTTTCCGTCTTCATACCATTCTCTTCCGTAGGTCTGGCTTCCTCTAATATGAGCGATTGCATAAATAAATCCTCTATCTAAAAGACTTAGACGATTTGAGTTGAACGAAGGGTCAATTGTACTACCATATGAACCATAAGCATATAATAATAAATTATTATTTCCATTTTTCTTCTGACCTTTTTTATAAACAATTGAAATCGGTACTTGTTTACCATCTCTTACAGTTACATATAATCTTTCAGATTGGTATTTATCAGAATCATATCCACCTACTACTTCAGACTGTTTTAATAATATTGATTTTCTTGAATCCATATTATAATCAAAAGTAGATGCAGGTGTAATTAATGAAGAAAATTGATATCTAAGAATATTAGTATCAAAGGAAAGGTTTACAGATGTATAAGCAGAAAAAACCTCTTCGCCAAAATCAAGATAGTGCTCTTTATTATTTTTTTGATTGATTATTCGGATTTGAGGCAGACCATCTTTCCTCTCACTTACAACTAGATAGTTTGAAAAAACATCTATATCATTTAAAAATACATCTTTTCTATGTGATATAACTTCCTTCCAATTTTGTTTTTCTGTTTTGTTTTCAAATGTTTCCATTAATCGAAAATTCATCGCATTCCAGTTTGTTACGATATAAAATTTATCTTTGTAATGCTCAATTGAATACTCATGCTCTTTTTCTCTTGGGCTAAATTGTTTGAATTTTCCTTGAGGGTTATCTGCGCTCAATATGTGATAATCACTCACTAAAGTACTACTATTGTAAATAATAATATATTTTTCTGACTTAGTGCGATAAACACCAATATAAAATGAATCATCGTTTTCAGTAAATACTATCTGATCTGCTGATTGCATTGTACCTAATTGATGCCTAGCAATATGCTCTGAAAGCAAAGTAGTCTTATTCTTTACCGTATAAAAAAATGTTGTATTATCATTTGCCCATGCAGCAGAGCCTTGTGTTCCATGAATTTCATCACCTAATAACTCACCTGTTTCTAAGTTTTTAACTTTCATTGTATAAATTCTTCGGCTAAGAGTATCAACGCTAAATGCCAATAATTTATTATTTGGACTTACAGATAAATTTCTTAGTGAAAAATAGTCATGTCCTTCTGCCCAAAGATTGACATCAATCATCACTTCTTCTTTATTTTCTAACGTTTCTTTTTTTCTACAATAAATAGGGTATTCTTTTCCTTTTTCATATTTCGTATAATACCAATATCCATTATCGTAATAAGGTACAGATGAATCATCTTTTTTTATACGCCCTACTATTTCATTATAGAGTTTTTTTTGAAGCTTTTCCGTATGCTTTAACTTATTCCTAGTATATTCATTTTCTTTATTTATGTAGCTCACTACCTCCATTGTTTGGGTATCTGGCCATCCTTCAGCATTTTTTGCAGATTTTTGTTCATCACTTAAACGAATCCAATGATAGTTGTCTATTCTTTCTTTACCATGGACAATGTTTTTATGAGGATTTTTATTTGCAATAGGTGGTTTCATATCTTGCATTCCAATTTGACTTCTAAAATAATACAGTATCATAATGATTACGATAATAGAATACCATGTAAAATTTCTACTCATTCTTTCCTCTCCCCCCTTTTAATAAAAGCAAATGGTGCATAAGCTATTATAAAGTGTGCTAATGCAACAAACTCAGCTACAAGAATATACCATGGCCAAGGTCCTAAATAGTCTAATAAAGATGGAACATGATCGCCTATTTCATTGGTTGGTTTCCCACATATCCAAAAATAGTTAGCATCAAGTAAAAGATTTACAACTACTGATAGTAATAAAAATATATTTAATGCTATCATAGCCTTCCATACACTTTTCAAACTTGGTCGCATTCCATATACTACAGTTGCATATACTAAAGCTATGATCATGCCTTGGTGTGCAAACCAAAATCTAAAAAACTGAAAATGCGGATAACCTGCTGCAATATCAGGAGTAATAATAGCTTGCAGCATACCCGATAAACCCCAAAAATAAAGCACTTCATAGAAAAGATAACTTTTAAAAACCATTATAAATGGTACCAGCAAATTAGCCATTCGACAAAGATGAATAGGGAGATGTAATTTTACATCAAAGGTGCCAGCTATAATTTCTAATATTGTCCATAATAAGTAACTACTCATCACACAATAGCCAATAACGCTGCCAAGTATATGTTGATGACGTTCAGATAATCTTTTCTTTGCAAAAGTTGGAATGAATATTGCAAGGAGAATTGCTACGAATATTGATATTATATGACTAGTACCAAATAATATAAATGGATCATAAGTCTTTAAATATGTGGCTACTACTTCTCTCATATTTATCAATTTAAATAATTATTCATATTCAATAATTGAAATGGTTTCAGATAGTTTATTATAATAGGAATCAGTCCAAAATTTTAATTCATCTTCTACCCAGAGTCCATAATCTTCTTCTTGATAAATCATTTTACCATCTTCTGAAAAAGAACGCCAAATTCCTTTTGGAAATCCATTTAAATATTCGCCTTCTATAGCTGGATTTCCATTAGGGAAATACCACACCCAAACACCATTCTGCTTCCCTTTTAAAAATGAGCCTTTTAAACGATTATTACCATTTTCAAACCACTCATAAATATCTCCTACCAATATTCCTTTATTAAAAATATAGTGGAATTCTTTCTGTCCATTATTATACCATGAGAGTTGCTCTCCATCTTGAACCCCAAGAAACCAAAATAGTTTTAATCGATGACTTCCATCGGCGTGCCATCCAAGCTCCCATTGATGTTTTTTCCCTCTTGTATAGAAAACTTCGCCAAATTTTCTTCCATTTTCATGCCAATGGGTCTTTCTTCCATGCAAAACATTATCTTTATAGTTTTCCTCAGATAGTTTTTTTTGAGACTCAAAATATTTTATCCACAATCCTTCTTTATTACCTTTAAGAAAGGTACCTGATTCCTTTAACATGCCAGATTGAAAATATAATCTCAATGGACCGTGCTGTAAGTTATTAACAAAGGTTACTTCAGATTTTTTTTCACCACC
>CEQQ01001497.1_pt1 | contig 23464 bp, 20 predicted proteins | sample 531041 | NCBI WGS metagenome assembly CEQQ01 (sample SAMEA2621222, study PRJEB7988) | marine metagenome | biome: marine biome (ENVO:00000447); feature: deep chlorophyll maximum layer (ENVO:xxxxxxxx); material: "saline water (ENVO:00002010), including plankton (ENVO:xxxxxxxx)" | depth 150 m | reverse complement strand
GTGTTAGTTCCATAATAGCTAACCCCTATTCGACTGAGGACATCGGGATTTGCTCGGCCGGTACGGATCGTGGCGATGTTAGAATCAAATGCGTCAAGAGACTTTTGCATTCGTTCGTTAGTTTCGGTTAGAACGCTTTCCATTTCTATCCTCCCCGTTGGTTGATTAACTAACGGTGGGTTAGTACGTTGGTTTCTTAGTGTACCCCTTCAAACGTCCTTTGGTCTTTGAAAGGCATTCGTTTGCTAACTCTGATTACTAATCCGAGTTCCAATTTGGTCACCTGCAAGGAGTCGTTCGAGATTACCCTCGACAAAAATATCAAAGACGGTAATAGGCAGATCACGACCCATACATAAACTAATAGCTGTCGCGTCCATTACTCGAAGATCTTGATTCAGAACTTCTAGGTAGGTTAGTTGTTTGTAAAGAATGGCATCAGGATTTTGATGTGGGTCTTCACTGTAGACCCCATCAACTTTATTCTTAGCCATCAATACCATGTCAGCATCGATTTCCAGTGCACGAAGTGTTGCTGCTGTGTCAGTTGTGAAGAACGGGTTGCCAGTTCCACCTGCAAAGATAACAATTCGATCCTTTTCAAGGTGCCTCAGGGCACGACGGCGGATATAAGGTTCAGCGAGCTCTTGCATGCTAATTGCTGACTGAACCCGGGTTTGAATAAAGTTCTGTTCTAGTGTGTCCTGAAGAGCTACTGCGTTCATGACTGTAGCAAGCATACCAACGTAATCAGCGGTTGCTGGATCCATGCTGCCACCATGTTGAGCCCCTCGCCAGAAGTTGCCTCCGCCCACGACAACCGCTAACTGGACACCCGATCCATGTGCAGTTGCAATTTCCTTAGAGATGACTTGTGTGGCTTCAAGATCAAGGCCGAAGCCTTTTTCTCCGGCAAGAAACTCACCTGAAATCTTGAGTAAAACTCGTTTTAAGGTCATTCTCCTATTGAAATTCGGCAGAAACTACCGATCTGAATGTTCTCCCCTAGGGTAGCAACTGCTTCTTTGACCAACTGTTCGACAGTTTTCTTGTCATCTTTAACGTAGGGCTGCTCCAGGAAAACAATTTCTTCGTAAAATTTCCCGAGCCTACCTTCAACTATTTTATCGATTACACTTTCCGGCTTTCCCTCTTCTAGTGCCTGGTTGCGGAGCGTTTCACGCTCAGAATTTTCGGTGTCTTGTGGTATATCTTCACGTTGTAAATAACTTGGGTTTGCCATCGCAACGTGAATGGCAAGGTTTTTGGCAAGTTCTTGAAAAACCTCGTTTCGAGAAACGAAATCTGTTTCGCTATTAAGTTCAACCAAGGTAGCAATCTTGCCATTGTGATGCACGTAGCTACCGACAAATCCCTCAGAGGCAGTCCGGCCAGCTTTCTTTGACGCCCCAGCTATTCCCCGCTCCCGGAGCAATTGGGCTGCCCGATCTACATCCCCATCAGTCTCCTCAAGGGCATTTTTTACGTCTAAGATTCCTGCTCCGGTAATAGCCCGAAGCTGTTTGATATCTTGCATAGATACAGCCATTGTTCTTCCTTTCTTAATAATGAGGTCGCGATTCAGGCCTCTTTAGCAGATTCTTCCTCGACAGTGTCATCGGTTTGTTCTACGCTTAAGGTCGAGTCAACTTCGTCATCCTTTTCAGCGTCAGGAGTTACTTCTGACGCTATTCCTAGCTCAGATTGCTCTTCGCTCGAAACATCAGGTGTAGTTGTATCTGTTGTGCTCTCTTCTTGTGCCAGTTGGGCAGCTGCTTGGATAGTTAATTCGGGAGAAGAAAGAGGGGTGGGTAAAGTTGGGCGGTCCTCAGTGTTCAGTTGGTCTGATGGGAGTTCCACAGGAACGTCAACTCCGCCACGTATTTCGACAATGAGGTCAGCCAGTCTTGCAGTTACTAGCTGGATCGATCTAATTGCATCATCGTTACCAGGAATAATGTGGTCCAGCACATCTGGGTCTGAGTCGGTGTCAGCAAGTGCAACGACAGGAATCCCCAGTTTGTTTGCTTCTCTTACCGCTATCTTTTCCTTAGTCGGGTCAACCACAAACAGCACGTCAGGTAGGCGATTCATATCCCGTATGCCACCAAGATATCTGCGTAAGCGGCGTAACTCTTTGCCTAGTTCGATTTGTTCCTTTTTACTATATTTGAGTGCTGACTCGTCTTCGAACATAGCCTCAAGATCTTTTAAGCGGTCAACGCGAGTTCCGATAGTTTTGAAATTAGTTAGTAATCCTCCCAACCAGCGTTCATTAACATATGGCATTCCGCAGCGCCGGGCTTCAGCAAGGAGGATCTCCTGTGCTTGCTTCTTTGTGCCGACAAAAAGTATGGTTCCGCCCCTACCAGCAGTATCCCGGAGGTAGTCAAGGGCTTTTTCGCTCTCAACCAGTGTTTTTTGTAGATCGATAATGAAAATACCGTTACGCTCAGCGAAAATATAACGTTTCATCTTCGGATTCCAGCGCTTTGTTTCGTGACCGAAGTGGACGCCGGCCTCCAACAGTTGTTTCATTCCAAGGTATGACATAAAACTTCCTCCAAGGCGGGACGTTGGGAATCTAGTGGGGTATCGGACAGGAGTTGAACGAAAGCATTAACGGTTGTCGTAAAGACTTGCCGATTAAGTTCTTCAATCCTAGCCCCGGTGTTGGTTTAAAAGCATGGACATCCCGCTGCCATACTTCTCCAAGCACCAGGATAATAGCAGACGGAAGCCGTTTGTGGGAAGCCCGGGATATATTCGCCTTAAGCTAGTTGCTTCCCAAGAGATAAAATTGTGCTGGAAAGATCAAATTTTTCCTGATTAGGCAATTAAATATGCTGTTCTAACAAATCAGCGTCCTCATTGTCGATTTGGATCCCTGGCTGCTTAACGTATTTTTAAAGGGTCCCCAAAGCGTCTTGGGCTTCCCTATACTCGGGATCGATCTCTAGGGCTTTTTCGAAAGCCCTTTTAGCTGCAGCGCTGTCATCACTTTCGCCACGAGAACTGTAAATTATTCCGAGGTAATAATAAGCTTCAGCACTGGCGGGCGGAAGTAAGGCACCCTGTTGGGCGCGTTTAATAGCTTCCGCAAAGTTTCCTTGCGCCAAATAAGCCCGGGCGAGATACGTATAGAGTGGTGGTGTTAAGACTGAACTGTCCATAGCTACAGCTGCTTCTAAGTGGTGTACAGAGGTATTGATACTTCCACATTCAAAAGTGACAATCCCTAGTTGGGAGATTGCTGAAAGGGAGTTGGGTGCAAGGGCAACTGCCTGAGCAAGTTCGTATTGCGCCTCACGACAATTACGTGGTTGGATTCGATAATAGACGTTACCTAGTGTGTTACGAGCTGTAGCGTTAGTGGGGTCGAAAACAATAGCCCGCCGTAGAGTGGATACGGCTAAGTCAAGATTATTCTTATCACGATATGTGCGTGCCAAGTTAACGAGCACTCGAGATTGCTCCGACTTTTTTAGTCCGGAGTTTGGGTTAGTAGCTCTTTCAGCTGCCTCCAACAAGGTGCTGTGGGCAATGGCGAGGTTACCTAGCTGATATAGCACCACGCCTTTAGTGTTGAGAACTTGAGCGCTCTTCGGTGCAAAACCCTCAGCTTTCTCGATTACGGTTAGGGCGTCTCTGAGACGATTTGGGAATCTTATTGAGTCAGCTACAAATTGGTTAACATATACCAGTGACAACTGGACATAGGCAGAAACGATATCTGGATTTCCCTCTATGGCCTGCCTAAAATCTTCAGCTGCCAATTGGTAATTACCCTGACAAGCAAGTGATCGGCCCCGACCGATTAACCCTTCAGGCAGGCTCTGATCTAACTTTAAGGCTTCTTGAAAGAAATACTGTGCTACCTGACAGTCGCCCTGTTGTAAGTAAAGATTACCATCGCTCACCAATGTCTCTAAATTGGTAGTGGTCTCTTGGGCACAGACAAACGGAATCCAAAATATTGCTATTAAGGTGAGCGTTAGATATCGAATTGCAGTGTTCAAAGTATCCTCCGGCGGCGCGGTGGATCGTTGACCCTAAGGTCAACGGCCATAAGCTCTGTACGAGCAAGCCTATCATTACCAGTAACTGTGAGAGGGACGTGTGTTTTTGTTTTAGTTATTTAGCAGTTCCCTCATATTTATCGGTTTGAGGCGGCCAGGAGTTTGCAATCACTAGGGGTGCATAGTGGGTTCTGGCCTGATATAACGGTTCTATGACAACTTTCGAAGGAAACTATCAGGGTAAGGGGTTACGTCTGGCCCTAATAGTGAGCCGCTTCAATGATTTCATAACTCGGCGGCTTCTAAAGGGGGCACAAGATACCTTGCGTCTTCACGGCGTAGCCACCGACGATATAGACATAGCCTGGGTACCTGGCGCGGTAGAGATTCCTCTTGTGGCCCGTTCTTTAGCGCAGAGCGATCGTTATCAGGCGATAATCACGTTAGGAGCGGTTATTCGTGGCGCTACTGATCATTACGAACACGTTTGTGGGATTGTGTCTAGTGGGGTTTCCCGAGCTAGTATTGATACTGGCGTCCCGGTGATTTTTGGGGTAATTACTACCGATACGATTGAACAGGCGGTTGAACGGGCTGGAACAAAAGCTGGGAACAAGGGTGCTGAGGCAGCTATGAGTGCGTTAGAGATGGCTACCTTGCTCGATAAGATTCGGAGTTAAAGAAAAATAAACAAGTATTATGCTTGTCTTATCCTGATATAATCCGTCGTCAAGTGAGTAGAGATGACAACCAGACTTACACAGCGAGGGAAATAGTGTTGGAGTTCTTTCCAGCTACTCCCGCAGAGTTGGTCCCCAAATCCTTAGGCGCAACCAATAGCTACCGAATCGTTGGTGACCAGGATGGCAGGCTTGTTATTTTTGATGCTAATGGTCATGAGGCCCATAGCTTGGCGCCCGTTCTTTCCTCTGGAAATCCCAATAATAAGCTGTGCTGTGATCTTTGTCATCGAACTGGTGGGAGGGATTTTCTGCAATTCTTACGCTCTGAAGTTCCTGGCTCAGGTGGCAGGCGCTTCCGGTACCTTTCAGCTTGCAAAGATATAGTGGGGTGTGAGGGCCGTCGTACCGACGATGGGCCAGTATTGGCATTGTTGGGTCGGGCGGAAACAGGCTAAAGTCGGCATAGCATTTTAGTCGTCTGAAGATCTATGTCTCTTTGGAATTGTGCAGAGGGTTTTTATTAGATATTTCCGTAATCGGCATGCCTAAATAAACTCCAGTCTTAATGGAATCGTGAAAGAATAAGTTACGATAATGGCTTTAAAAATGGCCTAGCAAACACCTTATCGTTAACAATTCTTGTTCTGTTCGGACCAAATTTTTGGGCTTAAATATACCGTAAGTGTTTGAATCTAGTCAGCATCATAAAATAGTCTGAGGGTAGTGTAACTCGTCGTTTGAGGAGTGAGGTAGACTCAACAACATGACTCGTAACCGTTGGGCTTCCCGTCGAGTTGAAGCAATGCCAGTTAATATGTTCGAGACGATGGAGCGTGCTAAAAAAGAGGCGCAACGTCGCGGGAATGAAGTAATCGACCTGTCGATTGGTTCGTCAGATCTGATTCCGCCCTTAGGTGCTTTGGAAGCTCTTAGGGTAGCTACGACTGATCCTTCAGCCAATGGTTACTGTCTCCATGCCGGCACTAGTGAGTTGAGGGAAGCTGCTAGCGCTTGGTATGCGGGTCGTTACGGATTCCAGGTTGATCCAGAATACAACGTTTTGACTCTTATTGGGTCCCAGGAAGGCCTTGCGAACTTGTTACTAGCTACTACAGATCCTGGTGATACCATTTTGCTTCCTGATCCAGGTTACCCATCGTATTTCGGAGCCGCCGCGGTGGCGGGTCTACGAGTCTCTCTGCTTCCTCTCGAGGCCCATAATAGATTTTTGCCTGACCTATCTGCCATACCCTCTGATATAGCGATTCGGTCACGAGCCATGGTGCTTAATTACCCAAATAATCCTACCGCTGCTGTTGCGGAAGAGGGATTCTTGCGTGAAGCTATAGCCTTTTGCTGTGATAACGAGATTTTGTTGATCCATGATTTTCCGTACATCGATATGGTGTACGGCGACTATGAGGCACCCTCGATTTTAGCTCTGCCAGGAGGATTAGAGGTCGGTGTCGAACTATTCTCGTGCAGTAAGAGTTTCCACATGGGCGGTTTTCGCATCGGTTGGGCAATAGGCAACGTTGACGTCATATCGGCTCTAGCGCGGGTTAAGGGTTCAATCGATTTTAATCAGTACTTGGGAATTCAGAGAGCAGCTGTTGTGGCTCTCAAACAGCCTCGAAAGAAATTGAGGCACGATGCATCGATTTTCCAAGATAGGCGTGACGCTTTGGTAACACACTTGAATCATCTAGGGTGGGATTTGCCCCTTCCAAGAGCAACAATGTATGTTTGGTCACGAATTCCTGATGGATATGACGACTCGTTCTCATTTACAGTACAGCTTGCTGAAGAGACCGGGGTGTGCCTTGCTCCGGGTAGAGGATTCGGAGAGCAGGGAGAAGGATTCGTGAGATTTGCCCTTGTACGTGAACCGAAAACACTCATTCGTGCTGTAGAAAAAATTAAAACCTTCACTGCTTAACCCAGACCTTGCAAGCATAGAGTTTTATTAACTGCATATCTTTTTGTTTTTCCACTAGGTTTTTTGAAATCTCTGAGAAACCGTCATATTGACCTAAATCATGTTGTAGGGGGTGACCAGGATGCGAAAGGGTTTATGTGACTCGCCATCATTTTTTTATCTGGCCATTCTGTTGCGAGGAAGCTTGCTTAATTTTAGGAATATCTTACTGACACGCTGATTATGCCTGCTGAGAAGGGGCGAATTGCTACCCCTTGAGGCTATTTTAGCCTAAAGTGAAACAGTGAGCCTTCAAATTGGCCTTACTGGTAACATCGGGTCGGGTAAAACCACTGTTGCAGATCTCTTAGAAACGCACGGTGCTGCGGTGATCCAGGCTGATAAGCTAGCACGATTAGCTACCCAAGATTCGTCTGTTTTGATCCAGATAGAGCAGCAGCTCGGTCCTGGCCTAGTGGCTTTAGGTAAACTAAATCGCAGGCGTACAGCAGAGAAAATATTTCAAAACGAACCAGCACGGAAACTCCTTAATTCTATCATTCACCCTTGGGTTCGGAGGGTGCGGACGTTGATGATTAATGAACTGCTTGAGGGTCCAGAACCACCGGAACTGATAATCCACGACATTCCACTACTTTTTGAAACTGGAGTAGAGGTTGAATTCGACGCGGTGATTGTTGTTGCTGCTCCCCTTGGATTGCGAGCCACTCGTGTACAAGCTAGCGGGAGATTAGAAAGAGCTGAGGTGCAGATTCGTGATGCGACTCAAATGCCTCTGCAGGAAAAGGTTAAAAGAGCTGATTACGTAGTTAAAAATTGCGGTAGTTACGAAGATCTGGTTACCAAGGTTAACTGGTTGTGGCAGGAACTTATAACTTTAGCTCGCGATAAGTAAACCTAAGTAGTCAGGAGTCGTAGGACTATTAAGTTAGTCCAAGGGACTACCAACTAATCTCGTTCTTGCCAAAAGTAAGAATGATATTTTCTTTGACCTGACTAAATGTAACGTTGGTTCCAATGTGATTGCTTAGAAAATCCAGATAATCCCCGATTGTTTTCGTGGCTATCGTTACAGCATCAAAATCCAAGTTATCGGCACCGCCCAATCCTGACAGTAGTTTTAATTGATTAGGTACTTCACCAGAGATAAGTTCTAACATTGCACCCGTATCGATTACATTGATGCTTTGGACGTTGTTTGGGACTTCTGCTATCAGGTTTACAAATTCGGGTCGAATAGAGGAGTTGTGTTTTGCAAAAGCTTCTATCACAGCGTCCAAATTATTAGGATTAGTAGAAATCACCGCGAAATCTCCTGCGATTGCGAAACTAATTGTTGCACCAGGAAACGCTGTCATGCTGGTGACTTGGATGTTACCCACTTCGCGATTAGTTGTAATGGGATTACCATCCCCGCCAGAAGGATCAGCGAAAGTTGCGACCGCATTTGCCAGGGAAACGAAAGTGCTCTTTAGGCCTATTTGGGCTGCTTTTTGGCTGGAAGTTTCAACTAAATAGACGGTTTCCCCTAATAGGTCCAGATCAGTTGCTTCCGGTTCAATGACTTCTTCAGTAGGTAAGGTAACGGTTGCTATTTGAGGCCCAGCCCATTCTAGAAGGTCTGTCCTCAAGTCTAAACCTAGTAGCATAAACAGCATAGCGTCCAGATCGACACCAATATCTGGGGTGTTAGCAGCTAGATTGTGTAGCCAATTCCACCAGCCCGTAAGATTAACGTGCCTGAGAGACACCCCAATAGCAGTTTCAGGTATATAGGGTATTGCTTCACGAGGAACCGGCGTTGGATCAGATAGTAAACGCAAAAGTTCAGTGTCACCAGCGGTAGGGTTCAGGGCTTGTGCTCCGACAGTATGTAGGCCGTCGGGGGTAATTCTAAGGACGCTGGCAAATACGCCGCTCGTGTTAATTACTCCTGTGATACGTTTTACTAGGTGATCCATTCCGAAACCTGAACCAAACCGTGTTCCTAGCTTAGCCACAGCTGGTAGATTAATATATCCATAAAAATGACCATTTCCTAAACGACCTAAGGTGTTTTTGTAACTATCAGTGGTCATAAGGGACGGCTCTTCGTTGCCAGCTAACCTTCGGAGTGCCCCACGTATATTTTCCGGATTTGTGCCTATCAAAATTATGTCATCTACCTGGGCATAAACAACCGTATCAGGGAAGGAATTTGTTTCCACCTTGGTCTTGTAAAAAACAAAATTACCCTCAATTAGCCTCGTAGTGCCTTGGGTAGAAGATGCTTCCGCTATTTGTTGTTTTAATATTTCTGTGCCGGTTGGACTAGTCCGACTTAAGAAGGTTATTGCTGGAAGTGGATTAAATGAGCTAGCAGACAAGCCGATCCATGTTTCTTGGCCTATCAGGTCTAGTAACGTCAGATCAGAATAGTCCTGCGGGATGAGGTTATTGGGATTAATAGGTAAGGCTTTGGTCGCGTCAGGAAATAGAACTTTTAATGCTGAAAGGACGTCCTGACTTTGAAACTCGTCAATGAAGACTTTAAGTTTTGAGTTGTGGTCTTGAAGATTTTCAGCACCGAGCACAAAAAATGAATCCGATGAAAGTAGATGACTCAGTTTTTGTGCAGTCCCTAAACAAAGTGGCGAAAGTAACGTGATTAGGCTAAGGAGTTTCCAGAACACTTTAATCTCCATCTATATGGGTAGATTGTCAGAGCCGATCTCATGGAAGTAGTCGTTTGAACAAGACGTTGAACAACACCAAAATAAAATTTGGCACAGGTGACGCTTCAAATCCGTAGATTTTTAACCGACTAATTCCTTTACTCGGGCAGCGATACTTTCTGGTGCAAGGCCTTGACTCGGGATTTGGTCCCAGGTACCACCGTGGCCTGTAGAATTCACTCCCATGTGAGCGTAGCGCGGACTATACCCCCGCTCCAAAAGCCAGGTTCCGAAGCGGATCCCGAGTCCCGTGCGGACACTTAGGCCTTCAACGACGAGGACAAAAGGAGACGAGCCTAACTTAGCCAAGGTCGGCTCATCAATCGAATTTAGTGTTGGTTTATTAATCAGGCCAACATCAATGCCCTCTGCACGTAAGGTCTCGACAGCATCCAAAGAGCGGTAAAGCATTTCCCCAAAACTAACTACCCAGCCAGCACTACCTTCACGAACTACTTCATCTACGCCGGGTTGAAAAGTGTAGCCACCCTTTTCGTCGAATAGATGACTACCATTTTCTTCCTCAATATAGGGAACCTCAGAACGTGTACTGAATATGAAGCGGAGCCCTTCGTCCCACAACACCTTCTTCACTATTGCTCGGAGTTGGTGAGGATCGGCAGGGAAATAGAGTGGCGTGGGTGACTGGTCTGAAAATCCGTTATCAGCGAAGAAAAGATTAACCCCAAAGTGACAAGTATTGTCAGCGATAAGATCGATACCTGCGTGCGAAAAATGGCTTAGGACGTTCGCCTCATTAAGGCGAGCCATGGTGATCTCGGAAACTATCATTTCCAGGAAAGCCGAGAACGTGGAGAACACACCTACTTGACCTTTTTCAGAGCCAAAGCCAGCCGCCGCAGAAAAGTTAGTCCGTTCCATAATGCCACTGCTGATATAAACCTCTGGATGCCTCTGATGAATAGTATTAAGTCCCGTTGAGCCTTCCAAATCGCTGTCAATAACCCGTATTTTAGCCAAACGTTCGTCTAAGGAAAGGTCATCAAGTAAATCAGACAAGACTACGCCGAAGGTTTTACGATTAGATCCCACTTCTTCGCTACTCCCACGATAGATTCGCGAGGGGGGATCGTGTTTCGGTACTGACTTAAGATACTCTACTGCTTCGGTATGACCACGAACCTCAAGGTGCTCGATCGCAGCTGAGGTACCAATCACATCGTGCCCAGCAGTACTACCCTCGATTTCAGGAAGTCCGGGCGCCATCGGTCTAACATTCACTAGAGCTACTGGGCCTTCAGTTACCAGAGCTCTACAGAAGCGCTTGTAGAGAGAGTCGAGGTCCTCGCCTGGTCCACTATCAACCGTCAGGCCGTGACCTTCTAAAGTGGAGGTTACGTCAAAGCCAGGTAAATACTCTTTTGGGTGGCCCGCAATCGTGACGTTATTGTCATCGATCATTAGTTTTACTTTGAGGCCTTGAGCTACAGCCATTCGGGCTGCCTCAGCGTCGTTTCCCTCCATTTGTGATCCATCACTACCGAACATGAGTACAGAAGCATCCGGGTTGGCAATTGCAACACCATTGACATGGGGCCACATGTGGCCGAGCCTACCCGAAGCGAATAACACACCGAGGTCACGCTCGATTTCAGGGTGGCCGTGTAGCCCATGACCCTCTTCACGATAGTGTAATAGTTCTGAGAATGGAAGTGTTCCTTGGAAGGCAGCCATTGCATACTGAAGAGCAACTCGGTGACCTGCTTCGTCGAACAGGATCGGGTAAACACCACCACCTCGAATGAAGCCGTCAGCCAATAGCGCCTCAGGTACGATATCGTAGGCGCCCCCAGTATGACCAGATAGCCCGCGGGCCCCGGCTACCGCAGTAAAGAACACTATTACGTCGCGCACTAACCCGATATTTGTTTCCCACTGCAACTTTTCTTCCTCATTCAAACTCGAATTGCCAGTTGATAGTGTCAGGGGGCGGTAGGCGCTAGTATCGATAGGGAAAGCCATATGTGGACTCCTTCGGGCTTGGTTTCAGAATATCAATCGAGATATGCCGAACAGCCGACATTCTACCGCGTTTCTTGGTCATCCGCAGATGGTTCGGATCCAGGGATGTCCTGTCTGGACCCCTAAATTTCATTTCCGAGGTCAGGGAAAACGTCTTTCTTTGGTTTTACGCGCTTGTAGCAAGGCGTTCCTTTACCAATCCTGTTGCACCTGATCTTAGTTTTACTGCCGTTAATCGTTAGAATCCATGGTTTGGATGACTTAGTTCGCCGAGGGATTGGTTAGTCTCGCCGGGTGTTGGGTAATCTGTGTAGGTATACTGCCCTCAATATCATTGCCTTTTGGAGGTAAGAATGGCGATTAAATCTCTATCTACACCGCTGGTTCACCGTCTCGTGCCGATCCAGAACGGGCTCATACGTACCACGGTACAAGTGATTGCAGGAGTAGTTTTTCTAGCCCTCTTAGCCCAGGTCCGTTTCGATATTGGGCCTGTGCCTATAACTGGTCAAACTCTTGGAATCCTGCTCATTGGGGCTAGTTATGGCTTTTCCCTAGGCACCCTTACGGCTACTGCCTACCTTATCGTTGGTGGTCTTGGCCTTGGGGTGTTCTCAGGCGGCGCAGCGGGCTGGGCTACTTTCGCCGGAGCTACAGGCGGCTATCTCATTGGTTTCCCCATTGCAGCTGCGGTCATTGGATACCTCATGCAGCGTGGTTGGCATCGCTTCTTCTTCTTAACCGCTTTAGCTATGTTTATCGGAAACCTACTGATATACGTACCGGGTCTTTTATGGCTTAATCGATTTGCACCAGATGGTAGCTGGCCCACAACCCTGGCTTGGGGTTTAACCCCGTTCATTGCTGGTGATCTCATCAAACTAATTGCTGCTGCTGGCCTTTTTCCGGACGTTTGGCGTTTAGTTGGGCAGCCCAGGAAGTCTTAAACCGATTGGACAGGATGGTCCCATCACGTCCCGATAAGCACGGTAGTTAAGGGGAATAATGGATTCTTCTGACTCGATTAGGGAGAAGTCCCAGGTACAATTTGGTAAAACAGCAACTGATTATGTAACGAGCGTACATCATGCTAAAAGTGATGATCTAGAGGCTATGGTGCGTCTAGCTTCCGAACAATTCGAAGGCGGCCTGCACAAAAAACGGGTATTAGATGTTGCCACCGGGGGAGGACATACTGCCCTGGCTTTTTCTAGGGCAGGAGCCAATGTTGTTGCTTCTGACATCACCCCAGAGATGCTGGACGCCGCAAGTTCTTTCATCTCTAAAGAAGTAACCGCTAAAATTGATTTCCAGTTGGCAGCCGCTGAGAACCTCCCTTTCAAACAAGATAGCTTTGACGTAATTACGTGTCGTATCGCCCCCCACCACTTTGCTGATCCCAAGGCCTTTGTAAGTGAGGCTGCTAGGGTGTTAGCCCCCGGAGGCATACTCGTTGTTGTAGATATTGTGAGTCCTGAGGATTCCGAACTTAATCGCATTTTGAACTATATTGAAAAGAAGCGCGACCCCAGTCACGTAAAGGCCTATACCGTAAGGCGTTGGGTGAACTGGTTTGCGGAAGCCTGTTTAGAAGTTACACATATCGAGCGGTTTTTTCGAGAGAAGGGTTACCGAGATTGGGTAGAACGTTCGCAAACAGACAGTACCGTCACCGACAGATTAGAACGATACATTCTGGATCTTCCACAGAACGCTCGTGACTACCTAAGAGTAACGCAAGACGGAGATCGACTAGCAACATTAGCGAATCAGGCAGGACTATTTATTAGTACTAGTTACTCAAAGTGATTACGATTTGAAAAAAGCGAATCAGAATCAGTAACTGCTTAGTGCAATGGGTAAGGTGATGTAATCATTAAAATCAAAAAAGAACCCCCCCTTAATCAGTCGAGGGGGGGGTTGTGGTTACCCGCCTATATTGAGGGAACCTTAGGCTCTAACTCAATCGAGAGGCGTGCTGTAGTTACCCTCGGCGGGTACCTCCACTGGTCTGTTGACATTTATGAATTAGGACCACCTCCTTTCCGTGGTAATTACAGTTTATGTGATAGTTAAAATTAATTCTAGTCTTCTATGATACTGCCTCGGTTGCGCCAAATATAAATTGGCTTAGAGTGGCGGTTCAATTGTTCTATTCGATTTAAAGGAGAACCGACTATTTCTCAAAATCAACCTATAATTTCCCTGTGAAGAGTACCTGGATATACATGCTAGGCGCCATTGGACTGATAGCTGCTGGGGTGGTGGCTTTGAGCCTAGGACACATGCTTGGAAGGGGAAACGAACTGTACGGTACCGAGGTGCAGAACCCCCCTGATCTGAATACACTCTTACTCCGGCACGTTGATCGAGGCACAGTAACTCTGGCAGACTTCGAGGCTTCGTTGTTGTTAGTATTTTTTGGTTACACCCAGTGTCCAGACATATGCCCATTAACCCTCGCGAAGTTGGTTAAGGCCTACGACGACTTCGGTAAGACTGAGGATATACAGGTGGTCATGATTACTATTGACCCGGCTCACGACACGCCTGAGGTTATCCAAAGATACGTCTCTAGTTTCCATCCTGAATTTATTGGATTGGGAGGTTCCAATACCGAGATAGCTCGAGCAGCTAGAACTTTCTTTATTGGGTATCAGAAGACCGTAAGCGACCAATTTAACCATACTGACGCAATCGCGATACTGGATTCCAGGAGGCGATTACGATACTTCTACAACCAGGAACACGTTACGCGATTGGTTGAGGATCTGCCTAAGCTGTTGTTACGCAGAGACTTCTAATTTAAATAAGGTTCTGACCAAAACCCTTAGATACAAGGAAAGCTTGGCTACGGTTAGCTGTTCGGACCGGGTCTAAAGGACTGTCATGCTCAACGACTAACCATTCAGTTCCTGCCTCTACTGTAGCTGGCAGTAGAATGTCCCAGTCAAGGATTCCATCACCAACATCAGCCCAGCCCTGTTCTTCAGGCCGGTCCGGGTTTAAGTCCTTAACATGTACGCGTGGGCAGCGGCCCCGGTAACGGTCAAGCAATTCCAGGGGGTCCCTGTTACCACGGACAGCCCACGCAATATCAAGTTCCAGAAATAAATCTTCGCTTGCAGCTGCACTAAGGATGATATCCAGTCCTGTTGCTCCTCCTACGCTAACCATCTCAAAATCGTGGTTGTGATAACCGAGATTTAGGCCTGCTTCTCTGCAGGTTTTTCCAAGCAAACCTAGGCGCCTCCCAATCATTTGCCAGCTCGCAGTGTCATTACCCCTTAGTTCAACCGGTAAGAATGGGACCACCAATAACTTCGTTCCTATCTCCCTGTGAAACCCAACCACCCTATCGGTATTACTTTCAAGTTCGTCAAGAGCCACGTGGCTTGATGTAGGTTCGAGGCCATATTTTTCTAGAAGCTCACTCATCGCTTCGCTTTCCAGGCCATGGTCACCGAGCAGTTCTACTCCCGTGTAACCTGCTTCGGCTGCACAAGCAAAATGTGTTTCTGGGCCATTAGGTAGGTTACGGACGGTATAAAGCTGAAGAGCGGTTTTGAGCACAATTAAAACGATTCTGCTAAAGGTCCAGGCAGAAGGGCTTCCGGCCTAGAAGGGGTCGTTGTGGTTCTCATAACGGTACCGGCTTTAGCCGATTCTAGTGAGAGCTCCATAATCTCTAGAACATGAAAGGAGAGTTCACCGCTGGCTCGTGGGGTTTTACCAGCTGCATGCGCACGAATCATCTCAGCCAGACCAAGTCCACGAGACTGGTCCTTGTAATAGTGAGTGAGAACAAGGTCTTCAATTGTATCTGTTGGAGCTGTAGCATTAGGATTTGCTGTTTTCCGGCCATGGTGAATTCTTACAGGGCCCCCAAACGTGTTCGGATCCGGCACAGCCAAGGTCGCGTCGGTACCATAAATTTCTATACGGGGAAGGATGGACGCTTGTACATCAAAGCTCGTTATCAGGGTACTAATAGCTCCACTTACGTGTTTGAGGTTAACTGAAACATGTGTAGGGGTGTTTACAGGGACCACTTCCCCAGTACCTGCAATTCGTTCCTCGAAACCGGTCCCGGTTATAGCGCTCACGTGTTCTACAGGGCCTAGCAAGTGTACAAGGGCAGTGAGGTAGTACGGTCCCATGTCGAATAATGGACCAGCACCTGGTTGGTAAAAGAAATGAGGAGTGGCATGCCAGCTCTCTGGGCCGGGGCTCATCATGAAGGCGGTTGCACCGAGCGGTTGGCCTATGCGTCCCTGGTCTATTACTGACCTACATGTTTGAAGACCGGCTCCTAAGAAGGTGTCAGGCGCACATCCTAGCGGTAGGTTCAGGGAGAGAGAATGTTCCAAGAGTTGCCGTCCGTCATTGGCATTGATTGATAACGGTTTCTCACTATAAACACCCTTGCCTTCTTTCAGCGCTGCAAGACTGACCTCGCTGTGTGCCGCTGGAATAGTCAGATTGAGGATCAAATCAATATCGGGATTAGTCAGGAGCGCATCCACAGTAAGCGACTCGATCCCGAATTCTTTAGCCTTTTCCTCGGACCTGTCAGTGTCGATATCGGCTATTGCACAGAAGTTAAGTTCCGGGAAAGTCTCTTGTGCCTCAAGATAGGTAGTGCTTATGACACCAGCTCCTACAAGCCCGACTCGACTGGAATCAATCATCGCGGGTCCTTGTATGTAGCATAGTGTTCCTCGGATGTTGTGTTGTTAGGCATGATTCCTCCCGATATTCACCATAATATGATGATTGGCCGAGTAGTGGGGTCCATGGCGAGGTATAGGTCAGCTGTCTGGATTTATTACTACACGGTGTATCCGTAACGAAAGACTCATCTCGTTCGGTAAAAGTTTGGTTTAGGGCCTTTAGGTGTCGCGGGAATAAGCCTGTTGACCCCTCACAAAGGTCATAAATGGCCACCCCATTAAGTTATCCCCATCCCATGGACTAAATTTTGCTCGACTTTTAAAGGCTTCAGGCTTCACCGCTCGTTTGTTGTCGAGATCTACCAAGGTGACGTCAGCTGGTGAGCCAGGTTGGAGATTAGGTTTTGGCCAGCCCATCACCTTGGCTGGGCCTGTAGTTAAGAGATGTACGAGTTGCGTTAATTTGAGAATGCCGGTTGTAACTAATCTAGTGTATAGAAGGGGAAAAGCCACTTCTATGTTGGCAATGCCAAAGGGTGCCTCTAAAAAATCACGCTGTTTCTCAGCCAGGGTGTGTGGAGCATGATCCGTACCAATACAGTCGACTTCTCCGGAGTTCAATATATTCTGGAGGTATTTCACATCCTCTTCTCGTCTAAGGGGAGGGGCGACTTTGTGAATTGGGTTGAAGTTCTCAGAAATTTTGTCGGTGAGCGTTAGATGATGAGGTGTTACTTCAGCTGTTACTTTAGTCCCCTCTGCTTTATAAGCCCTAATGACTTCCATTCCGCGTCGGCTACTTACATGGGCAATGTGGACGTGTCCCCCAGTGAAATGAGCAATTTCGCAGTCACGAGCAATCATTATTACTTCAGCTGATATTGGGTTACCAGGGAGACCAAGGCGTTGACTTACTTCGCCCTCGTTGATGACACCGTCCCCCCTTAAGCTAGGGTCTTCAGAGTGGGTCTGAATGACCAGGTCTAATTCGGCAGCATATTCGCATGCTCGCCGCATCAGGTGACTATCTTCTACAGGTATGCCGTCATCTGTAATCATGACTGCCCCTGCCTGCTTTAGAGCTGCAAAGTCCGTTAGTTGGTTGCCAGCCATCCCCTTACTTAAACTTGCAGCTGGCCTTAGTCGTGCTTTACCCAGGCGTTTTGAACGGGTAATTAGTTCTGCCACTAACCCGGGTTCGTCTATAGGGGGTTCTGTGTTTGCCATTGAAATGACGGTGCCATATCCTCCAGCTGTAGCAGCTGCCAAGCCTGTCGACAGGTCTTCCTTAACAACTTGACCTGGTTCTCGTAAATGAGCGTGTAAATCAATAAAAGCTGGGAGTGCAAGGTTACCTTCGGCTTCAAAGAATTCGTCAGTTGATCCACCGAGATCTAGGCCTTCAATGAGACCATCTTTGAAATATAAGTCATGAGGTTCATCACCTTCTCCCAGGCGTGCATTACGGACAACAACCCGACTCATTTTTTGCCCACAAGCAGTGTGTACAGGACAGCCATGCGAATGGGTACCCCGTTCGCGACTTGGGCTTCGATTACGCTTCGTTCAGAATCAGCCAGTCCACCTGAGATCTCAACATCCCGATTAATTGGACCGGGATGGAAGACTAATGCGTTGGGATGGGCAAGCCTGAGTGCGTCCTCTGTTATTTGGTAGCGACTTGCGTACTCGGTTATTGACGGCATCAGACCCGAGGTCATGCGTTCGTGTTGGAGGCGGAGCGCCATTACCGCGCTAGCTTCTTCTAACGCTTCTTCGAGCCGATGATGGCGCGTCACTCCTGGGAGCTGAGCAAATTCTGGTGGGACCAAGGTGGCAGGTCCACACAATGCGATTCTTGCCCCTAGCTTAGTCCACAGTGCTATGTTACTTCTGGCAACCCGCGAGTGGGCGATGTCACCCACAATGGCAAGTTTCATACCGGGAAACCCTTGAAAATCTTTGTAACGTGTTTTGAAGGTATACGCATCTAGAAGAGCCTGAGTTGGGTGGGCTCTACGTCCATCACCAGCATTCACTATCGATGCCTGAGTCCATTGAGTAAGTTGGTGAGGTACACCTGCAACCTGGTGTCTAACTACGTAAAGATCTGCTTGCATGGCATCGATTGTTCGTAAAGTGTCTTTAAGGCTTTCTCCTTTGCTCATACTCGAATTGCCCGACGCGAAACTAACGACGTCGGCTGACTGTGCTCGAGCTGCACGTTCAAAGGAGATCCGCGTCCTAGTAGAGTTTTCAAAAAACAATGTTCCTATTGTGAAGCCCTGCAAAGCTGGTACCTTCTTGATAGTGCGTCCCATCACTTGTGCCATTACATCAGAGGTTTCGAAAAGAGTCTCTACGTCAGCTAATGACCAATCATTAAGGTCGAGTAAGTGGCGAGGAGTAATCGAGTTAAGCATTTCGGTTGGTTCCGGAATTTCTATGGCCACTGTCTCCATTACGGCACCTCCATTAGTTCTACGCCGTCGGTACCATCTATTTCTAATAGTTTGACCTTGATAATCTCCTGTTTACTAGTAGGTATGTTTTTGCCTACGTAGTCCGCCCGAATTGGAAGTTCTCGGTGTCCTCGGTCGACTAGTGCTGCTAGCTGGATTACAGCTGGTCTACCCAGGTCTATTAGGGCGTCTAGTGAAGCCCTAACTGTTCGGCCTGTGTATAACACGTCGTCGCACAACACAATTCGTAGGCCTTGTATATTAAAGGGAACATCTGTCTTCTTTACGATCGGTTGGAGAGCAATTTCTGTTAGGTCATCACGATAAAGGGTTATGTCGAGTTCGCCGACTTCAGGCATTACGCCCTCGAATCTCTCTATCAGGCCTGCTAATCGTTTAGCAATTGGCACGCCACGGGTATGTACGCCAATTAAAGCAAGTTGTTCTGCACCTCGATTTCGTTCAGTAATCTCATGAGCAATGCGCGTTAGAGCTCTTGATACCTCTTGGGAGTTCAGTAAAGTCGTTTTGCGGTCAGTCATGGTGACACCATGAAAGGCATGTAAAGGCTACTTTTGCCCATTTTATTAGAATGAGGACAAAAAAAGACCGGACCCGGATCACCCGGCCCGACATAAGACTTTCTTGTGGTGGTTCTCATTTCCCCCCCTTACCGGCCTCACTGGACCGAGTTAAAGGAACAATCGAGTCTACCAGGGCTAGCTTGTGTCTTGCAATGGGTTTTAAATTTATTCCGCGAATTTTACCAAAACTAGTGGGTTTCATTGCCATGGCAGTTAAGGCTTTGTACCAACTTGTGTCTCTTACATAATTATTGTAGGACTTATGTAGTTATGTAACCAATGCGTCGTTTATGATTTCCTTAATATCCTGCTCATGTTCTTTGTTCATTACCAGCACAGCATTACCTCGTTTGATCACGATAAGATCGTTGACGCCAAGGGTAACGATTACGTCATCAGGGTTCTCTGAGTAGATAACGCTTCTAGACGTCTCAAATCCAATATGGCGACCTAGAACTGTATTGTCTTCCGGGTCATTTTGTTTAAATAGGCGTTCCAGGGCTAGCCAGTCACCAATATCATCCCACTCGAATTCACTAGGAATGACGTAGGCTTTGTTGGTGTGCTCCATAACTGCGTGGTCAATACTGATTTTTTTGAGATTGGGGAATATCTCAGCTACACGTTTTTGTTTGAAAGCTCGTCTCAAGGGAGTCATCAATTCTGGGGCATGTCTGTCAAGTTCTTCGAGTATTGTATCCACTGGCCACACGAAAATGCCGGAGTTCCAAATGTAGCGATTAGTAGCGAGGTAGGTCTTAGCGTCGTTGAGATCAGGTTTTTCAAAAAACCCTTTTATTCTGAAGCCTGGTCCCGACGGTAATCCCTTTTCGATGTATCCATAGCCTGTCGCTGGGCGTGTCGGGTTTATACCAATGGTGATGAGAGAATTTTCTTTTTCAGATAAATTAATTGCATTTTGGAGTGTTCTTCTGAACTTATTAGGTTGGCCAATACTGTGGTCAGAAGGAAAGAAGCCAGTTGTAACATCCCCGTAGCGCTGACGAAGTTCGAGTGAGGTTAAGGCGATTGCCGGTGCTGAGTCTCGGCTAACAGGTTCTATGAGAAGGTTATTTTCCGGTAATTCAGGAAGTTGTGCACGGACTAGGGCCTCATACTCCCCAGCTGTCGCAACCAGAATCGTTTCTGGTCCACCGGTTAGGGAGAGGATCCGGTCAAAAGTGGCCTGAATTAGCGTACGTCCGCACTGGGTTAAATCGAGAAACTGTTTGGGTTTATCACTGGTTGACAATGGCCAAAAGCGTTGGCCTTTTCCGCCAGCTAGAATGACCGCGACAAATTTCCGCATGCTGGACATTGTAGACGATCTATGAGACAACTTCAGTACGAGGCTTTTGTCAAAGACTAAGCTACTGTCCGAACCGGCGTTCTCGCGCTTGGAAATGCCTTAGAGCTCGCAAGAAATCTATTTTTCTAAAGTTTGGCCAGAAAGCGTCACAAAAGTAAAATTCGCTGTAAGCTGTTTGCCAAAGTAGAAACCCAGAGAGTCGAATCTCGCCACTGGTCCGAATGACGAAGTCTGGGTCAGGTATGCCTGCGGTGTAGAGGTGGTGTCCAATGTCGTGCGCATCAAGACTTTGCGTTAATTGTTCTAGAGATATACCTTCCTCATTTTTCTGTTCAAGAAGCTTTTTCATGGCAGATACGATTTCTTCTCGGCCGCCGTATCCGAGAGCAACATTAAGGTTTAGGCCACGGTAGTTTTGAGTGGCTCGCTCCATTTCTCTTAGCGCTACCTTAGAGGCTTCAGGGAAATTGTTGATGTTCCCGATAATACGAATTCGCACACCCTTCTGGTGTAGTTCCTGATCTTCAAGCATCAATCTAGCCTGTTCTGCAAACAGGAGATGTAAATGATCAACTTCTTTTTGCGTCCGGTTTCGATTGTCGGTTGAGAACCCCCATAGAGTTACATGACGTATGCCAAGTTCAAGACACCAGTTGAGTACTTCTCTTGCTTTATCGGCTCCGTAATTATGACCGGCTCTCGCGTCGAGCCCGAAGTTGCGGGCAAATCGGCGGTTACCGTCCATAATGATTCCGATGTGGCTTGGCAAAACTATTTGTTTTTTTACGGTACGAAGTAGTTGGCGTTCGTAGAGCCAGTAAATTGGCCTACTTAGGTAATCGATGAAGTCTAAGACAAGCTTGCTGCGAGAAGTGTGGTGGGTCTTGACCTTCACAGAAGTTAGTTTATCGTACGGCGTCTCCCGGGTTGTAGCGGTTAAGTACTCTAAATTAATAGGCACCATCACGTCGAAGAACTACTTCAAAAGTTTTTACGATAATATGTATATCGAGCCAAATAGACCAATTTCGCACGTAAAACGTATCCAGTTCTACGCGTTGGTTATAGCTAGTTTCGCTCCGCCCTGAGACTTGCCAGTGACCGGTTATACCTGGTCGAACCATCTTATAAAACTTGAAAGCAGTACCGTACTTCTGGATTTCATCATTTACGATTGGCCGAGGACCCACGAGGCTCATTTCTCCAATTATTACGTTCCATAATTGGGGAAGTTCGTCGAAGCTGGTTTTACGTAAAATATGTCCGACGTTGGTGATGCGCGGATCTTCTTGCAGCTTCTGATTGGTTAGCCACTCTGCTCGGAGATCTTCATTTTCTCGTAACAATGTCGTAAGTCTATGGTCGGCTCCAGGGACCATAGTACGAAATTTCCAAACAGAGATCTTTTTTCCATTGCGGCCGATTCTTTTGCTTCGATAAAATATAGGACCAGGTGATTCAAAATATATGACTAACCCTACTAGGCAAGCTAATGGACTCAACAGTAGAATTCCAAGGGTCGACCCCACTAAATCGAGTAGCCTCTTAATAAACTGATTAATTGGAAAGTTTAGCGTGTTTGTCACTTCGAGAGTAAGGAGGTCTTTCAGGGATCCAGACTGGATCCCTGAAACAGGTAGATGAGGTAGGTCAGGTATAAATTGGACTTTCTCGAATATCGGACTCTTCAGCTTAGCGATATTAGAAGGAGAGTTCGCAGTTGGATTGTTTAAGGTGATGACAGCACGATGAATACCATGTTTAATAGCGAATTCCTCCGCTTCAATAATTTTGCCCTGAATAGGTAAACCACATAAAGAGGTGCTAGATTTTGCTATGTCGTCATCAAAAAAGCAAACTGGGTGTAGGCCGTCAAGTGGTGAGTCGCGGAGTGCTTGACCAATGCGCTGTCCTAGTGCGCTTGCACCTATGATTAGAACTGGCTCCCCCCAAAGGTGAGTTTTCAACAAAAATCGTTTGGTCAAAGCTCGGCTCATAGGTAATAGAATGAAGCTCAACAAAAGAACCAACAACATTACTGATCCAGGGAATTTCGATACCCCCAATAGGAAAACTGCTGCTAAGGAGAAAATTACACTGCTTACAGTTGTAGTTGAAATCTGTTTCTTTAGCTCCTGAGGAGCGGTGAGGCCATATCCCGGGTAGAGGCCTTCTCGCCAGGCCATAAGGGGCCATATCAAGAATAGATAAAGCGATGTTGTTGGTTTCTCGAGAATTGTTGAAAATACTTCTAGGTTGCCCCCCAACCACTTCTGGATTACCCAGATTGCAAGCATTGAGGTAATGATCACTAGGAGGTCTACTAAAGCAAGTATTAACCTGACGCTAAGTTGTTTCGAAGCTGTATCAATCCTGACCTCTTTGGGTGCAATATGTGTCCCCAGCCAACCAGCTACAGCTACGAGAGGATATAAAACTCCTCCGTAGAAAAGAGTGTAATCGTACATGTTAGCGAATAATATTGCTCCGAAGACTGCCAAAAAAATCAGATCGCCCCGCTTAAGTGCTTTCCAGCAGATGACTAGAAGCAAGGCAAGTAAACTTAGTAAACCCAGAATGCCACGTTCAAACATGACCTGAAGGAGAAGGTTGTGGGTATGGGTAGGGACTGGATGAAGTAAGTTTTGTTCAGGAAGTAGATCCTCAAAGAAGTCTGGGAATGAGTTTGCTCCCCACCCAAGCAGAGGCTGCTGAGAGATCCCCTTTAAGGCCGCTTTCCAGTACGGGACCCTAGCTAGTCGGAAATTAAGTCCCTCTGTATTTGGGCCGGGAACATAGGGTGTAGCCGATTCTCCTTGTTCTAGTTGGAATCCGGCGAATGTAGCTGAACCCCCCTTGCTCGGTCTACTTTCTGGGGCTAATCCTACATACCAGTAAAGCTTCTCTGCGTTCCCAAGGAACTCAAATGTCACAGCAAGTCGAGACCATTCTTCATAACGTTCGATGATTTGAGCATCAACGATCTGGCCGAGTTGATTCGCTGAGACTTGGATTTTGTTTGATGTGAGTGAGATAGTCAAGCCAAATGTTTCTGGAGACCCATTATCGTTGAATTTTCCCCATCCCTGTAAGCTTGG
>CEQQ01112521.1_pt1 | contig 23697 bp, 21 predicted proteins | sample 531041 | NCBI WGS metagenome assembly CEQQ01 (sample SAMEA2621222, study PRJEB7988) | marine metagenome | biome: marine biome (ENVO:00000447); feature: deep chlorophyll maximum layer (ENVO:xxxxxxxx); material: "saline water (ENVO:00002010), including plankton (ENVO:xxxxxxxx)" | depth 150 m | reverse complement strand
TTATTGGGAATTTGCTGCTTATCGTGGTGAATCATTAGGAGAAGTTAAGCTAGGCATAAGAGAGATTTCTGTTCTTGAAGATCCTATAGCTGGGTATCATGCAGCCTGCGCTTTGCTTGCTGTTGATGGTAACAAGAGCGCAGCCGTGATCCTTGATTTGCTCGGTGCTACAACACTTCCAAGGCACCTGGACTGGCGGCGTTGGTCCCGACTTGGTCAGGCTCAACAGAAGCTTGGTAAGTTTGAACAGGCTATCCATTGCTTTGAGCAAGCGGTGGCCCTTACTGAGGGCTACGAAAGAGAATCAGAACGTATTAATCTCGCTAGTTGCCAATTTGAGACAGCCAACCATCAGGGGGCTCTAACTACCCTCAAAGACGTTAATGACGAGGTGCTTGGGGATAACGAAGAATTTGCTGTAAAACGGTACCTCCTTGGCCGCATTCATCTTGAAAATAATAATCCTAATCAGGCCCTAGAAGTTCTTTTAGAGGGGTATATGATTAGAGGATTAGCTAGAGAAACGGCATTTAGTATCGCCTACGCCATCGGACAGGTCTTAATGACTCTGGGTAGATTTAAGGAAGCAGTCAAGGCTTTTGCTGAAGCAGTTGAACTTTCAGAAGGTGACAATAGGACCATAGCCCTCCATGAACAGGCTCACGCTCTCACCGAATCTAAATGTTACGCAGAGGCTCAACTTGTTTACGAAGACATTCTTTCTGATCCTAGCTATGCCCGTCGCGTAGAGGTATTTGCTGGCTTAGCCGAGGTTCTGTTTAGAAGTGGAGATTATGAGGCAGCAGAAACAATATCTAGGCGTGCCCTAGATAACGGTGCTACTGCGGCAGCATGTTTTTGTTTGGGAAACATATCATTTGAGTGTTTTCGGTACGAAGACGCCGCGACATGGTATGAAAAAGCTGCAAGTGCTTCTAAAAAAGGCAGCCCCGACTGGGTCGGGGCGCAACAGATGCTTGCCGATGTATTTGCTCAAATTGGATCGAAGGCTGCCCCCCGCTTGCTTCAACACGCTGAGGCTGCTATAGAATACACCGATCCCAGTAATGAATGGCATCTGACATTAAGCCGTTATATTGAATTAGCGCAATCCCAGCTCAGAAGAAACTATCAAAAGGTTAATTGAGAACCAAACCACATATTTAGTACCAAGGTGGTTTACTTAGGGACGGTTTAAGTGGCCATAAACATAGCTTTTTATATCTTTTAAAGTTTTTACAGAAGTTAAATGGGTTGAATGAATCTTATAAAGCAACCAGAGGGAACTTAGTTTATACAAGGGCAGACTTATGTTGGTTGTCACCAAACTTTGACTGGCCTCGGCTTTAAGTAATCACCCAGGACACAGCGTGGGCCCAATAACTACAAGCTCACCAATTTAGATTATCCTGAAAGAAGTAAGGGAACCGTGGTTCAGATATGCGGGCAATCTCGTCTTATTAAAGCCTAAGGCCCTAGAACTAGTTAGCAGTCTTTTGATAAACATATCCTCAAGTGACTGGAAGCAGGTGATGTCATTATAGAAGGCCTACTGATTGCAGAGAAGCTTGATCGCTTGAAGGGAATTCTCCCTAGCAAGGAAAGCTCATGGCGCTTCCCTGATCCTCAAACATTTGTGCTGTCTATGGGGGATACTAGTTTGTGGTTATGGATAAAGCCCCCGCACCCAGAAATGACAGTCAGTTGCGATATGGCGAAACGAGGAAAGTATCAGACTGGTTTTCAGGAGTTATTGCGGGCTAAGGCTAGTGGAAGTCTAATTTCGGCTGCACAAAAAAAATTAGATCGAGTGGTTGTTCTTTCTTTTTCTGCAGAGACTGGCTTTGTGCCTATTCCCCCAGTACAACTCGTGGTGGAGTTGACAGGCCGTAATTGTAATCTTGTTCTAATTGATGAGAATAGGACGATCCTTGGAGTTGCTCGGGATGTTGACATAGATAAAAATCGTTTCAGGCAACTGGGTCGTGGAATTAGGTATGCATTCCCTCCGCCTTACAAAAAACTTAATCCGATTCATTCTTCTTCTCAGGAGTTGACAGAGGCGCTTAGTGGCAAAAGCCTAAAGCATGTAAAAAGCATAGTTGACGGCATAGGTCCTAATCTAACAGAGGTCCTAGGTAGGGTTGTAGGGATTTCCACCATAGACGAGCTTAAGGAGGACTCTCTCAAAAAAGTGGTCTCATACCTCAAGATTCTTGCAAAAAACCCAACAGATATTATTAATCAAGTAATTGAAATGCCAAAACTTTCGATACGAAGAGAAAGTGAACGGCATCATCGGGCTAGGCAGAAAGTTGAAAAGGAGCAGCTTAAACGTTTAACCGTCATTGAGCGTAGGCTTTCGGATATTGATCGGGCTCGCAAAGCAGTTAAGGTCGGAGGTCAAATTAAACAGGAAGCAGATCTGCTTATGGCCTATACACAAACGATTCCTGAGGGGGCGAATAGTGTGACTTTGATTGATTTTGAGGGAGAGGAGAGAACCTTCTTAATAGATGCTCGGATAAGTCCTGTAGAGAATGCTCAGATTCGTTATGCATCGGTCAAAAGGCGGCGAGATAGACTCGCACAAGCGCAGAAGCTTGAGCAGGATTTACAAAAAGAACGCGAATCAATCAAGGAGTTCCTTGAAAATCTGGATGTCTTGCCCGTGGAAGCCCTTGAAGCTGAGTTGGAGGGTTTTCAAAATAGGGTAACCATCTATCGTAAGCAGTCACCAGGCCTTGCATTTGTATCACCCCGTGGTTTAAATATTCTAGTCGGACGTAATGCTACCGAGAACGACGCAATTACTTTCAAGCTTGGTAAGAGTCTGGATATATGGCTCCATGTTCAAGGGTATCGAGGCTCACATGTTCTGATCCAAGCTAAGAATAAAGAGGTGCCATTTGATACGATCCTTATAGCTGCCTCCTTGGCAGCAGGGTATTCACAAGCCCGTAACTCCGAGAATGTAGCTGTAGATTACGCTTTGAGGAAAAATGTGTGGCGGGTTAAAGGCATGCCAAAAGGAAGCGTGCACTTTAGTCACCAGAAAACCGTTTATGTTGACCCAATTCGCAAGTTATCTGACAGAGATAACCTATAGTCAGAAACTATAACCGCATTTAGATCCTGGTTTTAGACGATAAAATCGGTTTCCAGGTTGGGCCGTGGTTACTTCTTAGTCTTGCTTTTTTGGAGATAAAGCCTCTTGGACGTTGGTTATTCTAACTGTGTTAGCCCTAGGTTTTCTTATCTAAGCTTTTCCAGTAGAGCCAAATAGTTTAAGTCGACTTTTCACCATACTCTTTACTTCTTCCCGGGCGGGGCCAATAAGGTTGCGTGGGTCATATTCATCAGCCTTATCAGCCAAAACCTCTCGTAATCGCGCAGTGAAAGCTAGGCGTAAATCGGTATCAGTATTTATTTTAGCGATACCGTGCGTTATTGCCTTGCGAACGTCCTCTTCAAAGATGCCTGAAGCATTTTTCAGAGAACCACCCGCATTGTTGAGTCTACTGACTATCTCTTTAGGCACCCCACTAGCTCCGTGCATAACCAGTGGGTTGGGTAACCTTAGGGCAATTTCTTTAATTCGGTCGTGGTCTATAAAAGGTCGGCCAATCCCCTTGTTTGCTCCATGGGAAGTGCCTATTGCAATGGCGAGGTAATCAGCTCCACTGCGAGATATAAACCGTTCAGCTTCATCGGGTTTGGTAAGCAGCGCGTCTTCCTGAGATACTACTATATGTTCCTCAACGCCACCGAGACGACCAATTTCTGCTTCTACAGTAACTCCAACAGCGTGTGCAGCTGTCACCACAATTTTAGTTTCGGCAATGTTGACTTCTTCATCTTCATGCGATTTATCAATCATCACCGATGTGAAACCGTAACGTAGAGCTTTAATGCACGATTCATAGGATGAACCGTGATCTAAATGAATCGCTACTGGAACGGAGGCGTCTTCACCCATCGTTTTAACGATGTCCACCAATTGTTTGTCTCCGTATTTAAGCGCGCCTTCTGAAAGAGATAAAATCACAGGGCTTTTGGATTCTTCGGCAGCTTCAATAATAGCCTGCGTAATCTCCATGTTAGTGGTATTAAACGCACCAACACCGTATTTACCGAGACGGGCAGGCTTCAACAGTTCTAGCCCAGACTTTAATGACATTTAGAAAGTATACCTTAGTCCAATTTAGTTAATTGGAAGGCTATTCAAGTCTATTTTTGAGTTGATTCATTACCTGTTTTATCTATTTCATGTTCAGATGTGTTGTCAGGCTCATTCGTTTGTTGTTTGCCTCGAAGAGCCCGAATTTTTGCCATGTCCATAGCTCTTCCATTAAGATAGCCACTGCCGAAACCTAGCGCAGCAAAAAGGATAACAACCAACAAATTGTCCTTATTGTCTACCACTAGTAGTAAAGCAACGATAAGAAGCAGGGTAGAGGCAATACGTATGGGTAATCGCCATTTGGCAGTAATTTGGTTTTGATCCTCAGACGGTAAACCTCGGAGGTGCCCAGCTATGTAAATAACAGCTATAGCTATGAAGAATACCCAATTTGGTAAGTCAATCACTTTAACTCCCTTCGTGGGCCAGGCACGATAATGTTTTTACCATAGCCCCGTTCACGGCACTAATTGCGCCTGGTATGTCCCAGGCTTCTCGCTTTCTTTCTCCTACTATATTGCTAATCCCACGCAATTCTGCGAAAGGCACTCCAAGCTCATGACATACTTGAGCAGCAGCAGCGCCTTCCATAGATTCTACCGAGACTTTGAAGCGGTCTTTAAGGAAAGCTGCTTCTTCTAACGTACCAGTTACTGTTTCAGAAGTTCCAAAAGTTACTGTAGCTAAACTGTTGCTGTCGGCTACTACAGAAGTTAAATAAGGATCAACTGGAAACTCGTTATAGAGGGGAGGATTCCCCCCAGATAGGGGGATTCCAATGCTTGACATGTCTTCCCAGCCATTATTTCCACGAACACCAGTATCAAGATGTATCTCTCTACTAGCTAGGGCAACCTGTCCGACATTCAGAGATGTACCTAGGTAGCTTCCCCCAATCCCAAATTGAATAACCCCTCTTGGATTTAGTTGTTTGATTGCAAGCGCAAGCCCAGCAGCAGCATTCACCTTGCCAACGCCATGGTGCAGAACAAAGAGTTCTAAACTTTCAAGTCGGCCTATAAAACCCTTTCCAAAAGACAATTCTGCAGGTTCTTTTAACTTGATTATGCTGTACAGAAGACTCGCTTCCTTTGCGGTGGCTGTAGCGAGGAGAAAACCTGTCATAGCACAGTTTACTGGAGAGCGGTGGATGGTATCACAAGTAGAGAATAGGTAACCAATAACATAGGTTGGTTCTGCAAATGAATTTAGTTAGCACCGTTATTAAGCATCAAGTTTATTCTCAAATCCCCTCTTCTAAAGAAGGGTGACAGAGAGAATCATGATTCTCTCTGTCACCCTTCCGAATACACAAAGCAACAGGTGTAAGCTCACGCTTGCAGACAAACCATTTATTCTGCCTATTGTTTGGAATTATTCGTTTCGCCTAACTTATTAGTAAATAGTAGATCCAGGTTGAGGTTTATGATTCGGGCCTGAAATTAGGTTGTGTGATCAGGTCGGTGCAGTAAGGCTTTAACGTAGGAAGCTGCATCATACGGTTGTAGGTCATCGAGAGTTTCTCCGATACCGATGAATTTAATAGGCACATGTAAATCGCGGACAATAGGGACAATAACACCCCCCTTTCCGCTACCATCAAGCTTAGTCACTATTATTCCTGTTAGGGGGATAGCCTGGTGAAACCTCTTTGCCTGCTCCAAACCATTCTGCCCTGTTATCGCATCGAGCACTAGCCAAACATCAGCTGGTTCAGAATCTTCAACTTTACTTATTACACGATGAATCTTTTTCAATTCTTCCATTAAATTGTGTTTCGTATGTAGGCGACCAGCAGTGTCGACGAGAAGCAAGTTGCTGCCATTGGCTTTACGAGCAGTGGCAGCGTCAAAAGCAACAGCACCAGGGTCTCCTCCGTGCCCCCCCGTAATAGTTGATATGTCAAGTTTGTCTCCCCAAAATTCAAGTTGAGCAGATGCCGCTGCTCTAAAGGTGTCAGCTGCCCCAAACATTACAGAACGTCCAAGATTACGATAGTAGTGTGCAAGTTTGGCTATTGTGGTTGTCTTGCCTACCCCATTGACCCCGACTACCATTATCACTTGGCCTTTAGGTTCAACAACTTTCCTAGTGACGTCAATATTGAAACCAACCTGACGTAACTTATGTCTAATTCCAGGTGGTTCTAGTTGGTGCAACAAAGCTTTTTCTAAGGCGCTTTGAAAAGGGGTCCCGTCCTCAAGATTGGCTTTGGTGTCGTTGATTATTTCGTCTGACAACTCCATACCAACATCAGCAGATATCAGGGAAAATTCAAGAGAATCCCAATCCACATGTGATGTTTTTGAGGACGAGGGGAAATCGAAAAATAGGCCCTTACGTGTTTTACTGAGCCCGTTTGTTAATCGAGAAAACCAGCTCATTGATCAGCAGTCTTTGCCTTCTTTTTAGGGTCATTAGAGCCTGTTTCCTTTTGGGGGCGGTCGTCTAAGAGCCCGGCGTTGATTACTTGCAAAGCACGGCTAATGCGTCCAAGTGCTGTTTGTTTACCAAGAATTGTTAATAAATCAGTGACACCAGGGGCTTGACTACGGCCCGTCAAAGCTGCTCTAAGCGGTTGTAAAACCTTGCTCATGCTTACGGCTTGGGACTGAACATAGTCTCGTAATAGGTCATCGATACTATCGTAATCATAAAATTCCAGTATCGATAACCGTCGCTCAAGGTCCTCCAGGTACTTTTGTCCGGCGAATAATCGCTTAAGGGCATCATCCTCATAAGGAAAACCACTGTCAAAGAAGTAACGCGCTTGGTCTACGAAATCGATTAGAGTTTCAGTTCTGGGTCGGAGAACATCAATAACATCGAGAAGATAATCTTCGTCGGACCATTTGTATCCTGCCTTGACAAACAGTGGTTCGACCCGAACTGCCAAGTTTTCTAAAGAGAAGATCTCTCTGAGATATTTAGCGTTAAAGTGACGTAAACGTTTTGAATCGAAAATAGGTTCACCTGGAGATAATCTTTTAAGAGTGAAATGCTCAATCATATCGTGTATTCCAAAGAATTCACGGCCATCGGGCATGCTCCACCCAAGCGTCGCTAGGTAGTTTAAAAGGGCTTCCGGGATTATTCCTTGTTCGCGATAAGACTCAAGGCTTGTATCGGTTTTCCGCTTACTTATTTTGCTTTTGTCAAGGTTACGTAATAAAGGTAGGTGTAGGAACTCGGGCTGTTGCCAGCCGAAAGAGCGATAAAGGTGAATATGTAGTGCTGTGCTGGAAATCCACTCTTCAGCCCTAACGACGTGAGTCACTCCCATTAAATGATCGTCAACTACTACTGCAAAGTGATAGGTAGGATAACCGTCACTCTTTATCAGAACGGCGTCACGAATTTCTGTATGAGGCCAGCAAATCTCGCCACGCAAGCTATCAATGAATCTTGTTTCTCCTTCGTCTGGCGCCTTAAAGCGTATTACGTGCGGCTCTCCCTCAGTAGCTCTTCTTTCTTGTTCATTACGCGCCAGGTTTCTACCACGGCCGTCATAGCCTTGGGGTTGGCCAAGTTGTTTCTGCTTGTGGGCCATAGATTCAAGCTCATCGTCAGTCTCAAAGGCCCTATATGCGCAACCAGATTCGAGGAGGAGTTCTGCATGATTTCGATATAAATCGAGTCGCTCGCTCTGTCGATAAGGGCCATTATTTCCACCAACCTCAGGTCCCTCATCTGGGGTTAAACCAAGCCAATCCATAGCGGACAAGATCCGTCGTTCTGAGTTAGGATCGTAACGCTGTCTGTCAGTATCTTCAAGTCGAAATATGAATCGGCCGTTCCCTTGTTTTGCCAAGACATAGTCAAAAAGACCAACGTACGCGGTGCCAACATGGGGGTCACCGGTTGGAGAGGGAGCGATTCGAGTCACGACAGTCATGCTAGGAGCCTCCGATGGAATAGAGCCCAGGTCATAGGACGTTAGGCTAGGTACAGGAAGCATTGTAGCTCAGGTTGGGCATGCCTTGGGGTCGTCTGGACGTTAGGTACGTTTGTCGCGACTACCTTAAGAGAGGAAGTTCCAAAGTAAAGTAAAGGTCGCTAGTAACCAAAGATAAGGAGCAAACCAGCGGAATTTTCCGCGCCGCAACACAGCGAACAAACAGTATAGGGCAATGTAACCTGTCACGAATGACGTAAGTGTCATTAGCGTAAGGGAGCCTAGTCTGATTTCTTTTGGTAGGTCAAAAAGGCCTAGAACCGCTACACCAAGGGAGATTACCAAGTACATCATAAAAGAAAAGCGCGGGGCTAGTTCATTAGAAGCGCCTCGGGATAGTAATGCAGATATAGTTATGCCAGATCGTGATATCCCAGGGATAACTGCCAGGCCTTGGGCCACCCCAGTAAATACAACGTCAAAAATAGTTAGATTACCCACCTTGGTTTTCGAGCCAGAACATGGTGCGAACCAGAGGAAAAGCCCTGTAATAATTAGGGCAAACGAAACTGGAATCGGAGAATTAAGTTGTTCGAAAACCTCTCTTAGGCCGAGACCAAGAAAAATCGTCGGGATAGAAGCTAAGAGCACTCGGATTGCAAGAGCCCATCCTTCTTGTGTTCTGCCCCGAGGAGATTTAAGGCCTGAGAAAAAACCCGTTACAGCAAAATACACATCTCGCCTTAAGAAGACAATAACCGCTAGGAGTGTACCCGTATTGGTTGCTATATCAACGTGGAGAGGAAGCGACTTTCCCCAACCAAGATAGTAGTTGACGAGAACAAGGTGGCCTGAACTGGATATAGGGAGGAACTCTGTCAGGCCCTGTACGAAACCGAGAATTATCGCTTGCAAAGAACTCAAGGTAAGTTCGTGGGAGTTTGATTAAGAGGGTTTGCTACTTCTACCTGGTCATATTGACGGATTTGGGGAATTCTTGATCTTAGGCTCATTATGACTGAGGTGAAAATAATCCTGGGAACTATTGTTATGCCAGTAATTCTAGGTTCTCGATCCCGGACTCCACTCGTATCCGATTTTGGGCTGGTCCAGTCTATCGTTTACTGTATTGGGGGGCACGTCTAGCCTTATGTAGGCCGTACTTTTTACGTTCCACCACTCGGGCGTCTCGCTTGAGGTACCCTCCTTGCTTAAGGGTGGGTCGGAAATCAGGGTCTAATTTCAAGAGTGCTCGTGCTACTCCAAGTTTAATGGCATCCGCCTGGCCGGAAGGGCCACCGCCAGCCACAGTGATTAAGGCATCATATCTACCTGCGGTGTTGGTTGCCTTGAGAGGTTCCAGCGCCTGAACGGCAGCCAGGATACCTCTAAAATAGGTTTGGAAATCCTTGCCATTAACAATGATTCGTCCATTGCCAGCGCGGAGAAACACACGAGCCACTGCTTCTTTGCGACGGCCAGTTCCATAGTATTGTTCTTTCATCAGCTAAGCTCCATATCCACGGGTTTCTGGGCTTGATGTGGGTGATTTGATCCAGCATACACTTTAAGACGACGAATCAATTTTCTGCCAAGACGATTTTTTGGGAGCATGCCCCAAACAGCACGTTCAATTACTCGTTCAGGACGCTTTTGAAGCATGTCGCGCGCCTTTATTTCTTTGAGGCCACCTTGGTAACCACTGTACCGAGTGTAGATTTTCTTGTCTAGCTTTGCCCCAGTGAATACAACTTTCTTAGCGTTAATAACGATTATGAAATCTCCTCCCGGTTGGTTGGGAGTGTAATCTACCTTATGTTTGCCACGCAGGAACTGTGCGATTTGAGTTGCGAGGCGACCAACTGTTTGGTCCTTAGCATCAACCAGTAACCAGTCGTTATGGGGTTCTTGGGGAAAGTACGTCTTCACGTCCGTCACGTCCTTAAGGGATCGGCTTTGATAAATACCCACACGATAAATCGTTGCGTAGAAATCAAGCCAGACGCGAGTTTAGCATACGGTTGGCTGAGCGTAAAGGTAATCTCACTGGTAATTGGGGGCTATCCTACGGCAGTTACTTAATATTATGCGAATTGGTGGGGTATGATTGAGTAGAAAATGAAATTGCGTTTAGACCCATGGGCAGTCGAGTACCAATCGTCATTTCAAGCTAATGAAAGTGTTTCCGATACGGTGGACGCAGTTGATCTTTCGGTCGAGCGAGAAGAAGAGGATTGGATCCCGCTCAAACCGATCAACCCTGCTGAGCCTACGGCGTTAGTATTCTTAGATGGGAGCCGACGCATTGAGGCTCGAGTTTTTCTGGAAGATGGCGGTGACGAATTTGTTTATGGGGCTCTAGGAAGTTACGGAGTCGGGGCAGTGGTGTCAGATTTGAAAATTGCTACCTATCCTGATGCCTTCCAAGTTGAACGTATATGTGCTTTGAGTGGAGGGCAAGGCTACGAAGACCTTTCCTTGCCGGAAACGGGAATACACAGTTTAGGGGACATGCGGTACCGGGTGGTTAGTACCAACGAACGGGACCCTGATGCAGTTGTACGGCGCCTTCAGGCCGAAATGCGTGACGCTGAAGCGCAACTAGCAGCCAGACTGGTCACCCAATACCCTAATGCTTTTGTAATTTGTGATGGGCCAAGGCCATTGTTGGCTTCAGAACCTAATTTGATCGGTTATATTAAGTCAATCCACGAGTTAAAGATTGGGGATGCGCAACTTGAAATTGTGCGAAAACTCGAAGAAGGACAACGATCCCCGATATATTTGTTAAGAAGTGCAAATCCTCAACATCAAAGATTTGAGTGGTTTTTACGTTTGAGGGACCCGAATCCTTGGTTCTTTAGTCTTGCAGGTATGGTCCGTCTTCAGGCCCTTGCTGGTCCAAATCCAGATAATACAGTTGAGGCTGCTGCTGCTATAGCTGATTGGAGCTGTTCTGTGTTACCTCACTTTGCAACCAGGCAACATCAAGACCCCCGTGCACCACAGCAACTGCTCCCAGTCCGGGCTCTTGAGGAGGAATTACGTAGACGAATGGGCAATCCAGAATTGATTCGACGCCGAATTACACGCTTCCTTTCTACCTCTAGCGGCGTAGCGTGAGTACAAAACAGGCGATTGGGATTGTCCTCGGCTCCGAGGACGCGACCCCACTCCAGTTTTGGTTCGCTGTCAACGAGTCAGTCAAGGTACAGCTTGACGATCTTGTAAATGTTGAAGTTGAAGACCCTTCGAAGTCGGGTGCCTTGGTGAAGTTCTACGGTGTCGTGGATGAAGTGCGTCGTAAACTCGAAGGGATTCAATTCGAAGGCGACACCGTACTGGTCGCTGAGGGTCTTCTGCCAGCCAATATTTCATATGCTGCGCACGTGCTAGTTTCTCGTGTTGAACCTGAAGAGTTTCTCCCACCCGGTCCCGGCGATACCGTCTTAGCGGCTACAGGAGAGGCGTTGGAGAAAGTTTTATACCTCGATACCATGGAAGCGCCTTTTCCGGCTGGCGTTCTTCGCAGTGGCGATCCGGGGTATATAAACTTTGATTTTATAAGTGGAGAAAAGGGTGCTCACGTCAATATTTCTGGGATTTCTGGTATCGCAACAAAGACGAGTTATGGACTATTCCTGCTTTATAGCATGTTTAACGCCCGCCAACTTAAGAATCCTGAAAGACCTGTTCTGGATGGCGGTTCAGCCAAGGCAGTTGTATTTAACGTCAAGGGAGAAGACTTGATGTTTTTAGATAAGCCCAACCAACGGCTCATGACCGAAGAGGGTCGTTGGCAGGAGCGGTCTCGTAGCGACCAAACCCGTTACGATTTACTGGGATTGCCTGCTAGGCCGTTCGAACTTTGTCAGATGCATGCGCCTGCACGTGAAGCATCCAAAGGTGGGGCTCTCATGCCTGACCTTCAGCAGCGCGAAGGTGAAGGGGTGGCTCCTTACGTGTGGACTGTGCATGAATTTGCGGACGAACGAATGCTTCCCTTTGTTTTGTCCGATCGCGATGCCATGAGCAATCTCGGTTTCTTAGTTAGTCATCTTGAAGAACGGCTTTATCGTTTGAGTGAAAAACAGCGTGGACCCCACATTGAAGTTGAACGGTTTTCAGAGGCTCCTGAACAATTCTTAGGTGGGGATGACCTCGGCCCCCCAATCCAGATTAACGAGGATATTGGTCCTGAAAGCTTTAATGATCAGGGAACAGAGTCCAATGATGTAGGACTTACGGAAAAGCTTGAAACGTTCGGCGACCTTATCGATTTTTTAGAGTTCAAGTTGTTAATGGATAACGAGGGTGACGGCGATAGAGCTTGGACAGCTAATCAGGCCAAGGCAACTCGTGAGGCATTTATCCGTCGCTTGAGGGGAGCAGGTAAACATTTGGCTCGCTTGATTCGAGGGGACCTGGCTCTACGTACTTTGGAGCGACGTCAATTAACAGACATATTTGATAGTACAAAACAAGTCCATGTCGTAGATATCCATCAATTGCACCCAATAGCACAGATGTTTACCGTCGGCGTTATCCTTAAGCAAATATTTGACAAGAAAGAAGCTGGGCGTTCGGAACGAGTCTTTATAGTCCTTGACGAGCTCAACAAGTACGCACCGTCTGAAGGCGAAAGCCCCATCAAGGATGTTCTATTAGACATAGCGGAACGAGGAAGAAGCCTCGGGGTAGTTCTGATTGGGGCTCAGCAAACAGCTTCTCAGGTGGAGCGTAGGGTTGTTGCTAACGCTGCTGTAAGAGTAGTGGGACGCCTTGATCCTGCTGAGGCAGAACGTCCAGAGTACCGATTTATGCCAGGAGGGTTCCGCCTTCGGTCAACAATTTTGGCTCCAGGAACCATGATTGTGCACCAACCTGATGTTCCTAGCCCAATGATGCTTACTTTTCCTTTCCCAGCATGGGCAACTCGACCTAAAGAAGTGGACGCATTTGTTTCGGACGAAGAAGCGCTCGACATTCTTGGTTGATTACGAGGCACAAGAAAGTGGTAGGTGAAAAAGATTCAGAACGGCTTCACTGGATCTGATTAGCAACGTACTGCAGGTCCTTGTGCCACTCCAGCTTCCTCGAAAGACTAAACACAAAGTTTTGATCTACGAATATGGAAAAATTTCAGAACTCACCATATGCTTTTTGAGTAGGCAAATAGGGTGTTTCTGTGATTTCTGTTCGGGAAAAACCTGAGGCTATTATTTATTGGCAATAGTGGTGGTTTCATACGGGCACGTTAGACTGGTCGAGTGAGGATACTCCACACTGCTGATTGGCATGCCGGCCGGTCGTTACTTGGAATCGATCGGACGCCTGAGGTCGCAGAAGTACTCCTTGAAATTGCTGAGGTGGCCCTACTTTCCGAAGTAGACCTCATTTTGGTAGCGGGAGACCTATTCGATGGGAAAAGTCCTGGAGCTGCTGCAGAGGAAGCCGTGTTTTCCTTCTTCTTGCGCACTGGGCAAGCGGGGATCCAAAGCGTGGTCATTGCTGGTAATCACGATTCTCCGGCGCGACTTGATGCTTTTGGTGGTGTTTTAAAACTAACTAATGTTCACATGGTGGGGCAACCCAGGGTCGCTGGGGGCGGGGGAGTCTTCCGAACCGAGATTAACGGACAGGCTCTACAGGTAGCCACGTTACCTTTCGTTTCCGAGAGGCGCATAGTGCGGGTCGGAGAGCTTCTAGGGGGTGATGCAGGCCAACACCGAGAGGGATATCAACACAGTATGCGCAAGTTGATTTACAACTTGACTAGTAACTTTGACCCACAAAGCGTCAATCTACTTATGTTGCATGCCACGATGGATGGCGCAACAATGGCGAACTCCGAGTACGCCTTTCACAGTACTGAGAGCTATACCTTAGGTGCTGATATGTTGCCAGAAACAGCTAATTACGTCGCCTTGGGCCACATTCACAAGGCGCAATCGGTTCAAGGTATGGCGAGCTACCGTGCACGTTATCCCGGTAGCGTAATTCAACTCGACTTTGGGGAACAAGGAGACAATAAGACAGTTCTACTCCTAGAAGCTGAACCGGGTAAACCTACTGAGATTATTGATGAGGTGCCGATACGTAGCGGCCGCAAACTCCGGAAGATTTCGGTTGATCTGTCTACCCTAGACCAGGAAACTCCTAAAATAACGGAGTTCGACGGTTGGTTAAAGTTAGCCATTAAACTAGATTCTCCAAGGCCTGGTTTAAAAGAGCGGATATTGTCTGGCTTCCCGAACGTAATAGCTGTAGAGACTGAATTCTTTCAGTCCGACAATCTAGCAGAACAAGGAATAGACGTCGAACAGTTGCCACTAACAGAAGCCTATGAACAATACTACCAAGCCGAGAAGAAGCAGAACTTACCCGAAAATCTTGCTAAAGAGTTTCAGGAGCTACACGAAAATGTGTATGACGAGGACGATACATGATTCCGCTGAGATTAGAGTTACGTGGATTTACCTGTTTTATAGGGACTACAGTTGTGGATTTTGAGGCACTTGAGGTAGACCTATTTGCAATAGCTGGTCCGACAGGAGCGGGGAAAAGCACCCTATTAGATGGACTTACATACGCTCTTTATGGAGAGACTGCCCGGCTTGGCGGTCGAGCAGCCTCTTTGATGAGTCCAGGTGTCAACGAGATGACTGCTCAAGTCGTGTTCCGTAGTGGCGATAGGACGTATCGAGTTACCCGGTACGCTTCGCGCAAAAAGAGTGGAGTCCAGAGTCAGGTGCGTCTAGAACGACTGTCCGAAGATAGTACTTGGGTGCAATTGCCAGAAAGCGAAAAGATACGTGAAGCCAATTACAGAATATCGGCGGTAGTGGGTTTAGATTTCGATGGTTTTACCCGGGCTGTTTTTTTGCCACAGGGAGAATTCCACGAGTTCTTACGTGGCGATGCTGGCAAACGCCGAAGGTTGCTTTCCCGATTGATGGGGCTTGATACGGTGGAAAAAATGCAGACAATGGCTGGCGAGAGGGCAAGGGAGGCTGAGGCAGAAACGCAGGCAATAACCACTCGTTTAAAAGAGGACTATTCTGGTGCTAATCCTCAAACTCTTAGGTCGCTCCGTGGTGAGCGTGAAAGGCTTGTAAGCAGCGTTGAAGAACTCACTGATCAACAGAGACAACTTACAGCTGAACAACAAGAACTACATGGTTTGAAGGTTATTTGGGAGGAGAAAAGAAGATTCGAGAACCTCCTGGAAGGGTTTGCTAAGAAAGAATCGGAAATGGCTAATGCATCTCAGCGATGCCAGCAGGCATTAGCTGCAAGGACTCTACTTCCTCAGGTACAACACATGGGTGGAATTAAGCAACGTCTGGGAGTTGCTAAATTCGAACTTGATAAATCGCACCAGGATTTACTAGTAGCGGAGGAGGCGTTGGTTCTGGCTAAGAGATCTCAAGCCGAATCTGTGCAGGCGCGCTCTAGAGAAATGCCGGAAATAGAGAAGGGGTTAATGGCCATCGCTGAGGCTGGACCCTTCGCAGAGCGTCTCATTGCTCGTGGAGGAACGCTTGATATGGCTAAAGAGGGAGTTGAGGAGTATCAGGAGGCAGCTTGGGAGGCTTTCCAACGCCAAGAAGCACGAGTTGATGAAATTATTCGTCTAAGAGCAGACCTCGAGGATATTACTGCGAAAGTTTCGACTATTAAGACTGCTATAGGTAGCTTAGAAGTTGTTATTTCTAAACAAGAGCCGCACCTCAAGAAAATTAAGAATCATGGAATCAAAGCTAGAGAGAAAGCGCGAGAAGCCGAATTGGCTTTCGCTGCAGCTGAAAATGCTAACCGTGCTGCTAACCTATGTGCCCACTTAAAATTGGGTGATTCTTGTCCTGTGTGTGGCAACCTAGTGAAACAAATACCGATTAATGAGGAAACCGACTCGGGCCAATTAAAGGTTACTAAGGACAAGGCCGCCCAGAAGGTAGAAGATTTGCTTGAATCCTATCGGGGGTTAAAGGCTACCCTAGAGATTGATCGTACCCGTCTAGCAGAACGTACATCTGTAATGAAAGACCTGGAAGCTGAGATCAGTGAAAAACGGAAAACCCTTGATTCTCTTTCTGAAACCTTTTCCAGCACCGGTATTGCCCTAGACGGAGATCCTAAAGAGGAATTGCGAAACCGTCGCAAATCTCTGCTTGCAAGTTTGGCGTTGTGGGTTTACAAGCGGACTGGTGGAGAAGATCCTGCAACAGCTAATTCAAGGTATATTTCCCGCCGGGATGAACTTCAGTTCCAATTAGATCGTGCGAGTGAAACCCTAGCAAACTCTAATCAAGACGTAGAACGGAACCGGATGTCTCATGAAATGAATGGTCGAAGAGTTTCAGAATTAACGGACGAGCTTTCTTCCACTGAGAGGCAGAATTTAGCGGCAATCAAGGAAGCCGGTTTTGTTTCGACCGAAGCGGTTTTTGAGGCTGTACTCTCGGATGAAAATATTGCGGAGCTCAAAAATAGGTTAGATAGCTATCAGGGTGAGAAAGAGGCAACTGAAATTCGACTTATGGAGGTCGAAAAGAGAAGGGGCGGTCGACAATTTGAGATTGCGCAGTATGAAGAGCATAGCCAATTGGCCACCGGGGTTGCTATTAAGCTTTCTGACTCGCAGAACGCTTTAGGAAGAATAGAAAGGGAACTACAGGATCTTGAAGAACGATTTCTGAAAGCAAAGGACCTTCGCAAAAGCTTAACGAAGGCCCAAGAGCGGTCTGACATTTACCGGACTTTAAGCCTCGATCTTCGAGGGGATCGGTTTCAGGAGTTTTTAATGACACGTATTCAGGCCCGTCTCGCTAAACGCGCCTCGCATATTGTTAGGAACGTAACTGACGACCGCTACGATCTTCAATTGGTTGATGGGGAATTCTATGTTTCTGACGCATGGAATCCTGGGGAGAACCGTAGTGCTAGGACCCTTTCTGGTGGCGAGACTTTTATCGCTAGCTTAGCGTTGGCTCTAGCTCTATCTGATACTCTCGCTGGAAACAAAACTCTTGGGGCTCTGTTTTTGGACGAAGGCTTTGGGACCCTGGATAGGATCACGCTTGATGCTGTCACAGCAGTTTTGGAAAACCTAACTCGTGAAGGCAGGATGGTTGGAGTGATTACTCATGTTGAAGCCCTGACAGAAAGAATGCCTGCCAGGTTGTTGGTTACCAAGGGGAGGGAAGGATCGTCGGTTCACTGGGATTTATAAGTTTATAGGTTGGATTACGCCTGAACCCAAAAATTCTTTTAAGGAACCTGTTTCATGAAATATAGCCCAAAGTTTTGATTGGGATTTGCGGAAGTTAGGAAGAAGGGTCTTCTCCAAGTTGTTGTATTTCTTCAATGAATCGATCCACGCTATCAAAGTCTCGATACACGCTAAGGAATCTAATGTAAGCCACCCCGTCCCTTATTTTTAGGAACTTAAGGGTTCGAAGGCCTATTTCCTCAGAAGCAATCTCAGGGACCTGGACCTCGTCTTCGAAGCTGTAAGTAAACTCACGCATTTGCTTTTCGGTGATTGGTCGCTTGTTGCAAGCCATGCGTAATTTGTCGAGAAGCTTATCTGGATTAAAAGCTTCTTGGCGGCCAGACCTTTTATGCACCATTAGTGCCTCAAACTGAGCTCGCTCATAGGTTGTGAAGCGACGGTGGCAGTCATCGCATTCTCGCCTACGCCTGATTGCTGCACCTTCGTCAGAGGGTCTTGAGTTTATTACCCGAGTTTCTTCGGATGAACAGTAAGGACACTTCATTGTTCTATGTTATCTAGGCTAGCCGCCATAGGTATATTAGAACGTTGTCTTGTCATCGTCGTTAAACTGTAAAATTCGGTCAAAATCTTTATCTAGACTGCCCGCTTCTGAATCACTCTCATGCATAGTTTCCGTTGGATTTATTTTGTGGGCTGACCATGTTCGTCCATACGTTTTTGAATAATTATTTCCATTCCGTTCTGTATCGTCTACATTATTATCGTTACCTATTGTTGCTTCCAGATCGTCTTGCCTGACACTCTCATCTAAGGCTGCTCGTACCTCAGGAGATAATTCAGTACTAAATTCGGGGCGTTTTGGGAGGGTAATATTGAAGATTTGACCAGATATGCCGGAGGCTTGGCTAGAACCAAGGAATAGTGCAGTTTTTGAAAGGCGAGCATCGTGTCTGGGGTCCGAAGAAATTCTGGACGGGAAGATGAGATTGACCCTGACTGAAGCAATTTGACCATTAATTGCTGCTGAAAGCTCCTGCATGGCCCCCCTAACCGAAACCATATGAGGTTCGGAAGAGCTAGTTGGGGGACCAACTATAACAAACCAAAGCGGTCTTCCCAAATCGGAAGCCGCCTTAAGAGTTAAGAATGAACTAATTACGTTTTCCTGCTGTATAGTTCTGAACTCGGTTTCAGTGAGATTGCAGAAAGGAGTATTGCTTTGTTGGGTTGCTGTATGAACCACGCCAGTTAAATCCCCAAATATCTCACGAACTTTTGTAAAGACTTTTGTTACATCAAACTGTACTGACATGTTAGCTTGGATAGGAATAGCGCGACCACCTTGTGATTCAATTTCTGCGGCAGTTTTTGAGGCGAGGTCAGCATCGGGATCTGTGCACACTACATCGTGACTAGTTTGACCAAACGCAAAGGCAGCTGCCCGTCCGTAGCCCTGCCCGACGTTTGTGATGATTACAACATTAGCGGACGCCATATCTATAAGCCTACTGCGCATTGCAGTAACTCTACAACCTCTACCCCAGAGTTCCCACTGATCTAACCCAAAAAAGAGCTGAATAATGCTTAGAGGAGAGACCTAGGGTGATTAGTCAGGCTGAAATTATATGTTTTTAAGGTGCAAGGACGGAGAAAAACCACAACTCAGCAGTGGGGAATAAGTGGATACTTAAGTTGTATTGGGTAGGATTGTTAGGACGCTGCTAGAATAGGGCGTGTTAGATCAAAGAGTACCCTCGAAGGGGGGGTTGGGTCTTGGCGCTTGAACGGTTTTTCCGCCGTAACCGGCCGACACGTGGGGATGATGAAAATAGCCCAGCTGGGCTGTGGTTGAAATGCGACTCTTGTAACTCCCAGATTTACCGGAAGGATCTGGTTGGGAACCTTTACGTTTGTCCTGAGTGTGATCACCATCATCGTATGCCTGTCGAAGCTCGAATTGAATTTCTTGTAGATGAAGGAAGTTTTCAACGGTGGTCAGGTGATGTTATGCCTGAAGATCCGCTGGCTTTTGTTGATACTGAGACTTACACCGAACGTATGTCTAAAGTTCAACAGAAAGCTGGTCGACCGGATGCAATTGTAACAGGAGCAGCTCAAATAGATGCAGAGCCTATTGCGATAGCAGTAATGGATTTTTTCTTTATGGGTGGTTCGATGGGGTCTGTCGTTGGCGAAGAGTTCGTGCGAGCTGCGGAACGAGCAGTAGACGAGGGCCGGTCATTAGTTGTATTTACGGCCTCAGGGGGCGCAAGAATGCAGGAGGGCGCTCTTAGTCTTATGCAGATGGCAAAGACTACTGTTGTTCTCGAAGCGCTGTCCCAGAAGCGATTACCATTCATTAGCGTTTTGACTGATCCTACGACCGGTGGGGTAACTGCTAGTTTCGCTACCTTGGGAGATTTGATTCTTGCGGAGCCTCGAGCCCTGATATGTTTCGCGGGTCCCAGGGTGATACAACAGACGATTAAGCAGGAACTACCTGAAGGCTTTCAGCGTTCTGAATTTTTATTGCGGAAAGGCATGTTGGACGATGTAGTTCAACGTCGTGATTTGCGAGACAGATTGGCGATATATATCCGTATGCTGCGGGGTGGACTACGTGAACCGTCGGCGGAGGTTAAACGTGCCACTGTCTTTTGAAAAGCCTATCGAGGATTTAGAAATAAAGATCAGCGATATGAAGACTTACGCCAGTGACCAGGAACTTGATTTGACCGAAGAAATTGATCTTCTTGAGCGACGTCTTGACCGTTTAAAGGTAGAGACGTTTTCTAGTCTTTCACGGTGGCAGCGTGTTCAGGTTGCAAGAGCACCAGGAAGGCCTACCAGTTTTGACTATTTGCAAACTGTGTTTACTGATTTTCAAGAACTTCATGGAGATCGAATTCTTGGTGATGATCCAGCGGTAGTTACGGGTTTAGCTAGGCTTGATGGACGCAATTTGATTGTAATTGCACAACAAAAGGGGAGGGATACGAAAGAGAATATACAACGAAATTTTGGTATGTCACATCCGAGTGGTTATAGGAAAGCCATCAGGATGTTTGATCTGGCAGACAAGTTCAGATTGCCAGTTATCACTCTTATAGATACGCCAGGTGCCTACCCGGGAGTTGCCGCAGAGGAACAGGGGCAAGCATGGGTTATTGCTGAAAGCATTAAACGTATGAGTCGATTAGAGGTTCCTTCTGTTGCGGTCATAGTCGGGGAAGGGGGATCTGGTGGTGCCTTAGCGATAGGGGTTGCTAATAGGGTGCTGATACTAGAGAACGCTATTTATTCGGTAATTAGCCCCGAGTCGTGCGCAGCTATTTTATGGCGTGATGCAGCGGAAGCTCCTAAGGCAGCCGAATCACTTCGACTTACCGCTCGAGATCTTATCGAATTAGAAATTGTTGACCGGGTGGTTTCTGAACCTATAGGCGGTGCCCATAAAGAACCTGACGAGGCCATGAGACTAGTAGGTAGAGCTATTATCGAAGAAATCGATAAGCTAGTTGACCTGACGCCTAACGAGCTTATTCAACAGCGCCAAACTCGATTCAGGGAATTAGGTCGGTACCAGCTTGTTTAAGAGCTTCATGGAACCTGCCAAGATTTTCCGTGGCATTTGTGGATCTGTTGAATACAGCGCTTCCTGCAACAAGTATATCAGCACCCGCTGAAGCCACAGAGGCTGCATTATTGGGTGTAATCCCACCGTCGACCTCAATTAGGCATGAAGGGTTGTATTGGTCTCGCCAACTTCTAACTTTCTCTAAACGGGTATAAGTATTATGGATGAATTTTTGTCCACCGAACCCTGGGTTAACGCTCATTATCAGGACTACATCCAGCATAGGCAGCGCTTGCTTAATGACTTCCAAGTGAGTCAAAGGATTTACTGCTAGTCCTACACTGATTCCTAATTGTCTAATTTTGCCTAAAGCACTGTGCAAATGATGAGTTGCTTCAGCATGGATAGTCAGACCGGAAGCGCCAGCTTGAGCGAACGAGGTTAGGTAACGCTCTGGGTCCTTAATCATAAGATGAACATCTAAATAGAGGTTGGTAGTTCTTTTGCAAGCCTCTAGGACAAGAGGTCCAAAAGAAATATTTGGGACGAAATTTCCATCCATTACATCCAAGTGGAGCCAGTCTACTCCAGCAGCTTCAACTTCAGTAATTTCATGTTCCAGGCAACTGAAATTCGCTGCAAGGATAGAAGGGGCAATCTGCACAGCCATATTAACAAGTGTAGCAGTGCCAGGCTTATAAAGGGCGTTAGGGAAAATTTATCGAGGTATCTTTGTCCTGGGGGTCTAGTTATAAGATCGGGGTAAAGTCAGTTACATTAAAGGTGATTTGATTTTTCCCTAACGCTTTCAGATAGGACTCAGAGGAGATTTCCACGGGGAGGGAACTAGTAAAATGTTTCGGACAAGTATGTTCTTAACCGTAGACGTATGTCGTCTGTTTTTTGACGATATTGCTTCCTAGGAATTAATGTAATGATTGGGATTTCTGCGGCAGAGGATCACCTGCATCAGCGGGCAAGTTTGATAGCGGAGAATTATGGGTTGCCGATCTTGCCGCCTGGGGAAAATACTTCGCCGTTTAGCCTTCTATTAACTCAAAAACACCTTGAATTACGAGAGGATAACCGATATTCTCCACCTTTATACGTGGATTTCGGAAAGCCCGACTTCCTTCGACGGTTTTCTGGTCGCAGAAGGAGCGAGGAACTTTTTAAAGCTCTAGGGAGTGGCGTATCAGTTGATTCAGATCTAATAGTAGATACTACAGCGGGTTTAGGTAAAGATGCTTTTATGCTTGCTGCTTGGGGGTATCGAGTCCAAGCCATTGAACGTGTACCGGCGGTAGCTGCCTTGCTCGATGACGGTCTCAAGAGAGCCCGGGTCAGTAAAAGTTTAGAGAAAGCGGCTAATAGGATAACTAGTGATTTTGGTGATGCGCGAGAGTTGTTACCAAGCTTAATAGAGCGACCTGCTGTTGTATATCTTGACCCGATGTATCCTCAATCTGCTAAACGTGCACGTAAATCTTTGGGCATGCATCGCTTACGCCAAGTTCTAGGTGACGATACCGATGCTAAATCTCTTCTCGAAATTGCTCTTAGGACTGCTCGCTACAGGGTCATAGTCAAGAGGTCACGGCGAGCTCCAATTCTTGGCGGAGTTTCTAGTGGTTCTATTGTTGGCCGGACTATACGTTTTGACCTTTACGCCCCTATAGGAAATCTATCTTTGTGTTAAGGAAGGATAATGAGAGTAAAACTTATAAAGCTTGGTTGAGGAGTTATTCGATTTAATTTTGTTCACCAAAAGGTGACTAAATAATGTTGTGAGGAAAACGTAAAAGGGAGACAAAACATGGTTTGTCGAATAATTAAGTATTCGCTACTTGACTGATAATAAATCTTGTTTGGCATAGAGCTCGTACCGTCGGAAGGAGAAATGGTGAAATCAGAACTGACCATCGCACACATAGCTGTTATAGGTGCAGGAATCATGGGTAGCGGCATCGCGAAGGTATGCTTGGCGGGTGGCTTTCAAGTTAGGTTATTTGATCCAGATCCGGAGGCTTTACGGCATGCTGAGTCACGGATAACTAAGAATGGCCAAGCTAAGGAAGACTTACTAAGGTTAGATGTTACGGGCGACCTTAAAGTAGCCCTCGAAAATACTGATATGTTGATTGAGGCTGCACCTGAGATGATTGAGATAAAGCAGCAGATTTTTCGCAGGGCGTCTGATTTAGCTCCTAAGAACGCTATACTTGCTACTAATACTAGCCAACTCTCGGTAACCGATATTGGATCAGTGGTTGAAAGGCCCCACAACGTTGTTGGCATGCATTGGTTTAATCCGCCAGAGAGAATGGAGCTTGTTGAAATAGTCCAAGCCACCAAGACCTCTCAAGTCACGGTTTCGGCCACTGAGGAAGTAGTTCGTCGATGTGGAAAAACTTCGGTTGTGGTAGCCGACCGACGAGGATTCGTAGTTACAAGGGCCGTTGCTGCAAGTATCCTTGAAGGAATTCGAATATACGAAGAGGGAGTTGCCCAGCTCGAGGATATTGATACGGCAATAAAGCTTGGTCTTAATCACCCGATGGGACCATTGGAGCTTGCAGACTATATTGGCTTGGACACGCTTCTTTTGATCGCTGATTCTATGACAAGCACAATGGGTGACCGCTTTCAGGCCCCTCAGGTTCTTAGGGCTCTAGTTAAAGCTAACAGATTAGGTCGCAAAACAGGTCGGGGATTTTACAGTTATGACGTTAAAAATTAAAGCACATTGATGATATTTCGTTAGAAGGTGGTTTAGCAGCGCAGTTGGCTAATAAAATAAT
>CEQQ01035701.1_pt1 | contig 23698 bp, 17 predicted proteins | sample 531041 | NCBI WGS metagenome assembly CEQQ01 (sample SAMEA2621222, study PRJEB7988) | marine metagenome | biome: marine biome (ENVO:00000447); feature: deep chlorophyll maximum layer (ENVO:xxxxxxxx); material: "saline water (ENVO:00002010), including plankton (ENVO:xxxxxxxx)" | depth 150 m | reverse complement strand
CCTAACGGAGCTTGGGGATACGGGAATCAGCATGTAGCCAACGATCCGTCTAACAGCCAGTTTGCACTACTCGCACTTCAGGAAGCAGAACGATTTGGACTGAAAATTGATGAAGTTGTATGGAAACGTGCTCGTGATTACTGGCTGGCACGACAGCGACCCGAAGGCGGTTGGAGTTACAATGGATTTGAAGGCTCCACCATTAGCATGACATGTGCTGGTGTCAGTTCATTGGTGATTTCAAACGGAAAACTTGGAAATCTAGAAGACCGGATCACTAACGGGGTTGTAGATTGCTGTACAGCTACCGCACCACAGGAAGCAGTACGTCGTGGTCTGGCATTCCTTGCCAAGAATCTGTCTATCCGCGGTAATCCGCTAACCGGTGACAAGGCTTTCTACTACTACATGTATGGTACCGAGCGCGTCGGGCGTCTGTTAGGCCAACGATTCATCGGCAAGTCAGACTGGTATAGAAACGGAGCCGAAGTACTGCTGAATCTGCAGGACGGTTTCTCCGGTAGATGGGTTGGAACCAGCCACGGAGAGAATCATCCACCTGTTGCCACATCACTTTCGCTGTTGTTCCTGTCCAAAGGTCGCCGACCCGTTGTCGTTTCACGTATGCAGTATGGGAACGCTAACAGTGATAACTGGAACAAACATCCCCAGGCGCTTCAAAACATCACGCAACACATAGAAAAGCGATGGGAAATGGATCTCACATGGCAGACGATTGATATCAAGCTGGCCAATGTAAATGACTTGCTCGAGACTCCTGTACTATTCATTAGTGGTTATCAGTCGCTTCAATTGACCGATGAGGAGAAAGACCGGTTGGTTCAATATGTAAACAGCGGCGGATTTCTTTTTGTAGAAGACTGCTGCCGTGATGAAGAATTCGATTTGGAATTCAGGCAACTGATGCGAGAGATGTTCCCCAATGCGCCTCTTAAGCCTTTACCACCGGAACATGCTGTGTGGTATGCAGACAAACGAATCGACCCCCGCTTCGTTGGTGAGTTAGAAGGCGTCGATGTCTGTTGCCGAACCAATATCATCTACTCTCGTGTCGACCTGGGCTGTTACTGGGAATTGGATAATCCCTACCGTGACGAAAACTATCCGCAAAATATTGAGGACGAAGTACAACAGCGGATCAACATTGGCACCAATGTTCTGGCTTATGCGACGAATAGGCAGTTGCAACAAAAGCTGGATCGACCACGTTACGATTTAACTGACGCCAGTAAGATCGATGTCCCCCGTGGTGTGCTTAGAATTCCAAAAGTAAATCATGCCGGTGGATCAGATGATGCACCGAACGCTCTCTCAAACCTGTTGCTGACAGTACAAGAACAGAGTGAAATTCGCGTCAGCACTTTCCGCCGATTACTCGGTGAATCCGAAGAGTTGTTCGACTATCCCATCCTGTTTATTCACGGACGACGCGGTTTCACCTTTAGTCCTGCACAGCGACAATTGATCAAGACTTTTATACAACGCGGTGGGTTTGTATTCGGTGATTCCATCTGTGCAAGTGATGAATTTGCGACTGCTTTCAAACGAGAGATGTCTGAAATCTTCCCTGATCATGAATTGACCCGTATGCCGATAAGTCACCCGATCTTCAGTGATGAATTCGGTGGATTTACGATCCGCCAGGTTACGTTACGCGAGCCTGCTGAACGGGAAAGCGACGAACCAGCCAGATCCACGGAATCCCGTGTCGTGCCTAATTTAGAAGCACTAACGATTGGTGGCAGAACGGCTGTCGTCTTTTCTCCGTTTGACTTGAGCTGTGCACTTGAAAACCAGGTCTCTCTTGAATGCAAAGGGTACATAACTCGTGACGCCGGACGGCTCGGAGTAAATATCGTTCTCTTTGGACTGCAGCAATGAATCTATCCAATGATGCAAAGCCAATTGCTCCGGTGACCACCGGGATCATGGTGATCATTTCGTGCGCGGCCATCCGTCTGTTTGTACTGATCCTCCTGAACGACAACATGAGTACAGACGTCGACAATTACCGTGAGATCGCAAACAACGTGCGTAACCATCAAGTATACGGACTCAACACAGATTCCGATGATCCTCGGGCTGTTGCTTTTCGCCCCCCGTTGTACCCGATCTTACTTGCATACACTTCACCGACTTCCGAAGTCAGTAATACGCAGGTGATTTTTCTGCATTGGATGTTGGGCATCTGGATGATCGTCATTGTGTATGCCCTCGCACAGTCAGCTGGCATTGGCCATTACGGTTTAATTGCTGTTGTTGGCGTTACCCTCGACCCGATATTGGTAAATCAATCGTCTCAGATAATGACGGAAACACTTGCGGTTTTTCTCGCAGTTGTTTCAATCCTCTTTCTTAGCAAAGATCTAACGAAATCGACAAATCAAATTGGTGCAGGGCTCTCACTGGGACTTGCGGCGCTGTGCAGACCAACGTTTTTCGTTTTCGCAGCGTTTTCGTTACTTTGGCTGCTGGTACGAAAACAGGATTCAATCGGATCTCGCATCAAACAATGCTTGCTTATTACGTTATCGATGATTGCCGTTATCACTCCATGGCTGGTAAGAAACTACAATTTGCATGAACGACCAATACTGGCGACAACGCATGGTGGCTATACGCTTCTGCTTGCCAATAACCCGCTCTTTTACGATTACATCCGGAGTGATGCCAGCGACACTCCGTGGACTGCTGCTGAATTTGATATCGGTGTAAGTCGATTTGCATTCAGCGATGACGCACAAGTTGATTTTTGGTCATCAGATTTATGGAATATGGGCGCCGAGAATAACGTGATCGAGCGTTCAGAAGTGGAACTGGATGCATTTACCTATAAAGTCGCGTGGCATTATATCTCCAGTCGCCCGGCAGATTTTGCATACGCTGTGTTGTTCCGACTTGGTAGATTCTGGCAATTCACACCAAATGTGACTGGTCCGAAAGACAGTCTTCGTAATACGTGGCTGCGCATGGCAACTGGAATCTGGTATGCAACGTGGAGTTTGGCTGCTCTTATCAGTATTTTCATGATAAGAGATGATCTTAGCGAGCCAATTTGGCGTATCGGGCTATGCATGTTACTGGCCTTTTGTCTTGTACATGCGTTTTACTGGACGGATATGCGTATGCGAGCACCTATTTTGCCCATCATTTATCTGCTGGCTGCTGCCGGCCACCGCAAACGGGTGGAAAGCTAACATTTACATGCTTTCCCAGTCTTCCTATAATCCCCGCCGCTGGAAACAGTATGCGCCCTCCGTGCGCCTGCAATTAATGCGATTTATTGGCAAGGATGCCGAATCACTTTGCACCTTGATAACACCTACAATCCGACACCGCCGGATAAAAACCGGCAGCGACGTCTCCGCGGGACATACCGCTTGTCGGATGTGGTGCGCACCTGGTGTCTATTCATTCTGATTGGTGGATTCGCCAGAAATGCCTTTGCGCAGGATGTAAGCTTTCCCATGCCACCCGGTGAAGCACCAATTCAGATTCGGGCAGAAGAAGGTTATCAATGGCAAACCGGCGAATACCAAATTTGGCATTTAAATAATGTCCAACTGCGACAGCACGAAATGGTGGCGACTTCACCACATGCTATTATCTGGATCGACAAGACCGCACAAAGCTCCGACCTACCCACCAAGATCATTGCCTATTTCGAAGGATTACCAACACGTATTCTCGAACAGTCTCTGTATCACTCTTCGATGGATAGCAAAGTCCGATTTGAAGGGACTTGGTGGATCAATCGATTCTATAGTGTTCAACCACTTCAGTTGGTAGTCGACGCACAATTACCAACACCTCGCAGCCCCTCAGACACATATAACCGTGGTGTATTGGCAAGAAAAGGTGGACGTCCCGTTGTACCCACTGGAGTAACAGGCGTGGCATATCAACCACCACCTGCAAATACTGACGGATTGCCACCATCAGACACTGCAGCACGCAATACGACGCTTGCCCTTGGTGATTATCGCGTATTGATTGAAGGACGCAGCAACGTCGATTGGAGCTTGAAGATCGAACAGGATCCATCTGGAAATGGCAGTATTGCACTGGCTAAATCTGGTATCCGCGCCACAATCGAGGGTGTTAATGTCGCTGAACTTGGACCGGTCGGGACCATTAGCATCGAGACGGACAACATGGTCGTCTGGGGACCATCGATCAACCAATTACAGGACAACGGTGATTCCGGGAACCCACAACCGATTGAATTATATCTGGAAGGCAACATAATCTTCCGGCAAGGTGACCGGATCATCTATGCCGATCGCATGTACTATGACCTGACTCGAGATCTGGCCGTCGTGCTTAACGCGGAAATGCTGACGCCTATTCCGGAATACGATGGAGTATTACGAGTCAAAGCAGACGTCATACAACAGGTAAACAAGCAAACCTACAAAGCCTACGGTGCTGCACTCACATCCAGCCGAATGGGTATACCGACGTACTGGTTCCAGGCAGAGGAAGTTGAAGTACAAGATACCCCGCAACCGGAACTGGATCCGGTTACCGGTCGCCCTGTGATCGATCCTGCTACTGGAAAGCCACGTTATAAGCACAACTTGATGGCAACAAGTCGGAATAACTTCTTGTTTGTCGGTGGTGTTCCAGTCTTTTACTGGCCGGTGATGGCAACCAATCTTCAGTCGCCAACCTATTACATGGATCGCATCCGCGTTAAGAGCGACAGCGTCTATGGTGGCCAGTTACTACTCGATTGGAACGCCTATCAACTTCTCGGGTTACAGGATGCTCCGGAAGGTGTGAAGTGGACTGTCAGCACGGACATAATGAGCAAACGTGGCTTCGGATTTGGTACGATGCTCGACTATGAACGTGATGATATGTTCAATATCCCCGGACCGGCACGTGGCTTGTTTGATGCATGGGCGATCAATGAGAGCGGATTAGATAATCTCGGTGCGGGACGCCGTACGCTCGCTCCGGAAAAGGATTTCCGTGGCCGCCTATTCTGGCAACATCGCCAGCTTCTTGGTGGCGGCTATCAATTGACTGGTGAATTAGGAATTATCAGTGACCGCAATTTTCTTGAACAATATTACGAACACGAGTGGGACCAGGAAAAGGATCAAAACACCAGTCTGGAACTAAAACGCTTTGTCGAGAACCAATCGTGGTCCGTGTGGGGCAATGTTCGGCTGAATGATTTCTTTACCCAGACAGACTGGCTCCCTCGCTTCGATCACAATCTGATCGGAGAGTCACTTTGGAGTGACAGAATCACGTGGCATGAACACACGCACATTGGTTTGGCACGACTAAAACAAGCAACACCTCCTGATGACCCTGGTGAAGCAGCCAAGTTTGACTGGCTTGCCGGCGAAGAGCACGACCGGTCCGGAGTACGAGCTGCGAGTCGCCACGAATTCAGTATGCCGTTTTCAGCTGGCCCCGTAAAAGTCGTGCCGTACTTGTTAGGTGAAGTTGGCTACTGGGCAAATGATATCAACAGTAATTCTGTGGAACGTGCATATGGCCAAGTCGGTGTAAGGGCTAATCTGCCAATGTGGCGAGTCGATCATGATATTAAGAGTGTGTTGTTTAATGTTAATGGCCTGGCACACAAAGTGAACTGGTTCGCAGATTTCTACTGGGCAGATTCCAATCAGGATATGGATGTACTGCCAAGGTACGATGCCCTGGATGATGATGCGACTGAGCACTTCCGGCGACGTCATTTCTTCGACACGTTTGGGGGTACTGCGGGAGATAACGTACATGCGAAATGGGATGAACGATACTACGCACTGCGTCGAAACATGCAGGGTTGGGTTACAGCACCTGTAACAGAGATCGCTGGCGACATGTCTGCAGTCCGGTTAGGTGTACAGCAACGATGGCAGACTAAACGAGGATTACCCGGACGTGAGCGAATCGTAGATTGGATGGAACTGGATACGGAACTAACGCTCTTTCCAAATGCCGAACGAGATAACTTTGGTCAGGAAGTGGGTCTAATCGACTATGACTATCGCTGGCATATCGGCGATAGAGTCACACTCATGTCGGATGGCTTTAGCGACTTGTTTGGTGACGGTTTCCGCATGTTTACCGTTGGCGGACAGATTAGTCGCCCGGACAGCGGTCGACTCTACGTTGGCTACCGATCGATGGATGGCCCTATCGATGGTGATATTATCCACGGATCGCTCAGTTATCGAATGAGTGAAAAATGGATTGCGATTGCCGGCACGACGTTTGATTTATCTGAGACGGGGAATATCGGGCAGAGCTTGTCTGTCGTGCGAATCGGCGAATCGACACTTGTGAGAGTTGGCGTGCACTATGATGAGAGCCGGGATAACTTCGGTGTGCACTTATCTATCGAACCGCGGTTCTTGTCATCGAGCAAAATTGCCCGTCGCAGCGGTATTCGTATCCCACCCGCAGGCGCCTACGGTTTGGAGTAGTAGAAACCCGCGGTTGCTGTAGTATCAACAGCTAGTCATTCCCAACCGCACCCTATATTGAGGAGCCGTTAGGCGCCGAAACAATCAAATACGGAAGATTCCCCTACGGGGATTTATCCGCATTCGATTACTCCTGGCTCTTGTGCAGAGCTTCGTGAGCTTCATCGTCCTCTGGCCGGTTATCAAATCCTTTGCCACTGGTAAATTCGATGTGATCAAGGAACTTCACGTTGGCACACTCATCAATCTCATCGGTGTGACAGGCAGCCGAGTTAGGAATCAGGAATCGATACGGTCCACCGTCCTTTGCCTCAAGAGGATTGCCCTCACTGTCCGAGTACATAATCACTGCCGACGCAGCGATAACATTTAGTGGAATACTCGCGTGAAAGTCATCAAGCGTGCCGTGCAAACCGATATAGTCAACACCTTCCTCCGGTTGAGCAACTTCCAAAATTGCCGCCAGCTTGATACCCGACCCCGAATACTTCGGGACAATTGTATTTACATTGCCAACTTGAACATGCGCAGGTAGCGCCTTCATGGCTTCATGAGTTAGATCCACGGCGTTTGCAACTAATCCGGAAATCTTGAGCGGAGGTGACGCCATGGCAGTTTATTCCTTTGTTAGATGTACCAGGTCTCCACGTTGGATTCCTTCGTTTTCAGTCATGTACTCGATGACCTGAGTAATTGCGATTCGGTCTTTTACAGACATAATTTGAACTTTTGCAAGTGGTATGAAAACCACATCCAGTACGGCGCCGTTGACCGGGTCCGTAATCGTCTTACCGGGTCTTGAGATCGTCAGCACCATCCCCTGTTTCATACCCTCCTTGGATCCAGCATTGATGTAAACGAACTGGTCATCCACCTCGGCCACACGCGCTTCCCATTTTACGCTTCGCAACTTTCCGGTTGTCTTGGCCACCGCAATGTCCACGGCTCGTGAAACTGCCTTACCGACAGATGTCGATTGCCACTTACTTGTATTGATACCAATGCCATCAACACCACCGGCTTTTATGTTGTTATAGGCAAATCCAAGATCCAGCCCGAGTCCCACCGACGTACCACGTGCCGTTTGTGATGAGAGTATCTTTCCGGTTTGTGTTTCAATGACTCTCAGCACGATATCTGCATGGGCTGAAGTACGCGTGGCTCCTAATACAACATCGAAGCCATTGCCTATATTTTGTTCACCAAAACCAATACTGATTCCCCGGCTTGATCTCTGATCAATGTCAGTAACAGCGACTTCGAAGATAAGCTGAGCACCAACATGCTTAACTTTATCAGCAAGTTCTGCTTCTGCATTCAAAGCAGGAATATTCAATCGTTCGACGACGATGTAATCATTCGAATTGACAAGCTCGTGCACGACGAGTTCTTCGACACCTGGAAATGTGTATTTCGGCCCCGGCACCGGCCAAACTGCAACAGACTTGCGTGGCCCTACCGGACCACGCGGTTTTGAAACCGTTGTGGACGGCGTGTTACGATCACGCGGGCGTTTATATCCTTTTTTTGCATCTGCCAACTCAGTTGTTGACTCGATCGCAAAACAGAACATAAACACCAGCACTATACGAATCACACTATTCATCCGAATTTCCTTTTCTCGGCAGACTTGTTGCCATACAGATTTCATCGGCAATTATAGCAGTTAGGAATTAAGTATCGTGGAATAAGAATCTGCTAAGGTTGCGACAATCAATACGCCAGCTTTTGCCAGATCGCGCGCAGTCTTTTTCAATTCCAGCAAGTAGCTAAAAAGAGAGTGCGACATTTAGATCGAGAATTATCCGCTAACCGAAGACTGTTAGCTTTTGATGGATTCAATTCGCACGGTTGTGTAGTGTTGGCGGTGACCGGTTCTCCGTCTTGAGTTCTTACGTCGGCGAAACTTCTGGACGTAGATTTTCTTACCCTTCACTTCACCAAGCACTTCAGCGGTAACACTGGCACCATCGACAGTCGGCTTACCAATTTTCACACCATCGTCGCCGGAAACAGCAAGAACCTGATCGAATGTAATAGTTGAGCCAGCTTCGGCATCGCGTAAATCTACAACGACTTCCTGACCTTCTTCAACTTTAAACTGTCGACCACTGTCAGCGATGATAGCGTACATGTTACTTTTCCGTCTGGTAAATCGGATGAAAGGTTTCGTTCTCTAAGATTCCGCAACAAAAAATGACGCGGTAATCTATCAATTCCACCACTTCACTATAAACAGCGTAATACATGGTGGAAACTATCGAAGTTACTTCAAAAACAGGGCTCCGTCGAGGGGGCAGTTTCAGATTCCGGAAACAAAACCGAGCACCGAAACTGCCCATAGATTACTAGTCTGTCTTGACGGCTTTACCCTTGTCATTAATGCACTGGATTTCAAGGAATTCCGGATAAGTGTTGTCCACGGATACGACGTTTACTTCGATGCCGCTACGTTCCTTTATTTCGGAAATCTCTGAGTCTTTCTTAGTGTTTAAGTATTCAGCCACTTTGTTATTAACCCTAACGGTGACTTTCTTTACTCGCTTATCCGGTGCGATAAGCATCAATTTACGCGTTACTTCAATTGCCATGCTCTCGTCCGTTTTGACGAGTCCGCGGCCGGAACAGGACGGACAATCTTCATAAACACTGCGTTTAAGACTGGGGCGAATTCGCTGCCGTGTCATTTCGATCAACCCAAATGGACTGGTGCGCAGAATCTTCGTTCGTGCACGATCCCGTCTCATAGCATTACGAAGTTCACGTTCAACACCCCGACGGTGCTTCTCACGTCGCATGTCAATAAAGTCATTAACAATCACTCCGCCGAGATCCCGCAATCGTAGCTGACGAGCGATTTCTCTCGCAGCAGCGAGGTTCAAGTGATAAGCAGTTTCCTCAGCGTTGTCATCGAGGCGGAAATTGCCGCTGTTCACGTCAATCGCCACGAGCGCTTCGGTAGGATCAATCACGATTGATCCACCATCTTTCAGTGGAACCTGACGCTTGTAGATATTCTTGATTTCCTCATCCAGCTTGTAATTGTGGAATATCGGCTGGTCACCCTTATAGTGTTGCAAACGGCTTGCATACCGCGGCATGACAAGCTTCAGGAATTCTTTCGCTCTACGGAAAGCATCTTCTGAATCGATATAAATCGAGTCGACATCACCGGTAAACACATCACGAATCGTACGAATGATCATATCGTTTTCTTCGTATACCGAAGAAGGTCCACCGGACTTCTTGATCCGGCGAGCAATCGCTTTCCAAAGTCGAATTAGATATGCCATATCTCTAGACAGCTCTTTCTTGGAGCGGCCCTGACCGGCAGTTCGTACGATAAAGCCGAGACCCTTGGGAGGATTCAATTCTGAAAGTGCTTCCTTCAGGCGCTTTCTGTCTTTATCATCTTCGATCTTTCTTGACACGCCGATACGGTCCAGATGCGGCATCAGTACCAGGTACCGTCCGGGGATACTCAGGTAAGTCGTAAGTGTTGGACCTTTTGTGCCAATACCTTCCTTGATTACCTGAACAACGACTTCATCGCCTTTTTGGAATAACTCCTGAATAGGCGGCTTTACACGCGGGCGGCCTCCACTATAACGCTGCTTGCGACGTCGGTTGTTATTGCTGTTACTTACTCGTGCCGCCAGCTCTTCATTCTGTTCTTCGATCGGCTTGTTCGGATCATATCCACCTTGGCGGAAATATTGTGGTTCCACATCACTGATGTGCAAGAAGCCATTTCGACCGACACCGAAATCGACAAACACGGCCTGGATACTTGGCTCGAGGTTTACGATCTTACCACGATAGATATTTCCAACGAGGTTTTCCTGACTAGCTCGTTCTACGTAAAGATCTTCCAAACGACCATCTTCTACAATCGCCACACGACTTTCTTCACTTTGTGTCGCGTTAATGATCATTTCAGTTTTTACTTTTGGCTTGTTCTCACGTGCTTCGGGTCGATCATCCCGGTCACTATTAGAAGGTCGACGTCGACGTCCGCCCTGGCCTTTTTGTCGATCATCCCGATCCGACCCTGACCGTCGCGATCGCGAGCCGCGTCTGCCGTCACCTTGTCTGCCGTCACCTTGTTTACCACCTTGTCTACCGCCACCGCGTCGACCGTCATCACGTCCGCCGCCGCTGCGACTTCCCGAATTGCGCCGACGTCCCTGCGAGCGATTTGAATCTGACTTTTCATTCGAGCCATCTCGTTCGTTGTCTGATCGATCCTTGCGTTGCTGATCACCTTGAGGTCGTCGACCTCCGCGACCACGACCACCGCGACGTCGTCGAGGTCGACGCTCACCGTCGCCATCTCCATCACCATCGCGTGACTTATTACGTGCTGGTCGCTTTTCAGCTGCTTCGGCTGCTTGTTTAGCTTCCGCTTCGGCCTTAGCTTGTTCAGCTTTTTGTTTTTTGCGTTTGAATAGATTAAAAACCATTTGTTACACCACGAGTTCCGGGCTGATGTTTCGGATTTCTTCCTGCAAGAAGGTGTCTACTTCGCGGGCGCTGTCCAACTGGAGCGCGCGGCTCGCGATATCCTCACACTGCTCAATCGTCACACTCCGACAGACACTTTTAATCTCCGGAATGGCGCTTGGGGAAACGCTAACACTGCGTAGCCCCATTCCCAGCAGTAGTGGGATGTATTTCGGTGTAGCACTCATCTCGCCGCAGACGTTTACTGGAACATCCGCGTCACGTGCAGCCCTAAGGGTTGTGTTAATTAGACGCAAAACCGCTGGATCGCTAGCGCGATACAGGTTTGCTACGTCTTTGTTACTGCGGTCGACCGCCAGGCAGTACTGGATCAAGTCATTGGTACCAATACTGATGAAGTCGACTTCTTTCAAAAGTTTATCGAGCATCATGACAGCTGATGGAACTTCCACCATCATGCCTACTTTGATTTGCTCGTCGTATTCGAATCCATCTTCCCTTAGATCCTCCATCGTATCGTTGAGGATCATCTTCGCCTGCCGCAGTTCCTGCAGCGTCGTAATCATTGGGAACATGACCCGTACTTCGCCCAGCACACTGGCGCGCAGAACAGCACGAAGCTGTTTGCGGAACAGGTCGAGGTTTCTGAGTGAAAGTCGAATACTTCTGACTCCCAGAAACGGATTGTGCTCTTCTTCTCCACGTGGCAACTGACCCATCTTGTCTGCACCGAGGTCCAGAGTTCGAATCGTCACCTGCCGTTTTGACATCGAATTAACCACATGTGAATAAGCTTCAAAGTGATCATCTTCTGTAGGTTCTTCATCCGCTCCGAGGTATAAAAATTCGGTGCGATATAAACCGATGCCGTTTGCACCACGATCCAGGCATGCCTGAATCTCGTGCGGGAATTCGATATTGGCTCCAATCTGAATGGGTTCGCCATCCTGTGTCTCAGCCGGAAGATCTCTTAATGTTGCGAGACGCACGGCAAGGGAGCGGTGATGCTCCAACTCGTCCTGGTACTGTTGCAGCGTCTCTTCATCCGGTTGGATAATAATCCGACCATGGTCGCCATCAACGATGACGATATCGCCGCCAGATACTTCTGTGAGAAATAGTCCGGTACCAACGACCGCGGGAATTTCCAAACCCTTGGCAACAATTGCTGTATGACTACCCGGCCCGCCAGCTTCGGTTGCAAATGCAAGCACAAACCGCGGGTCGAGTTTTGCCGTCTCACTTGGAGTTAAATTGTGAGCTAGGACAATTGCTGGAGTCGTCAGTTTTGACAGGATCTCACGTCGACGACCCAATAATTTGGCTAATAAACTGCGCTCGAGATCAAAAATATCATGAGCTCTTTCTGACATGTATTGATCATCTAGGTTTCTAAACACCTTGGCGTATCGCCGTAGGGTCTTACTCACAGCATATTCGGCCGAATGATGTTGATCGCGAATGAGCGCTTCGACTTCGTTGTGCAACGTCTTATCGTGGAGCATCTCTAGATGGGCTGTAAAAATAGCCCCATAATGCTCACCAAGTTCTTCAGAAACACGATCGCGGTTCTTTTCGATTTCCTTCGCGACCGCACCGATTGCATGGTCTAAACGCGCAAGTTCACCGTCCAAGGCATCGTCCATGACGGTGCGCTTGGGGATTCGGAATCCCTCGTTATCAATAACCACTGCCTCACCGATGGCTACGCCATGTGAAACTGCGATTCCTTGTAGTGATTGCATTTAAACCTCGGCGTCGCAACCGTTGATTTGCTGTTTGATTTCCCGATGGTCTGGCCATTGGAAAATCTGCAAATCTGTTTTCGATCGCGATGCGGGATCGAAAGTTTACTTTGGAATTCCATTTCTGGAGTATTCCTGCGTCACTTCGATCGCCACTAGGTGTGTTGTAATAACAACTCGTTATTGGTTTTGACTCGCGGTGATCTGCCTAAACTGATCACAACTCCATCACGGAGCCCACGTTAGTCTTCAAACTGGTCTATCAGTTCAACCAATGCATCAAGGGCACTCTGTGCATCCTCGCCCTCAGCACGAATTGTCAATTTGGTTCCCACGGTCGCGGCCAGCGTCAAAATCGACAGGATACTCTTCCCATCGACAATGTTCTCTTCCTTAACAACGTCAATCGTTGCATGGAATTGCTGAGCCAAGTTAACAAACAAACTTGCTGGTCGCGCATGTAACCCCTGGGGGTTCTTTATGACGACCGTCTTTGATTGTTGGGTTAACTGCGACATGTCTATATTCATTTTTTTATTTCGTTTTACGATTACTTCGCCAACCTGTGCCGTGGTCAGTAGCGATGTCTTACTTGCACATTGCGCGACATCCAAACCGATGATCATGACGGTCGGCCCTGCCATTACTAATGCCTTTCTCGCGATAGCATGGGCAGGAATCGGCGCCGGTTACTGGGCGACAAACTGGTTGTTGTCGGCCTCTTCCAGCAATTGTCGAATATCTTCTACCGTTCTGCTCTGCTTGAGGAATCGACAGAACGTCTCATCTCTCAGTTGGCGGGAGATATTTTCCAGCGCTCTCAGGTGTTCCCCTGGTCGATCCGGGGGAGAAATGAGCAAAAAGAACAGATTCACTTTCGCTCCATCCAGACTCTTAAAGTCGACACCATCAACACTGATGCCAACTGTTCCGGTTAGCTTCTCTACACTTGGATGTTTTGTATGTGGGACCGCAACGCCGCGCCCGATACCGGTACTCCCGAGTTCCTCTCTCTTGATAATCGCTTGCAGGATTCCTTCCTGATCATCGACGCTGATTTCGCCTGCGGTTACTAAGGATTGTACTAGCTCTTTGATGACGTCTTCTTTTTCACTTGATTGCAGATCGACTTGAATGGCGTCGATGCACATGAAGTCCAGTAATTTCATAGACCTGTTTCCTTTCGTCAATGACGAAAGCACCGCTAGCCCGAAGTAGGTTACAGAATGATGCAACCCATTGGCCTATCTGTTTGAAATCGTTACTGGTATGTGTTTGGTGAAATCGGATCATCATCAAAATCCGTTCGAAAGCCGGGCTTTCGTGCCCAATCCTGATTTCCACTTACCTCCCGCCCGACGGCCAGCTTGCCATTTTTTACTCCCGCTTGTTCTTTGAAAGTAACAACGCGGGCAAACTGGCCGAAAGGAAAGGAGCTTCCTCTTGTTTCAAACGACGGGTACTTCCGTCAGTTCATCTCCGCGGCGAATGATTCCGGTACGGCACCATACTTGGCTGGATTTGAACGATGTTGTATTTGCTTGTCCTTGAACTTAATAATCTGTTGTTTCATTTTGCGTTCGGCCCCCTCAACAGCTGAAACCACTTCCGGTGCACTGTTGGTAGCAACCAGATCATCCGCTTTTTCAATCGTTGCCCTGATTTCTACTTCAGGCCGATTAGCGTCTTCAAGATCTACGGTTACTTCTAGTGAGGTTAAACGATTGTGAAACTTAAGTAGTTTACTGATTTTCTCCTGAATCCTCCGTTGCGTTTTGGCACTGAGATGACCATGCCTGGCAGAGATACCGATAAGCATATGCAGCCTCCTTTTAGTTGGGATCCGATTAGGACACAAGCAGGAGTTAGTTGGTACCGCGTCCGGATTAGATAAGACCGATCGCGACACTTGGAATGCTTTGTATTCCAGGGTGTTTGGTCAAACTAGCAGCAACGTCGGCCGGCTTTAACCAGCTCACCTTTACTGTTGGTTTATCAGTCTCAGTTTACCCCCGCATACTGCATTTGGCAAAGGGTTAAAGCGATGGACAGTTAGGCTCTCAAGCTTCTCCCGGAAAATGCTGTAATCCCAACTCCGGCAGTAATCATCCTCACGCTAGTTAAGCAACTCCTCGGGGCTAGGTAATTGCTTGTACTTGATTTCACCCGCTTTAAGTGAATCACGCCATGCGCGAATCTTCAAAGACTGCCGGGCCGGATCCACTTCTGCAAAATAGAGTTGCGTCTTACCTGTAATGCGTTTTAGCGAATATATCGCTACTGCACGCACCGCCATTTGCGAGTGCTCCAGATTCTCAACCAGATCAATGGCATCTTCGCCTTCCAATTGAATCGCTGTATACCCTCGTAACATCCGAATAATCAGCTCAGCATCATCACCATATTGCGACTTTAGAACCCGAACTAAGTCACTCGTCTCCTCTTTACCCGTCAGCACCACTTCACTAAGTGATTGCACATAGCCTTCCCAACGACTGCGGAATTCACTGTTACCAAGTGCTGCGACCATCGCCGTTGGATCACCAATCTGAAGAAGTACTGTTGGCATCGTGCCTCTTACCTCAAGTAAACGATGGGATTTGTATTGCGTATGCAGAATCTCAACTACTGGACCTGCTTGCATCGCAAAGACTTCACCGAGCGTTTCACCAACACGCTTGTCTGCATGTGGCATCCAATTAGTACCAATCCATTCCGGCAATCGATTAGCGATTTTGTACCGGGGTTGCTGCGATCCGATGAGCGTGTAAAACCCATAGCCACTTGCTGGTGCTGCCGGTGACTCTGAGCCTTCAACTGCATCAACCCATCGCCCTTTCTTTCGACCATGCATCTTCACAACAGACACGACGTCCTTCTGATTAATCCTCAAACCAGGTTCAAAATACCGTTGTGTATCGATGAACATCTCACTTCCTGTTTCAGGCAGCTCCAACAATCCGGTCCTGCCTGCCAGGCTCAAACCGATTGCCTGTTGTTGCTGACCCTGATTTGAAATCACCACCTTGCCCGAATGCACGACCAATTGTGGCAAGCCTTCCGAATCCGGTGCCACAAGTTCCACCTCGCCACTGGACACGATACGAACATGGATGTTTTCATTGAATAAGAATTCAGTATTGAATCCTGCAACACAAATGATTCGGTCTCCGCTAAACAGCGGCGATGCAGTAACCAACCGTGTCCATTCATTTTTGTCCTGTGGCTTTAAGAATGTGATTTGTTCATCTGCTAGGAATTCTCCAACCTGCACTCGCTCCGGCAGCGGCTCTTCAGCTGGCTCAGCTCCTTCAACAGCTAATCCAATCGGATCTCCTTCGCCTGCCAACTGAGGTTCACCGAGGTTATCCGGTACTTTTAGTTCTTCTTCATCCTGAGGCGATTCGGCTTCAACAACCTTGTTCTCAGCAATTTGTTCGCGTAGCTGTTGTAATTCATCCACCGATGCCACTTCATCACTGCTCGTGATAACAGCAACTGCTTGACCGTTTTCGTCAAGCTTTACGGTTACCTCTCCAACCTGACGCGTATCAGAGTGCTCCTGACCTTGATCGTCATTGATGGCAACAACAGTCGCATCATCAACTGATTTCTTGAATAAACTGCCGATCAGTGCATTTTCATGATCAATTGGACCATTAAATCGAATAACACACATCGCGATAATCACAACCAGAGAAAACGATTTGAGTAACTTCCATGTGATGGAAGTTTCAACACTCTCCATGTAACTGGTTGCCTTATCCAATTTTGGGCGCACTAGTTGATCCCGCCTCTGGATGTCCTCCGCAGTTTTTGGATCTTCCATCAATACGTTGACTGATGATTCTTCATCACTTGTGGGTTGCAATCCTTCTGGTTCAACTGCGTCTGGTTGGTTCACAGTCGTAACTGACCGCGCTGCTGAATCACCTGATGCCATCTGATCCGGTAATCCAATAATCCTGTTCCGCAATTCTGGATTGACGTCTACCATTTTTTCCAAAACGACCGTCAGCACACTGTGGCAACCTTTTACTTCCGCCAAATACATATCCGAGTCCAGACAGATTCGCTCAAATTCGTGGATCCGGGATTCTTCCAGTGTGTTGTCCAGATACTGGGCGACGCTATTCGGGTCTGCACCGACCCCGCGGCCGTCCAGCTTAGGTGATATAACCGCTGGATTGCGCGATGCCGTTAGCGTTCGATAAACCAAGTCCGTTGCAAATTCACTGTCGTTGATTTTTGCTGCTAGCTCATCCGATTGCTGGGATTCCAGTAGTCCATCGAGATAAGCCAGAAGTGTTCTCAGTGTTAAACGCATGTAGATTTTCCGCTTTATGAAAGGGAGAAAAACATCGGGGTCAGCATCGTGTAGACAGTGCTATGACAAATAAAGTCAGTTGCATACCTATGTAGTGCGGATTCACGGTAGAATTCGTACATCTAAATCCGAATTTTTTGCATTTCTTTTATCAGAGCCTGACATGTCCTCACTATTTGATGCGTCAGAACAGAATAATTTGGAACAAGCAAAGCCGCTCGCCGCCCGCATGCGTCCAACAACACTTGAAGAGTTTGTCGGGCAACAGCACTTTCTCGGCGAAGGAAAACTGTTACGTAAATTACTCAAAGCAGATCGGCTGGGAAGCGTTATCTTCTTTGGACCACCTGGTTGTGGCAAAACAACGCTTGCACGGCTGTTAGCTACCGAAAGCTCCCATCGCTTTGTGCAACTTAGCGCTGTTACCAGTGGCGTAAAGGACTTGCGGGAAGTGCTTGAATACGCCCGCCACGATCTTGCAGCGGGGGGAGAGAAGACACTGTTGTTTATCGATGAAATTCATCGGTTCAACAAAGCACAACAGGATGCGCTGCTGCCGGATGTCGAGGAAGGGATTGTCACTCTGGTCGGTGCCACAACGAGCAACCCGTTTTTTGCGGTAAATAGTGCGTTGGTGAGCCGGAGCCATATCTTTCAGTTTGAGCCTCTAGGTACTCAGGATGTACAACAGTTGCTCAATCGGGCTTTGGAGGACAAGTACCGTGGTTTAGGTAGATTTGACGTTACCCTTGAAGCAACTGCAGCGGAATACATCGCCAAGGTCTGTGATGGAGATGCGCGCCGCGCGTTATCTATTCTGGAAATCGGTGTTTTAGCGAGTGATTCCTTCCCGTTGACGTTTACCCGCGAACTAGCGATGGAATCTGTCCAGCGCAAGGCAACCCACTATGATCCGACTGGGGATGATCATTACGATACCGTCAGCGCACTGATTAAGAGCATCCGTGGAAGTGATCCTGATGCCTCTATTTACTGGCTAGCGAAGATGCTTGAAGCCGGTGACGACATTCGGTTTATCTGCCGCCGCTTAGTAATTCTTGCAAGTGAAGATATCGGCAATGCCGATCCACAGGCACTTGTAATTGCCGTTTCATGTATGCAGGCGTGTGAAATGGTCGGACTACCAGAATGCCAACTTACGCTGTCTCAAACCGTGGCGTATTTGGCATGTGCACCCAAAAGTAATGCCGCTACCACAGCCATTGGAACCGCCCGGGGGGATATCAAAAACGGTCGAATCCTGCCTGTTCCGGTCGCACTTCGTGACAAGCACTATAGCGGTGCCAAGGAACTTGGACATGGTGAAGGTTACAAGTACGCACACAATCATGAAGATGGGATTGCTGCAATGGACTACCTAGGGGTCGATGTACAGTACTATCAACCAACCGACCGAGGATTTGAAGCAAAATTGAAACAGCGTCTCGAAAAAATCCGAGAGATACTCGCGCAGGCCAAAACTCCGGCAGAAGACTCCTAGAGCTTGCAGCTCTCACCAACGAAACTCATCCAGCGAAAAAACTGCAAGAAAAGCTAGGATTGCTCTAGTCGCGAATGGCTGTAAAACCTATCATTCCACCGGATTTGTTGGGCATTTTATGTACCCATCGTAAGTGTGAACGTCACCGCGATGATGCCAATCACACCAAGGATTATCCACCAAATGGGTTTTCCTTCCCACATATTGGTATCCGCGATGATATACATCCGACAATGAGGACATTGGTCGGCGTATTCATAGACCTCTTCACCGCAATGTGGACACGGAATGGCCTCACCACCGTCATCCCAGCCTTCCTCAAATCCATCGTCGAATTCATCGTCGTATTGTGATTCGTCGAACACGTGAAATACCTTTTCAACAACAACTTACTCAATCTACCACGCGTGGGATTCGTCAAGGAGGACGAACGATGCAACGGATCAAGACTATCTTTGTCTTCGCATTTATGACAACCATTTTATATGGTGCATATGTCGTGTTGTACAAACCCGTGCCAGCACCACCTGCTGAAGTGCAGTCCGTCATGGACGCCGGCTTGCCGGAGCCAGACATCGGATTTGGTAGTGAAGTCTCTCCGGAAGATTTGCTCGCAAATATTAATGAAGACTCCGGTTCCAGTTTAGATGCACCCGATGGTGAAACGATTCATATCGGCTCGGCAGAAGATGAAGGCTCATTTGTATCGCCCGCGGAAGACCTCAACACTACCGAGACCGCTGAAAACTCTGACGACACAGCCTTCACACTGAATGATGACGGAGCCGCAAGCGGTTCTATTTCTGATTTTGGAAGTGCTGCAGAAGCTGAGTCGTCTGTCGACACCAGCGATGCCGTGACAACCACAGATGATGGAAGTTTTAACGTAAGTTCCAATGATGGTGGCTCAACGGTCTCAGATTCTGGCACATCCACAAATGACAGTACATTCCAGGTATCCAGCAATTCCTCCAATTTCAATGCTGACACAACAAATGCTGATGATACATTTCAGGTCAGCAAGGATACGGCTACTCTCGGAACACCTGTGTTTGATGAAACCTCCGTTACCCCGGCGAATAACACGACTGAGCTGGAAACCCCCGTCGTGGCTGATTCGAATGAATTCTTCGACGCATGGATGTCAGCACGCGAACAGGTCAACAACGGTGAGCTAAAGGCAGCCCTTAAGAAGCTGTCGGCTTACCAAAATAATTCGAGCGTTAGTGAATCCCATCATCAACAACTATTATCCACACTGGACTATCTCGCAGCTGAAGTTATTTACAGCCGCAATCATCACTTGCAGCCAGCCCATCTTGTAAAGGATGGTGAGACGGTCGAGTCCATTGCACATCAATTTAATGTGCCGGCAACGTTACTGAGGAATATCAATGGGTTTAGACCCGAAGTTCAACCGGCCTCTGGTGACGAGATCAAGGTGATGCAGGGTCCGTTTCGAGCAGAAGTCTCACTTACTACAAATGAGCTGACACTCTTTCTGGATGATATGTATGCAGGACGCTTCACGATTAAAGTCGGCACATCCCCTGCCCCGCGAGCCGGTACTTTTCAAGTTCAGGCTAAACAACTTGATAGATCATTTATTACCACAACCGGTCAAGTGGTACCGGGTGGGCATGAAGCCAATCCGTACGGTGCTTTTTGGCTGGATCTGGGCGGTAACCTTTGCATCCACGGTCAACCTGAAGTGGCGGTAACAGCACAACTGCCCGTTGGTTGCATTCAGTTGGGCAAAAGAGATGCCGCTGATATGTTTGGAATTCTCAGTACTGGCAGTAAAGTGATTATTCGCTAGCCGGTGGAGTAATCCCAAAATCTTCGATGGTAAGCAGCGTCTGTAATTGATAGCCGGCTGACTCGAAGTTCTCACGGCCGCCTTCCATGCGGTCGATGATCGCGATGACGCCGAGAACGGTTAAGCCAGCTGCTTCAACATGCTCGATCGCCTTAAGAGAGCTGCCACCGGTCGTTACCACATCCTCGACGATAACAACCTGATCACCTGCTGCCACTGGTCCTTCTACCTGGTTACCCTTGCCGTGTTCCTTAGCCTCTTTACGCACGATGAAGGCACGCAGCTGTTTTTCCTGAGACGCCGCTTCGGTAATCACCGCTGCTGAAATTGGATCGGCACCAATGGCCATCCCGCCGACAGCATCCGGAAGCGTATCCCCGAGGATTTCCAGAATGCCCCGTGCTATTAGCTGAGCACCGCGTGAATCCAATGTCACCTTGCGGCAATCAAGGTAATAGCTCGCCTGCTTGCCTGAAGCGAGAGTGAACTCTCCAAACTCAAGCGCGCGTTCGCGCACGATTTCTATTAGCGCATCTTTTGAATACATCGGTCACTCCTGCATATTGCCTTACTGCAACCTGTTTTATCAACAGGTCGTCGCGGCATTATAACGGCTGCAAGCGCCCCTATGCACCGGCCTTGGCTCGTGCTTCTCGTAAACCGCGACTGAGGATGTCGCGAAGCATCGGCGAGTAGTCTTCAAACTTGTTCTCGTCCGGAGTGCCATCAGCAAATTGATAGATCGCATCGCGTGGCTTCATGCCAAGTGCCAGAAGCGTCGAACTAACTGTTCCACGATCCTGACCATGAATAACCATGCTCGGGCGACCCGGAGCAGATGGGCTTCGAGCAAATACCTTACTGGCAACAGCAAGAAACTTGACGGGAGAATCCAGAGTCTGAAGTGTCAAAAGTCGATGGGCTAACTGCACTCGCTCGTCGCGGGGATCATTTAAGTCCTGATTTGCGATGATGTTTAGGCCTTCCTGAAGTGGTACTACATTGGGATCGTCTCCGCCATGTACGCACCAACCGGACTCCCTGTCAGCGATGATATAGTTAACACCTTCGTAACGGTTTGAACTTAGCTCGTCCATCGCCAAGTGCACCGCTTGCTGAGCACTATCACTACGTAGTAACTCGCGACACAATACACCACGGCTTCGCGGTACGATCGGTGGTAACATCTTTCGACGATTTGAGGCCGCTACGAATAAACCGTTCTGATTTATACCAAGCCAGGTTCCACCACTCTGTTGGTCTCCACCACAGAGAATTCGAGGTTTTCCAGACTGAATCGACGGCGTTGTGCTTGGCCGGTCATAAAACTCCTCACGATTTGCTGCTACAAGTATCGGGGAGCCTTCTACTAACTGGTATTGAATAGCCAGAATACACATGAAGTATAAGAACCAATCCTTCCTAGTCGGTATTACTTAAGTCGATAAAACTGAGAGCAATTGAACATCTCAATTTGCAAACAACTCTATCTCTGTAAATCCATTTTTTGGTTTTTCTTACACCCAAGAGGTGGATTTCCCACGCCCTACAGGCAGTGTTCTAAGACACTGGTTAAACATTCCAATGTAGTCGCGCATTTGCACCTCAAACACCCTATTTTAGGGGGTTTGCAAAGATTAGTGCCGTGTTTTCCTTTAGTCGCGTTGTTTACACCCCCTTTGAGCCTCTATTGAAATCCTATAAAGTGCGAAATTGACCACCAATGTTACGTTTTGCGCCATTGGCACACCTGTTTCAGCGGCGAAAATGCACATAGATCCATATCCACCGATAGGAATACTCCTAAATGCCGTCAAACACCCCACCCATCCGCATTGCAATCATCGGCGCAGGCGCTGTAAGTGACTATCACCACGTTCCTGGCATAAATATAGATCCTCGCTGCGAGCTGGTAGCGGTCTGTGACCAGAGTGAAGCACTGTTAGAACAACGTCGAAGTGATTGGGGAATAGACTACGTAACGACAGATTACAACCAAATCTGCAACGATCCTGACATCGACGCCGTAATCATTGCGACGCCCAACTTCACACACCATGACATGTCAGTTGCCGCAGCCAATAACGGCAAACACATCATGTGTGAAAAACCACTTGGACTAAACTCGGAAGAAGTACGTCGGATGCGTGATGCAGCTCGGGATGCTGGCGTAGTACATATGACAGCCTTTACCTATCGATTCGCACCTTCGATGCGGTACATGCGACATCTTGCTAAATCCGGTGAGTTGGGTGAGCTACGACACTTTCGCAGTCAGCGTTTCCTTGACTGGCCGGAAACCAGCTGGGCATGGCGACAGTACAAGAAGACTGCCGGCGCAGGTGATTTATTTGACATGACGATACACCGCATTGACTTCGCCATGGATCTCATGGGTCCAATCAATAAGCTCTGCGGCGCCGTTGCACAGTTTACTCCCAGAGACAAGACCGTCGATGGCCAGGACTGTGAACCATCTGATGTTGATGATTGGTCCGCACTCATTGGCGTTTTTGACAACGGTAGCGTCGGTGTCTGGGAAGGCACAACGCTGGCCAAGGGATATCATAAGGACGGATTTGGTCATGAATGGGCAGAAATCAACGGATCCGAAGCATCTGCTGTATATCAACTGCGAGAACCAAACCGGATTTGGCTCGGTCGTACCGGCAGTGATCTTGCACCGGTAGAAGTTCCCGAGGAATTCCTCAAACCCGCGGACAGCCCACGGGTTGTGGGTGAAGGAGACCCTGCGACCGTCTTCCGTTATGACTTAGTTTGGGAATTCGTATCAGCGATTGTGGAAGGCCGGCAGGCCGTACCGAGTTTTGATCATGGCCTTAATTCTCAAATCATTGCCGATTCAGTATTGGAATCCAATGAAAACGGGGCATGGATCAATGTTGCATCACGCCTTGAACCTGTTGACTAAGGATTATTGAATTGGCTCTCGTTGACTCAGTCACAACCAGTCGTCAAGTTGATACCCTCACGGGTATCAACATTCTAGCGACAGGGTCATATGCGCCTGAGCAGCGTATACTCAACGAAGATCTTGCCAAGCACGGATATGATGCTGAGTGGATCATCCAACGCACTGGAATCGAATGTCGACATCAAAGTGCGCCTGGGGAAGCGACCAGCGACGTAGCCTTACAAGCTGCTCGAAATTGCCTGGAACAAGCTAATACCGATCCATCGGAAATCGACCTCATACTTGTCGCCACGATCACACCGGACCAACAAACACCCTCCACTGCCTGCTTGCTGCAACACAAACTTGGGTCCAATGCACCGGCCATGGATATCGGTGCGGCGTGTGCTGGATTCATGTACGCACTGGTAACCGCTGCACAGTTCATAAAAACCGGC